>Ga0136617_10001525_pt1 | contig 20515 bp, 18 predicted proteins | sample AntDrymUQ3222106_2_FD_129672 | JGI IMG/M metagenome (GOLD analysis project Ga0136617, IMG submission 129672) | Polar desert sand microbial communities from Dry Valleys, Antarctica - metaG UQ322 (21.06) | ecosystem: Environmental > Terrestrial > Soil > Desert | place: Antarctica: Dry Valley...
CTCATCTTCTTTTCAGTTCTCGGCGGATTGCAGGTCTTCGGAGTTCTCGGCTTAGTGATGGGGCCGGTGATTGTCGCCATCACACTCGCTTTATTAGACGTTTACAGGCAGGCAGAGCGTCCGGTCGAATCAACGATGACCGAGCCGACAGTTATGGAGAAACAAGACTCGCTACGGAATGTTCCCGCCGAGTAGGTCGAGTGGTTTGAATTGAGCCATTTGGCAAGTAACATTGAAACGTGTACGAACATTACAGAAGCATCGAGTCGGCGTGACACCGTTCGACAACTTTGGCTTCCCGACAGTTTATGAAATCCGACGAGACGATAAATCCATGGCGAACACTTTCCTCACAAAAAATATATGACAATCCTTGGATCAGCGTCCGCGAAGACGCCGTGATTCGTCCCGACGGTCAAGAGGGAATCTACGGTGTGGTCAGCTTCAAGAATACTGCCATCGGAGTACTCGCCGTCGAGGAAGGATTCATTTACCTCGTCGGGCAGTACCGTTACCCGCTCGGTGAGTATTCATGGGAAATACCTGAGGGCGGATGCGCGGAAGACGAAGAACCGCTTGATGCGGCGCGGCGCGAATTGGAAGAAGAAACAGGCTTATATGCCGAGAAGTGGGAAAAGTTAGGCGAGGCGTATCTTTCAAACTCCGTCACCGATGAACGCGCCATCTGGTTCTTAGCCACCAAGCTCGTTCAAGGCAAATCTCGTCCAGATGGCACGGAGGTACTTAATATCCGACGTGTGACGATTGATGAGGCGGTGCGAATGTCACTTTCCGGGGAGATTACAGACGCTTTAAGTCTACTCGCGATTATGCGCTTCCAACTTAATAGCATCGCAAAAAACGAAAATCCATAGTGAGTGCCGGATAAAAAGTTTTCTCCATGCGAAAGGGCTGTCAGTTGCTAGCAACTGACAGCCCTTTCGCAAGGTTTGGAAGCAATTTGAATTATTACGCTGCTACATACTGGTCGTCATGTGTCTCGGCGAAAACACGGCGACCATTAAGAGCATCGTCAATAATTTCGCGCACCGCTGCAACGTCGGGATTGACATCCATCCGGTCACAGGCTCGCAAGTGACGTAGAATCCCTTCTGTGGCGATGTCGAGGGCGATACCATTCAACTTGGAATAGCGGCGCGCTTGGATATGGTCTATCCCTTTAAGCCGCTCATCCAAAGGTAATGTTACATTAAAATTCACTTCGCTAATCTCCTCCATAATTGCGCATACCCAAACAATCGGATGTGCTTATATTCTTTTCCCGGAACAAACAGTTTGATGCATTGAACCCCTTTCGGGATGCGTTTACGATGCCTCTCACAGGCCGACACACTTCCAGTAAGCGTATCTCTCAGGAAGTAAATTGTAGGGCCTTTGAAAACCGGCATTCTAAACGATTTTATCTAAAAAGGCTATAAAAATTTCTACGCCTTTATGCCGCTTGGAATTTTAAGGGAATTGAAGGATTAGAGGGCTTTTAGCTTGGGTTTGGCACCATTTCATAAGAGAATTAGCCAGCCAAGAGGGTCTTGTCTACACGCAAGCGAACATCGGCGTTGGCGTTTGATTCCCGCTCGCATAAAGCGCAGCCAAACCGGAACCCCGCGCAATCGCAAATCGTTGTCTGTCGCTGATTCTTTCTTCTCGTGATTAAGAACTCACCCGTCGGTCGGAGAGGGGAGGGGAGGATGTAACTGAAAGATTAGCTTTAGATGACCTGCGAGGGGCGGCTGACCGGAAGATTCTTCCTGCCAGCCGCCACTCGCATGATGCGTTGTTGATGTTTATCAGTGGCAAAATAACGATCTGGCCGGCAACTACTTTTTGGGCACGACGGTATCTTTCATTCCCTTACTAACGCGGAACTTAAGCGTAGTTTTGGCAGGAATGGCAATAGTTTCACCAGTCTGCGGATTGCGTCCCTCGCGCGCTTTACGTTCTGAAAGTACCAGTTTCCCGAATCCCGGCAGAGCAAATTCGCCGTTCTTTGCGACTTCGCTACTTGCGAGCGTAGCTAATTCTTCAAAGATTTCCTTTGCCTGCGTGCGTTTCATGTCGAACTTTTCGGCGAAGTGATTGAGCACTTCGGATTGAGTCATGCGTTTCTTGGCTGTTTTGGTCGTCGCCATGGCGTGGTGTGGCTACCTCCTGCGAAATGGAAAATTGAAAAGCTTACGTAACGACATATATCACAGAGACCGGCGCGGCGTCTCTTAAAAAAACGCTGGTTTTGACGGTTTTATGCGAAAAAGCATACTCTGTGTTAGTAAACTCGCGGCTGTGATGTCTTCGGCGGCTATCGTAATCAAAGGTGAATACGTTATCCGCGTCCACATTTATGGTCTGACAAGTGTACTTATCGGGGTGGAGGGATTTGAACCCCCGGCCTCTCGGTCCCAAACCGAGCGCACTACCAGGCTGTGCTACACCCCGAAATCTTTCAACATCAGAAGCTTGAAACTATCTGCCATTCTAGCGATGGCTTAAAGCATGGGTCAAGTCATTCCAGAGAAAGACCAATGAGAAAGTTACGAGCGGACTTTAAGGCACGAAACCGATGGCTGATCCGCAATTTAATCTCTTTCGGCAACTCACCAAAGGTTTGCTCATAGCCGTCAGGGATGAATACCGGATCATAGCCGAATCCGTTCAGTCCGCGCGAAGAGTGTGAGATTTTCCCGGTGCATTGACCTGTAAAAATATCGGTGACTTCGGCGACGGGCGAAGCTATGGCGACCGCGCAGACGAAGCGCGCACGCCGCTGTGTGTCGCCCGCGCGCTTAAGCTCACGAAGGAGGTGAGCGATCCGCTCGCCGTCTGAAGCGGTAGGGCCAGCATAGCGTGCTGAGAAAATTCCCGGGGCGCCGCCAAGCGCCTCGACCTCCAACCCTGAATCGTCAGCGAGCGTTCTGAGACCGGTTTGTTTCGCGTAAAAGCGGGCTTTAATCTCAGCATTTTGCGCGAAAGTCGAACCGGTCTCCTCCACAATACCGATTGACGGAAAATCCGCGAGGCTTCGTGTCAGCATCTCTTCTTCCTTAAAAAGCGCACTAAATTCTCGAAGTTTCCCCTGATTGTGGGTTGCTATTAGTAAGACAGGTATGTTTGACATGCCAAAAGAAACTTTGTAGCTACGGAAGAAAGCAACTTTCAAACACAAAGTAAAAATTTAGCGTTCTGTTTTGCCTGTTTAAGTGGTTCATGCTTACAATCTCGCGGGGCCTTTCTTGTTTGGACAATCGGCCTCGAGATCAGAGGACATCCGGTTTGAACGCAAGCACAAATTTCGCTGAGCTTATCGCGCAAAGCAGGGCGTCTGAAACAGCCCAACCGTCGCGTACCACGCACGAGGCCGACACGACTCTCGAAGAAGTCGCGGCGCCTGCGGAAGAGCTTGCGATGTGGCTCCGCGCTTTCGGAAGCTACTTTAATCCTCGCTACCACCCGTTTACGGAATCCGAACGTGCGGGAATTTTAGAGCGGGACTTCGCGAATGAAACTCACACTACCCAATCCATCCTGCTGCGCTGTTCTAAACTGATTGCCACTCTAACACAACCTCAATGGGCTGTTGCGCCCTTCTACGAGAGAGACCACGACGAGGTGTCCGCGAACTTACCGGAGGAGTATGAAAGTGACAGTGTGGAGGGCAGAGACTCTTCCCTTACGTTCAGCCCGCTTACCGAGACATTTGGTGACTTGCAGGTTATTTGCTCCGCTTTGCTGAACACGCCTCGCGTTGGCTTCCGCACGTGGACAAGTCTGGGGGCGATTATCGAAAGGGACATCAGTCGGTCGGATGTCGCCTCTCAACTCACGCGCACTGCGAGAGATGTGAACAAAGCGAAACTTCCTTCTGTTCTACGGGAGATTACTGAAAAGGTTGAACCTGAAGCCCTCAGTTCCGACTTGTTGAGTGTTTTTTTCGGCCTGACAGAATTGCTCGAACACCTGCGCTTCATTAAATCCCTTTTGCAGCGCGACCAGCCTCTGAAACAGACTCTTCCTATATTCATCCTTGTCCACGAGGACACTCGCAATCTACTGGATTTGTTCGAGACGCGATGTCTTCGCGCCAAAGGCTTGCCAGAGGCCACGGTTAGCGCTCTCGACGGCAGCGCTTACGCAATCGCGATGGAGATGCGGAAAGCCTTTGAACACGAGCTTGTCGGATTGAGCGGCGCACAGCAGGCACCCGCAATATACGCCAAAGTAGAAAACGCGCACGGCGTATTACGCGATTGCTTTCAGCAATCTTTAATCAGCCTCGCGCAGGTGTTTGAAAGCACTCTTGACGGGACACGGATTTTCCGGGCTTTTCAAACTAAACTTGATCAGTCTCTGACGCTGCGACGCGACCTTTGGGTGCTGCTCCAACACGTGCAGCGCGCTGAAAAGGAGCGCGACCGGCGCCCCGTCGCTCCGCTGGTCGAACGCCTGATTGCCTTCCGCGAGGGAAGCTTGCGTTATTTAATGTATAAGGATTGGGAGTCTTACGAACGATTTCTGGAGGAAGTCGCCGCCGCGCGTGGAGCGGTTGAGCTTGCTCCGGTGCTTCACCGCTTCGGCGCTTACCTCGAAACACTATTCGGGCAAATAAACATGCGTGCCGTGTTCTCTGCGCACCCTTTCGATTACCCCGCCATTAATCCATAAGTTCAATCAGTCAGTCGGCGACACATCCGGCTTAACGGGCAAGCTCTCCGACCAGCTTACTGAACTGTCCGAAGCTTGAGTACGTTTGCCGCATGAAACCGTTATCTACTAATTCGGTTACAGTTATCGTGTAAGAATCACCCTTCAGCAATTCCTCGAAGCGTTTGGCTTTCGGTAGCGTCGCATCCGTACTGTTCTGCCCGGCAAGGCGTGAAAAAAACAAGCGTGTGGATTCTCTGTCGTCAGTGTAGGTCACAACATTGAATTGGCTGTCGGCGGGTAAATGCTCGGCGGCTCGTTTAAAATGTTCGTTAGCGGCGAGAGTGTTCCCGGCATCGTAAGCCTTCAAACACCGACGAACGCTTTCTTCGCTCCCCGTGATAAGGAAGTTGGAAACGAAACTGGCGGCGCCGCGCTCCGGCTTCGGGGAAATGATCATTTCTTCTTTGCCGACCTTCGTCGTGCGCGCGAGGGTTCCGAATCTTTTGCGTAGTTGCTCGCGCAACGCTCGCGCGTCGCGTGCCGTGACGATCAGCACTGTGCTGTTGCCAGATTCGTCGAGACGGGCGGTTATAATTTCAGGCCCGACGGAGCGCAGAAACTCGCGCGGAGTTTCAATCCCGTAAGGCTTCATCGCTCCGTCAAGAACGACTCCGACGAACGGGGCGCTGAGCGGGTCGAGTTGAGAAGCAATCGCCGCTTGGAATCCGCGCCACGCTCCTTCAGGGTCACGATAGTTGTACTGGGTTATTTGGTACGTGTCGGCGGGAAGCAGTTGGCTGGCGTTCCCGTCATATTTCTCTGCCGGGGCAAACGCCGTCTGCACGCGCGAGGCCAAGCCATCGGGCAGGCCGATATAAAATCGGTCTTCAATCATTCCGTTGCTCAGGCGGGCGCTCCACGCTCCGATGCTGAAGAGTTTGTTGCCGAGTTGCGGCGCGAGGCTCGCGGCCAAGCTTTGGATATTTTGATTGGAAGAAATCTGTCCGGCGTAGGGTAAGACCGCGACTTCCAAAAGCTTCGCAGCGCCGCCCTGCGGAACGAAGCCGAAGGCGAGCGAGTCCGGTAGCGTAAATTGCTTGCGCGTCTGGTGTAGTCCGACGTTCTCACCTAAATCGGGACGCTCACCACGGGCGACAGCGAGGCACGCCTCAACGGCCGCGTCGTTGTTACCGACAATTATGACGCTTCCTGACACAGCCGCGACGATTTTTCGTCGCGCGTCATGCGGCGCAATCCACGAGATAAAAGACGTGCCGCCGACGTCTTTGCGCTCGACACGCGGAGACGTGTAGGCGCGACTGGCAAACTCCCCGACGATTTTTTCGGCGGCGGCACGCGCGCGGGATTCCCCGCAGTGAGTTTCGGCGACGAGCGCGATGCGGGGAGCGACCTTGAGTGTTGACGCGGAGTCTTCAAAGGCCTCGACGCCGAGCACGGTTACCGCAATCTGAGCGCGCGACAGCACGACCGCTTCAGCTGCGCCGATACCAGTCCACTTGGCGATTCTGCTCAACCAAACCGCTTTCGCAACATCAACATCAATGCCTGCGTGCGGAGCGAGAGATTGCCACGCGTCGGTTGAACCGACGGCCGATATGATTTCGGGCAAGCTGTTGGCTTCGGCGTAGATGATTGAATCAGCCGGAACATATCTCGACATATCAACCGATTGGACGCGGTTCCACCATAGCCATCCGGCCCCTATCGCAATCAGCAGTAGGGTGATTAATGAAGCCTTCCAAATCATTCTCATACTGAAATCATCCTAACTTCATTGCAGACAACTGAGCAACCGAGGGTTAGTCCTTTTCATGAAACGCAGTAGGTTTGAACCACGAAACTGGAATCCTTAGCGTCCTAAAAGACGCTTACTAAGGATGATTCTGGAACACACTTGGTGTGTTTCCAAAAACCGTTTCATAGTATAGGGCTATACTGTCGTTAAGTTGTTAATGGCGTTGCATTTAAACATTGACAAATTATGATTGACAATGATTTCCCAGTAGTTTATAGTCTGCTCGGCTAATCGGTAGCGGCTCAGAAGCCTTTACTAATGGTCACCCATTTCAAGCGTCACCCAATCAAGTGATAGAGAATCGCAGCCGGCGGCAATAAGGCAGGACGAAAGACCCCAGCCGCCATTCGGACTCAACCGATAAAGGCACACCTCGCGTGAGCGGGGGTCGCAAAACCTACAGGGAGTCAGAGCAATACATTGAGACCTGACTCAGCCGGGTTGCCGAAGGGGAGACGGTTGCCGCGTGCCATACAGAAGTAATTTTGAGAGCCGCGTTCATTCCGCCCGCTTCTTGTACCTACCATTCACGTCTCTGCTCGGAGCACGCGCTAATTGTCCTCAGCCGTGTTCCTCTTCACAGTGCGCCGCGTTCGCGCCCGTCTCAAGCAACTCCGGCGGCGGAGAGATTTCCGGGTCGCAGGGAAACATTAATCTATGTTCAGGAAAAGCATCGGCAAAAAAAATCTTGTCGGTTTAGACATCGGCTCAAGCTCCGTTAAGGCAATCGAGTTGCAGGGGAAGCCGGGAAATCTCTCGCTGGCGAGTCTCGGCTACGAGGCGCTGCAACCGGACTCAGTGGTTGACGGGCAGATCATGGAGTTGAACGACGTGTCGAGTGTCGTTGCCGGCATGTTCAGCGCCCACCAGATAAAAACCAACCGTGTGGCGGCGGGCGTGAGCGGCAGTTCCGTGATCGTTAAAAACATCATCGTGCCGCAGATGAGCCGGGAAGAACTTGAAGAATCAATTGACTGGCACGCCGAAGAGCACATCCCTTTCGACATTGCGGACGTGAGTCTGGATTTCCAAATCGTCGGCACCGGGCAAGATTCGTTACACGTGTTGATGGCCGCGTGCAAGCGCGATTTCGTCGCCAGCCTCAAGCAGGTGATCCAACTCGCGGGCAAGCAGCCGGCGATTATTGATGTTGATGCGTTCGCCCTCCAGAATTGCTACGAAATTAATTACGAGCCTTCGCCTGATGAAACGGTCGCCCTCCTCAACGTCGGCGCTTCGACGATGAACATCAACATCCTACGCGGCACCCGAAGCGCGTTTACGCGCGACGTGTCGGTCGGCGGAAACCAGTACACGGCGATGCTTCAGAAGGAGTTGGGGCTGACCTACGAACAGGCCGAAGCCGTGAAGCGTGGCGGGGCGGTGCCTACCAACGCGGAGGCGTTCGACACCGAGTCGGTGCTCGAAGTAGTGTCCGATCTGCTGGCGCTGGAAATTCAAAAGACTTTCGACTTTTACCGCACGACGGCGGAGGAAAACAGCGCGTCGGTGCAAAAAATTCTCATCTCTGGCGGAGGAGCTAAGCTCAAAGGCTTACCGCACTACCTCGAAGCGCGCTTTGAAATCCCGGTCGAGGCTTTCGACCCGTTCCGCCGCATCAAGGTTGACGCCAAGCGGTTCGACGCGGATTACATGCGCGACGTCGTGCCGGAGATGGCCGTCGCCGTCGGGCTGGCGCTGAGAGGAGTGGAAGGCTAAATGATTAAAGTCAACTTACTGGATTCCGTCACCGACCGTGCGCGGAGCGCCGCCGTCGTCGAGGATCGCGTCGCCAATCCGCGCGCGCGCATGGTTATGCTCGCGGCAACAGTCGCCACGCTGATGTTTCTCGGAATGGTGTTCGACTGGATCAGCGCGAATTCCGCGCACGCTTCGGCGCAGGACGAGCTAAAGCGTGAAGAGCAGATTAAGGTGCAGATGGAGGCCGTCAACAAAGAGCAGGCTGAACTGGAGAAGAAAATTAAAGACATTCAGACGCGCATTGACGTTATCAAAAAACTGCGGGCCGCGCAGCAGGGTCCCGTGGCGGTGCTCTCGGCGATTAACGAACGGCTGCCCACGATTGGCGATTTCCGCCTCACCGGCATCGAGCAAAAGAACGAAGAGTTAATCATCGAAGGCCACTCGCCCAATGAATCGGCGGTGACACAGTTCGGTCGCAGCTTAGAGTTTTCCTCCGGCCTCTTCTCCAACGTCAACATCGAGACGACGCGACAGACGGTCGAAGTCAGTACCACCGACTCGAAGGGGCAGACCATCGAGATAGACCCGTCGGCGCCGAAGCCTGAAACCGTCAGTTTCAAGGTCAAGTGCAAATACACGGCGCCCGGCTCAAACATCGCTGCCGCTCCGCAAGCAAACAGCGCCACTACCCCGGCCAACCAAGTCGCTCAGAAATAGAACGCGGAGACGCACCTTACAGTCAGCGGTCTAAGGAATGCACACGATGTTTAAATTAGAAACCCTGCAAGACAAACCCTGGTATCTTCAATTCGTCATCTTCGGCACCGTGGCCCTCGCGCTCTACGGAGGGTTTTGGTATTTCATGACGAGCGGTACGCGGGCGGAGACGCGCGAGCTTGAAGAAAAGGTTGCGACGCTACGGCAGGGCAACGCGCGCGCGCAGATCGCTTCGCAACGCCTTAACGAATTTAAGGTCTCTTACGAGCGGGCGCAGGCCGACTACGATGACCTGAAGGCGCTGTTGCCGGAACAGCGCGAGTTGACGACCGTTCTACAGGGCGTTCAGGAACGCGCGCGGGGTCGCCTGTCGGTGCGCCGCTTCTCCCCGAAAGACGACGTGCAACAGGACTTCTATACTGGCAAGCCAATCGAAGTCGAAGTCACGGGGACGTACAATAACCTCGGCGCGTTCTACGCGCAGATGGCCGCCTACCAGCGGATTGTTTCGATCACTGACTTCAAGGTCGCGCAGGTGAAAGAACAAGGGGGCGGAAAGACGATTGACGCGCAGTTTCTGCTAACGGCTTATTACGTTTCACCGGAAAAACTTCAAAGCACCGCGACTGCAACGGCGAAGCCCGCCGCGACTCCCGCGAACGGGGCGGCGAAACCGCCCGAACCAGCCAAATAAAAATCTGTCTTCGTAACGCGCCATCGGCGCTCATGTCGAAGCAGACTGGGAACGAAATATGAAGAGCCACACACTTATGAAAGGTAAAACAATTGTCAGCCTCGTCGCCTTCGGCGCATTCTCGCTGATGGGTTCAATCGCTTCGGCGCAGGAAGCGAGCACTTCCTACCGGGGATCGGGGCGCGACCCGTTTGTAAGATACAAGGCTCCGGTCAGGCGAAAGGTTGTACGGAAAGGGGTGACGGCGCTCGACGTGCCTTCAATTCAGGAGCGCATCGCGCGCTACAAAGCGCAGAAAGCCGCCGCAATGAATTTGCAGCAGCCCGCGCCGAAGCCGACCACCGCGATGCTGATTGGCGAAGTTCAGGTGACAGGAATTTTCCGCACGCCGCGCGGACTCGCGGCGATGGTTGAGGCGACGCCGATCAAGCTCTCCTACGTGGTTTACCCCGGCGAACCGTTCTTCGACGGGCACCTCGTCGCGGTCGAAGATAACCGCCTCGTCTTCCGCCGCGAAACGAAATTAAGCGACGGCAAGCGTCAAGTGAGTGTTGAAAATAAGCCTCTGCGAGAACCCAACGCGGTCGTTGACTCGATGACCACGACGCGGGCTTCCTCCCCTAACCCACCCTCGGCTGAAGCGGGCGGCAATCGAAAACAGCCGAATGCTTCGGTGTCCGACAACCAATAACTTCAAGAATCGAGTCGAGCGCACGGGCCGGAAGCCTGAGCCTGTCTGTGCGCCGGATTGTTTTTCCCAGCGTGCGCGCGGTGCCAGCGGCGCTTCGGCGCACCGGAGTGCGACCCGACGAACGCGCACGAGTCATTTGCCAACATGGCCGGACGGCTTCGCGTTGTGCGGCGCGCGCTTTTAAGGACTCACGAGAGTTTCCGAACGAGCGTTAGCGCGTGGCGAGCTCTTTCAGCCGGCTCATCTCTAAAGGATAAAATCATGACCTTCCATTCAAACTTCCCACACGCACACACGCTCAGAGGCGCGCTCGTCCTCTCACTCGTGTGCGTGCTCGCCATATCCGCCCGCGCTGTCGGAGCGGGGGTCTCCGGCGCGGCTGCTACTGAAAGCGGCGCGCGCTCACCCGTGCAGACTCCGGCGCAACAACCGACCGCGCCACGACCATCCCCGCCGCAAAACCCCGGCGGGATGACCGCCGCCGCCAACACCACACAGCAATCGAGTCAGGGGCAGCAGTACGGGCAGCCCGGATTCGTCGGCGAACCAATTGACCTCAACGTCGTCAACGCCGACATCCGCGACATCCTCAATTACATCACCGAGCAATACGGCGTGAACTTCGTCATTGATAAATCCGTCGCCGCTGTTCCGGTCACGGTTAACGTGACGGGCGTGCCGTGGAACATCGCGCTCGATTCGATCCTGAAAGCCAACCGGCTGGGTATTGACGTGACCGGCAATATCCTGCGCGTCGCCACTAACGACGTCATCGCCGGCGAGGCCGCTGTGCAGGCGACAATCAAAGACGCGCGGCTGAACAATTCTCCCCTCGTCACGGAATTCATTCGCCTCAACTACGCACGCGCGAGCGGCACGCTCGAACAAGTCGCCGGCTCGAGCGGCGGCTTCTCAGGAGGTGCGACGGGCCAGAGTTTTTCGGGCGGGGCAGGTGGAGGAAGCGAGCAGGGAATTCTCGCAATCATCAAGCGCCGTTTGTCACGGCGCGGCGGCATCGAAATTGATGGGCGCAGCAACACGCTGATCGTCACCGACGTGCGAGAAAACATTGATGCCATCCGCCAACTCGTGACGCTGCTCGATCAACCCGAGCCGCAGGTCGAAATTGAAACGCGCATCGTCATCGCCAGCCGCAACTTCAGTCGCGACCTCGGCGTGCAACTCAGCGCGGTGGCGATCAACGCCCAGCGCGGCGGCCTCGGCTCTTTCAGCACGCTGCCGGGTATCGGGGACTTAACCAGCGGCCCCAGTCCCTTCGGCATCCCCGGCGGTTTGGCAGACTCGGCGCAGCCCGTCGGTTCGCTCGGCGCGACCGCGCGGAACACCGTCATCGGCCTGACGACCGGCCTTATCGGCACCGCGCAGATCAGCGCGCTGATTACAGCCGGCGAAGCCAGAGGGCAGGCGAAGACGATTGCCAGCCCGCGCGTCTCCACTCTGAACAACCGCACGGCGCAAATCGAGGCCGGCACACAGATTCCGGTCGTCACGCCGCAGGGCGCGGGCGGTGGCGCGGCGGTGTTCACGACGACATTCGTTTCCGTTCCGCTCCGTCTGGCCGTGACGCCGCAGATTACGGACGCCGGCACGGTTGTGCTTCGCGTCTCGGCGGAGAACAACAACGTCCGCACCGACCTTGCGAACTCTCTCGGCACGCCCGGCATCAACACGCAGCGCATGCAAACCGAAGTGCTGGTGCCCGACGGCGGCACGACCGTGATCGGCGGCTCGCTGATTGACATCGAAGGCGAAACGCAGAACCGGACGCCCGGCCTTGCCAGCGTGCCGCTGCTCGGCAATCTCTTTAAGCGTCGTGCGACGACACGCAACACCGACGAAATTCTGTTCTTCATCACGCCGCGCATTTACCGCTCCGACTACCACGGACGCCCGATGGCGGGCACTGTCGGGACGAGCACGCGCATCGTCACGATTCCGCAGCCGGTGCCGCTCGGCAACCCCGAAACCAACACCCCGACGCCGACCCCGCAGTCCAGCGTCCAGCCGCTGTCGCCGCAGTTGCAAAGCGTGCCGTTCACGAACGAGCAGCCGCTGACCTCGCAACCGGCGGCGCGTCCCTAAGCAACTCCCGGCGCGAGTCCCTAAGACCGAAGGAGGAGGCACCGACGAATAATGTTCAAAGAAGCACTCGAACGAATTGTTGAGCGAACCGAGGGATCGCTTGGGGCGCTTATCATGGGCACCGACGGTATCGCCGTCGAAAAGGCTTTGCTGCCCGAAGGAAGCGACGCCAACATGGATGTTGCCGCCGCCGAAGTCACCTCGCTCGTGCGCAACGCACAGCGCGCGGGTCACGACATCGGCCTCGGCGGTTTGCGCGAATTAGTCATCACCTTCGACACGATGACGATCATCGCGCGCCTCTTCACGCGCGATTACTTCGTCATCCTCGCGCTCAAAGCCGAGAGCAACATCGGGCGTGGCAGGTTTGAGTTGCGCAAAGCCGAACTCGATCTTGCGAGGGAGTTTGCGGTCTGAAAAGCTTCGGTGCGTTTCACCGCGCGAAAAATGAAAGATGCCGCCAAATATACGGCGGCATCTTTCATTTTTTCACCCGCCATGCATGTGAGGTATGACTTACGCAGAATGAGTGAAAAGTTTAGAGTTACGCCTTGAGGCGTGATTTTGCCGTGGGCACTTCACGCCTCAAGGCGTAACTCTAAACTTCTTTTGCGTAAGTCCTACGAGGGCTAATTCGTGCCTGCCGGAAGCTTCACGTAAGGCACGCCGCGCAGGATGATTCGCTGCCGCCGGGCAACGCGGCGGGGATTCTGTTTGGGGTTGAAGACGGTACGCGGGTTGGGAATCATCGCGGACAGAAAAGCCGCTTCGCGCTCGCTCAATTGCGCCGCCGATTTGTTGAAGTAAGTCCGCGCCGCCGCTTCCGCTCCGTAAACACCGTCTCCCCATTCGATCACGTTCAGGTAAATCTCAAGGATGCGGCGCTTCGATAGCGAGCGTTCGAGGAAATATGTGAGGACGGCTTCGCGCGCTTTCCGCACGAAGGAGCGTTCGGTCGTCAGATAGAGATTTTTTGCCAGTTGTTGCGTGATTGTTGACGCGCCGCGCTTGAGATTGTTCATCGTCGCCATCCAACTCGGCGGATCGGTATCACCTTCTTCCTTCGCCTCCTTCGCTGCTTCGCGCTCGGCCTCGTCCCACGCCTTCTGTAAAGCTTCGTAATCAAAACCGTTGTGCGTCGTGAAGTTCGCATCTTCGCCGGCGAGCACCGCGCGTTGCAGGTGCGGGGAAATTCTTTCGAGCGGAACCCACTGCTGAACGCGCCTCGGATTCCTGCCCGCACGCCGCGCCTCTTCGATGCGGGTCTCAATCAGCGCGGTCGTCTCAGGATTCTTATCACGCAGGGTTGCGACGCGCGGGAACGTCGCTACCTCATAAACAATCCATAAAGTGACGAGCGCCAAAACGCCGAGCGCCGTTAATTTAATCAATCTCGACATGAAGTCTTAAAACGTCGGAGGTCGGATGTCAGTTTCAAGAGTTGGCTTCGGTGAACCAAAACATTAGGCGACTTTCCCGTTCCCGCCGCCGATCATCTGCGCGACGATCTTACCGGAACTCATCACGCCGGGCAGCCCCGCGCCGGGGTGCGTGCCCGCGCCGACGAAGAAAAGATTCGGAATGTCTTCGCTCAAGTTGTGCGGGCGAAACCACGCCGACTGCGTGAGAATCGGCTCGACGGAAAAGGCGCTCCCCAAATAACTGTTCAACGTGTCGCGGAAGTGAAGCGGGTCAATGTAGTGCTCGGTGACGATGTGCTTCGAGAGGTCAGGCAGGTATCGCTCTTCAAGATACTTGATGATTGCGTCACGGTAGGGTTTTGCCTTAGTGCGCCAATCCGTTACGCCGCCGAGGTGCGGAACGGGCGAAAGCACGTACCACGAATCACAGCCCGCCGGGGCGAGCGACGGATCGGTCGCCGTCGGGCGATGAAGGTACAGCGAGAAATCGTCGGGGAGATGCTTGCGCCGGAAGATGTCGTCAACGAGTCCGCGATAGCGCGGCCCCATGATGATCTCGTGGTGGGCGATGTCTTCATACTTCCGGTCGGTGCCGAAGTAAACCACGAACAGCGACATCGAATAGCGCATGCGTTGAAGCCTGCGGTCAGTATGCTTGCGGCGAAACCTTGCGTGTACGAGGTTGAGGTAAGTGAACGCCACATCCGCATTGCTAACCACAGCATCGGCGGGAACTAGCTCATCATTCTTCAGTCGCACTCCTTTCGCGCGGCGCGTGTTTTCATCAACTACAATCTCAGCAACTTCCGTATCGAGCATCATCTGGCCGCCGATGTCTTCAAAGAGCTTAACGAACGCGGCGACGAGCGCGCCAGTTCCGCCCATCGCAAACCAGACGCCCGACTCCTGTTCCAGCTTGTGAATCAGCGCATAGATCGAAGTGGTCTGGAACGGGTTGCCGCCAATTAGAAGCGGGTGAAAGCTGAAGACCTGCCGCAGCCGCTCATCTTTGATGAATCCGTTGACGAACTGCGCGACCGATTTGTGTGACCTGAGCCGCACCATGTCTGGGATGACTCTCATCATGTCGCCGAAATTGGTGAACGGCTTGTCAATCAACTCAAAGCCGGTCTTGTAAATCTTCTCGGTCGCGGCGAGGAATCGCTTGTAACCCTCGACATCTTCAGGATTGAAACGGCGAATCTCACTCAACAGAAACTCCCGGTCGCCGTTGTAATGAAAAACCGAGCCATCCTCGAAGCGGACGTTATAGAACGGATCAACGGGAACGAGGCTGACGTAATCTTCCGTGCGCTTGCCGCAACGCTCGAAAAGCTCGCGGATCAGCCACGGCGCGGTGATGATCGTCGGGCCGCCGTCAAAGACGAAGCCGTCCTGCTCGTAAACATACGCCCGACCGCCCGGCTTATCGCGCTTCTCAATGATTGTGACTTCGTGTCCCTGCGCCTGCAAAAGAATCGCGGCGTATAATCCGCCGAAGCCGCTGCCGATAACGGTGATATTCATAAATTCAAAGTTCAAAGTTCAAAGTTTAAGGTTCAAAGTTCAAAACGTGCGGCTCACCTCTTTGAACTTTGAATCTTGAACTTTGAACTGCATCGAAGATGCTTTGTGCAGCGCGGATCGTGTTGCAGTGGATTTCCACCGTGTCGTTGATGTCCGCCGCGTAACCGCCGGACATCACGGTGACGACGGGAAGTCCCAGTGACTGACACGCGCCGAGCACAAATTCGTCGCGCGCACGCAAACCGGGAATCGTTAGCGCGAGTCGTCCGAGCTTGTCGCCCGCATAAGGGTCAGCCCCCGCCAGATAGAAAATGATGTCAGGCGCAAACGCGAAAACCTGTGGTAAGTAATGCGCGAGCGTCTCCAAGTACGCATCGTTACCAGTGTCGTCTTCCAACTCCACATCGAGCGATGAAGTGGCTTTGAAAAGCGGATAGTTCTTCGCGCCGTGCATCGAGAAGGTGAACACGTCGGGGTCGCCCGCGAAGATCGTCGCGGTGCCGTTGCCCTGATGAACATCACAGTCAACGATTGCCGCGCGCCGAATCAACTTGTCGCGCCGCAGGACGCGAATCGCTATTGCGACATCATTCAGAACACAAAAGCCTTCGCCGCGATCAGCGAAGGCGTGATGAGTCCCGCCGGCGAGATTCGAGCCGACGCCTTCTTCGAGCGCCCACCGCGCGGCGTTGATCGTGCCGCCGGTGGCAAGAAACGAGCGGCGCACCAGAGCTTTCGACCACGGCAAACCGAGGCGGCGAATCTCGCGCGGGGTGAGCGTCCCGGCGCGCAGCCGCGTGATGTAATCTTCGGTATGCACGAGCAGCACGTCACCAACCGCCGCCGGTTGCGGCTCGACGATCTGCTCGCGCCGCAAAGTGCCTTCCTCGACGAGCCTGCGGCTCGCCATCTCAAACTTGCGGATCGGAAAGACGTGGTTCTCGCCGATGTCGGCGTAGTAGCGGGGGGTGTAGGAAACGCGAAGCATTTGATTTGCGATTTTAGATTTTCGGTTTGCGATTTTATGTTCTTAAAGTTGGCGATTCTGTTGTGATCCGTCGTGTTGGTAAGCGCGCGTGAGTGGATGGGCAGCGGCAGTTTCATACAGAGGCACAGAGGTCACGGAGGAATCATCCAAATCTCTGTGTGACAAGGCTTTAATTTCTTTGTTTGCGCGGAAGAAATTCTGCGACGAAGCGAACGTCGGGGCGGCAACCTCCTTTCCCCTTTTCCCCTTCCCCGTTTTCCCCTCGCGGCGTAGCCGCGCTGTGTCTCTGTGTGAAGCCTCAATGAGCCGAACGCTCATCAGAGCCGGAGGCCATTCAATCGCAAATCGAAAATCGAAAATCAATACTGTATCAAGCTGCCCTCGCGTTTTGCGCGGCGCACGGCGCGACCAAAGACCCAGAGGGAGAGGGGAAGCAGGATGGAGAGAAACAAAAGCAGTGTCATCATCGGCTCGCGCACTTCCGCGAAACCTTGTCCCTGAATCAATACGCGGCGGATGCCGTCGAGGCCGTGAGTTGTCGGAATCAGGCGCGAAATATTTGCGACAGCGCTGCCGGCGACTTCTGACAAAAGCTGCGTCGGGAAGAAGACGCCGGAGAAGAAGGCCGAGCCGGTGCCGAGGATGAGCGCGAACGGGTCGCCGCGTTTGAAGACCATCGCGAAGCTCGCCGACATGATGCCGAGCGACGCGAGCACGAGCGTCGTCAGAATCAGGAACATGAATGCCAGAAGGAAGCTGCCCTGATACGTCACTCCGAAAAAGAGCCAGCCGAAGAACAAATAGAGAAATGAGTGGAACGTGACGAGCACGAAATCCCACGCCGAGCTGGCGATGATTAAAGTCGGCACGCCGATGGGCGTCATCAGCACGCTTTCTAACGTGCCTTGTGATTGCTCGGAGCGGATCGCGGTAGCGAGGCTTGAGAATCCGGTCATGAAGTAGTTGAGAACTGCGAGACCCGTGATCCACGCGGCGAGCGGGTCGCGCCACTGCGTGAAGCGCGCCTCGAACTGCCCCGTGAAAATTTGCGAGATGAAAAACAGCGTCGTGACGACGAACAGAATGCTCAGCATCCGCATAAAAAAATCGAGACGGTAGCTGACCGCCAACTGGAAATCCCGCGCGACGAAAGCGCGCACCCGTCCTAACAAAAGAGCCAGTCCGTTCATCGCTTCGTATCCCCCGCGTTGTTCGGCTCGCGCTCGTAACCTTCCAGCACGTCGAGCAACGTCGCGCGCTCGGCGTGGCACGAAACGATGTGCGCGCCGCCGCCGATCAACGTGCGAACGCATTTGTCCAGAAGATCGTCAATCGGCTCGCGTATCAGAGTGATGTCGAGCGTGTTGTCGCGCGGGATGACTTCGATTCCTTCAATCTCCGGGGCGAGCAAACGCCGGGCGGTCACGGCGGTGATGCCGCGCACGGTGAGATGGACGTGCTCCTGGTGTTTGTGCAGCGCACGAAGATTGGACGGCGTGTCGAGCGCGCGGATGCGCCCCTGACTGATGACGGCGACGCGCGCGCATAGTTCCTCAATCTCCGCCAGATTGTGCGACGTGAGCAGCACCGTCACCGGCGGGTCGGATTCGGCGAGCGAGCCGATGAGCGCGCGCATGCTCGACGCGGCGAGCGGGTCGAGCGAGCGCGTCGGCTCGTCTAAAAGCAAAACGGGCGGCGAGTTGAGCAGCGCGCGCGCGACCGCCATGCGTTGCTTGTTGCCGGTCGAAAGCTCGCCGAAGCGTCGAAGTGCCAAAGGTTTGAGATCAAACTGCGCGAGCAACTCGGCGATGCGTGCGCGCGCCGCACGCGCATTGAGTCCATAGAGCCGCGCGAAGAACGTCAGATTCTGTACAATTGTTAAGCGCCAGTAGAAGCTTCGCTCCTCAGCGCTCGCCAATCCAATCTGCCCGCGCACCGAGGCTTCGTCGCGCACGGTGTCATAACCATTGACCGAGACCGCGCCAAAGGTCGGTTGGACGAGCGTGGCGATGATTTTAGTGAGCGTCGTTTTGCCCGCGCCGTTACGACCGATGAGGCCGAAAACCTCGCCGCGCCGGACTGAAAGCGTGACATCGCGGAGCGCTTCGACCGGGTCTTTCGCGCGCAGACGAAAAAACTGTTTGAGGCGGGCGAGCGGCACCGGGTAAGTTTTCGACACCACGGAAATATCTATCGCTGGTGGAGTCGCGGCGGAAGTGCGTCCATCATCGAAACTCACTTCGAGCGGAGCGGAAGCGTCAACAGGTTCGACAATTGATGCGGGGGATTGAACAAGCATTCTGCAGGAAACAGGGATTAAAAAGAAAAGCTGCTCGTTGCCGCGTCGCGGTAGATGATTTTAGCCGTGCGTTTTAACGCACGGTTGTCATGCAGGCTCATCATCTCGTCGCGTGAGCGACGACTGAACTCATACGTTGCTCACGCGACGCGAGAGAAATCTGAATTACCTTACCCGGGGTTGAAACGCCGGGCTAAAGTCATGTCGCCGCTCACGCGGCGGAGAGCAATTGAATCGCGTTTCTCAATACTACCTCGTAACATCGTCACCCCGCTTTCGTTCTTAGCGCGCGCGTTGGCGCGGGTCAAGATATTCGCGCAGCCCGTCGCCGAGGAAGTTGAAGGCGAGAACAGTCAGGGCGATTGCCAAGCCGGGAAAGATGAGCGCGTGCGGCGCGGCCTGAAGCGTTGCCATGTCGCGCGCCTCTTCGAGCATCACGCCCCACGACGGAGCCGGCGGCGGCACGCCCAAGCCGAGGAACGACAGCGACGCTTCCGACAGCACCGCGCCGGCCATGCCGAGACTTGCCTGCACGATCAGCGGCTGAATCGCGTTCGGCATAATGTGGACGAATAAAATGCGCAGATCACGCGCGCCGAGCGCCCGCGCCGCCTGCACGAAATCATACTCGCGCACCTTCAGCACCTGCCCGCGAATGAGTCGCGCATATCCGACCCAGCCGATGATGCACAACGCCAGAATCAGCTTGTTCAGTCCCGCGCCGAGGAACGCGACCATCGCGATTGCCAGCAGCAAACCCGGAAACGCGAGAAAGACGTTGAGCAAATAACCGGAGATGATGCGATCCGCCCACCCGCCGTAATAGCCCGCGACGGCCCCGATAATCGTCCCGATGACCGCCGATACTGTGACAACCACCAAGCCGACGCGCAGCGAGATGCGTGCGCCGTAGACGACGCGCGAAAAAATATCGCGCCCCGTCGCGTCCGTGCCGAACAGGTGGGATGACGACGGCGAAAGGTAGCGCGCTGCGAGATTCGTCGCGCCCACGTCATGCGTCGCAATCAGCGGCGCGAAGACGGCGACGACAATTAGCAGCACGACGAAGATCAATCCGAAGGTAGCAAGACGATTCATAACGATTGCGGATTGCGGATTGCGGATTGCGGATTGTGAAGCCAAGATGTAAGCCTCAAGGGACAGAGGCTTCAAGGTTTTCAAAATCCGCAATCCGCAATCCGCAATCTAAAATCAAGAGACTCTGATGCGCGGGTCGAGCCAGCGATAAACGGTGTCGGTCAGCGTGTTGGCGACGATGTATGTGACGCTGATGACGAGTACACAGCCTTGCACGAGGCGATAGTCGCGTTTGCCGATGCCGTCGTCCACCAGCAGCAGCCCGATGCCGGGCCAGTTGAAAATTTTCTCGGTGATAATCGCGCCCGCGAGCAGCACGCCGAGTTGCAGGCCAAGCACGGTGACGACAGGTATCAGACCGTTCTTGAGGACGTGTTTGTATACCACTTTCGTTTCGCTCAGACCCTTCGCGCGCGCCGTCCGCACATAATCTTCGCCGAGTTCTTCGATGACCGACGAGCGGACAAGGCGTGTCAGCAAAGCCGAGAGCGCCGCGCCAAGCGTCACGGCAGGTAGGATGATGTCTTCGGGGTTGAAGCGTCCAGAAGGCGAGAGCCAGCCAAGCCAGACCGCGAAGACGTAAATCATCAGTGGGCCGACGACGAAACTCGGCAGACTGATGCCGACGAGCGCAATCACCGAGAGGGCGTTGTCGGTTAGTGTGCCGCGATTCTTTCCGGCAATCACGCCGAGCGGAATCGCAATCGCGACGGCGACAAGAAGAGCAGCGACGGCGAGTTCGATTGTTGCCCGGTAGCGCGAAAGAATTAACTCTCTGACGGGGCGGTCGGTGCGGAA
>Ga0136617_10001526_pt1 | contig 20492 bp, 20 predicted proteins | sample AntDrymUQ3222106_2_FD_129672 | JGI IMG/M metagenome (GOLD analysis project Ga0136617, IMG submission 129672) | Polar desert sand microbial communities from Dry Valleys, Antarctica - metaG UQ322 (21.06) | ecosystem: Environmental > Terrestrial > Soil > Desert | place: Antarctica: Dry Valley...
AGTCGCTGTCCCAGCGTCTCGATCGGTCGGGACTAAACCTGCGGGCCGCTGAATGGCTGTTGTCGCACGCCGGGATCGCAATCGGCGCAGCGTTCGTCGCTGCCGTGCTGACCGGGGGCTGCTGTTCGTCTGCCAGAACTCCTGCACGCGGGCGGTGTCGCCGTGCCGGGCCTGTTGGCCGGCTTGGCACTGCCCTGGCTCTTCTTGTCTTTCAAGGTCAATCGCCGCCTCAAGCAGTTCAACACCACGCTCGCGCAGACCTTGCAGATCATCGCCGGGTGCGTTTCAGGCCGGTCTCTCGCTGCCTCAAGCAGTCGACACCGTCGTGCAGGAAGGCGACCCGGTCGTCGGCGGTGAATTCCGCCGGGCGATGGTCGAGCAGCGGCTCGGGGTCGAGATCGAGCACTCGCTCGACAGCGTCGCCGACCGGATGGACAGCAAGGACTTCAAGTGGGTCGTCATGGCCATCCGGGTCCAGCGAGAGGTCGGCGGCAACTTGGCCGAGCTCCTGCAGCCCCTGCTCGGCCGGCTGTCGGGCCCGGGTCGCCGCTTCGCACCGTCCGACAAGGGCCGGCAGATCCAGTCGAAGCTCGACGTAGCCGGCAATCCGCCCGGTTGGTCGGTCGACCGAGTTGTCGGGCTCAAGTTCGTCGGCTTCATGGCGGCGCTCGTGCTGAGCCTGGTTGTCACCATGTTGCTGGGCGTCTCCGCGGTCCTGACCTTTGTCATCTGTGTCGGTTCCAGCATGATCGGGTTCGTCGCGCCCAACCTCTACATCCATCAGGTCGGGTTCGACCGCTCGGAGCTCATTCAACGGGAGCTGCCCGACGCGCTCGACCTGCTGACGATCTCCGTCGAGGCAGGTCTCGCCTTCGACTCGGCGCTGGCGCGGGTCGCGAAGTCCACCGAGGGACCGCTCGCCGGTGAGTTCGCCCGGGTGCTGCAGGAGATGAACATCGGGATGGTCGCACCGACGCTATGCGCGCGCTCGGAGAGCGGACGCCTGTCGAAGAGTCGAAGTCATTCGTCACGGCGATGGTGCAGGCCGATGCCTTCGGTATCCCGATCGGTCAGGTGCTCAGGATCCAGTCGTCGGAGATGCGGATCAAGCGCCGCCAGCGGGCCGAGGAGAAGGCCCAGAAGGTGCCGGTCAAGATCTTGCTCCCACTGATCTTCTTCATCCTTCCGACGTTGTTCATCATCGTGATGGGGCCGGGAGTCATCTCCATGATGGAAGCGTTCTGAACGGAAAGTGACGATGAGTCACACCCACAGTGACTACGCAGATATAGTCCAGGAGGGTCGAATTCCGTCGATCCATCCGTACTAGTCAGCTGCGATTGGGACAGTTCTCATCATGTCGAGGCCATGGCACGTCGTGGAGCTCAGCCAGGCGCGAGTCGATCTCGTCGCCCGCTGCCTCACGCTCGCCACCGGGGCAGTGTTGGCGATCGCGACCACCACGCTTTCGGAGTCGACAGGCACCTTCCTGCTGCTCGGCGCCGTAGCCACCTCGATGACCTTGCTCGGTGCCCGGACCGCGCCGCACAGCCTGGAGTACCAGATCGCCCTGGTGATCGAGGGCGTAGTGGCGTGCTCGGTCGTCTTGCTGGCCTCGTCGGCCTCTGACGTCTACCTCATCTACGTCGCCGCGCCGGCCCTCCTCGCGGGACTGCGTGGCGGCCTGTACCCCGGCATTGCCGTCGTCAGCGGCGAGGTGGTCGCGGCCGCCGCGATCCAGTTCCAGGCACCCGAATCGGACCGCGACTTGCTCGTGCTCTGGGGTCCGTGGGTGTTCATGTCGCTGGCTGTCACGCTGCTGGGCAGCTGGATCCGCCAGCTGCAGCTCCTCCAGCGCGACACGCGATCGTCGCCCTACGCCTCCGCCCACCACCTGCTCGAGCAGCTGCGTGGCGTCACCCGCCAACTATCCGGTGGGCTCGACATCGAGGTTGTCTCCGAGAACGTCATCGACAATGCCCTGACCCAGCTGGCAGGGACACGGGCGGCCCTGCTGCTCGTGAGTGAGTCCGGCGACCTCTCGGTGATCGCCCGACGCGGCGGAGAAGGGTTCACGAGCTCGCTCGGGAAGGACCCGTCCGTACTCGACGCGATGACCGCAGACGGGCCGACCCATACTCCGGTCCCGACCGGACGCTCCCAACATCGCTACCGAACCTGGCTGCCCGTCCGGATCGGCGCCCGCCCGATCGGCGTCGTCGTGGTCGACGGGCCGGTGGCAGTCACCTCCGACGAGCTGGCCGAGGCCCAGAGCCACCTCGACGACGATGCGATGCGGATCGACTCAGCCATCCTCTTCGGCGACGTGCGCGCGCTGGCAACGGTCGAGGAACGGCGTCGGCTCGCCCGCGAGATCCATGATGGGATCGCCCAGGAGATCGCGTCCCTCGGCTATCTGGTCGACGACCTCGCTCGCGATCAGTGCAACCAGCGCCACCAAGACGGGCTCATCGACCTTCGCGTGGAGCTGACCCGGGTCGTCACCGAGCTGCGGCTCTCGATCTTCGACTTGCGCAGCGGAGTCTCCACCAACGCCGGGCTCGGATCGGTGCTGGGTGACTACGTGCGCGAGGTAGGCAAGAGCTCGGGGATGACTGTGCACATGTCCCTCGAGGAGAGCCCGACCCGACTACGCCTCGACGTCGAGACCGAGCTTCTCCGGATCGCCCAAGAAGCGATCACCAATGCCCGCAAACACTCGCACGCCGCGAACTTGTGGGTCGAGTGTCGCGTCGAGCCTCCTTTCGCCGAGGTCCGTGTCGAAGACGACGGCACAGGCCTGGTGAAGGAGCGCGCCGAGCACTACGGGCTGCACATCATGAAGGAACGCGCACAACGCATCAACGCCGTCTTGGCCTGGGCCGAGCGTTCAGGTGGAGGCACCGTCGTCTCGGCGGTCCTGCTCCCTGCAGAGGCCGCAGTGTCCATGGAACAGATCGAACACCCCGAAATCCCTCAGTCTGGAGACAGCTATGCCGTACACCGTTTTGCTGGTTGACGACCACGATCTGATCCGGCAGGGACTGCGCCGGGCGTTCGACCGTCATCCCGACTTCACCGTCGTCGCCGAGGCATCATCGGTCGGCGGCGCCATGAAGGCTGCTGCCGACAAAGTGCCCGACGTCGTGGTCTGCGACATCCGGCTGCCGGACGGCAGCGGCTTGGACGTCGTCCGCGCCCAGCGCGCCAAGCGCCCCGAGATCGGCCTCGTGGTCTTGACCATGTACGCCGGTGACGAGCACCTGTTCGGCGCGCTCGAGGCCGGGGCATCCGCCTTCGTGCCGAAGGACGCGCCCAGCGACGATGTCGTCGCTGCGGCCCGGCACGCAGCCGTCTCACCGCGCTCGTTCACCGCACCGGACCTCGCCAGCGCCATGCGACGGCGGATGACCCCGTCGGGACCACGCCTCTCGCCGCGCGAGACGGAGGTGCTGAACCTGCTCGCCGAGGGATACGGCGTCGGTCCGATCGCCCGCAGGCTTTACATCAGCGAGTCCACGACCAAGACCCACGTGTCGAAGATCTACGACAAGCTCGGCGCCGCCAACCGAGCCCAGGCGATCATGAAGGCCATCCAGGCCGGCCTGATCTCCCCAGGCGCGATGGCAGGCTCCGACAACTGACGGCGGGAACCGCCACGGGTTCCGTAGAACGAACCAGCCTGACCACCGACGGTCTGGACGGCCATGCGCGAGCCCGCGTGCCGGTCCTGTCGTCGATCCGGTCACCTCTGCCAGGTTCCTGTTCGTCGTTCGCACTTCGTACCGAAGCGAGTTTGTCCTTGCGGAGAAGGGGTTTTCAGCTTCTTGAGCGGTCTGTTGGACCGTCCCTCGGAGACATCCGGCGAGCTCCAGAAGTCGGCATCGTCCGAACGGGCACCGCGGTATGACCCCAAAACCGATACCGACAGTAACCATTCCGCGACAGAATCTCCGTAGCTGAAAATCCCGTCCAGCACCAAACACTCTCTGGGAGGACCAGACACCATGCTTCAGTACTTCCGCAACCTCACGGTCAACCGCCGCAGCGAGGAGGCGCCTCCGCCGTCGAGTACGGCCTGCTCGTCTCGCTGATCGCCGCCGTCATCGTGGTCGCGGTGCTCGCCCTCGGCAACACCCTCAGCGGCATCTTCAGCACCGCGGACACGAAGATCAGAACAAGCCTGCCAATGCCATCTCGGTGCTCCGCTGAACCCACGCACCGACCGCACCGACCGCGGAAGGGCCGTGAGATGCCTGGCATCTCACGGCCCTTCGCGTTGTGCAAGACGTGTGAGCTGGTGGTACGGCCGTCACCTCGACGAGGTCAGGGCACGGATCAGCACCGCCGCGACGGCAGACACGTCACGCCCGTCGACGACAGTGCCGCCGACCTGACGCGCTGCCTCGGGCGCACCTCCTGAGTTCCCGGTGATGACGGGGAGCCCGCACGCCGCCGCTTCCAGGTAGACGATCCCGAAAGCCTCCGGTTCCATTCCCCACCGTCGCGTACGGCACGGCAGGGCGAACACGTCAGCCATCGCGTACACCTGCGGCATGTGGTCCCAGGCGACGCCGGGCACCATCACCACCGAGCCAGCGACTCCACGTCGCTCGCTGAGTCGCGCGAGCCGTTGTCGGGACGGACCGTCGCCGACCACGACCAGCACCGCATCCGGATGGTCCTGCAGCACGCGCGGCCACGCCTCGATCAGAGCGTCGTGCCCCTTGCGTCGCACCAGGCGCGATGCCGCCAGCACGACCGGGCGATTGGCGGGAATTCCGAGACGAACCCTCCACACACGCCCATCGAGACCCGGTCTGAACCTGGTCTGGTCGACCCAGGGCGAGAGCCGCTGCATGCGAGCCACGGCACTCGGCGACAGGGCTCGGGTGATTCGCGCGCGGCAGAACTCGCTGACGTACGTCACGACGTCGACGTCATCGCCGATCCTTCGCAGCGCAGTTCGGGCGCCCGGAACAGTCGCCCACCAGACCTCGTGGCCATGGGTGATCGCGGTTGCGTGCGTGATCGTCGTCCGGCGTCGCAGTCCCCTCGCCAGCAGAGCCAGCGGTGCTGCGGCGCCGAACACGACGCGGTCACACCCGTAGGCACGGGCAACCCCGGCGATGGATCGTGCCACCCGACGCGTGGGAAGCAGGGTTCGGGAGCCATCCCGGACCACCGGGAACGCGACGGCGCTGTCCACGTCGGCAGAACCAGCCATGCGCGCGGTGTACACAACGACGTCCTCGGCCGGCATCCGCGCGCACACTTCGAACACGAACGACTCTATTCCGCCCCGACGAGGCGGGAAGTCGTTCGTCACAACGAGAGTGCGCGTCACCGTCGGGACACCGCCGGCCTCACGACGCGAGCCGGTCCAGCTCGTCGCGCCAGTCGCGGGTGAAGTCCGCCCGGCTGGTGCCAAGGCGAGCGAAGGCCCGGTCGACGTCAGCCGGATCCGCCTTCACGTCGCGGTAGAACGCGATGAGCGCGGATTCGCCGTACTGTCTCGCGATCAGTCGCGTCGCCAGCCATGCCTGTTGGTAGGTGACGTTCAGGTCCGTACCGGCAGCATCGAAGGCGCTGTCCGCAGGCAGCTGTCGCGGGAGGCCGATGCGACGTACGGAGCGCAGCACCTCACCCGCGGAGATCCGCAGCGGTACGTCCACGGCGCCCACCCCGACGTAGTCGGCGAAACCCTCGGCGATCCACAACGGCATCGAGACGGTGGCCGCTCCGGTGGCGGCATGAGTCGCCTCGTGCGTGCTGACCACCTGGGTGCCCACCGGCCCCAGCCTGGCGAAGACGGGCCCGTTGAGCACGATCGCCACGGGGGCAGCGGCATCGGTCGAGCCGTCGACGGTCGTGGTCACTGCGGCGATCCCGTTGTAGCTTCCGGGCGTCGCAGCGATGACCGCCTCGAAGGCACGCACACCGCCCGGGACGAAGGCGACCAGCGACCCTCGCCACCGCGGTAGCACCGCCTGCACGTCCGAGACCGACTCGGTCAACGCGCCCGAAGCTCTCGCCGCCAGGGCCTCGTCTTGTGCGGCTACGAGAGTGCGCGGCGTCCGTCGTACGACGAGCGGTCCCAGCGTCCATATCGGCCGCCGTTCCCCGGGCGCGGCCCGGACGTCGACCACATGGGCTCTGTCGTCGCGCAGCGCGAACGTGTAGCGCACGGTGGTCCGCGCTGGACGCCCGAACCCCAGGACGTCGTACTCGACCTGCACGTCCGCGATCCAGGCCTGTCCGCCGAGCCGTTGGTGCGCGGCCTCCCCCAGACCAGACACTGCGGCTACGTAACGGGGTCGCAGCGAGCCGATGTCGAGGGCGCGGAGGTTCGTGTACGTCGTGTGGGCCCGCCGCTGGCTGCGTGGGGTGGAGGAGTCCCAGCCGGCGAGGTAGGAGGCCCGACTGTCGTCGTGTAAGGCGGTCTCCTGACGGGCGAGCGCCTCGATCGCCCGGGCATCGCGGAGTCCAGCGGAATCGGAGTTCGACGTTGTGTCATCGGGCCCGACCGACGGGACGTCACTGTCGGAACGGCCCGTCCACCAGGCGCCGGCTCCCACGACAAGGGCTGCCACCAGGACGAGCACCAGCAGGAGGCGGCCGCGAGAGCGTTGGCTGGCGTGGACCTGAGCCTCGCCCACCTCGGCTCGGACGGACGGCTCGGACACGTTTCGATCCTAGGCGTCCACCATCGGCGGGCCCCGGGCGCAGATCGGTTGACCGTGCGCTGGGCCGTTCGGGTGATCCTGACGCGATCCCGCCAAGCCGTCACGCTGAACCACCTAGCGTGCACGGTGGATCACCAGGGTCCTCAGGAGGAACAGTGCCGTCATCGTCTGCATCGCAGGTTCGCACGCCGTCGCAAGTGGCCGACTATGGCCTGCAGTGGAATTGGGTTGCGGGGATCACCGACCGCGGCGGCAACGGGCTGCGACCGACTTCTTGGACCGTCACCACCATCTGACCTCGGCGAGCTCGACCTTCCTCGGGGTAGGTCGAGCCCGCCGACTCCACCACCCGCTGCTGCTCCGCCGCCGGGATCAGCCTCGTCCGTCGCCCACGTCTGCTAGTCCTCGTTTGCCATGCAGAGAAGGCAACCGCCTTCTCTGCATCGCAAACCTGCGTCGTAGACCGACAAGGTGGCGCTCACACTCCCGCACGGGTAGACGCACGACAAGCGAGCCGGGGCACTGCCTCACCTGCGGGGTGAGAGCGACGCGGGAGGGCCGGTCAGGCGATACGCACGGCCATGCTCGCCGGCATATAGCTGACCGGCACGACCTGGACGTACGAGCCGCTGTGCGGCGCGTGCACGATCTGGCCGTTGCCGATGTACATCCCCACGTGCGAGATCGGCGAATAGAAGAAGATCAGGTCTCCTGGCTGGAGCGACGACATCGACACCGGGGTGCCGGACGACGGCTGCATGCTGGACGCGTGCGGAATCGAAACACCCGCTGCCGCCCACGCGAACATCGTCAGACCCGAGCAGTCGAAGGAATCGGGACCGGCCGCCCCGTACACATACGTGTCACCGACCTGATCCAGTGCGGTTTGGACCGCGATCTGGGCGCGCTCTGAGGCGGGAGCATCGGTGATGTTGACGCGAGGTTGCTCACGTGACGTCGTCTCAACGTCGGGCTGATCACCGTTCACGTCGGGGTGCGGCGCAGTCTCCTGCAGCGCCAGCACGCGTTGGCGCTCCTCTTCCTCCAGCTCGCCCAGCAGTTCTTCGGCCTCGGCGATCTTGGCGTCAAGCTCTTCTTGGTGCTCGACCGTGTCAGCCTTCTTGTCGCTCAGCGCATCGACCACGACCTGGGCCTGCTCCTCGCGCACGCCGAGCTGCTTTTGCTGCTGGGTGAGCCTGACGAGCAGCCCGGCTTGCTGGGTTTCGACCAACGCACTCGTCGCCATGCCCGACAGCAGCTGACCGGCGTCGTCAGCGGTGAAGAACGCGGTGGCCGGCGACATGCTGGAGGCACTCTGGTACCGGTCGACGGCACTGCCCACGACCCGCGAGCGCAGCCGTTCGACACGCAGACGCTGACGGTCCACATCGGCCTCGAGCGTCTCGAGACGCTGCTCGGCCTGCTGGACCTCGACCCGAGCCTCGTTCAGCTTCTCCGCTGCGATCTCACCTTGGTGGTTGAGCTCGCCTAGCTGCTCCTGGACTTCGGCGATGGTCGGCTTGGCGGCGGACTCGTTCGACGGGTCAGGCGCATCCGGATCGGCTGAGCCGACGGGGGCGAAAGCCACCGTGGCGACCAAGGCGGCGACGGAGACACCTGCCAGTCGGCGGGCGAGGCGGGACGTGGGGCGTAGACGGCCGTTCGACACGGGTCGACGGTCTCCCTCTGGTTGACGAGTACGACATCGAGGACGGCAGTACGTCGCATCCGAACGCGACACGTCCTACTCCTGGGTGACGCGGCAGCCTAGGAAAGGACCACGCCGCCCGACACCCTACCGATCCTTGTCGGTCTGGTCCAAAGTCGCCGAGTAGTCACGCCAACGCACAGGGTTGAGGTCGAAGCAATCAGGCCGGGTCGAGGTAGCGCGATTGCGCGGAATCCACCGGCTCGACCATGCGCAAGGGTGGCACGAGGCCGGCGTCGGACAGCACGTCGATAGCTCGCCGCTCGTCGTCGTCGAGCCCGGTCCCGAAGGGTGGCCCGCCGAGCAGGAACGTAACCACGCAGTCCCCACAACCGATCCCTCGCACCGCACAGCGGTCGCAGTCGATGACGACCCGGGTCTCCCGCTCGCCGGTAGGGTGCTGCAGTTCTCCCTCATGTCGGGCCGCGTGCGGCTGGCGACCTGTTGCGTCACCTGCGTGATGATGTGCGTGCGATGCCATGGCTGCCTCCGGCCGTCGTACTGCTGTCGTCGAGGTGACGCTACGACCCGGCACCGACAATCCGTGACGGTCGGGCTGCGCGGGCGGCGCCCAGGGCTCAGACCGGAACGAGCGGCACGTGTACGGCGGGCGGCTCGACCCGGACTGGATCCTCGGCGCGGACGATCCCACCCTGGACGACAACGCCCATCACCCCCGCCTTGCGGATCAGCGCATCGTCCGGGTCGCGGTCCAGCATCGCGCGCATCAGCCCGGCCGCGAAGCCATCGAGCTGCGTGCAGGGATTCCGTAGGCCGGTCACCTCAACCACGGCGTCCGAGCCGAGCCGGAGCCGGGTACCCACCCCGAGCCCGAGCACGGCCAGCCCACGCACGGCGACGTTCTCGCCGATGTCGCCGGGGCCGATGTCGTAGCCGAGCTCCCGCACCTCGTCGTACAGCTCCGCGTGCACCACGTGCACCTGGCGCAGGTTGGGCTGAGTCGGGTCCCGACGTACGCGTGAGCGGTGCTGGACCGTCTCCCCGGCGTGAGAGTCGCCCGCGACACCGACGCCGGCGACGAGCCTGATCGTCGGCTGCGGCTGCTTGCTGAACGCGTGGACCGCGCTGCTGCAGACCGCCACCACGCGTGCTGTGGGAGCTGAACCGTCGGTCACCGGGTGGTGGTTCGGCTCACCGGTCACCCGCCGATCGCCTCGATCATGGCCTGCGAGGTCACGCTGCGGGCCCCCATCTTGGTCACGCTCTCGGACAGCTCTCGGTCGGTGGACACCACGACGAGCGGCCTCCCGACCGGCTCGGCCGACACCAGCTGCCGGATCGTGTCGTCGGCGATCACTCCGGGGGGACTGAACAGCACCCGGATGCCGCGCGGCGCGCCCACCTTCGGGGGCCGGTCGAGGTCGGCGCCGTCGTACACCACCGTCACCTCGACGGCCTTGCCGGCCACCAGCGCCGCCACCCGGGTGACCAGCCGATTGCGCTGGTCCTCCAGCGCCGCGCTCGGCCAGGCCGACTTCGAGACGTTGTAGCCGTCGACGACCAGGTGGACGCGGGGCAGATCGAGCAGTCTGCGGAGCAGGACCGGGTCGTCACCGGGCACGGTCCGTCCTGCGCTCGCCAGTCCGCCGTCGACGTCGGGGATGATGGCGCGCACCGTCTCGGCCGGGAGCAGGTCCGACGGGGGCAGGGCCAGCTCACGGCGCAGTCCGGCGGCACCCTCCATGATCGTGTCGAGCAGCAGGCGCAGCCGCGTCGTCTCAGCCTCTCGCTCCGCACGGACCGTCCGTCGGATCGAGGTCGTCTGCGACTCGAGCTGGTCGATCCTTGCGCGCAGTCGCCGAACCTCAGCAGCAGAGACGCGCCGCGACGCCTCGGCAGCCTGGTGCGCCTGCACGAGCTCGGCGGCGGCGGAGGCGGCTTCCTGCTGCGAGGCTCTCAGCTGCTGCCGGGTGGATCCCAGCGTCCGGCGCAGGGTGGCGTTCTCGGACTTGGCGTCGTCGACCCGTTCGCGCAGCTTGTCGCGCAGGGTTCGTGTCTCGGCCTTCGCCGCGGCGAGCTCTGCCGTCCTGCGCTCGAGCGACGCCTCCAGTGCACCGACGTCCACCTGCTGCGCGAACTCGGCCGCGCTCGCCCGGGCTACCAAGGCGAGCCAGCCCGCCGGGCGTACGACATAGGCGACTGCGGCGGCCTCCGCGAGAGCTTCGGCGTCCTCCGTCGCGGTGGCGACATCTGCGCCGATGCAGTCGGCGGACTCGAGCCGTCGTACGACACCGCTGTGACTGACGCGAACGTGAGTGGCGAGGTGCGCGCGGAAATCGTCGTCGCTGTCGAGGGCGGCGGACACGTGCGCGCCGACCAGGCGCGCCCGCTTGGCCGGGGCGAACGACGCCGACTTGCGCAGCGCCGCAGGCACGTGGACGTGCGGTACGCGACCCAGCGCCTGCGCCGCCAGCGCGACGACCCGGGTGCGCAGCCGTGGCGGCAGTGTCTGCATCGACACGTCACGCGGTGCAGTGTCGCTCGGGGTCGAGGCTGGAGCTGCCGGCTCGTCAGGAGACATCGGCGGCCACCCCCGGACGGCTGACGACCTCGATGCAATCGGCACGCCCGCACCAGCGACACGTCACCGAGATGATCGCCTCGGTCAGGACCTCGTGCTCCTCGACCCTTGGCTCCCCGGCCAGGTCGAGATGCCAGTACTCGCGGGAGCGAGCTGCTCGCAAAACGTCGAACCTCGTCATGTTGCCGCAGCCACCGCAGCGCCACCGGTGCTGGCGGTCGGGGACGGTCGGGGCGCGTGCGTCCGCAGGCGACGTCGCTGTCGCCTCGACCCCGGGCACCGGCTGACTCATCTGCGTCCCTTCACGTGCGCGGAGGAGGCCGCGCAGGCATTTCCAGGGTAATCGCGGAGCCAACGAGACGGCGGTCGAACTCATCCATGGCAGCGCGTCGAGCCGGTTTCGTCGGCGCCGCCACCTAGCGTTCGGGCCATGGATGCGCTGGTGGGCTCGGCCACGGCGACTGCCGTGCTGCCCGGCCGCCACGCCGTCCAGCAGACGTTCGACGAGCTGGGCACCGCTTTGCGCGAGGCGACGTTCGTCGTGGTCGATCTCGAGACCACGGGCGGCTCGGCGGCGGCCGGGTCGTCGATCACCGAGATCGGAGCGGTGAAGGTCCGCGGCGGCGAGGTGCTCGGGGAGTTCCAGACGCTGGTCCGCCCGAGCGAGCCGATCCCCCCGTTCATCTCGGTGCTTACCGGCATCACCAATGCGATGGTCAGCGACGCACCCCGGATCGAGGCGGCACTTCCTGCGTTCCTCGAGTTCGCCAGAGGCACGATCCTGGTCGCCCACAACGCGCCGTTCGACGTGGGTTTCCTCAGCCACTACGCCGCGGTCGTCGGGTGTGCCTGGCCACGCTTCGACGTGCTCGACACCGCCAAGCTCGCCCGTCGGGTCATCACGCGAGACGACGCGCCCAACTGCAAGCTGTCGTCCCTGGCGCGGCTTTTCAAGTCCTCGACGACGCCCAACCACCGCGCGCTGTCTGACGCCAGGGCGACGGTCGACGTCCTCCATGGACTGATGGAGCGGCTCGGCAACGTCGGCGTCCACACCCTCGAGGAGTTGCAGACGTTCTCGTCGCGGGTGTCGGTCGCCCAACGGCGCAAGCGGCACCTGGCCGAGCGCCTGCCGCATGCTCCGGGTGTCTACCTGTTCCGTGACGCACGCGGCCAGGTCCTGTACGTCGGCACCTCGCGTGATGTTCGGGCTCGGGTGCGCTCGTACTTCACCGCCAGCGAGACCCGTTCCCGGATGGGTGAGATGGTCGGTATCGCCGAGTCTGTCGACGCCATCACCTGTACGACGCCACTCGAAGCAGAGGTCCGCGAGCTGCGCCTGATCGGCGAGCACAAGCCGCGTTACAACCGCCGGTCCAAGTTCCCGGAGCGGGTCACCTGGGTGAAGCTCACGGTGGAGGCCTGGCCCCGGCTGTCGTTGGTGCGTCAGGTCCTCAACGACGACGCCGACTATCTCGGCCCCTTTCGCTCCCGCCGGCAGGCCGAGGCGGCGATGGCCGCGCTGCACGAGAGCTTCCCCATCCGACAGTGCAGCGACCGCCTCCCGCGAAACCCGCGCGGCACCGCATGCGCGCTCGCCGAGATGGGCCGATGCCTGGCACCGTGCGACGGGACCACCGCTGCCGGTGCCTACCTGGTCACCGTCGAGTCCGTGCGAGCCAGCCTCGACGCGAGCCCGAGCGCTGTCACGGCTGCCCTGCAGCGGCGGATGACCCTGCTGGCTGCCGCCGAGCGGTACGAAGAGGCAGCCTCGCACCGCAACCGGATGACGAGCTTCGTACGCGCCGCGGCCCGGACCCAGCGGTTGCGTGCCCTGACCTCGTGTGCGGAGATCGTCGCGGCGCGACGCTGCGATGACGGTCGCTGGGCGGTCCACGTCATCAAGCACGGTCGGCTGGCTGCTGCGGGGGTGATCCCACCCGGGGCGAGCGCGCGCGAGTGGACGGAGGGCTTGCGCCTCGGTGCCGACACCGTGAGATGCGGGCCGGGGCCGGCTCCCGCCGCCACCGCGGAGGAGTCCGAGAAGCTCCTGCGCTGGCTGGAGCAGCCGGGTGTTCGTCTGGTCCATGTCGAGGGCACGTGGTCGTGTCCGGTCGCGGGCGCCGAGTCCCAACGTGCCCTGCTCGCCACCATCGACGCCTCGCGCGAGTCACTGACCCCGTTCGACACCCCGCGCCTTAACGCCACCGTCTCGCGCCCAGCCCGGTGAGCGCCACCGAGGTGTCCTCGTCTAAGCCGGCCTAGGCTGGTCCGCATGGACAGACCGGAGAGCCTGGACATCCGTGATCGAGCCGATCGGCACCGCTACGAGGCGTGGCTCGACGGCCGACTCGTGGGATCGTCCGACTACCACGTTTCCGGCGACTCGATCGCCTTCACCCACGCTGAGGTCGATCCCGACTTCGGGGGCCAAGGGATCGGGTCGGCACTGGCGCAGACGTCGTTGGAGGACGCGCGCGCCGCGGATCGTCGGGTCGAGCCCGTGTGCTCGTTCTACCGTTGGTACCTCGCGAGTCACCCGGAGTACGCCGACTTGGTCGCGTCGGCCTGATCTCAGGTCACTAGGCTGTTTCGCCTAGACGGCTCGCATACGACCGGTATCCAGGAGGCTGAGACTGCATGGTCACTGCCATCGTGTTCGTCAAGGCCGATGTGGCCCGGATCCCCGAGGTCGCCGAGGAGATCGCGTCGATCGACGGGGTCAGCGAGGTGTACTCCGTCACCGGCGACATCGATTTGATCGCGCTGCTGCGGGTACGTCGGCACGACGACGTGGCGACGCTGGTTCCCGACCACCTCAACAAGGTGCCCGGGGTGTTGTCCACCGAGACCCACATCGCCTTCCGGACGTACTCGAGTCACGACCTCGAGGCCGCCTTCTCCCTCGGCGCCCCCGAATAGCCCTCGTTGACCCGTCAAAACGTGGCCGTTGAGCCGTCATCTCGTGACCGCTGATCCCATATCCACAGGTGGAAAAGCGCTCACGAGATGGCGGCTCAACGGGTGGCGGCGAGCCAGTCGTCCAATTTGGCGTGCGCGGCGCCGGAGTCGACCGACGTAGCCGCGCGTCGTAGGCCGTCGCCGAGGCGTTCGGAAAGGGGTGCCCGTCTCGCGTCGTACGCCGCAATCCCGGCGGCCGCGTTGAGCAGGACGGCGTCGCGGACCGCCCCGGTCTGACCCGCCAGCAACCTTTCCACCGCGTCCACGTTGGTGGCCACATCTCCGCCGAGCAACTCCTCGGGCTCCGCGCGCGCCAACCCGAGATCGGACGCGTCCAGCACTTCGTGCCAGACCTCGCCGCCAACAATCGACCACACCTGCGACGTGGTCGTCGTCGTGAGCTCGTCCAGCCCGTCGTCGCCGCGAAACACGAAACCGTCGACGCCTCGCCGACTCAGCACGCCGGCGATGATCTCGGCCAACCTCAGGTCTGCCACCCCCACCGCCTGCGCCGCCGGTCGCGCCGGGTTGGCCAACGGACCCAGGAAGTTGAACGTCGTCGCCACCCCGAGCTCGCGACGCGGCACCGCAGAATGCCGCAGCGCGGCGTGGAAGACCGGAGCGAAGCAGAAGGTCAGACCGATCTCGCGGGCAATCGCGCCGACCCGATCGGCAGGCAGGTCGAGCGGTATGCCGAGACCTTCCAGGACGTCCGCCGACCCGCACGACGACGAGGCCGCGCGGTTGCCGTGCTTGACCACCGGGATGCCGGATCCGGCGATCACCAGAGCCGCCATCGTCGAGATGTTCACGGTGTGGGATCTGTCGCCACCCGTGCCGACGATGTCGACGGCGCGCCCGTCGTAGCGCAGCGGCGCGGCGAACTCGTACATCGTCTCGACCAGGCCCTCGACCTCGTCGACGGTCTCACCCTTCGCTCGCAACGCCACCGCGAACCCCGCGATCTGGGACGGCGTGGCCTCCCCCGCCAAGATCACCCGCATCGCCCAGCCGGTCTCGACCGCCGAGAGGTCACGTCGAGCGATCAGCGACGTCAGGATGTTCGGCCAGGTGAGAGCGGCCGTATCCGCAGCGGTCACGGCAGCGCGCTGTCAGCCGGCCGCGAGCTCGGCCCGCGGGCGGAGCAGCCGGATCACCGTTTCCGCCAACACGATCGGGTCGATCGGGTGCGGGACGGCGGCGTCCGCACGGGACCACGTGGCGAGCCACCCGTCCTCCGCGCGGCCGGTCAGAACCAGCAGCGGCGGACATTGATAGATCTCGTCCTTGAGCTGGCGGCAGATGCCCATCCCACCGGCGGGGACCGCCTCACCGTCGAGGATCGCCAGGTCGACGTCGCCGGCGTCCATGGTGGCGATCACGACCGGCTCGGTCGCGCACTCGGCGTAGTCCAGGGTCGGCAGGTCCGGGTGCGGCCGCTTGCCGAGCGCCAGCATGACCTCGCTGCGCGTACCGGAGTCGTCGCTGTAGACCAGCACCTTCATGGCGGCGATGCTACCGGTCGCGGTCGGTGCCGCGACGGACGGGCGAGACCCTCGAACCCGCCGAGGACGCCTCCTCTTCCAGGTCGAGGCGGCGATCCTCCCGAGCCGCCTCGCGCTGGCTCGTGCGTACCCATTGAGCGAACAGCACGGCGAAGAACACCAGACCCACGATGTCTCCCGACGCCCACAACAGGCCGCCGGCGATGTGCTGATCCTCGGTAGGGCTAGGGGACCAGGTCCGGTTCAGTCCGTAGTACCAGGCACTGCCGATGACGGTGTCCATCGTCATCACCGTCACTCCCAGGAACGCATGGAACGGCAGGGTCGCGAAAACGGTCAGCATCCGGAAGGGGTACGCCACCCGGCCCGGCACGGGATCGAGGCCGAGCAGTGGCCAGAAGAACAGGCACCCGACCGCCACGAAGTGCAGATGCATGAGGTCGTGCAACACCCCCGACCGCAGCGTGGCGTCGTACCACCCGGAGAAGTACAGCACCCACGGACTGGCCACGAAGATCGTGAACGCGACCGGCGGGAACGCGACCACCCTCGCCACCCGACTGTGCAGCGCGGTGAGCAGGGCCGCACGCGGCGAGCGCGGCAGCGTGCGCAGCGCCAGCGTCACCGGAGCCCCTAGCGCGAGGAACACCGGCGCCAGCATGGACAGCACCATGTGCTGGGCCATGTGCATGCTGAGCAAGACCGTGTCGTACGTCGCCAGCGCCGACGCCGTGGCCACGACCAGGCTGCCGCAGCCCCCGACGACGAAGCTGACCGTCCGCCACGCCGACCAGGCGTCCCCGCGCGACCGCAGCCGCGCGACCCCCGCCAGATACACGCCCACCGCGACCGCGATCGCCGCCAGCGGAACCGGCTCCAGCGACCAGCCAGTGAGGATTTGCCCGAGGTCGATCGGGGGGAGCTGGTCGCCCTGGTCGGCGTGGGCCACGAACGTCACGAGTCCAGCGTCTCATCCGAGTGCTCCGCCGTCGTCAGGACCAGTCGAGGGAGACCGGTGAAAGGCCATGTGTGCAGGGGGTTCGAGGCCGCTGGGGCATAGTTACGCAGGTCCGGGGGGTCGCTGTCGCTCGGCGTGCCGAGCAGGACATAATGGCGACGTGGCGACGACTACAGCTGCCGTCCCGGCATCGCGCATGTACGGCCAGCACGACCGGCCGAGCATGGTCAGTGTCGGCACGATCGTGTGGCTGGCCAGCGAGCTGATGTTCTTCGCGGCCCTGTTCGCGTGCTACTTCACCATTCGCAGCGTCAACTCCCAGACCGTCGCCTTGTGGGCACAGGAGACCGAGAAGCTCAACGTCCCCTTCGCTGCCGTCAACACCACCGTCCTGGTGCTCAGCTCGGTGACCTGCCAGCTGGGCGTCTTCGCGGCCGAGCGCGGCAAGGTCGGCCGGTCCGGTTCGATCGCCCAAGTCGGCCAGTGGGGCCTGCGCGAGTGGTTCGTGCTGACGTACGTCATGGGCGCGTTCTTCATCGGCGGCCAGGCACTCGAGTACGCCGAGCTCGTGCGCGAGAACGTCACGATCCCGTCGTCCGCGTACGGCTCGATCTTCTACCTCACGACCGGGTTCCACGGCATCCACGTCGCCGGCGGGCTGTTGGCCTTCTTGTTCGTCCTCGGTCGGACGTACATGGCCCGTGCCTTCACCCACGAACAGGCGGTGACGGCGATCGTCGTGTCGTACTACTGGCACTTCGTCGACGTGGTCTGGATCGGGCTGTTCGCCACCATCTACCTTTTGCAATGACGTGCCCATGACCGATGCTCGACTAGCGGGCTGAGACGACGGAGAGGTCTGACGAGGTGTTGAACCGGTTGTCGACTCGCAGACGGCACCCGCTCGCCGGCGTGCTGGTGGTCCTGCTCGGCCTGGTCATGATCGGCGGGCTGTACTCCGCGTTGCGTCCCGCCTCTGCTGACGAGGCCGGAAAGACGGACGAGGAACTCATCCAGGCGGGCAAGGATCTCTACACGGTGAACTGCTCGACCTGCCACGGCCTCAACGCCGAGGGCGTGGTGACCGCGGACGGCAACAACTACGGGCCTCCGCTGGTGGGAGTCGGCGCCGCGGCGGTGCATTTCCAGGTAGGGACCGGGCGGATGCCGCTGCAGAACCCGGGCACCCAGGCGCCGAAAAAACAACCGGTCTTCACCGACGAGGAAGTAGCGGCGCTGTCGGCCTACATCGCCTCGCTGGGGCCAGGTCCGGCCATCCCGAGTGAGGACGAGTACGATCCCTCCGGACTCTCGGAGGAAGACATCGTGCGCGGCGCAGCGTTCTTCCGGACCAACTGCACCGCCTGCCACAACTACGCCGCCTCCGGAGGCGCGCTGCCGAGCGGGCGGTACGCCCCGTCCCTGCTCGACGTCGAAGCCATCCACATGTACGAAGCGATGGTGACCGGCCCGCAGCAGATGCCGGTGTTCTCCGACGAGGTACTCACTCCCGAGGACAAGCGCGCGATCATCGGCTACATCACGCTGCTGAAGACCCAGCCGGCGTACGGCGGCTCCAACCTCGGCAGCCTCGGACCCGTCAGCGAAGGCCTGTGGGGCTGGCTCGTCGGCATCGGCGCGCTGGTCCTCGCGGCGGTCTGGATCGGCAACAACAGCACCCGGGCAGGTTCGCGATGACCGATCACAACCTTCCGACAGACGGCGACGACGAGCGTAACGACGAGCTCGAGCACCGAGACCCGGCGCTGGCTCGCGGACCCGAAGAACCCATCCCCAACCCAGGCCTCCCCGAGCACGAGCCACGCCCGACCGACATCGACGAGGCCATGGAGCGAAGGGCCGAACTGCAGGTCGCCGCCATGTTCATCCTGGCCGCCCTGCTGTCGGTCGGCTTCTGCGTCGCCTACTTCGCGATCGACCGCGACGCCATCGTCGCCGGGACCTCCGCATCGAACCTCGCGCTCGGCATGACGCTCGGGCTCGCTCTGCTCCTGATCGGTGTCGGCGCCATCCAGTGGGCCAAAAAACTGATGACCGACCACGAGATCATCGAGTACCGGCACTCGGGTGCTTCCTCGGACGAGGACCGCGAGGAGACGCTCACTGCGTTCCGGCAAGGGGCCGAGGAGTCCGGAATCGCCCGTCGACCGCTGATCCGCAACAGTCTGATCGCTTCGGTCGGCCTGCTCGGGCTTCCGGCGGTCGTGGCACTGGCCGACCTCGGCCCGCTTCCCGGCGACAGTCCCGCGAAGACCGTATGGAGACCCGGGATCCGGCTGGTGCAAGACGTCGACGGCAGACCGATCCGTCCGCAGGACGTCCAGTTCGGCCAACTGATCAACGCCGAGCCCGGGATCTTCTTCGAGCAGGAGATCGGCGGCGAGGTGATCGAGCCCGAGTACGAAGGCGTCGCCCTCAACAACGCCAAGGCCAAGGCCGCGGTCATCGTCGTCCGGATGCGTCCCGATGACATCAACCCCGCCGAAGGTCGCGAGGACTGGGGCGTCGACGGCATCTTGTGCTTCTCCAAGATCTGCACCCACGTGGGCTGCCCCATCTCCTTGTGGGAGCAACAGACCCAGCAGCTGCTGTGCCCCTGCCACCAGTCGACGTACGACCTGGCTGACAACGGCCGGGTGCTCTTCGGTCCCGCCGCTCGAGCGGTGCCGCAACTACCGATCGAGGTAGACCAATATGGGTACTTGGTTGCCAAGGACGCATTCCAGGAACCCGTCGGCCCCAGTTACTGGGAGCGAGGCTGATCTGACATGAGTACGACGACGTCGAAGGCAACGCCCGACGCCGCGCGGGACAAGAAGGAGCCTGCCAAGGGCGGCCCCTTCGCGTGGATCGACGAGCGCACCGGAGTCGCGGGTGCTGCCAAGAAGCAGTTGCGCAAGGTTTTTCCGGACCACTGGTCGTTCATGCTGGGCGAGATCGCGCTGTGGAGCTTCGTCATCTTGCTGCTGACGGGCGTGTTCCTCACGTTCTGGTTCAAGCCGAGCATGGCCGAGGTCGAGTACATGGGCTCGTACGCCCCGCTGCGCGACCTGACGATGTCGGAGGCGTACGCCTCGACGCTCGATTTGTCCTTCGACGTTCGCGGTGGGCTGCTGATGCGCCAGATGCACCACTGGTCCGCCAACCTGTTCCTGGCGTCGATGACCATCCACATGCTGCGAGTGTTCTTCACCGGTGCGTTCCGCAAGCCTCGCGAGATGAACTGGCTGATCGGCCTCGGGCTCCTCATGCTCGGCATCGTCGAAGGATTCGCCGGCTACTCCCTGCCGGACGACCTGCTGTCGGGCACCGGCCTGGTGATCGCCGAGGGACTGATGCTGTCGATCCCGGTGGTCGGGACGTACATCTCGTACTTCATCTTCGGCGGCGAGTTCCCCGGCGACGACTTCATCCCACGCTTGTACACCGTGCACGTCTTGTTGGTCCCTGGCATCTTGCTCGGGCTGATCGCCGCCCACATGCTGCTGCTCGTCTACCACAAGCACACGCAGTGGCCTGGCCCCGGGCGCACGAACGACAACGTCGTCGGCTTCCCGCTGATGCCGGTCTACATGGCCAAGGCTGGTGGCTTCTTCTTCATCGTCTTCGGCGTCACCGCACTGATGGGGGCGCTGCTCCAGATCAACCCGATCTGGATGTACGGGCCCTACAACCCGGCCGAGGTGACCGCGGGGTCGCAACCCGACTGGTACATGGGTTGGCTCGACGGTGGCCTGCGGATCATGCCTGCCTGGGAGACCCATATCTTCGGGTCCACCATCTCGTGGAACGTGATGGTGCCTGGCCTGCTGCTGATGGGCATCTTGTTCACCGTCCTCGGCGCATACCCGTTCATCGAGCGCTGGATCACCGGTGACAACCGCGAGCACCACCTGCTGGAGCGCCCACGCAACGCGCCGACGCGCACCGGACTCGGTGTCGCCGGGATCACTGCCTACGGGCTGTTGTGGGTAGCTGCCGGCAACGACCTGCTGTCGCTCAAGTTCGGCGTCTCGATCTACGCCGTCACGTGGTTCGTGCGGATCATGGTCTTCGTCGGTCCGGTGCTTGCGTTCATCATCACCAGACGTTGGTGCCTGTCCTTGCAGCG
>Ga0136617_10001527_pt1 | contig 20483 bp, 16 predicted proteins | sample AntDrymUQ3222106_2_FD_129672 | JGI IMG/M metagenome (GOLD analysis project Ga0136617, IMG submission 129672) | Polar desert sand microbial communities from Dry Valleys, Antarctica - metaG UQ322 (21.06) | ecosystem: Environmental > Terrestrial > Soil > Desert | place: Antarctica: Dry Valley...
CCTCGCTGCGCCACGGCGCGTTCTGCTTCGGCCTGTGTCGCCTGCGCCCGCTCGACGTCGGCCTGGGAGAGCTCCACGGCCCGCTCGAGCTCGTCGAGCCGCCGCCGACGGGATCGGAGCTCCTCCAGCTCACGCAGGACCGGTCTCTGGGCCGCGCAGACCTGCCGGAGCTCGGCCTCGATGCGGGCGTACTGCGCGATGCGGTCCTCGGCCTCGCCGAGCCGGGCGCGCAGCTGGTCGACCTGCTGGCGCGTCGAAGCGACCCGCGCGGCGGTCGCCTCGTAGTCGCCGGTGACCTTGCCCGTCTTGGACGTGAAGTACCGCGCGTACTCCTGCTCGATCCGCCCTATAAGGGCGTCGTGACCGCCCGGCCCCGGCTTGGCGTCAGTCGCCCCGAGTGCGGTCCGCAGGGGCTCGATCCTGGCCAGGACCGGCTGGCGCAGCGAGTCACCCTGCACGACCTGCAGCGCGTCCCACAGCTGCGGGTCGAGGGTCTCGGCGAGAAGTGTGTCGAAGCGGTCGTGCGCCTCTCGCCCGGCAAGCTGCTCGGGGCGGGGAGCGAGGATCCGCAGCTCGGTCGACGGTCGCGAGAGGAACTGCTTGGTGTAGACGAGGTGGTACGGGCCGGTCACCACCTCCAACTCCACCTTGGGTCCGACGTCCTGACCGACCGGGCGTACGTCGGTGACCGCCTTGGCGCGTGAGCTGTCGAGGTAGCTGCGGATGAGCCCGATCGCCTCGGGCACGCAGGACTTGCCGACCTCGTTCGGTCCTTCGACGACGGTGATGCCGGCGGGCTGGAGCACGATCTCACGGGACGTGATGCCGCGGAAGTGCTCGAGCCTGATCCGCAGGATCTTCACCGCGACGCCTCCGTCAGCCGGTAGAGCAGACCGAGGGCGTCCTGTGCCTCCGCGCCCCCTGGCTCGCACCCGGCCATCTGCACCAGCTCGCGCACCGCATCGTCGGCGAAGCCGGTCAGTCCGAGGTCACCGAAGTCGCAGTCGTCCGGCACGACACTGAGGTCGTAGTGCCGTTCCCAGATCAGCACCGAACCGAAAATCTCTGCCTGCTCCTCCAGCGCGGCGTCAAGACGCGCCTTGTCACGTACCGAAAGCGTCCCCGAGAGCTTGAGCCAGATGGCGGTACGGTCCTTGCCGCTGTGCCCGTCGAGCCAGCCGACCAGCGCGTCGACATCCTCAACCGAGCCGAGCTCACGGGCCGCCACCTCGAACTCCCAACGGCCCACGTGCACGCGCTCCACGGCGACTCCCGCAGCGGGCTGAGCGGTGTCGATGTCGACGACCAGGACGTTGCCGGGGTCGGTCTCGTCGCGGTCGGTGACCTCGGGCGCGCCGGCGTACCAGATCCGTTCGGTCACCTGCGTCGTGGAGTGTCGGTCGCCGAGGACGCACATGTGGATGCGGCCAGCGTCGACCTGCGCCTGGAGCGCGGCGACACTGATCGCGGCGAGGCTGTCGCGGTCGGGGTTGAGCGTGTCGACGACACCGTGGCCGGCGACGATGCGGATGACGTCGTCGGACGGGCCGAGGTCGGCGCACGCGCGGGCGACAAGGTCACACAGCGGGGCCTTGTTGGACCACGGAGCGGCGACGACCTCGACCCCGGGGAGCACCGTCACGGGGCCGGGCTCTGCGAGGACGTGGACGTGATCGGGGCAGCGGTCGCGAAACGTCGCGGAGGTGTAGATGGAGGCGGAGTCGAGCGGGTCGTGGTTGCCCGGCAGGAGGTAGACAGGCACAGCGACCGCGCGCAGTGCGTCAAATGCCCGCAACACGACTTGCCGGTCCAGCTGATTGGACTCAAAGACGTCGCCACAGACGAGGACGAAGTCGACCGCCCGCTCGGCGGCCAGCTCGCCGATCGCGCGGATGACGTCCAACCTGGCCTGGGCGAACCTCGGCCGCGCCTCCGCGGTGAGGTAGGAGGCGGTCATCCCGAGCTGCCAGTCAGCGGTGGCGATGAACCTCATCTCGTCACCATAGGAGCCGTCACCGACAGATGTGTGGAGCCTCACCGCGCGGGCTGACCCGTACGTCTTCGTGGGTGCTGGGTGCCTAGGCTCGTGCCGTGGACGTCATCGGCGAGATCTGGAGCCGCGCGATCGGCGCCCAGCCGCCGCCGACGCAGGGCATGGTGCTCCTCACCGCTGCCGTCGCGGCCTGCCTCGTCGGCTACCGTCCGGCCTGGTCACGCACCCGCCACGCCGTGACCATCGCGCACGAGGGTGCGCACGGGTTCGTCGCCCTGCTGAGCGGGCGTCGTCTCAGCGGCATCCGGCTGCACTCGGACACCTCAGGACTCACCCTGTCCCGGGGCCGGCCGAGCGGTGCGGGGATGGTTGCCACCGCGTTCGCCGGGTACGTCGGGCCGGCGCTGATCGGGCTCGCGGCGGCGTGGGTGCTCGCGACCGGGCATGCGGTCGGGCTGCTCTGGGCGACGCTGGTCCTGCTGGCACTGCTGCTCGTCCAGATCCGTAACTGGTTCGGCCTGTGGTCGGTCCTGGCCACCGCAACCCTGGTGTTCGTGGTCTCCTGGTGGGTACCGTCCGACGGGCAGTCTGCGTTCGCCTACCTGCTGGCATGGTTCCTGCTGATCGCCGCCCCGCGGCCGGTCCTGGAGCTGCAGGCTCAGCGCCGCCGGAGGCGTGCCGCGACCTCCGATGCCGACCAGCTGGCCAGGCTCACCGGTGTCCCTGGGACCGTGTGGGTCGTCGTCTTCGGCCTCGTCAACGTCGCCGCCCTTGCCCTCGGCGCCACCCTCCTCCTCTCCCCCTGACCCGCCATCCGCAGGTTCTGGCCCCTCCATCCGCAGGTTCTGGCCCCTCCATCCGCAGGTTCTGGAGGTGGTTGGATGGCCAACGTGTCCCGATCCGCCGCAGCGTCCTTCTTCGCGGTCGGCGACCGCCTAGCGGGTACGGCGGGACGTACGGGCCGGATCACCACACCGCACGGCGTGATCGAGACGCCGGCGTTCATCCCGGTCGGCACCCGCGCGACGGTCAAGTCGGTGCTCCCCGAGGCGATGAGTGCACTGGGGGCCCAGGCGCTGCTCGCCAACGCGTACCACCTGTACCTCCAGCCGGGCGCGGACGTGATCGGCGCGGCCGGAGGGCTGGCGGTCTTCATGAACTGGCCAGGCCCGACGTTCACCGACTCCGGCGGGTTCCAGGTGCTGTCGCTCGGTGCGGGGTTCAAGAAGACGCTGTCGATGGACGTCGACGCCGTACGCGCGGACGATGTGATCGCCGAGGGCAAGCAGCGCCTCGCGCACGTGGACGACGACGGCGTCACCTTCAGGTCCCACCTCGACGGCTCCACGCACCGGTTCACCCCCGAGGTGTCGATGCAGATCCAGCACCAGCTCGGCGCGGACGTCATGTTCGCCTTCGACGAGCTGACGACACTGATGAACACGCGCGCCTACCAGGAGGAGTCGATCGGGCGCACTCAGGCCTGGGCCGAGCGCTGCGTCGCCGAGCACGCGCGGCTGAGGGCCGAGAACGACGCCAGACCGCGGCAGGCGTTGTTCGGCGTCGTGCAGGGGGCACAGTACGAGGACCTGCGGCGCCGGGCCGCCAAGGGGTTGGTGGCGCTCGACTTCGACGGCTTCGGGATCGGCGGCGCCATCGAGAAGGCCGAGCTGGGAGCGATAGTGCGGTGGGTCACCGACGAGCTGCCCGAGGAGAAGCCGCGCCACCTGCTGGGCATCGGCGAACCCGACGACCTGTTCACCGCGATCGAGAACGGCGCGGACACCTTCGACTGCGTGTCGCCGGCGCGCGCCGCCCGCAGCAGCCGCGTCTACACCGCGTCCGGGCGCTTCAACCTCAACGTCTCCGCGTCCCGACGTGACTTCGGTCCGATCGACACCGAGTGCGACTGCTACACCTGCACGCACTACACGCGTGCGTACCTGCACCATCTGTTCAAGACCAAGGAGATGCTGTCGGCGACGCTGACCACGATCCACAACGAGAGGTTCATCGTGCGCCTCGTCGACAGGATCCGAGCCAGCATCGCCGACGACACCTACTGGGATCTCAAGGCCGACGTGCTCGCCCGTCACTACCGCTAGCACTGCGGTTTGGCGGCAGCCGGCGGTCGCCAACCGCAGCGCTGGCACTTCACCTGGCGGGCCGTCACTGCATCGGGTGTTGCAACCTCGGTGAAGTGACGCTGTACCAGGAGAACCTGGTACAGCCGGGGCTCGTGAGACGCGGCGCGCTGGTCAGCCGGCGACTCACCCCGTGGTGGACACCGGCGCTGCGTACGTCGGCTCATGCCGCTTGAACCACCCGATCACCGCGTAGGTGAGGGGTAGCAGGACGATCTCGACGGCGCACTTGTAGATGTACCCGGTGATGACGTAGTTGAGGAACGTGCCGCCGTTGATGACGCCGTAGAAGGCGATGGTGCAGAACACCAGCGTGTCGAAGAACTCGCCCACCAGCGTCGACCCGATCAGCCGCGCCCACAGGCTGCCCTCGTGGGTGCGTTCCTTGATCCGGACCAGCACGTACGCGTTGAGCAGCTGTCCGACGGCGTACCCGCAGATGCTGGCAAGCACGATCCGGGGGACGAAGCCCAAGATCGCCTCGAATGCCCCCTGGTTGGGCCAGTCCGCCGCCGCCGGCGCCTGCTGGACGACGAAGAACGTCAGCGAGGCCAGGACGGACACGCAGAACCCGAGCACGATGGCGCGACGGGCGGCGCGGAAGCCGTACACCTCGGCGAGGATGTCGCCGAGGACGTACGTCAGCGGGAAGAGGAACGCCCCACCGTCGGTGACGATGCGCCATCGGTCGACCCCCAGCACGTCGAGCTCGATCAGCTTGACGGCGCTGACGTTGGAGATGAGCAAGAAGGTGCAGAAAAGGACCACGATGACGTCGTAGTAGCCGATGCGAGTACGCGCGTAGGCGGTGCCGTGCTGCTCCGGGCGGCCCATCATGGTCCGATCCAACCAGGCGGCCAGGCGCGTGGGAAACTTGCCCCGTGACCGCGCCCGCAGCCCTGCCGACCGAGGCAGACGTCCTCGTCGTCGGTGCCGGGCCCGCGGGTTCGTCGGCCGCGGCGTGGGCGGCCCGCCACGGCCTGGACGTGGTGCTCGCCGACGCGGCGACCTTCCCGCGTGACAAGGCCTGCGGCGACGGCCTCACCCCGCGCGCGATCGCGGAGCTGGAGCGACTGGACCTGCGCGACTGGGTACGCACTCACGGCACCAACAAGGGCCTGCGTGCCGCCGGGTTCGGCCACGAGCTGCTGCTGCCGTGGCCAGGCGGCTCGCTGCCCGACTACGGCTCGGCGGTGCCGCGTACCGAGCTCGATGCCCGCATCCGTCAGGTCGCTCTCGACTCCGGCGCCCGGCCGTTCGACGGCGCCCGCGCGGTCGACGTCGTACGCGACGGCGCGCGCGTCGGCGGAGTCGTCTTCGCGCTGCCCGACGCCTCGCGCGTGACCGTGCGGTGCCAACGGTTGGTGGTCGCTGACGGCGTCCGGTCGCCGCTGGGCCGGACCCTCGGGCGCACCTGGCACCGCGAGACCGCGTACGGCGTGGCGAGCCGCAGCTACGTCAAGTCCGGGCGCAGCGACGACGAGTGGATCTCCTCGCACCTGGAGCTGCGGGGTGAGAGCGGTGAGCTGCTGTCCGGCTACGGCTGGATCTTCCCGCTGTCCGATGGTGAGGTAAACCTCGGTGTGGGCACCTTGGCGACGTCCAAGCGCCCCGCGAACGTCCAGCTGCGCCCCCTGATGGAGTTCTACGCGAGCCAGCGGCGCGAGGAGTGGGAGCTCGGCGACGAGCTGCGGGCGCCGACGTCGGCGCTGCTGCCGATGGGCGGGGCTGTCTCGGGTGTCGCCGGGCCCAACTGGGCGCTGATCGGTGATGCGGCCGGTTGCGTCAACCCCCTCAACGGCGAGGGGATCGACTACGGCCTGGAAACCGGCCGCGTCGTCATGGACCTGCTGGCGGCCGAGGACGACCTCGAGGTGGCATGGCCCGCGCTGCTGCGGCGTCACTACGGCGAGGCGTTCTCCATCGCCCGGCGCCTCGCCGGCCTGATCACCGTGCCTCGGCTGCTGCCGGCGGCCGGGCCCGTCGGCATGCGCTCACACGCGTTGATGACGGTGGCGCTGCGGGTGATGGGCAACCTGGTGACCGAGGAGGACCGCGACCTGACAGCGCGGATGTGGCGGCTGGCCGGGCGCCTGTCGGTGCGACTCGACCCCCGCCCGCCGTTCCCGGCCGCCGACCTGCGCAAGGCATAGCGAGCCATGCTGCTGACCGAGGTGGTGCGGACCTCGCAGGCGGTCGCCGGCACCGCCTCGCGTACGGCCAAGCGTGCCGCACTCGCTGACCTGCTCCGCCGCGCTGGCGCCGGGGACGTCGTGGTCGTCGTCACCTACTTGGCCGGCGAGCTTCGCCAGCGTCGTACCGGGATCGGCTTGGCGTCGATGCGCTCGCTGCCGGACCCGGCTGCCGAGGCGACGCTGACCGTGCAGGAGGCCGACGCGGCTTTCGCGCGGATCGCCGCGCTGTCCGGTACGGGGTCCGCGGCCGGCCGCGCCGGCGCCCTGCGGGACCTGCTCGCGCGAGCCACCGCCGACGAGCAGACCTTCCTGCGCAACCTCCTCGCCGGGGAGGTACGCCAGGGCGCCCTCGACTCGATCATGCTCGACGCGGTGGCGGAGGCATCCGCGCTCAGCTCGAGCGCCGTTCGGCGCGCGGCGATGCTGGCCGGCGCCACTGCGCCGGTGGCCGTCGCCGCACTCACGGTCGGCGCCGCCGGCGTCGAGGCGTTCACCCTCTCGATCGGCCGGCCGATCCGCCCCATGCTGGCGGCGTCGGCCGCCGGTATCGAGGCGGCATTCGTCAAGCTGAAGGTCCTCACCGAGGCCGACGCCGTGCAGGAGGTCTCGGTCGACCTCAAGCTCGACGGCATCCGGGTGCAGGCGCACAAGGACGGCGACGTCGTCGGCCTCTACACCCGGAGCCTGGACGACATCACCGCCCGTCTCCCTGAGGTGGTCGAGGCCGTCGGGGCACTACCGGCCAGGCGGCTCGTGCTCGACGGCGAGGTGATCGCGCTCGGCCCGGACGGGCGTCCGCGCCCGTTCCAGCAGACGGCGGCACGAACGGCGTCGGCTGCCCCGACGCTCCCGACGGTCCAGGTGACCCCGTTCTTCTTCGACTGCTTGTACGTGGACGGTCAGGACCTGCTGGAGCGTCCGCTGCGCGAGCGCATGGCTGTCCTCGACGCGACCGTCGGTGACCTCGCCGTGCCGCGCGTGCGGAGCGCCCATCACGCCGAGGCGCAAGCCTTCTTCGACGATGCCATCGCCCGTGGCCACGAGGGGGTCGTGCTCAAAGATCTGGCGGCACCGTACGAAGCGGGACGGCGCGGCGCGGCCTGGGTCAAGGTCAAGCCGCGGCACACCCTCGACCTGGTGGTCCTCGCGGTGGAGTGGGGCAGCGGCCGGCGGCGCGGGTGGCTGTCCAACATCCACCTCGGTGCGCGCGACGCAGGCGGTGGCTTCGTGATGCTCGGCAAGACCTTCAAGGGCATGACCGATGAGATGCTGACCTGGCAGACGCGTCGATTCCTCGAGCTCGAGGAGTCGCGCACCTCCTTCGTCGTGTCCGTCCGCCCTGAACAGGTGGTCGAGGTGGCGTTCGACGGCCTGCAGCGTTCGACCCGATACCCCGGCGGGTTCGCTCTCCGGTTCGCGCGGGTCATCAGGTATCGCGACGACAAGACCGCGGCCGAGGCCGACACGATCGACACCGTACGCGCCCTGGCCTGAACCGCCGAGTGCCGGCGCGTGGCTACTCGCGCAGCGGCCGACCGTCGGCGTCGGTGGCGAACGACGGCGAGCCGACGAGAATCAGGATCCCTTCGATCAGACCCCACAACGCGCCCATTCCGCACGTCACCAGCGTGACGAGGATCTGCACGATGCCGATCGAGGTGTAGCCGAGGTAGAACCGGTGCACCCCGAAGCCCCCGAGCAGGATGCCCAGGAGCCCCGCGGTGAGCTTGCTCTTGGCGTTGGGGTCGTAGTAGCCGGGCGGGTACGCGCCGTACGGCTGCTGACCAGGCGGCGGACCGTAGCCGTACTGCGGCGGTGGGCCGTACGGCGGCGGTGAGCCGTACTGCGGCGGCGGCTGCCCGTAGCCGGGCGACGGTGGGCCGTACCCCGGCGGCGGGGGTGGGCCGTACCCCGGCGGCGGGGGTGCGGGCGGTTGCTCGCCTTGGGGTGTCGGCGAGTCGTCGGGCGTCGTCATGAGTACCTCCGCTGGTCGCCTAGGGTGTCGCGAGCGATCCTAGCGGGGAGCGATGTCACCACACCGGGGTCGAGTAGGCAACAAGCGGCGGCAGCTCGCCGTCGTACCGCGTCACCTCGACGCGGACGATCTGCCCGGCGCATGCCTGCCCGAGGGAGGACGTGGCGAGGTCCGGCGTCAGCGCGTTGGGGTTGCCGTGGATGCAGGTGGCGACGTCTGGCGCCGAAGGATCGAACCAGGCGCCGGTCGACAGCTGCACCACGCCGGGGTGGACGGCGTCGCTGACGACGACACCGGCAAGGCAGCTGCCGTACGCGCTGCGGACGAGGACGACATCACCGGCGGAGAGCTCGCGGGCCCGTGCGTCGCGCGGATGGATGCGGATCGGCTCGCGGTCCTGGACCTTGGACGCGGCGCTTGTGGCGCCGTGGTCGAGCTGGCTGTGCAACCGCGTCGCGGGGTTGTTGGCCAGCAGGTGCAGCGGGTACTCGCCGGCGCCGGGGGGCTCGGCGAGGGTGTGCGGCACCAACCAGGTGGGGTGCCCGGGGCAGTCGTCGTAGCCGAAGGATGCGATCTGACCGGAGTACAGCTCGATCCGCCCGCTCGGTGTCGGCAACGGATGGTGCTCGGGGTCGGCGCGGAAGTCGGCGTACATCACGTGGTCGTGGTCGCGCCTGGGCAGCGAGACCCGACCGGCCTTCCAGAACGCCTCGAAGTCCTCGACCGGGGCATCATCTGCGGCCATCACCCCCCGCCATGCTTCGTAGAGATGGTCGAGCCACTCACGGGCCGTCCGCCCCTCGGTGAAGTCATCGGCCACCCCGAGACGCTGCGCGAGGGCGGTGAAAATTGCGTAGTCGTCGCGCGCCTCCCCTACCGGCCGGGCGACCTGGTGCATCGCGAGCAGCGTGCAGCTGACCGGTGAGCCGCCGAAGTCCTCCCGTTCGAGCGTCGTAGTCGCCGGCAGCACGATGTCGGCGTGCCGCGCGGTCGCGGTCCAGAACGGCTCGTGGACGACGACCGTGTCAGGCCGTCCGAACGCCCGCGAGAGGCGGCGAAGATCCTGGTGGTGGTGGAAAGGGTTGCCTCCGATCCAGTAGACGAGACGAAGGTCGGGGTACGCCCGCCGCTGCCCGTCGAAGTCGTAGGCTCGGCCCGGGTGCAGCAGCGCGTCGGCGATGCGTGCGACGGGGATCAGCTCGTCGACGTCGTTGCTGCCTTGCGGGAGCCGCGGCACGCCGTGCGCCGCGCGCGCGTTACCGATGTTGGCGGTGCAGCCGTACCCGTGGCCGAAGCCGCCCCCGGGTAGGCCGATCTGTCCGAGCATCGCTGCCAGGGCGATGCCCGCCCAGAGGACCTGCTCACCGTGGTGGCTGCGCTGCATCGACCAGCTCAGGGTGATCATCGTTCGGCGAGTGGCCATCTGGCGCGCCAGCGCACGCGTCGTCGCGGGGTCCACGCCGCACCAGCGTGCCGCCCACTCGGCGGTCTTGGGCTCTCCGTCGGCCTCCCCGGCGAGGTACGCCCGCAGCTTCTCGAAACCTTCGCAGTGCGACATCACGAACGCCGCGTCGTACAGCTCTTCATCGAGCAGTGCGTGGCACAACGCCAGCATCAGCGCAGTGTCGGTACCCGGCACCGGTGCGATCCACTGCGCGCCGAGGTCGGCGCTGATGTCGTCGCGCAGCGGGCTGACGAGCACGAACTCCGCGCCGCGTTCGCGGGCGCCGCGCAACGTCCGGCCGACGTGGTGACGGTCGACGCCGCCCGAACCGACCTGCGAGTTCTTGACCGGCAGGCCACCGAAGCAGACGAAGAGCTCGGTGTGGCGTTCGAGCACCGGCCAGGCCGTCGGCGTGTCCAGCGGTTCCAGGCTGCCGACCACCCGAGGCAGCAGCACCTCAGCGGCACCGTGGCTGTAGGTGTGCGCCGAGCGCGTGTAGCCGCCGATCGTGTTGAGGAAGCGGTGCACCTGGCTCTGCGCGTGGTTGAAGCGCCCGGCGCTCCCCCACCCGTACGAACCGCCGAAGATCGCCTCGTTGCCGTGCTCACCGCGCACCCGCTCCAGCTCGCCGGCGACCAGGTCGAGAGCCTCGTCCCACCCCACCGGCACGTACGTATCGGTCCCCCGCGCGTCATCTGGGCCCGGCCCGCGCTCGAGCCAGCCCCGGCGTATGTACGGTTGCCGCACCCGCACCCGCTCGTCGAACGACGCCGGCACGTTGGCGAGCAGCGTGGCGGGGTCGGGGTCGCCAGGTGCGGCAACGACACGAAAACCCTCCGCGGTGTCGCCTGCTGTGTACGCACCCCAGTGGGAGGCGTGGGGGCGCAGCGATCCGGTCACCGCCTCAGCATAAGGACCGATCGACGGCGGGGTGGGTGGCGTGGGCTGTCCCGGACGGCGACTACCCCGGTTCGGGCCAGCCAGATGCCGCAGGCTCGGGGAACCCGACCTATCCGGCGGACGCACACGACCCGGGCAACCAGCCCACCGCGGCGAAGGGGCCACGGCCGTCGTCGATCCGCACGGCGGTTCGGCTGATGTGGGCCGGCGCGGCACTCAGCGCCCTCTCGCTGGTCGTCACATTGGCCACGCTCGGGTCGTTGAAGGACCAGATCCGTGAGCAGCTGGCCGAGCAGGACACCAAGGTCACCGAGGACGCGGTCAACGCCAGCTACACCGCCGGCATCGCCTTCGCGGTGATCCTGGGCATCCTCGGGATCTTGTTGTGGCTCCTGATGGCGTGGAAGAACGGTCAGGGCCGCAGCTGGGCCCGCATCGTCGCCACGATCCTCGCCGGCTTGAACGTCCTTCTCACGCTCGGAGGGCTCGCGATCGGTGGCGCGACGGGGACGTCGTCAGGCGCGATCTCGACACTGATCAGCATCCTCACGCTCGTGGTGTCGGTCGCGGGGTGGTCCTGCTGTGGCGCAAGGAGTCCAGCGAGTACTACGCACGCCACTAGGCCGCCCCGCACTCGGCCGGCCGGAGGAGTCAGTTGCGGGACTGCTCGAGGAGGTCGTCGAGGATGCGCCCGGCTTGGGCGGCGAGGGACATTTGTCCCTCGCCGTCCAAGAGGTTGGCGCGCGCCCCGGACACGTGCTCAGCGAGCCACGCGCCGTGCGCGTGCGGCACCATCTTGTCCTCGGTGCCCTGCCACACAGACACCGGAACAGCGATCTCTTCGGTGTCGAAGCCCCACGGCGCGCAGAACGCGAGGTCGTCGTCGCGCCACCCGTCGGTCCCCCGCGAGACCGCCCGACGGAAAGAGCCGGCCAGGTAGTCGGCGAGCTCGCCGGTGATCGCCGCTTTGTCCACGTCAGAGACAAGTCCGCCGAGGCTGTCCGCGACGTCGTCGGCGGTGATGGTACGCATCGCGTCGGCGTGCTGGCTCAGGAAAGCCGTCAGTTCGTCGACGCCGGCGCGGGCGGCGGTGAACTCGGCGACGTTCTCCTGCCCCATGCCTGCCAACCAGTCGAGTCCTTCGGCGTCGTACGGTGCCACACCGGCGACGGTGGCGGCAGCAAGACAACGCTCACCCAACAGCGCCGCGCAGGCCAATGCGTGCGGGCCACCGCCGGACCAGCCGAAGGTGAGGAACTGTTCGGCCTCGAGGTTGTCCGCTACCACCTGGACGTCGTCCACCGCATCGGCGACGCTCCGCCCGAACCGCGGCGTCGACCCGGCGTAGCCAGGACGTGAGTAGCTGGCGAGCCGCAACCCACGCGCCTGCGCTTCACGGGTGAACAGCGGGTACGTCAGTGCGGCCGACGGCGTACCGCTGTGATAGATGACCAGCAGGCCGTCGCGGGACCCGTCGACGACGACCTCGAGCTCTCGCCCGTCGGCTGTCTGCAACATCGTCGGATGGCGCTCGGCCATGCTCGTCCTCCATCGAATCGGCGTCCCCGCCACCGTAGGGCCTGACGGCGCCACCGTGCGGGCGGACAAGGAAAAGGCCCCGCCGAGGCGGGGCCTTTTCCTCATTGAGGCTGTGCAGGTGCCGTCCTGTCAGTAGACGCTGACCTGGTAGACGCTGAGCGCCTCGGTCACCGGCTGGAAGAACGTCTGGCCACCGGCTGCAGTTTCCACTGCCACCGGACGTCAACCCGAGCGCCCTGGTGCTCGCAAAGAGCGAACCGCCGGAGTCGCCGGGCTCTGCGCACACCGTGGTCTGGATCAGCCCGGTGACCCGGCCTTCGGCGTAGTTGACCGTTGCGTTGAGCGCCTGCACCCGGCCGCTGTGGAGCCCCGTGGTGCTGCCGCTGCGCTGCACCGTCTGGCCGACGGTCGGCGGGCCGGCAGAGGAGATGTCCTGGGTGCGGCCGTTGAAGAGGTTCACCGATCCCGGGTTGGTTGCTGCCGTGGTCGCCGAAGTGTTGACGATGCCGTAGTCGTTGCCGGGGAAGCTGCCGCGCGTGCTGGTTCCGAGAAGGTCGGTCTGACCGCTGTCGCGGTACCAGTTGGCGGCGATGTTGGTGCAGTGGCCAGCAGTCAGGAAGTAGTAGCGCGACCCGCTGCGGACGTTGAAGCCGAGTGAGCAGCGGCCGCCGCCTTGGGCGTAGATCGCGTCCCCGCCCCTGGTCCGGGTGCTGTAGGCTCCGGCGGTCCTGCTCAGTGCCGCCTTGTCACCCAGCGACCTCGTGACGGCCTTGATCTTGCCGAGCTGGTTCTTGCTGACGGTGGAGTCGGCCGACACGGTGACGGAGTTGGTCGTCGGGTCGACTGCCCAGGCGGTGCCCGGGATGGAGGTTTGGCGGCCGAGCTTGGCGGTCGCCTTGTCGAGCTGGCGGGTGGAGTACCTGACGACCGCGGCTTCCGCGCCGCTGCCCTCGACCGTGGCGACATCGGCCCGATCCGTCACGTTGACGACTACCCGGCCGGAGCTGTCGATGTACGACCCGGCCGCGCTGTCGACCGAGCGGCTGATCCGCTGCGCCTGGTCGGCACTGCGCAAGGACTGCTCGACCGCAGTCGTCTGGGCATCGCCAGAACGTGCCTGCGGGTCTGGGTCGGCGGCCGAGGCGGTGGTGCGGCCGCCAGCGCTGTCGCGGCGAGAACAGCCGAGGTCATGGCGATCGACTTGCGTGACGTGAGTCTGAACCTCGAGGGTGTGATCGAGCGTGGCACGTCTATACTCCCTGGCTAGAGGACCCGCCCGGTGCGCGTCGTGCGTCGTCGCCATTGCGCCGGGGTTGCCGGTGCCCATGGCGACGTGGCCTCCGTCTACCCATGCCGGTGCGAACCCAAACATCACCCGATCTCAGTCGTAGTGCTGCATCGCCGGCCACACCGCTTGCCAGCCGCCGACCGGGGCCTGGCAGATCGAGATCGACCGGCCCTGCTCCTCGTTGTCGACAGCGACCCTGTTGTCGAGCACACCGGCGATCTCACAGGAGGCGAACAGCGGCCGGAGGAACGCGATGGACGCGCCGACGACGATCGCCGTGCGCGCCGTCGCCGGCGGCCGCGCGACGAAGTACAGCTCGTTGTGCGGGCTGAACACCTGCGTGATCCCCATCGCCGGACCGAAACGGTCGATTGCCCCGGCTTCGCCGTAGTTGCTCGCTACGACGACAGTGCCGGCCGATTCCGCGGGTGGCAGTGCGGCCGCCACGTCAGCCACCTGGCGCACGTATGTCGGCCATCCGACCTGGTCCTGTACCAGCTGGTTCATGGCGGGGATGGGCGTCGAGCCGACTTCATCTACCGGGACGACAGGAAGCGCGATCAGAGCGGAGGCGCCGGCGTTGAGAACGACCGCCGCCACGACCACGACATGGCGTGCGCGGCTGCCGGCCGACCAGTCGGCGACGACGACGCATCCGGCGGCGAACAGGGCGGTCATCAACCCGAACGGATAGTAGAACTGTGAGCCGGCGAGGAAGACGAGCAGCAGGAGGATGGGGAAGGCCACGGCGACGTACCGTACCGACCGCCACCGCGGTCGTCGGAGCAACGCCACGGAGCCCGCACACCACACCGGCACCAGGGGCGGGCCGAAGATGACAAGGAGGAACGGCCACATGGCGACGCGCACCTCGGCCGCGTTGTTCGCAGCGAGCGCCCGCCCCATCGTCAGCTGCGGCCAGTCGTGTGTCATCTGGTAGATCAGGTTCGGTGACCCGACGACCAGGGCGACGGCCACACCAGCCACGACCCACCGGGACCACAGGACGCGACGCGGACCCACCGCCAGCATCGCTGCCGCGAGGCTCACCAGCAGCATCGCGACCAGCAGCTTGTTGTACATGCTCAGACCGACGACGAGCCCCACCGCTATCCACCACTGCCCCCGGTTGCGCAGCACCGCGCGCATGGTGAACAAGATGACCGCGGGCCACACCAGGAGATCGAGGGTCGAGGTCAGCAGCACGTGGCCGAACAGCAGCGGCAGCAACGACGACCCGTACGCCCAGGCACAGAGGCTTTGCGCACGCCGCCCCCCACCGAGCTCGCGGGCGATCTCGGTGACCACCACGATCGATGACGCCATGATCGCCGTCGCCGGGATGCGGACTGCCCACACCGCGTCGGCCACGACAGTGCTGAAGAACTGCGCGATCAACGGCGTCAGCGGAGGTTGGTCGACGTACCCCCACTGGGCGGGAAGCATCGCGAAGTAGAGCTCGTCCCGGCCGTACCCGTAACGCGCGCTCGTGATGGAGAGTGCGATGACCGCCGCGACCGTCGCGGCCAGGACCGGCCCCCGTGCCAGCGGCGGGCGACCCGCCTGAAGCACTTCTCGCCGGCCGGTCGCGGAGCTCATGGGTACGACCATATGGGGCCGTGGGCGCGTCAGCGAGACGCTGGAGGCGGGGTATCGCGGACCGTCTGCGGCATTCGTAGACTGTGGAGTCATGGAACGCCCCGTGCCGGCGCCGCGAGCCTCCGACCACGATCGTGAAGCAGTGGTCGAGCGGCTGCGCCAAGCGGTGACGGACGGCAGGCTCGACATGGTCGAGTTCGACGAACGCGTCGAGGCCGCGTACGTCGCCCGTACCCGCCACGAGCTCGTACCGCTGCTGTCGGACCTCCCCGAGCAGACGTCTGCGACCGCGGTCGAGCCGGTGCAGATCCGGGGGTTCATGTCCTCTCACCAGCGCACCAGGCGGTGGCCGGTGCCGGCGAGGTTGCGGGCGCGGTTGACGATGTCCTCGCTCCGCCTCAACCTCACCGAGGCCGACCTGCCGCCCCTCATCGAGCTCGACGTGTCGCTGGTCATGTCCTCGATCGACCTCATCGTCCCGGTCGGCGTGAGGGTCGAGGTCGACGGCCTGCGGGACATCATGTCCAGCCTCGCCAACCGCACCCACCACAGCGGCTCGGGTCCGCTGCTGCGAGTGCACGGCCGTGCGGTGATGAGCTCGGTGACACTGCGGCACCCGCACGCCATCGTGCAGTGGTGGCGCAGCATCAATACTGGCTCGCCTGGTCGGTACGGCTAGCGTCCGGGCCGGGACGAGGGGTCGGTCACTGGCGGCGTCGTCTCGGGCGGCAGCGTCGGTTCGGTCGGTGCCGTGTCGGTTTGCTCGCTGGTCGCTGGTGGATCGGTTGGCTCGCTGGTCGCTGGTGGATCGGTCGGCGTGGGGGACGGCGTCGCGGGATTCGTCGGCGTCCCCGGTCCCGTGCTCGGTCCGGGCGTCGTCCCTGGGGTGGCCACCGGCTGGCCAGGTGGCGGCGCCGCATCGGCGAGGGGATAGCCCTGCAGCGCGTTGTCCAGTATCGCACTGCCATCGACGTCGAGCGCACGGAACTGCACCCGTACCTCCCCGCCGGCGAAGGAGACAGACCTGCCGATGAACCACTGCGCCGCATAGACGAAGCCGTCGATGTTCGGCATCGATCGCCAGGGCGACAGCTCGCCGTTGGGCCCCACCAGGCGCGAGCCCACGCGGTCCACGTCGGCGCCGACCTGGAAGAGCTGGCTCGACGCGAAGTCCTCGTACCTGCCGTCCACCACCGTGCCGGCGGCGGTGCGGGCACGGCGCAGCGCCTCGATGTCGCGGGGATCGTCGATCCCACGGGTCTGCACCTCCTGCGCGAACCCGCCGCCGCACCGGTACAGCGTCCCGCCACCGGACTCGACGATCACCAGGGGTTGCGGACCGTCAGCGGCAGCGACCAGGCGCGAGTAGCGCACCTGGACACCACCGTTGGTGAACCCGGCCGCTCGCGAACAGTTCGCCAGGGTCATACGAAGCTGGGACGAGGACATCGGGCCACGATCGAGCGTGGGCCCCTCGACGATCTCCGGGGTCGGTGAGGGGGTGGCTGTCCCGGTCGTGTCGGCCGGTTGCGGCGTACCGTCGTCGCTCACCCGGTCGAGGACGAACCCGCCGGTCACCAGCAGCCCGACGCATGCCGCTGCCAGCAACGGCATGGCGAGACGGCCGCGGCGGACCGCGGGCTCGCTGCCGAAGGCGCGGTGGAGGGTGGCCGCCCGCAGACGTGCCGGTGGTTCTCGATCGGGAGGGATCGACAGACCGTCGCGGTCCGGGGGCAGGTGGTCAGTCATGTACGCTCCCCCTCCGGTCGCCGATCATGTCACGCAGCTGGCTGCGTGCCCGTGAGAGCCGGGACTTGACGGTGCCCTCGGGCAGGCCGAGCGCGTCAGCGGCCTGGGCCGTGCTCAGACCGCTCCATGCCACCAGCTCCAGGACGTCACGTTGGCGCTGCGGCAACCGACGCACGATCGCGAGCACCTCGCTCATCTGTGCCTCGTCGTCAACACGTGCCGCCACCGCGTCAGCGTGGTCCGCCTCGACCAGGTCGAACCGGCTCTTGCGGGCCAGCGCTGTCGCCCGGTTTCGGCCGCGCGCGGCATTGTCACACTCGCGTCCGGCGACGCCCAGGAAGTAGGGCAAGGCGCTGTCGCGTTGTAGGGGCGGCAGGTCACCGACCCGGGCCCGCCGCCACACGGTCGTGAAGGCAGACTGCACGACCTCCTCGGCAGCAGACCAGGAGGCGAGCCGCCGGAAGGCGAAGTTGTAGACCGGTTTGGCGTACATGTCATAGAGCTGAGCGAAGGCGTGCTCGTCCTCCTGCCGCACGAGATCCCACAGACGCAGGTCGAATGGTTCGACGCTCGGCACGACTGTGTTCACCCCCTTGTGTCCGGCAGGTCCCGCGCGGTTCCATCTGTGGCCGGAGAACGTGTGCAAACCTAACCGACGGCGGCGCAGTAGCCGGCGATCAAGGCATCGGCGACCAGGGCGATGTCGTCGTCGTGCGGGAGGTAGGAGGCATCGTGCAGACCACCGGTCTGGCTCCCGGTGCCGACGAACATCATCAGGCCACGGGAGACGCTCGAGAAGTGTGAGAAGTCATCGGAGCCGAAGGAGCGCCACGAGGAGTCGACCTCGTGTCCCAGCCCGGCGAGCAACAGACCCGCCGAGGTCGCGTATGCCGGGTCGTTTGCCAGCACGGGTTCGGCCGGGTGCATGACCAAGATCCCGTCGCACCCGTGCGCGGCGGCGACGTGGTGCACGATGTCGCGCATCGCCGCCTCGGCGAGCCGAGTGTCCGACACGGTCATGGTGCGGATCGTGCCGCGCGCGACGGCGCGTGGGGGTACGACGTTGGCGGCCGACCCCGCATTGAGCTGGTTGATCATCATGGCGCACCCGTGAACCGGGTTTATCCGCCGCGAACCGAGCTGCTGCAACGCCACGACGATCGAGGACAGCGCCAGCACCGAGTCGTCGACGGTGTGCGGGTAGCCCGAGTGCCCACCGCGTCCGGTGACCTCGATCGTGAGCTCCGCCGTCGCGGCGTTCACCGGCCCCGGAGTCACCCCGATGACGCCGCGTGGGAGCTGAGGTTGCACGTGCGCCGCGACGATGCCGTCCCAGTCCGCCGTCCACCCCTCGTCGACGACGTCCCGCGCACCGCTGTCCGTCCCCTCCTCTCGTGGCTGCAGGAGCGCGACAAGCCGTGCCGGGAGGTCCATCTCCGCGGCTGCGCGCACGACCGCCGTCAGCGCCGCCAGGTGCACATCGTGCCCGCACGCATGCATCGCAAGGTTTCCCGACCGCCACGGAGCACCGGTGAGCTCGACGACCGGGAGGGCGTCCAGCTCCGCACGTACGACGACCACGCGCGGCCCGACACCGGTGATGTCGATGAGCCGCCCGGTCCCGGCCACGACCTTCCCCGGGCCACACCCGATTGCCTCCGTCACCGCGAAAGCGGTGTCCTCCTCCTGACCGGAGATCCGCGGATCGGCGTGCAGACGGTGCCGCAGCTCGACGGCGCCAGGGATTTCTGTGCGTACCGCCTCCTGCCACAGCTTGGCGAGCTCGACCTTCACAGCGCGTAGACCCGGCGGGCGTTGTCGTGGGCCACCAGGTCGACGACGCGCTCCGCGTCCGTCTCACCCATCTCATCGGCGTCGACCAGGCCGGCCAGCACCTCAGACATCGACCGGCGGAACAGCAGGCTGCCCAGGTGGTACAGCTCGGCGAGTCCGAAGGCGTCGGAGGAGTACAGCATCTTGGCGAACGGTACGAGCTCCAGCGACTCCCGCACCAACGCCGTGGACAGCGCACCGGTGTTGTGCGTCGCGAGACCGACGTCCATGAACACGTGCGAGAAGACCTGGGCGAGGTAGGCAGCGTGTCGGTGGAACGGGTAGTTGTGCAGCAGCAGCACCGGCGTACCGCGGTCCTGGGTCGCTCGCAGGAATGCGGTCAGGCGCAACGGGTCGCAGTCGGCCAGGTCGACGTCGTTGTCGCCGTAGCCGACATGGATCTGCAGCGGCAACCCCTCCTCCACAGCGGTGTGCGCGAGCCACGCGTGCACCACCGGGTGCGCCAGCCGGATCGTTCCGTCGGCGTCGCGCCCGCACTCACCGAGCGCGGCGACGAGGGTGTCGTCGGTCGGCTTGCCCGCGGCGAGCGCCAGGCCGGTGCGGTACGCCGCGATGCTCTTCGCCCCGACGGCGCCGCGGCCGGTGAGCTGTTCGCGCAGCCGCTCGGCGAAATCGGCGGGGGTGGTGCCGGATTCCAGCAGCTCCTCGGCAACGGCTTCGAGCCGCACGATCTCGTGACCGCGCCCGCCGGCATAGGCGGCCGTCCGCTCCGCACCGGTGACCCTCCCGGCGCCGAAACCGGTGTCGACGACGAAGTCCGCCGTGGCACTTGCCGACACGAAGCGGTTGTTCACCTCCTCGGCGCCGAGCTCGGTGCGCCTGGCGAGGTACGCCTGCGCGTCAGCGAGAGGCTCCAGACCGAGCACGGGGGCGCACCACCGGCGTACCGCCAGACCGAGCATCGAGTCGAAGACCGTCGTACCCAGCGCGCCCGCGCCGTTGCCCTCGTTCAGCAGCGCCTCGAAACCGGCCCGGTCGAGGTCCTCGGTCAACACACCGTGACAGTGGTGGTCGACCATCGCCGTCGCGTCGAAGCGGATGGACGGCATCTCCGGCCAGCTGCGCATGGGCAGCACTCTGTCAGACCGATGCCTCGCCCACCGCTCGAAGGGGTCTCAGTGCGTCGCGTCGTCTGAGCGCTCGTCGGCGGCAACGAGCCCTGCGGTAAGCCGCCGGGCCAGGCCCGGGGAGAGGATCACGACCACCGCAACGAGCAGCAACCAACCGAACGCCACGACCGGGAAGAACCTGGCCGGGCCCTCGGTGGGGTACGGGAACACGTTGCGGTACAGCGTGTAGAGGAGCATGAGCAGCGCCCCGACAGGGATGACGACCTGCCACTGCGGCACGTCGAGCTTGCGGTCGATGAACACCAGCTTGATACACCCGAGGGTGGCCAGGACGTAGGCCACGATCAGGATCAGGGTCCCGATCGTGGCACTCCACAAGAACGTGTCCTCGATCTTCGCGTCGAAGAACAGGGCCCACACCGCAGCGATCACGGCGATCAGCGCGGCGATGGAGCCCGAGGCTACGGCAGGCGAGCCGTTGGCCGCGGTGCCGGCGATCGGGTTGTCCGGTGCGAAGTCGCGGGTCAGCGCGAACAGCAGCCTCGCCGCACCCACGATGCAGGCCAGGCAGCATGCGAAGGCGCTGATCGCGGCCCCCAGGGTAACGATTTCGCCGACCCAGGCGCCGATGTAGGACGTGCCGATGTCGCCCATCAGCGCCGATGAGCCGGTGAAGGCTGCAACCCCCGCCTCGTCGGTGCCGAACGCCATCATCTCGATGGCGGTGATGACC
>Ga0136617_10001528_pt1 | contig 20481 bp, 21 predicted proteins | sample AntDrymUQ3222106_2_FD_129672 | JGI IMG/M metagenome (GOLD analysis project Ga0136617, IMG submission 129672) | Polar desert sand microbial communities from Dry Valleys, Antarctica - metaG UQ322 (21.06) | ecosystem: Environmental > Terrestrial > Soil > Desert | place: Antarctica: Dry Valley...
CCGTGACCCCTGCATGACCACGACATTCTGGCCCAGGTTGCAGCGCTCCCCGATAATCGCGCCGGGCATGATGTGGCTGAAATGCCAGATCTTGGTGCCCCGCCCAATGACGGCTCCGTCGTCCACGTAGGAGGACTCGTGCACGAAATAGTCAGTCATTTAGGTATTGGCCTCGGCTCCCGATGATTTTCACCTCGGGCTCCAGCTCAACACTGAACCTCTCATGGACCACCCGCTGCACATGCTCGATCAACTTCTGTACATCGGAGGCGGTTGCACTGCCCGTGTTCACGAAATAGTTGGCGTGCAGGGGCGAGACCTGAGCGCCGCCTATAGCGAAGCCCTTGAGCCCTGCAGCCTCGATGAGCTGCCCAGCCGTACGCGGCCCTTCCTTCTGCTCCCAGCTCGGGCCAGCGGGATTCTTGAACACGCTGCCGCAGCACGGCTGGTTGAAGGGCGTACCCCGCTGGCGCCACTCGAACATCTCGGCTATGGCCTCATCCAGGCGGCGCTGCTCTTCCTGACGCAAACGGACCGTGGCTTCGAGCACGATCCGGCCTTCGAGTCCGCTGCGCCGGTAGGTGAAGGGGATCTCCCCCCGGACCTTGACACTGTCGTGCCCCGTGGCGTCCACCACGGTGACCCGCTCGACGACCTCGGCCCAGTCACCTCCATGACAGCCGGCATTCATGTAGACGCCCCCGCCGACGGTGCCCGGTACCCCGACGAAGATATGCAGGCCGGCAAAGCCGGCCTCGGCGGTGCGCCTGGCGGCGAGGGGCGCCGGCAGTCCCGCTCCAACCGTCCACGAGTCGCCACTTTGCTCCAGGCGGTCAAGTCCCTTGCCCATCCGGATTACCAACGCATCCAATCCCTCATCCGGCAGAAGGATGTTGGAGCCGAGTCCGATAGCGAACCACGGAATACCCGCATCGCCCGCAAGTGTAAGTCCGGCTCCGATGTCTTCGGGATTCGCCGGCAGGAGCACCGTCGCGGGTCCACCAATCCGGTAGGTCGAATATCGACCCACCGGCTCGGCCTCGCGGACCTTGCCCCGGACCCGGCCGCGGAGGGCCTGCACGAACTTTGGGTCGCGAGCGGTCACCCGGTCCACTCCGGCGACATCTCCCGGGCAAGCGCGTGCCACTCCTGAAGCGCCCGCACCTCGCCGGCCCGGCTCCGCAGCGCGATGATTGCGTCGCATGCGGCGGACGCGGCCGACAGGGTAGTGGTGTACGGCACCCGATGCTGCAGGGCCGCCCGTCTAATGGTGTAATCGTCCTGCTGCGTCAGCTTGCCCAGCGGCGTATTGACGAGCAACTGAATCTGGCCCGACACCAGAAGATCGATGGCGTTCGGCCGGCCCTCATACACCTTGAGCACACGCTCGGTGGGGATGCCCCGGGCACGCAGGTATTTCGCTGTTCCCTCGGTGCCGAGCAGCCGGAAGCCGAGGGCGTGGAACCTCCGCGCGATCGGCACCAGGTTGTCCTTGTCATGGTCGTTGACGGTCACGAACACCGATCCTTCGAGCGGAAGCGCTCCTTCCGCCGAGATCTGGGCCTTGGCGAACGCCATCCCGAAGGAATCCGCTATTCCCATGACTTCCCCGGTCGAGCGCATCTCCGGCCCCAGGATGAGATCGACGCCCTGGAGCTTGCTAAAGGGAAACACCGCCTCCTTGACCGCGACGTACGGCTGCAGCACGTCGTCATGCAGGCCGAGATCATCCAGGGTCTTTCCCACCATCACCGCGGCGGCAAGGCTGGCAAGCTGTACCCCGGTCGTCTTCGACACGAACGGCACCGTTCGCGACGCACGGGGGTTTACTTCCAGCACGTACACGATGCCATTCTTGATGGCAAACTGGACATTGAGAAGGCCCACAACCCCCAGCCTCTCGGCAAACGCCCGGGTGTGCCTTCGCATCTCTTCTACCTGAGCCTCCGTGATCAGGTAAGGCGGCAGCACGCAGGCTGAGTCGCCGGAATGGATACCCGCGTCTTCGATGTGCTGCATCACCCCGCCGATCACGCAACGCGTGCCGTCGGCGATGGCGTCAACATCGGCCTCGAAGGCGTCCTCGAGGAAGCTGTCGATGAGGACGGGATGCTCCGGCGCCACCCTCGCCGCGCGGGCAAAGTAGCTGCGCAGCGAGGCGTTGTCGTAGACGATTTCCATGGCCCGGCCCCCCAGCACATATGAAGGCCGTACCAGCACCGGATAGCCGACGCGCGCCGCAACCGCCAGTGCCTCCTCCGCCGACTGAGCGACCCCGCTCGGTGGCTGGGCCACACCGAGCGCTCGGGCAATCGCCTCGAACTTGCCGCGGTCTTCGGCCAGGTCGATCGCATCGGATGAAGTGCCCAGGATGCGAACCCCCTCCCGCTCCAGGTCGCGCGCCAGTCGCAGGGGCGTCTGGCCGCCGAGCTGCACCACCACGCCAATCGGTTTTTCCACCGCCACGACTTCGAGCACATCCTCGAGCGTGAGCGGCTCGAAGTAGAGCGCGTCGGAGATGTCAAAGTCGGTCGAGACCGTCTCCGGATTGGAATTGACCATGACGGTGCGGTAACCCATCTCCCGAAACGCCAGGGCGGCCCGCACACAGCAGTAGTCGAACTCGACGCCCTGCCCGATCCGGTTGGGGCCGCTGCCCAGAATCATCACCGTCGGCTTGCCGCTCGGGCGAGCCTCGTTCTCCTCGTCATACGAGGAATACAGGTAAGGCGTAGACGACGGGAACTCACCCGCGCAGGTGTCCACCGTCTTGTAGGCCGGACGGATCCCCAGACGGTGGCGCTCGGCGCGGATCTCTGCCTCGGGAAGGCCGCGCAGGTCCGCCAGTTGCCGATCCGAGAAACCGAGCCGCTTCATCTTCAGAAGTTGAGGACCCGCTATCCGGTCCGGGCCAACCGTCCATTCCTGTTCGGCGTTCAGCAGCTCGTCCAGCTGGTGGAGGAACCAGGCATCGATACCGGAGCGCTCCGCAATCGCGTCCACGGCGATGCCGAGCTGGAGCGCATACTTGATCTGGAAGATGCGCTCCGGGGTCGGCGTGCGGATGGAGGCGAGAACCGCCTCGCGGCTGGTATCCTGAAGCCGGTCGTCGGCCGGCGTGCTTCCCACTACCCAACCGCTGCGGTCCACTTCCAGGCCGCGAAGTCCCTTCTGAAAGGCCTCCTTGAACGTACGCCCGATGGCCATCACCTCGCCCACGGATTTCATCTGCGTCGTCAGCGTGGGGTCGGCAGCGGGAAACTTTTCGAAGGCGAAGCGGGGGATCTTCACCACCACATAATCGAGCACTGGCTCGAACGACGCCGGCGTAGTCCTCGTGATGTCGTTCGGAAGCTCGTCGAGCCGGTAACCGACAGCCACTTTGGTGCCGATCCGTGCGATCGGAAACCCGGTTGCCTTCGAGGCCAGCGCGGACGAGCGGGACACCCGCGGATTCATTTCGATGACGAGTTGCTCGCCGGTCGTGGGACTTACGGCGAATTGAATGTTACAGCCGCCGGCTTCCACCCCGATTTCGCGAATAATCCGGATGGCGGCGTCTCGCATGTCCTGGAATTCGCGGTCGGTGAGGGTCATGACTGGAGCCACGGTAATGGAGTCGCCGGTATGCACACCCATGGGGTCGATGTTCTCGATCGAGCAGACGATCACCACATTGTCGGCTCCGTCCCGCATGACCTCGAGCTCGAATTCCTTCCACCCGATAACGCTGCGCTCGACCAGCACCGACCCCACGGGCGACAGGTCGAGGCCCCGGCGGATCAGGGTCTCGAACTCCTCACGATTGTATGCGATCCCTCCCCCCGAGCCGCCCAGCGTAAAGGATGGGCGAAGGATTGCGGGGTAACCGGTGGCCTCCACGCTCTCGAATGCCTCGCCGAGGCTCCGCACGGTGCGGCCTTCCGGCGTGGCCAGCCCGATCCGCCGCATGGCCCGGGCAAACTCGTCCCGATCTTCGGACAGCCGAATGGCGCGCTCATTGGCGCCGATCAGCTCCACTCCGTACCGCGTCAGCGTGCCGTCGCTCTGAAGCGCCATCGCCACGTTGAGAGCGGTCTGCCCGCCCATGGTGGGAAGCAGCGCTTCGGGCCGCTCGCGCTCGATCACCTTGGCCACCCATTCGGCGGTTACCGGTTCGATGTAGGTGCGGTCGGCGAGCTCGGGGTCGGTCATGATGGTGGCCGGGTTCGAATTGACCAGCACTACCCGGTAACCCTCTTCCTTCAGGGCCTTCACCGCCTGAGTCCCGGAATAGTCGAACTCGGCGCCCTGACCGATCACGATCGGTCCGGACCCGATGAGGAGAATGGTCGATAGATCAGTGCGCCGGGGCATCTACCATTTCCCGGAGAGTCTGGTCGAGAGGGATACGCGGGGCCCAGCCGGTTGCACCGCGGAGCTTGCTCGCGTCGCCGACAAGATACTGGAGGTCGCCCGGTCTGAGCAGCGACGGATCCGGCACCGGCTCCACCGTGGCCCCGACCTGATCCGCCAGCCGGCGGAACAGCTCCCGGAGGGTAACGCCTTCTCCCCGCGCCACGTTGTACGCTTCCCCCGGGGCGCCGTGGGTCATGAGCGCGATGTAGGCTCGTGCGACATCACGAACGTCGAGCAGATCGCGTACCGGGTCGAGGTTTCCGGTGGGCACCTTGGTGGCGCCAGCGGCCTTGGCGGAGCGCAACCGCTGAAGAAAGGCCGGAATCACATAGAGCAGCGACTGACCCGGACCGGTGTGAGGGAATGCCCGCGCGATCACTACCCGAAGGGCAGCTCGCCTCCACGCCTCCAGCGCCGCCACCTCAGCCCCGAGTTTGCTGGCCGCATAGGGCGATTGGGGAGAAAGCGGATCGGTCTCGACCCGGGGTCTGGCAGGCCCGTCGCCATAGACCTCCGCGCTCGAGACGACCAACACGACAGGCTCCACGCCGGTAAGCTCTCTGAGCGCTATGGCCGACTCGATCAGGCGGGCGGTTCCCGCGGCATTCACCACCCAGGCCCAGCCCGGATCCTGCCGCGCCTCACTGCCGGAAGCCACGGCGGCGAGGTGGATGATGGCCTCGAAGGGGCGGCTCAGCGCTCCGCGCACCGACGCCGAGTCGGAGATCTCCAGGGGAACGAGCGTCACGGCGTCGCGCGCGCGTGGCGCCAGCCAGCCCTGCGCCGGCTCTCCCCCCGGACGGCAACCCGCCGACACATCGTGCCCCGAGTCTATCAGCTGCTCGACGACGTGCCGCCCCACGAAGCCGTCTGCACCGGTGACCAGGACCCTCACGCGAAAGCGTCTTTCATTTGCGAGCGCTGAGACGCTCGAGATCGGCCTCGACCATCATGGCGACCAGCTCGCGGAAACCGACCTTAGGAGTCCAGCCCAGGTCACTGCATGCCTTGGAAGGATTGGCCAGAAGGAGATCTACTTCCGCTGGCCGGATGTATTTGGGATCCGTCACCACGTGCTCCCGCCAGTCCAGCCCCACGTGACCGAACGCCATCTCGACCAGGTTCCTCACGCTGTGCGCCTGCCCGGTGCCGATGACATAGTCCTGCGGCGAGGCCTGCTGGAGCATGCGCCACATGGCATCGACGTAGTCCCCCGCAAAACCCCAGTCGCGCCGCGCGTCCAGATTTCCCAGACGGATCTCCCGAGCCATTCCCAGCTTGATTCGCGCGACGCCGTCGGTGACCTTGCGGGTCACGAACTCAATGCCGCGCCGGGGAGACTCGTGATTGAAGAGGATGCCGCTCACCGCGAACAGACCGTACGACTCGCGGTAGTTCACCGTAATCCAGTGACCGTAGACCTTGGCCACCCCGTACGGCGAGCGCGGATAAAAAGAGGTGGTCTCCTGTTGCGGGGTCTCGGTCACCCGCCCGAACATCTCGGAAGAGCTGGCCTGATAGAACTTGGCGGTAGGATGTGCCAGCCGGATGGCTTCCAGAATCCGGGTGACACCGAGCGCCGTGAACTCTCCGGTGAGAACCGGCTGAGTCCAGGATGTCGGCACATAAGACTGGGCAGCCAGGTTGTAGACCTCGTCGGGTCGGGTGTCCTGCAGCACCACCGTCAGAGAGTGCTGGTCGAGCAGATCGGCCGCCACCACCTCGATCCGGTCGAGCAAGTGCTCGATCCGCTCGTAGCTGTGGTGGCTGGTGCGACGCACCACCCCCACCACCTCGTAGCCCTTCGACAGGAGCAGCTCCGCCAGGTAGGAGCCATCCTGGCCAGTGACGCCGGTGATGAGCGCTTTAGGCACGTTCGTGAGAGTTGTGAGGTTGTGTCATAGGGGAAGGCTCGCTAGCTTTAGAGGCTTTCCGCGTTACCAACATGAGACTGGGGTAGAGCTTATGGCACGGGTATGCGCTCTCTGCGCAAAAGGGCCGGTAACCGGCAACAACGTGAGCCACGCGAACAATCGAAGCAAGCGTCGCTGGTATCCGAACCTGCAGACGGTGCGCGTTCTGGTGGAAGGAGCACCGAAGCGAATCCGGGTCTGCACCCAGTGCCTGAAGAGTAACCGGATCAAGAAGGCCAGCTGAAAAAAGGGGACCCGAAGGTCCCCTTTATGTTTTCTGTACCGCCCGCAACGCTACTCAGCAAGAAGCTCGATCCTCGCCACGTCGGCGCCATCGCCCACCCGGTGCCCCATCTTCAGAATTCGAGTGTAGCCCCCAGGGCGCGCGGCAAAGCGCGGACCGATCTCAGAGAACAACCTGCCCAGAGTCTCTCGGTCCTTGATCCGCCGCCCCACCAGCCGGCGTGAGTGCAGATCCCCCCGGCGAGCCATGGTAATGAGCTTCTCGGCAAACGGCCGCAGCTCCTTGGCCTTGGCTTCGGTGGTAATGACCCGGCCGTGGGCGAAGAGGCTCGTGGCCATATTATTCAGCATGGCCCGCTTGTGACTCGACGTACGGGAGAGCTGACGGCCCTTGGCCCGGTGGCGCATTAGAGCCCGTCTCCCGCCCCGGTAGAGGGCTGCATTACTGGAGCGACTCCGGGCCGGACGATACGAACCTCCAGGTCTACTTCCTCGAAGCCCATTCCGAAGTTGAGCCCCTCGCGCTGGAGCAGCTCGGCGATCTCGCTCAGGGCTTTCTCGCCCACGTTCTTGACCTTGAGCAGATCGTCCTCGGAGAACTCCACCAGGTCCTTGAGGGTCCTGATGTTCGAGTTCTTCAGCGAGTTCAGCGACCGAACCGACAGGCCGAAGTCGTCGATGGGGCGGCCGAGCCGTTGGCGGAGGTCGCTGCCTGCGCCACCGCCCGCCGCCAAGCCGGAATCGCGCATGGTCGGCACCTTGCCGAAGTCCACGAAATACTGAAAATGCACCTGGGCCAATGCCGCGGCATAGGCAATGGCGTCTTCCGGGGTGATGGTGCCGTTCGTCTCGACCGACACAGTGAGCCTGTCATAGTCGGTGCGTTGACCGACGCGGGTTTCCGCCACCGTGAAGTTGGCGCGGCGGACAGGATTGTAGATGGCATCGATGCGCACCAGATCGATCGGCAGCGACCGGTCGGCGGGGTGCATCTCGGCCTCCACGTAACCGCGGCCCTTATTCACGTAGAGCTCCATCGACACATCGCGGTCATCCTGGAGGGTAAACAGCAGATGATCGGGATTCCTGACCACCACCGATCCATGCTCCTGAATGTCCCTGGCGTAGACCGCACCGGCACCCTCGCGGCGAATGTGCAGAACGGCGTCGTCAACGTCCTCGGCCAGCACCAGTGTCAGCGCCTTGAGCCGCTGCACGATCTGATGGACGTCCTCCAGCACGCCCTGGACGGTCTGATGTTCATGCACCACCCCGTCGAGACGGAACCCCCAGACCGCGCTCCCCCGGAGCGACGAAAGCAGGAGACGGCGCAACGAGTTTCCCAGTGTGTAGCCGAAACCGCGCTCCAGTGGCTGGAGACGGAAATCGGCGGCATTCGGATTGTCGTCCCGTTTGGTCATCTCAACGAGATGAGGGCGCACCAATCCAGTCAGGTCAATTGTCATGGTCACTTCGAGTAGAGCTCGACGATGAGCTGTTCTTGTGCGTTGATCGGGATGGTATCCCGGGTAGGACGCTCCACCAGCCGCCCTGCCGCCTTCTCATTATCCACCGAAAGCCACGACACCGGCTGCCCTCGAGCCGCGCTCTCTTGCGCGAGCTTGACCGCCACCAGCTCCCGGCTGGCGGGTGCCATGCGAACTTCTTCTCCGGCCACGACGCGGTAGGAGGCGACGTCCACCCGCCCACCGTTTACCTCGACGTGTCCGTGACTGATCAACTGGCGCGCCGCCTTGCGGCTGGATGCGAAGCCCAGGCGATACACGATGTTGTCCAGCCGGGTTTCGAGCGCCACAAGCAGGTTGGTGCCTTTGACGCCGGGCTCGCCGGTAACGCGCTCGAAGGTGTTGCGGAACTGCCGCTCGGAGAGCCCGTACATCCGCTTGACCTTCTGTTTCTCACGCATCTGTTTGGCGTACTCGGACGTCTTGCGCGGACGGCCGCCGCTCTGGCCATGCTGCCCCGGCGGATAGGCACGGCGCTCGACCGGACATTTCTCGGTCAGACACTTGGTGCCCTTGAGAAAGAGCTTGGTCTGCTCGCGCCGGCATTGCCGGCAGCTGGGGCCAACGTATCGGCTCATGGTTTAGACCCGCCGTTTCTTCGGGGGACGGCAACCGTTGTGGGGAATCGGGGTGACATCTCGGATGGAGACGACCCTGAGCCCCACCGATGCCAGCGCCTGGATAGCCGATTCGCGACCGCTGCCGGGGCCTTGCACCCGCACATGCACTCGCCGGAGGCCAAGGTTCATGGCTTCGCGCCCGCAGTTCTCGGCCGCGACCGTGGCGGCAAACGGTGTGGACTTCTTCGAGCCCTTGAACCCTGCCTTCCCGGCCGACCCCCACGCGAGGGTGTTGCCCCGCATGTCGGTGATGGTGATGAGCAGGTTGTTGAACGTGGCCGAGATGTGGGCCATGCCCTCCGACTCGACGACTTTCTTGGACCGCTTGGCGCTGGGCGCCTTCGCTGGAGCGGGAGCTGTCATTTACTTCTTCGTCACTTTCTTCTTGCCGGCAATAGCGCGCCGCGGACCCTTCTTGGTCCGTGCGTTGGTATGGGTCCGCTGGCCGCGAACCGGAAGACCCCGGCGATGCCGAATGCCCCGATAGCTCCCGATATCCATCAGCCGCTTGATGTTCATGGCGACTTCGGTGCGAAGCGCGCCTTCGACCTTGACCGAGCGCTCGATCATTTGACGAAGCCGGGCCACCTCGGAGTCGGACAGGTCCCGAACCCGGGTATCGGGATTCACCCCAGTTTCGCCGAGAATACGGCTGCTGGTGGGCCGGCCGATGCCAAAGATGTAGGTAAGGGCGATCTCGACGCGCTTTTCACGTGGAAGATCCACGCCTGCAATGCGTGCCATGATCAGCCTTGACGCTGTTTGTGCTTGGGATTGCGCTTGCAGATGATGCGGACGACGCCTTGTCTCTTGATGACCTTGCAGTGCTCGCAAATCGGCTTCACACTCGAACGAACCTTCACGCGTCTCTCCGGGGCCAGGTTTTGGAGTAGCTTTCCAATATAGAGGTGGCCGGGAGGAGACGCAAGTGAAAGCCCGGGCCGGTGATGGCCTATACTGGGCCACTACCCCCGGGCCCGGGATGGGCGAGCGGGAACCTTTCTTGCCCGTTGGCGAAGTCTCGGCTTCTCTGTTTAGTCCTCCGGATCTTCAGCCTGCCCCACAACTCGAAATTCCACCAGTGTCCAGCCCCCCTGGTCCTGCCGATACCCCAGCAGCAGCACCTGGCTGCGCACATCCTGGGTCCCCGTGACCCGGTAGCGCCGCTGGATCTCCACGTAGCCGCGCTCCGGCTCCACCTGCCGCGCGGCCCGAACCAGGACTTCTACCTCCTGCGCGGGAGCAAGGAAGTCCCCCAGCAACGCGGCCGCCTGTGCCGGCCCCAGAGCCACCGACGGATCCGCGCCGGGAAGCTGGATCAGTATCCTCGGACTGTTGGCGATGAGCGCGGCGGGGTTGTGGGCAAACCAGGCTCGGCGAGCCCGCTCCGCCGCACGGTCCAGGCCGCTCTCCTGGGCGCTTCCCGCCTGGGGAACCCCGATGAGCACCAGAAACATGAGCAACACTTTCACCGCGTCTCCTCCAGGAACTCTTCGAATACCGCGCCGGGGTCGGATGCCTGGAGCACCGGACGTCCCACGACGAGATGGGTGGCTCCGCTCGCTACCGCCTCCCTGGCGTTTGCCACTCGGGCCTGATCTCCAGCGGGATCACTGCGTCGCCGGATACCCGGCACGACAACCACGGGCCCCTGCCCCAGCACCCTTCGCAAGAGCGATGCCTCCCGGGGTGAGCACACCACGCCTTGGAGGCCCGCTTCGACCGCTGCCAGCGCTTGACGTTCAACTTCAGCCGGGATGTCCACTTCGCTTCGGCCGGTGGCGCGCGCGTACGCCGCCGGATCGTGAGAGGTGAGTACAGTTACGCCCACGAGGGCGAGATCCCCCCCGGCAGCCACTGCCGCCGCTTCCATCATCACGCTTCCGCCCAGCGTGTGGAGCGTAGCCATCGAAACACCCATCTCCCGGGCAGCCGTTACGGCACCTGCCACGGTGTGGGGGATGTCGTGCCATTTGAGATCGAGAAAAACTTTGAGTCCGCGGCCCGTCAGCTGCCGCACCAGGTCGGGCCCCTCCCGAGTCATCAGAATCGAGCCGACTTTGACCCAAACCAGTGCCGGCAGCTGGTCCAGCAACCGCAATGCATCGGCACCGCGCGGCGTGTCCAGCGCCAGGATCAGCTCAGCCATCGTGGCGCTCCAGATCACGGACGATTCGCTCCGGCAGCCGCGGATCGGCCAGCGCCCCAGTGCCGAGGGCCACCAACGACGCTCCGACCTCGAGATACTGGCGCACATCCTCCGCCGATCGCACGCCACCCACGCCGATAACCGGCGTTCCACCGATGCGCTCGACGATGCGTGCCACCGCTAGAACCCCGATCGGAAGGAGCCCGGGCCCGCTCACTCCCCCGTTACCATTGCCGAGCCGGGAGCTGCCGGTGCCAGAGAAGAGAAGGCCCGGCATTGTATTCACCGCGCTGATCGCATCAGCCCCTGCATCGCGCGCCGCCAGAGCCATTCCGGCTATGTCTGGCAGCACGGGCGAGAGCTTGGCAATCAGGGGGAGACGGGTGCGGCTTCGGCACTGCGACACTATCCGGTTCACGGCCCCGCGGTCGGCACCAAACTCGATACCACCTGCCCGGGTATTGGGACAGGAGAGGTTCAGCTCGAAAGCCGCTATTCCTGGAGCGCCATCGAGCTCGCCGACGACGTCTCCGTATTCCTCCGCGGTGAACCCGACGACGTTCACCAGCACCTGCGCCCGGCGAAGCCGCGAGGCCAGCCATGGGAGATACTCATCTCGTACCCGCGCCACCCCAGGGTTGGCCAGCCCGACTGAGTTGAGCATGCCACCGGGGAACTCAGCGACCCGAGGCGACGGGTTGCCACCTCGCGGCTCCCGGGACACGGCTTTGGTGACGAGCCCTCCAAGACGCTCGAGGTCGAGAACCCCGTCGAGCTCGATCCCGAAACCAGCGGTGCCTGCAGCTAAGAGGATCGGATTTTGAAACCGCCTGCCGAACAACTCCCGGGAGAGGCCCTGGGAGCGCACTAGGGTTCAACGACCCGAACGCTTGGTGCCGGCTGAGGACGCCGGCGCCGGGGTGTCTCATCCTCGTCCCCGACCGGAGCCGGGCGGCCGGGTGCAGCGGGGCGCTCTCGGCCGGACGGCGTTGAACTGGCAGCGGCAAAGGCGCCGAGCGAATCCTCCAGCTGGCGGTATGCCGAGCCTTCTTCGCCCCGGATCATTGCCAGGTAAGGGCTATCGAGATAGCGCGCCTCGAGGAGAGCTCTCGCCGAGTCGGCCCACTTGGGGTTCAACTGCTGCGCGGCAAGAATCGCCTTCGGAGCATACGGTGAATCGGGCCAGCCATTGAGAATGGTGAGAAACATCCCCTCCGCCAGGCGCGGGGCCAGCAGCAAGTCACGTGCGGCTTCGGCGGCAAGGAAGAGCCGCATATCTCCCTGCGGGGACCCGGGCATCAGGGATGCCGAAGTGGAGAAGACGCTCGCCGCGGTGGCACTGAGCTGAGTGGCCTCCACCGCAATGCCCTGGTTTTCAACCAGGCCGCGCAAGACCTGGATCAATGGTGAAAGTCCCCGCGGCCGGCTTACCGCTCGGAGATCCAGCCGTACCAGCTGTAGTCTGGCCCGGCCCGCCGCTTGTCCGGAGCCCCCAATCTTGACGGCCTCACGGAAGCGTGCCGCCGCCCGGGCGGTGTCCAGCTGCAGCATCCTAACGCCATCCTCGAGTAGCCAGCGCGCCTGGGTCTCCGCGGTGCGGCCGGGTAGCTGGCGGATCCGGTCGATCAGACCCGAGCCGCTGAGAGGATCCTGCCGGGCGAGTGCTACTACGAGAGTGTCCCACGGCTGGGTCGTGTCGCCCTGAGCCACCAGCGAGTCGGCGAGACCCATGGCTTCCGGTATCCTGCCGGCACCGGCAAGGGCAAGGAGAAGCTCCGGGATGGCTCTCCGATCCTTAACCCCCTCCAGCGCGCTCACCGCTTCCGCATACCTTCCCGCGTGACGCAGCGTCCTGGCTCTCTGATAGCGCGCCTCACGGCGACGATTGGAATTCTTGCTGTCCAGCACCTGAGCAAAGGCGTCATCGGCGGCGGGCATGTTCCCCAGAGTTACCTGACAGGCGCCGGTAGCCAGCCAGACATCCTCCTGCAGGTCAGTGCTCACGTTCGCCACCGCAACGCGCCCCAGAGGTCCGAGGGCCTGCTCACACTGCCCGATGCGCGCTAGCGCCACGCCCCGGAGAATTGCGGCTTCTTCGGCGTATTTGCTGCTGGGGTGGCGGACCACCACCGACTCAGCTTTGGTGGCCACCTGGCCCCAGAGATTATTAGCTTCGAAGGTGCGTCCTTCGCGCTCCGCGTTTCGGGCAGAGTTGGCGAGCCGGTTTGCGTTATACATGCCGTTGTAGTACACGCATCCGCCCAGCAGCCCCGAGGCCAGCAAGGCGGGGCGTAGAAGCGAAGGAAGAGCCGTGATCTTCAATCTCATCGTTCGGCCCCGGAGTCCTGTGCCTGGTTGGTCTTCCGCTCATATTCGAGCAGGTAGGCCACGATGGCATCGGCCAGGGCGGCGGCCATCGCTTTCTGGCTCGACCGGGTGGTCAGAAACTGACCATCCATCGGATTGGTGCTGTAGCCAAGCTCCACCAGGATGGCGGGGCGACGGGCGGTGGTGAGGACCATGAAGCCGGCTTGCTTCACGCCTCGGCTCTCTCCTGAGTGCACCGTCTTGAGGTTACGCTGCACCAGCTCGGCGGCCCGGGCGGACTCGCGCAGGTGCTCGTTCAACTGGAGGTCTTTCAGGATGAAGTCGATCCCAACTCCCGGCTCGGCAGGGGCCGGACCGGTCTCGAAGCGCACCGCTTCGTTTTCCATCTTGGCCACCCGGGCGGCGTCCTCTGTCTTGGCCTCGGCCAGGAAGTAAGTCTCGAATCCGCGAATGTCCGTATAGCCGCGCCGGCGCGCCAACGAGTTCACGTGGAGACTCACGAAGAGATCGCAGGCCTCGGTGCAGTATGCCCCGCGGTCGCCGAGCGCGATCAGGGTATCCGCGGTGCGGGTCATCTGGACGCCCACGCCCTGGCGCTTCAGCTCGTCACGCAACAGGAGCCCGACGGCGAGGGTGACATCCTTCTCCCGTGTGCCCCGAGGGAAAAAGACCCCCGGGTTTCCGGGATCCACGCCGCCGTGCCCGGGATCAATCGCAACCATATGTCCCCGATGCAGACCATTCGGAAGCCGGGCAACCTCCTTGGGAGCGGCGGCAGCTCGCTCCGCCGGGGGGCGACTGGGGGCTCCGGAGTCGATGAGGCGCGCTCGGCGCCGATCGTAGCGATACCGCTCACCGAGATAGGAGGGGAGAATTTCGGCCACGAATTGAAACGGCAGGAAGAGCGTATCGTGCGAGATGGAGGCGCCGGCGGCCAGTGGCCGAAGCCGGCTATCGAACAGATACAATGGCGCGCCCACGAGAAATCGAAACGACCGGAGTCCAACAGTCACTTCGGCCCAGCCATCAGTCACCCGCACCGAGCCGTCCAGCGCCGATACCAGCCCGGGAGCCGCGACGACTGGGGCTCCGCTGGCGTCGGTCCGAACCGGGATCCTGACTTCGCCGTTTACTCCTGTAACCGTGACTACCGCCGGGGCCGTGTCCACCCGGTGGGCGGCCAGCACGAGCAGCAGAGCCAGAGCCGCCATCACCGGCGGCCTCGAATGGACACGGCCCTGGCGACTTCCCGTTCCACGACTTTGCGCTTGAGGGTTTCTCGCTTGTCGTGCTGCTTCTTACCCTTGCCGAGGGCCAAAGCAACCTTGGCACGGCCTCTCTTGAAGTAGAGCTCCAGTGGCACCAGCGTGAGACCGCGCTGCTCGACAGCACCGATCATCTTTTCGATCTCGCGCCGATGGAGCAGGAGCTTCCGGGCCCGGACCGGGTCATGGTTGTAGCGGTTGCCCTGCTCGTATGGTGTGATATTCATCCCTTCAAGAAAGACTTCCCCGTTCTTTACCCTGGCGTACGCCTCCTTGATGGACGCCTTGCCGTTCCGCAGAGACTTGACCTCCGTTCCGGTCAGTACAATGCCCGTTTCCCACGACTCGAGGATGTGGTAGTCGTGCGTCGCTTTGGGATTGCGGGCGACCGACTGTTTCCGCTCGGCGGATGGGGTAGTCTCGCGGCTCATTCGGGATCTGATAGCAAAGGATAGGCCACCACTTCGGGTGGGTCAACGGTTTGGGTTGACCCCGCTCTCCCGGGCCGCTACATTTTGCGCCCTTCGCCGAAGTGGTGGAACTGGTAGACGCGCTGCGTTCAGGGCGCAGTGGGCGCAAGCCCGTGCGGGTTCGAGTCCCGCCTTCGGCATGCCGGTACGGCGGTGAAACGGAACGTGCGATTCTGAACGGAACGTGCGATTCTGAATTGAGACGACCCTGCGGTGTCTGACGACATCGGAGGGTCAATAGCTTTGGGAGCCTACCGCCTTTTACCGCCGTACCGCCGTACCGCCGTACCGTCCTACCGCCTTCAGTACCGCGCCATCCCCGGCTCCACCCGCTCCGCCCACGCGTCGATCCCGCCCGCCAGGCTCCGAACCTTTCCGAAGCCGGCACCTTTGAGGATCTCCAGAGCCCTCATTGACCGCGCGCCGTGATGGCAGTGGGTAACGATCTCCGCGTGCCCGTCCAGCTCCGAGAGGCGCTCGGGAAGCTGACTGAGAGGAATCAGCCGGGCACCCTCGATGTGGACGATGTCCCATTCATGGGGCTCGCGAACATCGATCAGGGTGAGATCCGGGCCCCTCTCGGCCAGCTCACGTCGAAGGTCCTCAGCGGTAACCTCGGGTCCGGCATACGCCGGTTCAGTACCGATCCCGCAGAAGGCTTCGTAGTCGATCAGCTCCTGGATCGATGGGTTGGTCCCGCAAATGGGGCAGGCGGGATCCTTCCGCAGCTCCAGCTCCCGAAACCGAAGCTTCAGGGCATCGAAGAGCACCAGCCGTCCGAGAAGGGAGTTTCCCGCCCCGATAATCCACTTGATGGTTTCCAGCGCCTGAATGCTGCCGATGATCCCGGGCAGAACACCAAGCACGCCCCCCTCCGCGCAGCTCGGGACCAGTCCCGGAGGCGGCGGCTCGGAGTACAGGCAGCGGTAGCAGGGTCCTTCAGGAGCGTGGAACAGAGAGGCTTGACCCTCGAAACGAAAGATGCTGCCATAGACGTTCGGCTTGCCCAGCAGCACGCAAGCATCGTTCACCAGGTACCGGGTCGGAAAGTTGTCCGTGCCGTCTACCACGATGTCGTATTCGCGGAGGATCTCCAGAGCATTCCGGGAGGTGAGCCTGGTCTCGTGGCGCTCGATTCGAGTGTTCGGGTTGAGATCCGTGAGCCTCTCCGCCGCGGAATCCAGCTTGGGACGGCCCAGGGTGGAGGTCCCGTGCACGATCTGCCGCTGAAGGTTGGTTAGGTCTACCACATCGAAGTCGACGATGCCGATAGTTCCCACCCCCGCCGCTGCCAGATACAGGGAGACGGGAGATCCAAGACCGCCGGCCCCGATCGTCAGAACCCGGGCGGCCTTGAGCTTCCGCTGCCCCGCCACACCCACCTCGGGAAGAAGCAAGTGCCTGGAATAGCGAAGCGTCTCGGCATGAGAAAGCGGTGCTTTCGCTTTGGCCGTGGCGGGAGACCCACCCGCGATGCTGGGAACAATGGTGAGGACGTCGCCCGGCCGGACCGGGGTTGCGGTGGAGTCGAGGTGCCTGATATCAGTCTCGTTGAGGTAGAGACTGACAAAGCTGCGCAGCCGGCCGTCGTCCTGGAGGAGATGCCGCTTGAGTCCGGTGTGCGCGGCAAGCAGGCCGTCGATTACCTGCCCCACGGTGTCGCCCGCCAGCTCGATAGTGTCGTTGCCCGCGGTGAAGGGACGGAGCGGAGTCGGAATCGAAACGGTGACTGACATGGCATCATACCTCACTCAAAACGTCGACGGACTCGGGGTGCATCTTCGAGCGGTCATCAGCCAGCACCCAACTGGTCAGCTCGGCCGCACGACCGCGATCCACCCGCACGATGATATAACTGTACCAGGGCCACGCCTGCTCGATGTCGAAAGCGGATGGAGCGGCGGGATGGTCCGGGTGCGAGTGGTAGCAACCCAGCACCTCCAGCGCCGCCGGCCGAAGCTCGAGCTCGATCTGTCGCAGATCGTCCGGTGAGATCAAGTATCGGTGCGGGTCGTCAGTGCGCCGGTTGGCCGCCGGCACCAGGCGCGTCACCTTCTTCACCTCACCCGGCCGGCCGGCCAGGATGCCGCAACACTCCGCCGGATAGGCCCGCTCACCCTGATGGCGGATTTCCTCAATCAGGCCCGAGCTGACACTGAGCGTCACGGTCCCGCCCACCGATGCGGATCGCTGAGATACCGGCTGCCGGTATCACAGCCGACCACCACCACATGTGCGCCGGGGCTGTGGCCAACTATTTCCCGCGCGGCGGCCACCGCGGCCCCAGCCGACCAGCCCACCAGATACCCGGTTTTCCGGGCCAGCCAGCGTGCTGTCTGGTCCGCGATTTCGGTGGGGATCTCCATCACGGTGTCCGGAACCGTTGGGTCATAGAGCGCGGGAAGGTTCGGGGTGGTGGCCAGGTGCTTCAAGCCTTCGAGACCGTGCCAGGGCGAGTCGGGCTGAACCCCCACCAGACGCACTTCCGGCTTTTTCTCCTTGAGGAACCCTCCGGTTCCCATCATGGTTCCGGTGGTTCCCATGGCGGCCACAAAGTGGGTGACGCGGCCTTCCGTTTGGGCCCATATCTCGGGGCCGGTAGTCTCCCGGTGAGCGCGAGAGTTGGCTGGGTTGCTGTACTGGTCGGCGTAGAAGTAGCGATCGGGCCACTCGGCAACCAGGCCGCGGGCTCGCTCCACGGCGCCATCCGTCCCAGCCAGACGATCGGTCAGAATCACCTCGGCCCCGTAGATCTCCAGGAGCGCCTTCCGCTCCGGGCTTGCGTTGGCCGGGAGGCAGATCGTCACCCCGATTCCCGCGGCGGCGGCCAGCATGGCGTAAGCGATCCCGGTGTTACCGCTCGATGCATCGAGCAGCCGCTTGGCGGGCAGCTCCCCGCGGCAAAGCGCATCTCGGAGGATGGAGCGGGCAGCGCGATCCTTCACGCTTCCCCCCGGATTGAGCCACTCAGCTTTGAGGTATAGCCGTGCGGAAGCCGGACCGAGATCAACCGGCAGCAGTGGGGTATTCCCCACGGCGCGCCAGAGCTCGGGCTCTTGCTTTGTTCCCTGGCTCGAAGTCACGGTCATTCCGACTGCCTCCAAAACAAAAAACCCGACCGGCAGGTCGGGCGATGCTTGCATGCGAGGCTAGCTAACTCGCCGAGGAGATCCCAACCAGCTCCTGCACATCAGACTCTTGCTTCATCAGGTCGGCGAGAGAGATGCCGGCCAACAGCCGATCCACCCGCTGCTGGAGGGCGCGCCACACCGGCCGGATGCTGCAAGTGCTCCCCGGGCTACATCGGTCCGCGTCGACCGGATGAATGTCACAGTTGATCTCAAAGGTTTGATGCTCAGAGGCGGCCATGACGTCCCGGACGGAAATGGCTTCCGGCTCCTTGCCCAGATAGTAACCCCCCTTAGCGCCGCGCACGCTCTGCACCAGGCCTGCCCGCCGGAGACGCAACAGAATCTGCTCGACATAATCGGCCGGCAGACGCTCGGTATCGGCAAGCTCACGCGCGGCCACGGGCCCGGTGCCCTTCCGCCCTCGCTTGGCCAGATGGATCGAGATTATCAGGCTGTATTCAGTCCAGGTCGTGACCCGCATAGTGGGAATATGGGCCGGGCTTGGGTGGGAATCAACTCTTATCCGCCGCGGTCCAGCGGGCTACCTCCTCCGCGGTCATGGATCCGAACGGACGGATTCTGGCATCGCGAAACGAGCCGCCTAGCACGTCGCCCAGATACTGCGACCAGGAGAGGAGGGTGCCGTAACAGACGGTGTCAGGGGAGTCGGGCTCGGACTGCTCGGTCTCGGCACGCCTGAGCAGGTCCTGCATAACCCAGGCAGGGACCCGGGATCGTTCCGAGGGAAAGATGAAGCCATACAGAACGAGGTGAGCGAGAAGCACGCGCCAGTGAGCGCCGAAGCGAGCGAGAAGGCGCTGCCAATCGAGGCGCTCGCCATGCGCCCGGATCAAGTGAGCGACGTCGGCGCCATCGTAGCGCTCTCGCTCCATTACGAAGGCCTTCGACCAGATGGTCTCTTCCGCCGGGGCGATCTTGACCGAAACCCCGAGGACGGTTTCGGAGGTTGCATGCTCGAACCACCAATCGTCCACAATTGCCACCCCGTTACCGGAACTGAAGATGACGTCGATGAACCCCTCGGGTGAACGGATTTTGGCCAGCCAGTGAGAGAAAACCAGATCGCTACTGTAGCCGGCGGCGGCGCAGGCCTCCAGCAGGCGCTGGACGTCGCGAGGCCGCGCGAAAACATCGAGATCCTTGGTTGACTTGTCGATGCCGGCCTGATGGATGAATGCGAAGGCGCCACCCACGAGAAACGGCACTCCAGCCCCGTTCAGGACCTCCATGGCCTCGCGGTAAAAAACCCGGGATGGAGTCTCAACAAGTGATTGCGTTGGCGCGAGAGCCATGAAGCCTCCGAGGGTTGACTCATCATATTGGCCCTGGTGCCTGCCGGGTGTGGCGCAGGTCACCGCGAAAGAGCCAATCCCCGGCCTGAATTGAGCTCAATGACTAAAAAAGCCGGTACAGTTCGAGTTGCCGCGGTGGGAGACATCCATCTGGGCGGGAAAGGCTTCGACGCTCCTCTACAGATCCTGTTTGGCCAGGTTTCGGATCACGCCGACGTGCTTGCCCTGTGCGGGGATCTGACCGATCGTGGGGATCCCGAAGAAGCGCGGATTATAGCCAAGGCGCTCGCTTCGGTAACCGTCCCCATCGTCGCCGTGCTCGGAAACCACGATTATGAGTCAGGCAAGGAACGTGAGGTCTCCAAGATTCTGTGTGACGCTGGGGTTCACGTTCTCGACGGTGACACCCACGAGGTGCTTGGCGTTGGGTTTGCTGGAATCAAGGGTTTCGCGGGAGGGTTCGGGCGGAGGGCCCTCGGGCCATGGGGTGAGAGCCTGATCAAGCAGTTTGTCCGGGAAGCTCTCGACGAAGCGCTGAAGCTGGAGACGGCACTGGGCCAGTTGCGGACTGAACGGCGTGTAGCGCTGCTGCACTACTCCCCGATCGTGGCTACGGTGGTGGGAGAGCCGCTGGAGATCTACCCCTATCTGGGCTCCAGCCGGCTGGAAGAGCCGCTCACCCGTTACCCGGTGGACGTGGTATTCCACGGACATGCCCACCACGGCTCGCCCGAGGGTAAGACCATGGGCGATGTGCCGGTTTACAATGTTTCAATGGTGTTGCTGCAGGAGAACTTCCCGGACCGCCCGGCGTTCCGCGTCGTAGAGTTTCCTGTGGGACAGGCCGCTGCCACGCGCGAAGAACCCGGGGCGACACCGCTCCGCCGGGCTACCGACCGCACCGGAACATCCGTCAAAACTCCATCCGCAGAGTAACAGTCGGCACCGCCGGCAAATCGAATGCGCGACGATACTCCACGCCGGAGGCGGTGAGGGCTTCGAGCTTTCCTCGACCACACCCATGGATACCGCAGCTCAGTACCGGAGCCACCGGACCGAAGCCCAAGTTGAGGACTGAAATCCCCAGCGCCATTCGGCTGCGCCACGGTCCGGTGAAGCCGTAGC
>Ga0136617_10001529_pt1 | contig 20476 bp, 17 predicted proteins | sample AntDrymUQ3222106_2_FD_129672 | JGI IMG/M metagenome (GOLD analysis project Ga0136617, IMG submission 129672) | Polar desert sand microbial communities from Dry Valleys, Antarctica - metaG UQ322 (21.06) | ecosystem: Environmental > Terrestrial > Soil > Desert | place: Antarctica: Dry Valley...
ACGGTGCGGCATTTGTTGGTCTCCAACATTTGGCCAGCCCGAATCGGCGGGCACCCCGGCAATATAAGTGGTCAAGGGAACCGGCTCCCGGCCGTTCCTAAGTGCGAAACTGTCCAGTTGGGTTGCCCGTACCGTTTAATAGCCCATGCTTCTCACCCTGCTCCTTTTTCTCTATTCCGGTTGGACCGACCCCCCTGCCACCTACGATGGCCGGGCGGGGAAGCTGTCGGTACGGGTGCCGCGGGTAGAGACCGAGCCAGTAGTAGATGGAAAGCTGGATGAGGAGGTGTGGGGGCAGGCGGCGGTGCTAACCGGCTTTTCGCAGTTTTCTCCGATCGATGGAATTCCGGCAGCCGACTCAACGGAAGTGCTGGTGTGGTACTCGCCCACGGGGATCCTGTTTGGCGTACGCGCCTTCGAGGCCCACGGGGCGGTCCACGCCACGCTGGCCGATCGCGATCGAATCGCCTCAGATGACCACGTGCAAATCCTGCTCAGCACCTTCAACGATGGGCGCCAGGCCTCGGTTTTCGCGGTGAATCCTTTTGGCGTGCAGTCGGACGGGGCGCTGGTCGAGACCGGGTCCACCAGTGGCAACGGCTTCAACAATGCAGTGGTTAAGAGGGAAAAGGCCGACCTCAGTCCCGACTTCGTGTTTCAGTCGAAGGGAAGACTGACCGAGTACGGCTATGAGGTGGAAGTCCGAATTCCCTTTAAGAGCCTTCGATTCCAGCCGCGGCTGGAGCAGAGCTGGGGCATCAACGTAGTCCGCCAAGTGCAGCACTCGGGTCATGAGGACTCCTGGGCACCCGCCAAGCGAGCCAGTGCTTCGTTCCTGGCCCAGTCAGGGAGGCTGGTTGGACTCAGCGACCTCCGCCGCGGCATGGTGCTCGACTTCACCCCGTCTCTCACATCGAGGACCACCGGTGCGCGGAACCCCGGAGGCTGGGCCTACGCTGGGGGCGGGCCGGAGCTCGGTGGCACCGTACGCTGGGGAGTCACCAATAATCTCACCCTGAACGGAACCGCGAACCCGGATTTCTCGCAGGTCGAGTCGGACGCGCAGCAATTTTCTTTCGACCCGCGGCAGGAGATCTTCTTTTCCGAGAAGCGCCCCTTTTTCCTCGATGGCATCGAGCAGTTCACCACACCGAACCAGCTGATCTACACTCGCAGGATCATCCAACCTGTTGCATCGGCGAAGCTCACCGGCAAGGCGTTCGGCACCGATCTGGCATTGCTTACCGCGGTTGACGACAAGGTCGGCTCGGCCGGCGGTGAAGACCACCCGATCTACAACCTGCTCCGGGTGCAACGCGATATCGGCTCGCAATCCCGCCTCGGCATGGTCTACACCGATAAGATCGACGGGAACAACTACAATCGGGTGGCGGGAGCCGATGCCCGGCTGGTCTTCGGCGGCGTGTACAGTACCCAGCTGCAGCTCGCGGGAAGCCGCACTCGAACGGCCGGTAACACCGTTACGGCTCCGTTATGGGGAGCCCGCTTCGCCCGAAACGGGCGCACCTTCGGATTGCGCTATTCGATAACGGGTATCGACGAAGATTTCCGGGCCCGGAGCGGTTTCATCTCCCGCCCCGGCATTGCTCACGCCAACCTGAACCACCGCGTCACCATCTACGGGAAGCCCAGGAGTTTTATCGAAAGTTTTACCGGCGACGTGGCGCTCGATGGGACGTGGGAGTACAACCGCTTTGTGAACGGTCAGGGAATTCAAGACCAGAAGCTTCACTTCAACGCCAACACCGGGCTTCGGGGCGGGTGGAAAGTGGGCGCCTCAGTACTGGTCGAATCGTTCGGATATCCCTCAAATCTCTATGGGGACTACGCCCTCGAGGTGCCGGGGCCGGCCGGCGTGGGCCTCGACACCGTACCGTTCACGGGTACGCCGACAATTCCGAACCTGGACTATGTGCTCTCGCTCGCCACCCCGGAGTTCGCCCGCTTTTCCGGCAACATCTTTTTTCTCTGGGGGCATGACGAGAACTTCTATGAGTGGGCCAGCGCCAATATCTCATGGCTCGACCTGACTCTGGACTGGCGTCCCACCGGCAAGCTTCGGGTGAACGGGCTGTACCGCCTTCAGTATGTGGGCCGGCGCACCGATGGCAGTACCGTCAACATTTGGCGGAGCCCCCGGCTCAAGATAGAGTATCAGCTTTCCCGGCCCATCTTCCTGCGCCTGGTAGGCGAGTATACCACGGAGCGGCGAGACGTTCTTCGGGACGACACTCGCACCGGCGCCCCCATCTTGATCTTCGATGCCGATGCCAATGCCTACCTGCGCACCACGGCATTCGGCAGGCGCTCATTCCGCGGGGATTTTCTCTTCTCCTACCAGCCCAACCCCGGGACCGTTCTTTTCGCCGGCTACGGGAGCACGCTTCGCGATCCGAGCCGGCTCGGCCAGGCCAGCCTCCTTCGGGCCGAGGACGGGTTTTTTCTCAAGCTTAGTTATCTATTTCAGATGTAATCGTGCGATCTCTTGCACCCGTGTAGTCGGCTCGCCACAGCACGGGACTTTGGGCAACAATACCCCGAGCTGACTCTCAGCCTACCACACCCGCCGTATCAACATCAGCTTCGATAACAGCTTGTAGCTCCCAGCAGGCCCTGCTTTTCCGCGAGTGTGCGCTGGCGCACCTCTTGCCCCTGAGCGCCCCGAATCCTCTTGCACCCATGCACAACTGAATTGTCCGCCCTGCCGCGCACAGCGGCTGGGCAGGGTACGGGTCTCCTCTTCTCCGGCCGGGCGGTCGTGATGCGGATCCTGCTGCTGAACTACGAGTATCCACCGATCGGCGGGGGCGCGGCGGTAGCCACGGCCGCCCTTGCGCACGGTCTGGTCGGCCGAGGCGTGACAGTAGATGTAGTAACCGCGGGTGCTGATGCCGCCGCTGGGCAGCCCGCCGCAGGGCTGTCCGCCGAGCCGGTCCAGGAGGCAAAGCTCACGTTGTATCGAGTGAAAGCCGGCGCACCGGCGTGCATGAAGCCGGAATGGGCGACGCCGCGAGCTACCTGGTCGCCGCCTTGCCTCTGATCCGCCAACTGGTGCGCCGGTACCGGTACGATGCCGTCCACATCTTCTTCTCGCTGCCGACAGGCGCGCTGCTTCCACTGCTCGACCTCCGCGGTATACCTGTGGTGGTGTCGCTCCGCGGATCGGACGTTCCCGGCTACGACCCGCATAACCGGGGGCTGCAGGTTGTGCATCGCCTGCTGACTCCGCTCACCCGCTGGATCTGGCGCCGGGCTGACCGGGTGGTGGCTGTGTGCGATAGTCTGGGGCAGCTGGCACTGCGGACCTGTCCCGATCTCCGCTACAGCGTGGTGCCGAACGGGGTGGACCTCGGGCTGTTTCATCCCGCGGGTGCGGGCTCCCCGCGTGCCACCGGACGGTTTCGCTGCCTCGCGGGGCCCGATTAATCGAGCGCAAAGGTTTGGGAGACCTGATACGCGCGCTGGCGTTGCTCGAACGAGGTCGGTTCGAGCTGGAGATAGTCGGCGGTGGACCGGACGAGCGCGTGCTGCGCGACTTGGCGGCACAGCTTGGCGTGGCGCAGGAGGTCCGCTTCCTGGGCGCTCTGGACCGGTCGCAAGTGGCTCGACGGTATCGGGAGGCAGACCTGTTCACCCTTCCGTCGTCCGCCGAGGCGTTCGGAAATGTCTTTGCCGAGGCCCTGGCCTCCGGGCTTCCCATTGTCAGTACTCCAATCGGCGGAATCCCCGACCTGGTGGAGCACGGCACCAACGGTTTCCTGATTCAACCGGGAGATCTCAAGGCGCTTGCCGGCGCAATCCGCTACCTGGCGGACGATCCGGAGCTCCGCCGGGAGATGGCAGTGCGCAACCGCGCCAAAGCCGAGGCAAACCTGGAGTGGTCGCAGGTCACCCGCCGCTACCTGTCCACTTACGAGGCGATTCAGCACCGGCTCCCCGCCGGCGCGCTGGTTGCCGAACCCACCGCGAGCATATCATGAGCAGCGTCCCGTTCTGGCTGGCGTTGGATTGGGCTTCCACCTTTGCCGCACTGAATCTGGATAGCGACTCGGTTGACACCCTGGCCCGGCGGCGGCTCAGCCACCTGCTGTTCGACTCCGCCCGCAACAACACTTTCTACAGCCGGCGGCTCCAGGATGTCGGCATCGAGTGGGCTGATCCGGTCATATGGCTCGATCCCTATAAGGCTCTGGCTGCACTCCAGCCGGTGTCGAAGCTGGAGCTGCGGCAGGCTGGGACAAAGGCTCTCACCGGCGGCCAGGTTCATCCGCATTGGTATTCCTCATCGTCCTCCGGCTCCACCGGTGAGCCGTTCAGGGTCCACTACGAGCCCCGGGCCTGGGCAAGACTCAAGTATGCCGTGAAGCTGCGGGCGCGCAGAGCGTGCGGGCTAGGTCCGACAGATCGCGTCGCCATCCTCGATACCACCGCACCGTCGCAGGCGACGGGGCTGCAGCAAAGTCTCGGCTGGGCGCGCATCAGTGTGTTACAGCCCGCGTCGGCGGTAGCGGACGCTCTCGTTTCGTTCGCTCCCGATGTGGTATACGGCCTCCCTTCCGCCCTCCTCGAGGCTGGCCGCGCCCTCCAGCTGCGCGGCAGCCGTCTGCAGCTCAGCATGATCTTCACCAGTGGTGAGCTGCTCAACGGCTCCCGCGCATCGCTGAGCGCCGCCTTCGAGGCTCCGGTCTACGACATCTACGGCACGTCCGAAACGAAGGAGATCGCCTGGCAGTGTCCTCATGGCGGAATGCACCTGAATTCCGATGTGGTGCGCCTCGAGGTGCTGGACGACTCCGGACGCAGCGTACCAGCGGGCGAGGAGGGGAATCTCGTCGCCACGCTGCTGGTGAACCACGCGATGCCGCTGCTCCGCTACCTGACCGGCGATCGCGGCGCGCTGCTCCCGGGCAGATGCGCATGCCGACGTTCCTCGCCATTGCTCGGAGTCGTGAGCGGCAGGGCGGCTGACATGCTGGTTCTAAGCGGAGGTCAGCGGATCTCCCCGTATGCGCTCACCTGCGCGCTCGAGCGGGTCGAAGGTGTGTTGCGGTACCAGGTCAGTCAGCTGGATCCGGCGCGGGTAAGAGTGCGTGCGATCGCCGAAGGGGCAGCAAACCGGGAGACGATTGCCCGGGAGATGCGCACGGCGCTCCGGTTTGACGTGGCATCGTTTCTCGAGGCCGATGTGGAGTTCGTCGACCGGCTCCCTACCGGCCCACGGGCCAAGTTCCGGGTGGTTCAACCATTGTCCAGCACCGAAGGCACTCTGTCATCTCTTGTCTTAACGGAGGACGTGTGATTCACATTCCTGCCGGTCCACGCCACAGACACACGTCGCCGGTCCGCAGTGGCCGGCCCCTGCCGCATCCGCTGACCCCGTACAGCGAGCTGATCGTCAACTTCTGTCCGACGGGGATGGTTCCGACCAAAGCCATGACACCGCACGTGCCGATCACTCCCGATGAGGTGATCGAGGAGGCGTGCCTCGCGCTGGAGCGTGGGGTGGCTATCGTCCACCTTCATGCCCGGGACGACCAGGAGAAGCCTGCTTATCAGGCAAGGATCTATGAGACGATGATTCTGGGAATCCGGGGACACCATCCCGATGCCATCGTCTGCGTGAGTTGCAGCGGTCGCAATTTCCCGAGCTTCGAGTGCCGGAGCGAGGTGCTCGAACTGACCGGAGCGGCACGTCCGGATCTGGCGAGTCTCACCATGACGTCGCTCGATTTTCCGACCGGCACCAGCCAGAACGCGCCGGAAATGGTGATCGCGCTGGGCGAGAAGATGGTGGCTCACGGAATCAAACCGGAACTGGAGTGCTTCGACTTCGGCATGATCAACGCCGCCAACATGCTGATCGGTAAAGGGCTGCTCGGTGAAGCGCCTTACTACTTCAATCTGCTGCTCGGCTCGCGCTACTCGGTTCCCGCCACCGCAAGGCATCTATCCAATATGCTGGAAGACCTTCCCCCCGGGTCGGTGTGGTCGGCGGCCGGTATCGGGCTCTTTCAGCTCCCCATGAACACTCTTGCCCTGGCTATGGGCGGGCACTGTCGGGTGGGCCTGGAAGACAACATTTATCACGGATTCAACCGGACCGAGCTGGCCACGAACATGGGTCTGGTTGATCGAGTGGCGCAGCTCGCCGAGAGCTTCGGCCGTCCGTTGGCGAGCTCTCGCCGGGCTCGTGAGCTGCTGGGACTCGGCCCTTCGGCCTCACGCCAGGTCACGGCCTTCGATTACGACGAGCGGTCGGGTCAGCCCACGCATGTCTAGTACGCTGGAGCAAGAAGTATTACCGAGCTCGGCGCCGGCTCCCCGCCCGCCCACCACGGGAACGACTCACCTGCCCACTCGAAGGCGGGGAGCGGCCGCGTTCGTAGAAGAGCGTTTTCTCGTACCCACGTATTCCTCGCCGAGCCCTTCGCGGTGGGTTGCGACCCATAGGGCACTCTCGATCCCGCTTCAGCTTCAGGGTGCGGTTCGCAACTACGTGGCCCGCAGGGAGGGCCGGGAGCTGCGGATCACGGGTATCGGGCGACCCAAGCGGCTCGAACCCCACCTTCGCCAGTTGTTGGGGGAGCTGAGAGACCTCGGGACCACCAGCACCCGACTCGTCTGGGATCCCGGGGCGCTCGATTGTCCCGACGCCGATATCGTGATCGCCGAAGTGCACCGGTGGGTTGCCCCCCGCTTCCGCAACGCCGGCTGGCTCCTGATGCCTGATTCAGTGCGGTGGGTGGGCGACACGGAAACGCTTCCCCCACCGGCGCCGTGCCGTAGCCTGCGGGATGATCTGAGGAAGCTGCGCCGCTACCAGTACACTCTGGAGCAGGCTGATGATTGGAGCTGCTGGGAACAATTCTATGACACCATGCTGGTGCCCCAGGCTCTGAGCCGGTTCGGGAACGCCGCCTGGCTACCTTCCCGTCGTTTCCTGCGCGAGATCGCCGCGCGTGGGGTGCTTCACTTCGTTCGTCTCGACGGGCGGCGGTTAGCGGGGATCTGTACCGTGCGGCACGGGGATACAATCTGGTTGCCCGTAAGCGGGGTCCTGAACGGCGACCCGGTCTTACTCCGCCAGGGTGTATCGGCCGCCGCGTACGCCCAGATCTTTGCCTGGGCGCGAGGTCAGGGCGCACGGCGGATCGATGCCGGCCGCACCGGCCCGTTCGTGAATGACGGGATCCCCCGCACCAAGGCCAAATGGGGGTTGCGCCCGGTGGCAGATCCGCTGTCCTATCTCCTCGCACTGCGCATCAAGCCCAGTGAGCCGCTTCGCCGCGCATTCGCTTCCCAGCCAGTGATGGTGGAGAGCCTGGACGGGCTGAAAGTCTATCCCGGCGAATGAGTGGTGCCCAGTGGTTAATCTCAGTCCAACCGCCCTACGCCCTGGTCTCGGAGGCATTTGGGGCCGCGCTCTCGCCGGACCTCCTTCACAAGGTATTCGAAGCGCTCGAGAGCAGGGCAGTGGACGATGGAGCCATGGCCGTAGCCTGGCCCTGCGTTGAGACCGCCTCCAGCTCTCTGATACAAGTCGCGGCTGACCGTGGCTATGCCGCGCTCTATGCCGGGGCGAGCGCCCGGCTGTCGGTGCAGTGGAGTTCCTTCGAGGACTACCTCGCCACCCGGAGCAAGAACGTCCGCCGAACCATCAAGGCAGAAATCCGGGCCCTGCGCACGGAATGGAAGGAGCGCCGTGCCTTGGGCCAGCTCTGGGGGCCACACATTTTCAGCGAGGAGGCACCTGCGTGACCCCGCTATTCCTTCCGAAAAGTCTCAGTGAGAAACTGAGTAAGTACATCGAGGACTGTCGCAGCTTCCCGGCGGACGCGGCCCTCGCCTGCCGAGTGAGCGGCATCCGGGGGATCTGGGATGCGCTCGCTCCTCGTACGATCGATCGGCTCGTCGGCCGCGGCCGCGTGGTGATCTTTGCCCAGTCGCTGGAGAGTGCTCCTGAGGTGGTGACACCCGATGGAGTTCTCATCCGGCCCATCGAGGAGGCGGATTGGCCTGCACTATCTGCCTTGTTGATGCGGCCACATCTGATCCGTTTCCGCGCACGCATCGCTGCTGGACGGCACGGGCTGGTGGCGTGGCGGGGCCGGAAACCCATTGGCTATGGCTGGGTCGCCGAAAGCATGGGACCCGATGTCTCGGCCTGTCCGCTGGAGCTTCCTCCCTACGCCGCATATCTCTGGGATTTGTACGTGCTCCCCGAGGAACGGCGCAACGGGATCGGCTCCGCTCTGGCGAGCGCCCGCATACTGAAGGCGCACGAGCTGGGATACCGGGAAGGGTGGCGCATGATCTCCCCTTCCAACACCCCATCGTTGCGGACGCTGGCGCGCACTGCCAGCGGCACGAGGGTGGTTGGGGAACTGCGGTACATCAAATTCCTCACCCGCATGCACGCCCGGTTCACGCCGGCAGACGCAACCGGAGGGCTCAATTGAGCAACCGTCGCGCGCAGGAGCACACAGCCAATCGCCTGGACGTGATGGTCCTGACGTCCGCCGCCATGGGTGTCGAGTTGGCCGCCTCCCTCAACGAGCTCAGTGAGGTAGGGTCGTTGACAGTGGTGACCACCAGAACCACGCCTGGCCGGAAAGGCTTGAAGGACAAGCTCAGAGGCATTCATCACCATGACGGCCCTGCTGGAGTTTTCCGCGCTGCCGTCGCGCGCGTTGCGCGTTGGTTCCGCCCTGACGGTCAAGCCCTGGCTCAGGTCGTAGCGCTACGCTGTCCCGGTGCCAGACACCTGCATTGTGACGACCTGCACGCACCGGAATCCGTGGCCCTGCTGCGAAGCCTCGCGCCGGATCTGGGCGTGGTATTCGCTGCCTATCGCTTGAGGCCGGAGGTCTTCACCATACCTCGCCTGGGCTGTTTGAATCTGCATCTCGGGCACGCGCCGGAATTCAAGGGATCGTCGCCCGCATTCTACGAAATGCTGGAGGGAGTGCCCGCCGTTGGAGTGACGGTCCATCGGGTCAGTGAAGGGCTCGATGCCGGGCCGATCATCTCGCAGGAGTCCTATCCCCTGGACCTGGCCCCGAAGGAAGATGCGATCTCCTATCTCCACCGCTACCAGGCCGAAGTGCTGATCCCCAACGGGGTGCGGCTCATGGCGGAAGCAGTTCAACGGTTCGCGCGCGGTCAGGTTGATGGGCGTCCGCAGCCGACCAGCTCCCGCCCTGTCCGTCGCCGAGCCACATACCAGCTCAAACGGGAGCTCCGGCGCCGAGTCGTGCGGCGGAGGGCCACCGGGAGGTGACACACTGACCCTCGACTGATTGACATTCCGACTGATCCACTCGTAATTATCTCGAAGACGGCCCCGGCCGGCCGCGCTTCGTTCTCGTACGCACGCCTGGTCCCGCCCGCACGGTCGCACGATTCCTCAGCAAAAACTGGAGAAGTGGTCATGCCCCCAACCCAATCAATTCCGGCTGTCACGCCGATCGAAGAGCGCGGCTACGCCCACCCGGAGGTACTGGTGTCGACCGAGTGGGTGGCACAACACCTCGACGACCCGAAGGTACGGCTAATCGAATCCAACGAGGATCTGCTGCTCTATGACACCGGCCACATTCCGGGCGCGGTGAAGGTCGACTGGACCAACGATCTGAACGACCAGCTGGTGCGTGATTATATCGACCGGGACGGTCTCCAGCGCCTGCTCCGCTCCAAGGGCATCGGCAAGGACACCACCATCGTGTTCTACGGGGACAAGAACAATTGGTGGGCCACCTATGCCTTCTGGGTCCTCAAGCTCTTCGGTGTCGAACAGGTGCGGCTGATGGACGGCGGACGGCTCCGCTGGGTAGACGAAGGACGCCCGCTCACTACAGACGTCCCCTCCTATCCCGCGGGCAATGTCTCTGTAGCCCAGCGGAATGACGCCCCGGTGCGCGCCTTTCGCGACGAGGTCTTGCGGCATGTGGAGCGCCGTGGACAGCTCGTGGACGTGCGGAGCCCGGAGGAGTTTCGAGGCGAGCGGCTGCACATGCCGGATTATCCGAGCGAGGGTGCGGTCAGGGGCGGGCACATTCCGGGGGCGAAAAGCATTCCGTGGGCCCGGGCCATCGACCCCGACTCGCACACCTTCCGGCCGGCCGCCGAGCTGCGGAACCTGTACGAGAAGGAGAATGGGCTTCGCCGAGACGCTGAAACCATTGCCTACTGCCGGATCGGCGAGCGGTCATCTCATACCTGGTTTGCGCTCACGTACCTGCTGGGGTTCGATGCGGTTCGCAACTACGACGGCTCCTGGACGGAGTGGGGAAACGGAGTGCGCCTTCCGGTCGAAAAGCCGTGAAGGTCCAATAGCGCACCACCATGTCCATCGCCGACCTGCGCCGGGAGTACGCCCGTGCTCGCCTGGACGAATCCAACGTGAGCTCGGACCCGATGGCCGAGTTCGACCGCTGGTTCGGTGAGGCGGGCCAGGCGAAGGTCCTTGAGCCGAACGCGATGGCGCTCGCGACCGCCACGCGAGAGGGGGCCCCGTCGGTACGCATCGTACTGCTCAAGGCATACGACGAGCGCGGCTTCGTGTTCTTCACCGATTATCGCAGCCAGAAGGGGGCCGAACTGGAGCAGAATCCGCAGGCATCACTGGTTTTCTACTGGGCCGAGCTGGAACGGCAGATCCGGATTGCGGGGCCGGTGAGCATCGTGTCGCGGGAGGAGTCGGAGACCTATTTTCAGAGCCGGCCCCGCAGCAGCCGCCTCAGTACCTGGGTCTCTCATCAGAGCCGGGTGATTGCGGGACGGGAGACGCTCGAGTCCGGCGAGCGGCAGATGAAGGAGCGGTTTCCCGACGAGGTGCCACTGCCTCCCCACTGGGGCGGATTCAGGGTGACGCCGGAGACCGTGGAGTTCTGGCAGGGCCGTCCGAGCCGGCTGCATGACCGGCTTCGGTACGCGCGGCAGAAGGGCGGAGGCTGGCGGCTGGAGCGGCTCTCGCCCTAGCCCATCTAGAAGTTCGCCGTCAACCCCGCCAGAACCCGCCGCCGGATCACCGAGCCGCCATAAAGCTGGAACCGCTCCTGATCCAGCACGTTCGTGGCGGTGCCATGGACCCGCAGGTTGTTGTTGACCCGGTACCCTGCGCTCAGGTTCACGAACTCGCTCGCCGGTACGTACCCCTGGAAGATGCCGGCCGCCCATTGATGGCCATCAACCAGCCGCAGCGACGCGCTGGCATCGAAGCCCTGCGCTCCCGTGTATGACACCGCGAAGTGCGCCTTCTTGCTCGGCGTATTGGGCAGCAGCTGGTCGCCCTGAATCTGAGACTTCACCTCGAAATCGAAGCCGGTAAAGGAGACATCCCCGCGGAGCTCCGGGGTGAACTGGTACCCCACGCCCAGCTCCACGCCTCGCTCCGTCACGTTGCCGGAGTTGGTATAGGACAGGACGATCGCCCGGCTTCCGTCGGGCAGCGTGGCGAGGGCATTGCCACCCTGGATGGTAGTCCCCGCCACGACCGCCGCATACCCACCCTGCAACGTCGGGATCGGCGCACGGAGCGGGTGCGTAGCGGGCAGCCCGAACGACGCCAGGCGGGCATCGATGGCCGCCAGATCGGCTGGTATGTTGATGCCGCCCTCGGTGAGCTCGAAGGTGGGGTACGCGCCATTCACGCCGGGGAGCAGGTCGGTAACGAAGTTCTCCAGATCGTTGATGTACAAATCCGCCGTGACGTAAAGCTTGTCGGACAGGCTTCCCTTGTACCCCAGCTCCCAGCCCAGCACCTTCTCGACCTCGAGCTCCGAGTTGCCCAGAGCGAGCGCCTCGGTGCCCGGCGAGAAATTCCAGGGGAGCGCCGGGTACAAGTTGATCCCGGTAAGCGAGCCCGGCGGCAGAAGCCCCGCGTCCAATGCCCCCTGCACCCCCGCATAGTAAGACTCGATGCCGCCCTCGACCGTGGCGGGCCCGGCCGTGGCCTGGGCCACGGGAACCCGGAGGAAGAACTCGGAGTAGTTCGGCGTCTGGAAGGCGCGGTTTACCGAGAACCGGAACGAATGGTTCTCGGTGGGACTGTAGACCAGGGCGCCCTTGGGAGAAAATTGAGTCTCGAACAGGGTACCGTCATCCACCCGGCCGGCGCCGACGATGCGGAGCTGCGGGATCAGCCGGTACTCAACCTGGCCGTAGGCGGAGTAGTAGTCGTCGCTCCTGTCGTCATTGGTTGAGTCCATCAGCGTGCCCGAGGTGTTCACCTGGGTATTCCGGTAGGAGGCACCATATACCACTCGCCCTCGATCGGTCTGGAAGTTCCAGTTCTGCTGGCCTTCGATATGGAAGATGTCCGAGCGCTCTTCCAGCGCCCGATTCGATACCAGCGAGTACTGCGGATCGATCGAGGTCCGGCTGTTCCAGAATCCGAAGATGTTGTAGCGGTCGTGCGCCAGGGCCACCCGGGCAAAGGGCTTCATCGCCTTGAGCACCTGCACCCGGCCGATGCCGGTCACGAAGACTTCATTCTCGACCTGTGCGGCGCCGCCATCGGCAGAGAGGACGGCGCCATTGTTCATGTAGTAGTCGAGCCGGGCCGAGCCGTACGCGTTTTGCAAAGGCGTCCGGTCGCCCACCGGGGTCCCAGTAAAGGGCTCCGTGGTCTGTCCATCCAGCGGCCGAACCTCCACCGTGGGAGGCGCCGGCTCATCGGTCGCGGGCGCGTATTCCTCTTCGAGGGCGTCGCCGTTTCTGAGAGTGCGGGATCGGGAGTAGGTATCGCTCCGGTTGTAGCCCGCGTTGAACCGGTAGCCGAACCGGTCACCCCCAAACACACCGGCCTGCCGGAAATCGCCGCGGAAGGTTTCCAGCTCGCCCCCCGCGAGCGAGAGCTTGGTGCCCGCGATCTCCCGGGCCGAAGGGGTGGTGATATTGACCACCCCGCTGAATGCATTGGCCCCGTACAGCGCCGACCCCGGGCCCCGAACCATCTCCAGCCGGCTGACATCCTCCAGCGGCTGAGTCATCCCGTTCCACTCCTGAGCTCCGAGGAAGGCGATGGAAAGGTCGCGGCCATCCTGGAGCACGAGCACGCGCCGGTTGAGGGAAGAGTTGAACCCGCGTGCGTTGACGTTGAAGTCGTTGACGCCGCTCTGAACCACGTCCGCCCCGGGCACCGCCTGCAAAGCGAGCGGCGCCTGGCCGGTGATGGACGTGTTCTCCAGCACGTCCGGCGGCACCACTGAGATTGCGGCCGGAGCCTCGACGATACGCTCGGGCGCCCGCGAGGCGCCCTCGACTACGAGCTCGGTCAGCGCCACGGCAACCGGCTCCAGCGCCGCATCCAGCGTCGTGGTGCTCCCGGCCTCGACGTTGACCCGGGTTTCCGTGGGACGATAGCCCAGCCACCGAAAGACGATCACCTGCGGACCCTCCGGCACCCGGCGCAGCGTGTATCTGCCGTCCGGTCCTGTGATTGTGCTCTGGCCGGTGCCCGCCACTGTTACCGATACGCTCGGGAGCGCCGAGCCCTCACCGCTTCGAGCGACAGCCCCGGCCACCGTTCCAGTCTCCTGAGCTGTGGCTCTTCCAGGAGCCAGCAACAACAGGATCAGGGCCGCGGCCAGGAGAGGCGCGTGAGGAAAGGCGGACAGAATCTGTGACATACAGTGCATCCTCTTCGGTGAATGACTAGGCGACCGCCGCGGCGCGGGCGTCGCCGGGGACTCTCAATGCGCTGAGCTCTGGTTTTTTGGGACTGGGACGGAAGTACATCAGTATACAGGCGGAAAAGGCGGCGGGTAAGCGGGGAGAGGGTAAGCGGGCGGGACAGCGGGGAAGGATAGAAAGGCAAGGACAGACTCCTCATCCCGAGGGAGCGAGAGCGACCGAGGGACCTACTTTGCCTGCTTCAGATGCTTACGGAATAGGTCCCTCGCTGTGCTCGGGATGAGGATCTTTCTCAAACCAATCCTCAGCAAGATCCAGCCATCCAGCATTCACCGACTCGATCAGCCTGATTGAGAGTAAACTGCGCCCTGACGATGAAACCACGCTCAATTCTGCGGCTTAGATCCCTCGCTACGCTCGGGATGAGGTGCGAGAGGGCTCGGGATGAGCTGCGAGGACTTGAGATGACGAGCGAGTGCTGGCGTCCCAACCCCTGTCCCGCTGTCCCGCTGTCCCGCCGCCCGGCTGTCCCGCCTACCCGCTGTCCCGCTGTCTCCCCACCCTTGCGGCGGCCACCGTCCGGAAAGATCCTTCGACATGACTTCTCATCTTCTTCTATCGATCGCGGCGCTGGTTCTCCCCACGAGCCTCATGGCCCAGCAGATCTCCGCCGCCGAGTACGCGGCTCGGCGGGACTCGCTGGCTGCCCACATAGACAATGGCGTGGTCGTAGCCTTCGGAGCGGCCGAGCCGGTCGGCATCCGGCGCTGGACCCAGCTTCCCGGCTTTCGTTATCTGACCGGCTTCCTCGAGCCAAATGCGGCCTTCATCCTGGTCAAACGGGGCGGGACAATCCGCGGGACCTTGTTCCCCGCGTCCAGGGATCCACGGCGGGCGCTGTACGACGGATTCCCGCCCGACTCCTCCGCCGTTTCGCGGGAGACGGGTTTAGCGGTCCGCTCGCTGCCGGCTCTCCGGCGGGTGTTGGACTCGCTGGTTTCCGGCGGTCTTCCGGTCTACGACCTTCGCGATTTCGCCACCGCCGATGCTGCGACCCAGGATTCGCTGACCCGGGGATCGCGCTTCATGGCCGAGCTGACCACCCGAAATCCGGGTGTGATAGTCCGGAGCGTGCATCCCACCATGGACAGCCTGCGCCGGCGCAAGAGTCCCGCCGAGCTCGCGCTGCTCCGCCGGGCGATTCAGGTGACGGTGGCGGCGCATCGGGAGGCCCTTCGGGCGACCAAGCCGGGAATGTGGGAGTACCAGCTGGAGGCGCTGTTCGAGAGTGCGTTCCGCCGCACGGGCTGCGATGGCCCCGCGTTCACCTCGATTGTCGGTTCGGGACCGAATTCGACTCAGTATCATTATCAGAGAAATGACCGCCGGATGGCAGCGGGCGATGTGGTGGTCATGGATGTCGGGGCCGCCTGCGGCGGCTATGCGGCCGACGTTACCCGAACGATTCCGGTGAGCGGGCGCTTCACCGAGGAGCAGCGCGCCATCTATCAGCTGGTGCGGGACGCTCAGGCCGCCTCCGAGCGGGTGGCCCGGCCGGGCGCATCATGGGCGGCCTGGCGCGATTCCGCCCGGGCCGTCGAGGCTCGGGGCCTGGCCCGGCTGGGGCTGATCGAGTCGGTAGACGCCACCTTCGACCCGCCGTGGGCCGCACGCTGCCAAACCGACCCGGTGTATTGCACCCAGGCATTCCTCTACATGGCTCACGGGCTCGGCCACGGTATCGGGCTCGAGGTGCACGACCCCCCGCATCCCTATACCGGCGCCGGCACCTTTCAGACCGGCGACGCCTTTACCATAGAGCCGGGGATTTACATCAGCACCCGGCTGCTCGACATGCTGGCCGACACGCCGAAGAACCGGGCGATGATTGCCAAAGTGCGGAAGACCGTGGAGCGGTATCAGAACACGGGGATCCGGATCGAGGACGATTACGTGATCACGCCGGGCGGGGTGGAGTGGTTGTCGAAGGCGCCGCGGGAGATTGCCGAGATTGAAGCTTCGAGGCCTGTCTCCTCCCGGAGGCCCGTCTCCTCCCGAACGAAGTAATCCTCCTGCAAGCACCAAAAAAGCTTTTCAGGATCTCATTTGACCCAAGGCGCCACGCCGAGTTAACGTTCCTCTGCCGCCAGGGGCATCGAGCTGCTCGGCTGAGAGATCCTTCGCTTCGCTCAGGATGACCTCTCACTCGAGCAAGCTCGATTGAGAGGTCACCCTTGGAACCTGATCCGGCTGATACCGGCGAAGGGAGCGCGGCGCCCGCGAATCCCTCGCGCCAGCGCTAGTTCCCCGTACGCCGCTTACGGAGACTTGCGATGGCCACCCGCACCAGAACCCCCCAGCCAACCAATCGAGCCAAGCCGGCGGACTCTTCGTCCGGGATCTCTTTCGCTGAATCCTTTCCTAATTCGAAGAAGGTGTACGTCGAGGGACCGCGAAGTGTGCGGGTGCCGATGCGCGAGATTTCGCTGTCGGGCGGTGAGCCGCCGCTCCGGGTCTACGACACCAGCGGGCCGCAGGGGTTCGATGTACGGGAGGGGTTGCCGCGGCTTCGAGAGCAGTGGATTCGTGAGCGCGATGTGGTTCCGGCCCCCTCGCGCGCTTCACGCCCTCAGGGTGACAACACTTTGGCTTCCCCGCTTCCCCGCGTCCCCGCGTCCCCGCCTCTCCGCGGCCGCGGCCCGCTCACCCAACTCTATTACGCTCGCCGCGGAGAAATCACCGAGGAGATGGAGTTCATCGCCATCCGCGAGGGCATGCCGGCCGAGTTCGTGCGGTCCGAAGTGGCCCGCGGCCGGGCCATCATTCCCGCGAACATCAACCATCCCGAGCTGGAGCCGATGATCATCGGCCGCAACTTCCAGGTGAAGATCAACGCCAACATCGGCAACTCGGCGGTGACGTCATCGATCGAGGAGGAAGTGGAGAAGCTCCGCTGGGCCACGCTCTGGGGCGCCGACACGGTGATGGATCTCTCCACCGGGCGAAACATCCACGAGACCCGGGAGTGGATCATCCGGAATTCCGCCGTGCCCATCGGCACGGTTCCGATCTACCAGGCGCTGGAGAAGACCGGTGGCGTGGCGGAGGACCTCACCTGGGAGATCTACCGCGACACGCTGGTGGAGCAGGCGGAGCAGGGGGTGGACTATTTCACCGTCCATGCCGGCGTGCTGCTGCGCTACATCCCGCTTACGGCCAGGCGGATGACGGGTATCGTGTCGCGCGGCGGCTCCATTATGGCCAAGTGGTGCCTGTCGCACCATCGCGAGAGCTTTCTCTACACCCGCTTTCGCGAGATCTGCGAGATCATGGCGGCGTACGACGTGTCGTTCTCGCTGGGCGACGGGCTCCGCCCGGGCAGCATCGCCGACGCCAACGACGAAGCCCAGTTCGCCGAGCTCAAGACCCAGGGCGAGCTGACCCGCATCGCATGGGAGTACGACGTGCAGGTCATGAACGAGGGGCCGGGGCACATCCCGATGCACCTGATCAAGGAGAACATGGAGAAGCAGCTGGAGTGGTGCGACGAGGCGCCGTTCTACACCCTGGGACCGCTCACCACCGACATTGCCCCGGGGTACGATCACATCACCAGCGCCATAGGCGCCGCGATGATCGGCTGGTACGGAACCGCCATGCTCTGCTACGTGACGCCCAAGGAACACCTGGGGCTTCCCAACCGGGACGACGTGAAGGCCGGCGTCATCGCCTACAAGATCGCGGCCCACGCCGCCGACCTGGCCAAGGGGCACCCGGGCGCCCGGGCCTGGGACGACGCGCTCAGCAAGGCGCGGTTCGACTTCCGCTGGCAGGATCAGTTCAATCTGGCGCTCGATCCGGTCACCGCCCGGGCCTATCACGACGAGACCCTGCCGGCGGAGGGGGCCAAGGTGGCCCACTTCTGCTCCATGTGCGGCCCCAAGTTCTGCTCCATGAAGATCACCCAGGACGTGCGGGACTACGCGGCCGAGATGGAGCGGAAGGCGTCCGAGTTTAAAGAACGAGGAGGAGAGATCTACGTGAAGGGGTGACAGGTTACCGGTGACAGGTGACAGGTGACAGGTGACAGGTGACGGGTGAGAGGTAAGCGGGAAAAGCGCGTTATCCCGAGCGGATGCGAGGGATCGTCCGATGAGACGTCAATAAGCAGATCTGTATTCCCACAACACATACGAGAACCGCCACCGGACATCGGTGGCGGTTCATGTTTCCGACCTGACGGCGGGTCTTCCATCATCATGCCGCCTGGCCGGCTTGCGGTTGCGTCTCAGACGGTCCGCCGCTCTCGACGGCCCTATGACATTACAGGCCGCGGTCCAGGCCGCGAGCAGGTTCGGCTCGGTGGCGAAGCGGTAGCGGTTGTACCCGTCGAGGAGCCGGACGATCTGCACTACTTCGTCGGACACCGCTTCCAGGTTCGCCCCAGCGCCGATGTGGATCCGGCGTCCTTCGGCGCCGCGCTCGACCGCCTGATCGAACTGGTCGAGGGATTGGCCCAGGGTCTGGAGCATGTCTTCCACCAGGCCGTGCTTCACCAGCACCTCTTCCTGCTGCCGTGCCTCATCGACCATGGTGCGGGCGGCGGCCCTGAAGGCCAGGCTCCGGAACGGGATTCGGGGGAGATCGAACTTCTGGGCCAGCTCGGGGCGGCGCGGACTTCGGCGGTGCCTCGTGCCTGCTCCTGGGCCAGCTGATCGGAGCGAGCGAGCTGCTCCTCCAACTGCTTCAGGGCGGTGGCGTACCCGGAACTGTCGACCGGGTGGGCGCGGCTGAATTCCAGGGCCCGATGGCCCATCTCCAGCCGGCTGTAGATGCGGCGATTCATACGACGGCTCTCACTTTCCTAAATATGCCGAGCGGTGATCGGCAACCGCCCCGGCGGCGTTGTGAGTGCGCTGCCCGAGCGATGCCGATCGTTTCGCTCGGCGGAAAGGGCAGATGCTTATAGTGTGCCAGAAACTTTCCCACATGAACATTTCGGTTTTGTTCTTTCATTCGTCGCTGCGTTGTGTCCGGTTTTTCCGAAAAAGCGAAAGTGGAGACTGCAGGACCAGAAGGGTCGTCTGCCGACCGAAACTCGCGATTGTATCGGACGAAGGATCGTTGACCGGACTGAAAGTCTCGATTGTCGCGCTCGAAGGCTCGTCTGCCGGGCGAAACTCTCGGCTGCCGCGCCGGAGGATCGTCGGAGGGACCCGAAGGAAGGATTGCCGATGGAAAGTGCCGGCTGCGGATCGAACGTGACGACTGTAAGACGCCAATGCATGTCGGAGGACTGGAAGGGACGACTGACGAACCCGAAGTGATCCCGGAAGCGCCGGAAATGGAGCAGCGAGAAAACGGCACGAGCCATTCCCGGCGATTTTGCGACGCGAACCGGGCTCAAGGTGTCGCAAATTGGTCTTGGTTGCGCTCATTTCCCCCACCCGATCTCATCCTGTAGCTTTTCCCTGGGCGCTCTGCGGTTTTTGGATCTGTTGGAGCCTCCTCCTTTGCGCTAGGCTGGGCTGGCATGCATCCAGCCCCAGGCTCGCCCAGGCTCCTGACCCAGGTACGCCAGACGATTCGGCTGCACCACTACAGCCGGCGGACGGAGGAGGCGTACGTGGGTTGGGTGCGCCGGTACGTCCGGTTCAGCGGTATGCGGCACCCCAGCGAGCTGGGTCCGGAGGACGTGCGACGGTTCCTGACCGAGTTGGCGGACCGAGGTGGTGCGAGCGCGTCGACCCAGACGCAGGCGTTAAGCGGCCTCCTGTTCCTCTACCGGCAGGTGCTGGGGCGGGATTTCGACTCGGTGGCGCTGGTGCGGCCGGCGAAGCCGGTTCGCTTGCCGGTGGTGCTCGGCCGGGGCGAGGTACGCGCTCTCCTGGGCGGGCTGGGTGGTACTCCTCACCTGGTCGCGGTCCTGTTGTATGGCAGCGGGCTCCGGTTGCTGGAGGCGCTTCAGCTCCGGGTGAAGGATCTCGACTTTGCTACCGGTGAGATCGCTGTCCGGCAGGGCAAGGGCGCAAAGGACCGGATCACGATGATGGCGGACGCGGCGCACCGGGAGCTCAAAGGCCAACTCGAACGGGTCCGCCGGCAGCATCACCGCGACCTGGCAGACGGTGGGGGGTTTACCCCGCTTCCCGGGGCTTTTCACCGGAAGTCACCGGGTGCCGCTTGCGAATGGGCGTGGCAGTTTGTATTCCCGGCTACGCGAACGTACGTGGATCGGGCGAGCGGGCTCCGCTACCGGTATCATCTTCACGAGTCCGTGGTGCAGCGTGCGGTCAAGCGTGCCGTTCAGGTGGCCGGCATACCCAAACGGGCCACCTGCCACAGTCTTCGGCACTCGTTTGCGACCCATCTGCTGGAGGATGGGTACGACATCCGGACGGTGCAGGAGCTCCTGGGCCACCGCGACGTGGCGACCACCATGGTGTACACCCATGTTTTGAACCGGGGCGGATTCGGGGTGCGGAGCCCGGCCGACCGGTTGTAGCGAGCGAGAGGGGCTGCCCGCTGGTATGGGATAGGCTGCAGGTTCTGCAGCGTCAGATTGACAGGGTCGGCCGACCCGCTCCCATGTAAAGTCAGAATGCGCGATATTTTACGGAATCACTGTTGGGCGGGATTGTAACGATATAGGCGGTGATTCCCGCAGGACGTACCACGGCAGGGTCGCAGTCTACTACTAGTTAGACGGGCGGCGATCCGCTGCACGGTGCCTCAACTTTGTGGCAACGAGGTTCATGCGCGCGAGCTTCTGGGCAGCAGTCTTGGTCGTGATCTGGAGTTGTCCGGTCGCGGCCCAAGC
>Ga0136617_10001530_pt1 | contig 20475 bp, 20 predicted proteins | sample AntDrymUQ3222106_2_FD_129672 | JGI IMG/M metagenome (GOLD analysis project Ga0136617, IMG submission 129672) | Polar desert sand microbial communities from Dry Valleys, Antarctica - metaG UQ322 (21.06) | ecosystem: Environmental > Terrestrial > Soil > Desert | place: Antarctica: Dry Valley...
AATAGCAGGTACTATGCATATGGCGAGACCCGGACTCGAACCGGGGACACCACGATTTTCAGTCGTGTGCTCTACCAACTGAGCTATCTCGCCGGAGTGTGAAGCGGCCAACAGGCTAGCGCCAGCCGCTCAGGCGGGCCAGGCTCAGGTGGCGTTCGCCCAAGCCGTCAGCTGGGGGAGCGGGTCGATCGGCTCGGAGTCCTTCGACCACCATCCGGCGGGCCAGATCTCGAAGTGCAGGTGGGGGCCGCCCGATCCGCCGGTACTGCCGACCTCGGCGATGCGCTGCCGGCCCCGGACCCGCTCGCCCTTGCTGACCGTGAGCGAGCCCGAGCGCAGGTGCATGAAGACGAGGTCGGGACCTGCGTCGGTGCGGATCACCAGGTAGTGCCCTGCGCCTTGAGACTGGTAGGCGCGCCAGTAGACCACTCCTGCGAGCGGCGTCACGAGTGGTGTGCCTTCGGCGGCCGCGATGTCTTGGCCTTGGTGGATGTGGTCGGCACGTGGAGCGCCGAACCGGGAGTCGGTCTCCCCGAGCGAATGCGGCCCTTGGACCGGGAAGGTCCCGCCGGCTGCCGGAGGCGGCTCAGGCGCCGGCGCCGGCGGGGTGGCCGGCGTCGGAGCCGGCTTCGGGGGTTTCGGCGCCGGCGCCGGTGCCACCACCCGCAGCTGGGCACGGCCGATGCGGCGCAGGCGCTGGCCGGAGGTATCCACGGCGTGAAGGCGAGCGAGGTAGGTACCGGGAGGAAGCCGGGAGCCGCGCGGCGACCACGCCCGGATGATGCGGCGGCCGGTCCGCTCGCGCCCGAGGTTGACGCGCAGGCTGGTGCGACGCCCGCCGGCTCGCACCACTTCGACGCGGACGCGGAGGTAGCGCGTCGGCCCGTCGATGCGGAGGGTCAGGCGGGCGGGCGCGCCACGCACCAGGGTGCGCGGAGTGACAGCGAACTGGCGAACTCGCGGGCGCGGCGGGGCCGGTCTCCATGGGGCGTAGACCGCCGCCCCGGGGTCGGCGCCCGCCGGCACCCCGCCGTTCCCCGAAGCCCCACGCGCAGCCCCCGGCGCGGCCAGAGCGCACGAACCGGCGACGAGCGCGAAGGCGACAGCGCGGTGCATACAAGGCACACGGTCGGGTTTCGTGCGCTTGCGCTCAAGGCCTGCACGGCATCGTTCAAACCGGGTTGGCTGCCAGCATTCTTCCAAGCAGCTCGCGCGAGCCCGCCTTGGAGAGCGGCTCGTTGAGGTTCCCGCACTTGGGGGATTGAACGCAGGAGGGGCAGCCGGACGCGCACGGGCATTCGCTCAGCAGCCGGTGTGCGTCGTCCACCAGTGCCTCGAACTCGCGGAAGCCCTGGCGCGTGATGCCGATGCCTCCCGGGTGTCCGTCGTAGATGAAGATCGTCGGACCGCCCGTCTGCGGGTGCAGGTTGGTCGAGAGCCCGCCGATGTCCCACCGGTCGCACATCGCCAGCAGCGGCAGCACTGCGATCTGGGTGTGCTCAGCCGCGTGCAGCGAGCCGAGCAGCTTGTCGATCGGCAGCACCCCCGGCCCGAGCACGCTCTCTCTGAGTTCGTACCAGAGTGCTTCGGTCGCGAACGAGGTCTGCGGCATGTCGAGCGCCACGAGGTCCAGTACCTCGTGATCGGCGAGTCGCTTGCGCTGATAGGCCATCACCTGCTCGCTCACCACCACGGTGCCGAAGGAGAGTGTGACGCCGAGCGTCTCTCGGCGGTCGAGCAGACGCGTGATCTGCGTGTCCGTCTCACGCTTGGGCTGCGTGTACCAATCGCCCGAGAAGGGGCGCACGAAGGCCTGGCGCGCGTCGTGGTCGAGGCCCGCGACCTCATAGGAGCGACCGCCGTGCAGATAGATCGCGCCTTCGTGCGTGGTCGAGTAGGCGCGAGCCGCCTCGACGGTTCCGAGCATCTCGCCCGACTCGGTGTCCACCACCGCAAAGGCGTCGCGCCCGGCCGAGCGCAGGGATACCTTCGCCGCCGGGTATTCCTCCGGCCGCCGGGGGACGAAGACGCCGGGGCGGCGCTCGCGCAGCTCGCCGCGGGAGACGAGCCACTCGGCGTGCAGGTGCCAGCGCGGCCCGAGGAAGTCGGCATCGTGCGCCGACAGCGGTCCCTCGTGTGCTGCGCAGAGCAGATGCTCCGCGTAGATCTGCTCGTTCTCGTGGTTGAGGATCGCCCGCTCCACCGGCCGGTCGAGGAACTCGTCGGGATGACGGCAGAAGAACTGGTCCAGAGCGTCCTCGCCGGCGACGTAGACCGCCAGTCCCCGTCCCCGCCTACCGGCCCGACCCCACATCTGACGCAGGGAGGCGACCGTCCCGGGGAAGGTCACGCAGATCGCCGCGTCTAGCGAGCCGATGTCGATCCCGAGCTCGAGGGCGTCCGTGGACACCACGCCGAGCAGCTCCCCTTCGACGAGTCGCCGCTCCAGCTCGCGGCGCTGGCCGGGCGTGTAGCCGGCACGGTAGGGGACCACCAGCTCGGCCAGCTCGCCGGCGCCGCGATCCTCGAGGGCGAGCCGCGTGAACCGCGCCATCAGCTCGACCGCCTTGCGGGACTTCATGAAGACGATGGTCCGCGCGCCCTGCGCCACGAGCTCCGCGAGCAGGTCGGCCGCCTCGGCGAGCACGGAGCGCCGGGTTCCGAGCGCCTCGTCGACGATGGGAGGGTTCCACATGGCGATCGTCCGCCTGGAGCCGGGCGACCCGTCGCGCTCGATCACCGTGAAGTCCTCGAGGCCCGTCAGCCGCTCGGCGAGCTCGGCCGGGTTGGCGATGGTGGCGCTCGCCATGAGCACGCGCGGCGCGGTGCCGTACGCGTCGGCGATGCGGAGCAACCGCCGCAGGACGTTGGCCACGTGGGAGCCGAAGACGCCACGGTAGACGTGGGCCTCGTCGACCACCACCACCGCCAGGTTCGAGAGGAAGTCACCCCAGGCGGCGTGGTTGGGCAGGATCCCGAGATGGAGCATGTCGGGGTTGGTGAGCACCACGTTGGACCTCTTGCGGATCGCCGCCCGCTGCTCGCGCGGTGTATCGCCGTCGTAGATCGCCGGGCGGGCACGCTTGAAGTGCAAGGCGTGCAGGGCCCGTGCCTGATCCTGAGCGAGCGCCTTGCTGGGATAGAGGTAGAGGGCACGGGCCTTGGGGTCGCGTGCGAGGACGTCGAGGGTGGGCAGGGTGAAGCACAGCGACTTGCCCGACGCGGTGCCCGTCGTGACGATGGTCGGCCCCGCCCAGGCCGCATGGATCGCCTCGGCCTGATGCGAGTAGAGCTGCTCGATCCCGGCGCCGTTCAGCGTGGAGCCGACGTCAGGATGCAGTTCCGACGGGATTGCCACGAGCCGTGCGGACCGGGCGTTCACGGCGGATTGGGTGACCAGGCGCTCGTCGTCGCGACCGGCCTGCAGCAGATCGTCCCACGGCTCGATCGACCGGACGACGGCCATCAGTCGGTCCCACGCGACGGGGTAACGCAGAGCGGAGCGGGCATGGTTGCGATAGTACGGCGCCTCGTGACGCCCCTTCCGATCGTCGAGCGCTGGTTGCGGACACGCTCTTTCGACCACTCGAGCTTTCCGGCCGAGCGCATCGCGGTGGAGCGGGACGCCACCGTGAGCCTGTGCTTGCTGGCCGGAGATCTGGCTGACCTCGAACCGGTTGTCGCCACGCTCGAGCGGCTGATCGAGCATGGGGTCGCCGACGAGCTGCTCATCCTCGGCGTGGACTCCTCCCCGCCGGCGACCGGCGGCGCGCCGGTGGTTCCGGCGGCCACGCTCAAGCCGGAGCTCGGCCGCGTCCTGGGCAGGGGCGACGCGATGTGGCGAGCGCTGTCCGTGATGACGGGTGATGTGGTGGCCTTCATCGATGCGGAGCTCGGGGGCTTCGGCGAGCACGTGGCGTGCGGCCTGATCGGGCCCGTGGTCTGTGAGCCGAACGTCAGCTACGCGACCGGCTTCGCCCGCCGGGAACCCACGACCGGCACCGTGGAGGCGGCTGATGACGGTCGCGTGACGGAGCTGAGCGCCCGCCCCCTCGTGCGCCGCTTCTGGCCTGAGCTGACCGCCTTCCAGGAGCCCCTCGCACGCGAGCTGGCCGCCTCGCGCGCACTGCTCGAGCGCCTCCCGTTCTCCACGGGCTTCGGCGTCGAGGCCGGGTTGCTGCTCGACGCCTACGGCACCGTCGGCCTCCGCAACCTCGCCCAGGTCGACCTGGGCGTACGCCGTGATGCGCGCCCGTCGCTCGCCGAGCTCGGCGCCAAGGCCGACGAGGTGACCGACGTGGTGGCGCGCCGCCTCGCACACCGCGGCCTCGCGGCTGAGCCTGGGACGCTGAAGATCGTCGAGCGCCCGCCGCTGGGCTCCGCCGCATGACCCTGCGGGCGCTCTACGTGGACCTCGACGGGACCCTGCTGGGCCGGCGGGCGTCGCTTCTGCGCGACGGAGAGGGGCGCTTCTCCCTGCTCGGCGCCCGCGCTCTCGAGGCCTGCGCGCGCGCGGAGGTCGAGGTGGTGCTCTACTCGGGTCGCCGCCGGTCCTCCCTGTTCTCCGACGCCCGCATGCTCGGATGCTCGTCGTACATCTTCGAAGCCGGTTGCGGGTTGGTTCTCGACGGCGAGCTCGAGTGGCTCACGGGTGACCTGTTGCCGCGCGAGGACGCGACGATCCATGCGCAGATCACCGAGTCGGGCGCGCCTGAGCTCCTGTTGAGCGTTTTCGAGGGTCGGCTCGAGTACCACGACCCCTGGCATCTCGACCGCGACGTCTCCCATCTCTTCCGCGGTGACGTCGATGCGATGCGAGCCGACGAGCTGCTGGCCGAGCGCGGATTGGGGCATCTGCGACTGGTCGACAACGGCGCGATCAACCTGCCCGGCAAGCGCGCGTACCACCTCATCCCCAGGGTCGCGTCGAAGGGCCGAGCGGTCGCCCGCCACATGCAGGCCCGCGGATATGGAAGCGAGGAGTGCATCGCGGTCGGCGATTCGCGGGAGGACCTGACCGCCGCAGAGGTGGTCGGGACCTTCTGGTTCGTGGCCAACGCGCTCGAGCGCGACCCGACGATCCAGGAGGCGCTCGCGGGGGTGGCGAACGCGCGGGTGGCCGAGGATTCCTATGGGGCCGGGGTGTACGAGGCAGTGGTCACGACGCTGGCGGAGTACCGCTCCTGACCGGATTCCCGTCAAGCCGCGCGGTCGTCAGCTCCACCAGCCGTGCGTAGACGGCCAGGGCACGTTCGAGGTCTCGCTCCGGCGTGTCCTCGGCAGGCGAATGGCTGATGCCGCCCGTGCTCGGCGCGAAGACCATGACCGCCGGAGCCAGGCGGGCCACCTCGGCACAGTCGTGCAGCGCGCCGCTCGGGAGCCGATGGGCCGCACCGGTGACCTCTTGGCAAGCCCGCTCCGCCAGAGCGACCAGCTCTGGATCGAATGGGATCGGCTCGATGCTCCAGATGCGCTGCCACGTGACCTCGACGCCCTCTTGCACCGAGATCGACTGGGCTGCCGCCCGTACGTCGGCCAGCATCAAGGCCAGCGCTTCGGGCTCGAAAGCGCGCTGATCGAGTGTGACCTCACAGCTCTCGTTGATGATGGTGGCAACCCCGGGCGCGACGCGGACGGGGCCGACCGTCGCCACGCCGCCGTGCCGAGCCGCGGATTCCCGGGCAGCGAGTCCGAAGCGGGCGGCGGCGAGAAAGGCGTCGTGGCGCAGACGCAGCGGGGTGGCGCCCGCGTGCCCGGCCCGGCCGGCGAACCGCAAAGCGTGCCGTTCGACTCCGTAGGTGCCGATCACCGCTCCCGCGGAAAGGCCGAGATCCTCGAGCACCGGTCCCTGCTCGATGTGCAGCTCGAGATAGGCGCCGATGCCGCCGAGGCGCCCCCGCGCCTCGCTCACCCGATCGAGCTCGATGTCGTGGGCGGCGAGCGCCTCGGGCAAGGTGACGCCGTCGGCGTCCTTTAGCTCGCGGACGTCATCGAGATCCAGCGTGCCGGCCGCGGCACTGGACCCGAACAGTGAGCGGCCGAAGCGGGCGCCCTCCTCGTCGGCCCAGTCGACGAGCTCCAGCGTGACGGGCGGAGTCCGGTCTGAGTGGCTCCGCAGCACCTCGAGCCCGGCACACACCCCGAGCGCGCCGTCCAGCCAGCCACCCGCGGGCACCGAGTCGAGATGCGAGCCGACCACCAACCGGTCGGCGCGCTCGCCGGCCCGCGTGGCCCACAGGTTGCCGGCGGCGTCCTCTTCGACCTCCACCGGCAGCTCAGCGAGTCGGCTGCGCAGCCACTCGCGGGCCACGGTCCACTCGTCTGTCCAGGCGACGCGACGAGCCCCGCCCGGCCCGCCCGTCCGGGCCTCGAGATCACGCAGGTCGGCGATCACGCGGGCGGTGTCGTACGACGACGGTGACATGGGCACGGTCTACACGACGCGGCCGAACCAGCGCAGCCCGAGCGCCCCGCCGACCAGGAGGAGGAGCAGGCCCCCGCCCGCGAATGCGGCGGACACCTCCTGCTTTGACTCCTCGAAGCCGATCCGGGTGCCAAGGGCCTCGTAGACGGATTCGAGCTGCTCGGCCGATGGCGCGTCGAAGAAGCGGCCGCGGCTGATGCTCGCGAGCTGCTTGAGCGTCTCGGGATCGGGGGGCACCGGGATCAACTGCTCGAAGCCGCCCGGATCGGAAAGGGTGATCGTGCCGCCTGGCGTTCCCAGCGCCACGGCGTAGATCGGAACTCCCAGCGCCCGTGCCCGGCGACCCGCGTCGAGGGGGGAGGTCTCGCCCGCGGTGTTCTTCCCGTCCGAGAGGAGGACGACGGCCGCCGGCGCTCGCCGGTCTCCCGTCGATCTCTGGCTTCGCAGCTGGCCTTCGACGGCGTCGAGCCCGCGCTGCAGGCCGTCGCCCATGGCGGTACCGCCGTCGGCGAGCAGCGAGTCGATCGCCGGCCCGATCTCGGAGCGCTCGGACGTCGGGGGCAGTCGCAGCTCCGCGTACTGGTTGAAGGTGACGACGCCGATCCGGAAGGTGTCTGGCACCTTGGAGACGAAGGTCTTCGCCGCGGCCTGGGCGGCGGCCAGGCGATCGGGCTCGACGTCCGTGGCACTCATCGAGCCCGAGACGTCCGTCACCAGCATCACCGTCGCCTGGCGCTTGGGTTGTGCGACGGTGCGCTCCGGGCGGGCAAGCGCGAGCACGAGCGCGCCCAGGGCCAGGAGCGTGAGCGCGGCCGGAAGGTGCCGCCGCCAGCCTGGCGTTCCCGTCACCACGTTGGGCATCAGGCCGGGGCTCGCGAAGGCGGAGGCCGCGTCGCGCCGGCGACGCTGAAGCGCTGCGTACAGGAGCAGCGCGAGGGGGAGGAGAACCAGTCCGGCGAGAAAGGCGGGTTCCCGGAAGCTCAACGCACCACCGCCACTTCGGGGACGCTCGCGTGGGTGCGGGCGCCTGCGCCCGGTCGTCCGGCGCGCTCGGTTCGCCGCAGGTGGGTGGCGAGCTCGCGCAGCCAATCCCCATCCGTGCTGAGCAGGATGTGATCGGCGCCTGCGCCGCGGATCTCCGCGCCGACCGCAGCGCGCTCTTCGGCGGCCGCGGCGGCGAACCGGCGTCGCAGCTTCGAGGAGCTCGTGTTCACGTGCACCTGGCGACCCGTCTCGGGATCGACCATCCACAGGGAGCCGACGGGCGGCAGCTCCATCTCGCGCGGATCGCGCACCTCGGCGCACAGCAACCCATGGCGACCTCGGAGTGAGCGCAGCGCGCCCGACCAGTCCGTCGGCCCGCGGAAGTCCGATACCACCACCACCAACCCGCGCGCCCGCGCCACGGCACGGAGCTTGGACAGCGCTCCGGCGAGCGACGTCGCGCCGGCGCCGTCCGGCTCCGGTTCGGCGCGCAGGGTCGCCAGCAGGCCGAGCAGCCCGACCCGACCCTGGCGCGGCGCGAGGAGCCGAGGCTCCCCGGCGCCGACCGCCATCACCCCGAGGCGATTGCCGCGCCGCGTGGAGACGTGCCCGAGGGCGAGGGCGACGCCTTCCGCCACGTCCGCCTTGCGCCGTTGCGTGGTGCCGAAGGTCATCGACGCCGAGGTGTCGAGCACGAGCCAGGTGGTCATTGCCCGCTCTCCGACGTGCACCCGTACGTGCGGCTCCTGCGTCCGGGCGGTGACGTTCCAGTCCATCTGACGGACGTCGTCTCCGGGCTGGTAGGGGCGGATCTGCGCCAGCTCGGTTCCCGCACCGACGCTCGGGGTCACGTGCTCGCCCGGGATGAGGCTCTCCACCCGCCTGCGCACGGCGAGGTCGAGCGACCGCAGGACAGGCTGCGGAACCGGGCCCGGGCCCGGCCGGTCCGGCGTCCGGACTGGCTCCGCGAGCCTCACCGCAAGCTGCGGTCGGCGCCGAGCTCGACCACGGGCATCCTGACGTGCTCGAGCACGTCGTCGAGCACGCGATCCGCGTCCACGCCGGCCGCGAGCGCCTCGTAGGTCAACACGATGCGGTGGCGCAGGACGTCCCGCGCGAGGTCGTGGACGTCGATGGGCAGGGCGTAGTCGCGGCCACGCAGGAGGGCGAGCGCCCGGGCGGAGTGCACCAGGTTGATCGAGCCACGCGGGCTCGCCCCGAACTCGACCCAGTTCTCCTCACCCGGCCGGCGCGTCGCGGTGGTGAGGGCGACGGCGTACTCCATCACCCGCCGGTCCACGTAGACGTCACCCGCGGCTGCCTGGTACTGGGCCAGCGCGGTAGGAGACAGGACCTCGCGGACCCGCACGTTGGCCGCCAGCGATCTCTCCACCACGGACACCTCGTCGCGTGCATCGGGATAGTCGACCACCAGCTTGAACATGAAGCGGTCGACCTGCGCCTCGGGCAGGGCGTAGGTGCCCTCGGACTCGATCGGGTTCTGCGTGGCCATGACCAGGAAGGGCTGTGGCACGCGATGCGACACGTGGCCGATCGTCACCTGACCCTCCTGCATGACCTCGAGGAGGGCGGACTGCACCTTCGCCGGAGCGCGGTTGATCTCGTCCGCGAGCAGGAAGTTGCAGAACACGGGCCCGAGCTCGGTGTCGAAGCCGTGGGTGTCGGGCCGATAGATGCGGGTGCCGATCAGATCCGAAGGCACGAGGTCGGGGGTGAACTGCAGGCGCTTGAACGACCCGCCGAGCACGTCGGCCACCGTCTTGACCGTCAGGGTCTTGGCCAACCCGGGAACGCCTTCGAGCAGGACGTGGCCGCCGGCCAGCAGCGCGACGAGCACTCGCTCGAGCATCGCCTCTTGGCCGACGATGACGCGCTTGATCTCAAACAGCGCGGACTCGAGCGCGGCGTGGGCCTCACGAGCGGCCTCGACGCGGTCGCCGGCCACGGCGTGCAGGCGGCCCTCCTCGATGCTCATCACGCGTCCTCTCGTCCGGATGTTCGGTGCGTCGGAGGTCATCGCGCCGATTCCGCCGGCCGCGTGCCCAGCTGCACGGTAGCCGTCTGCTCGTCCGAGCCCCTGACGTAGCGGATCTCAAGCTCCTCCCCGGGCTTGCGCTCGATGACCGCCTTCTGCACGTCGGACGCTTCCTTGACCGGGTCTCCGGCGATCGAGACGATGCGGTCGCCGGTGCGCAGGCCGGCACGATCGGCGGGACCGCTCGAGACGATCGACCGGATGACCGCTCCCTGTGACGATCCGGTCGCATCGCCGGTCGCGACGCCGACGTACGGGCGATCGACCTTGCCGTCGCGCTCGAGCAGCGGCACGACCTCCTTGACGGTGTCGATCGGGACGGCGAAGCCGACGCCCGAGTTCGATCCGCCACCGCCGTTGGTGGCGATCTGCGAGTTCACGCCGATGGCGCGCCCCTCGGCGTCGAGCAGCGGGCCGCCCGAGTTGCCCGGGTTGATCGCCGCATCCGTCTGTACTACGCCCGAGATCGGGAAGCCGTTGGGCGACTCGATCTCACGGTCGAGCGCGGACACGATGCCGGTCGTGACCGATCCCGACAGACCGAACGGCGAGCCGATGGCGATGGTCGCCTCTCCCGGCCGCAGGTCCTTGGACTCGCCGAGGACGAGCGGCTGCAGGCCGCCCTTGACCGCGTTCGGGTCGATCTTGAGCAGCGCGAGGTCGGTGGAGGGGTCCGTGCCGACGACGCGGGCCTTGATCGGCTCGCCGTCCTCGCCGAACCGCACCCGCACGTCCGAGGCGCCGTCGACGACGTGCTGATTGGTGACGATGTCGCCGTCGTCGTCGATCACGAACCCTGACCCGGACGCCGATCGTTGCCCGCCCTCCTGTCCGGGCCCCGGCTGCGAGACCTGGCTCGAGCGGGCGGAGATGAAGACCACCCCGGTGGAGACCTTCTCGTAGATGTCGGCCACGGAGGTGGAGGTGCCGGCCGGGGCCGCCGAGCCTTGAGCGGGCGGGGCGGCGGCTGCGGCGGCCTGCTTGGGATCATTGCTGTCGAAGATCCCGGTCAGGGAGAGCACGGCGACCACGAGGGCGACCGAGACGGCTCCGAGGAGCAGGAAGGCGAGATTGGAGCGGCGCAGGGAGGAGATCATGCAGCCATAAGAGCGCCTTCACCCCAAGGGGGCCTCAGCAATGGCTCACGGGGACGTAAAGCTCGCGGGGCTACTCACGCTCGCCCGTCCGCCAGTTCTGCCCCGAGCTGCTCACTCGCGGCCTCGACCTCCTCGAGGGTGGTGGCCTCGAACACGCGCTGCAGATCGATCATCCGCCGGCCGAAGAGATCGAGCTTTGCCCGCCCGACCACGGCGTGCAACGGAACGCCTGCCTGCCGCGTCCGTTGACCGATCTCGCCGACGACCCGGCCTTCGAGTGTCTCGAAGCCGAGGCTGAGCTCGCCGGTCACCACGGCTCGAGCGGCGCGCATGCGTTCGTCGAAGGCCAGCACGTCGAGGATCCAGGAGCTGCCCGATTCGAGCGCGGCCCCCTCTGCCGCCCAGAGATCGCCTCGCACGCCCTGATGGCAGAGGACGACGAGCTTGACGTCGCCCAGGCCACCTCGTTCGGCAATGGCTCGCAGAGCGCCCGCGCCGCTGTCTGACTCGTCGGGGGCGAGCAGGATGACCGCCGCCCCCGCGTCGGCTGCGGCGCTGATCAGCTGGCCCGTCCCGTAGGAGGAGGTGACGGCCGAGGAGGCCTCGACCAGTGCCGTGGTTCCGTCCTCGAGCAGCGCGAAGCTTCTGATGACCTCGCGTCCGAGCCGATCGTGGGAGGGCGCCGCCACGATCTCCCCGCCCAGCACCGGCAGCAGGACGTCCGTGGTGCCCTCGCCGCCGTCCGCCACGGGACAGAGGTCGGGCGGCAGGAGGCCGGCCCGCTCGAGTCCTCGTCCGATTGCGCCGGCCACTTGTGTGGCTCGGAAGATGCCCTTGAAGGAGGCGGGCGCAACGAGCACCGGGCGCTCGGGGAAGATTGGTCCCGGCATGCCCCTCCAGGCTCCCTACTGGTCGAGCTGCTCGAGCGTGCACTCCCTCGGCGGCTTGTCCTCGCGCCAGCGGGCGATCTTCGTCCCGTGACGGACGCGCCCGTTGCTCGTATGGTCGAACGTGACCTCGACCACCAGCTCGGGCCGCAGCATGCTCCCCTCCAGGTCGCGGGCGTTGTTCCAGCGGCTGGGCTCCCCGTGGAAGTGCTCTCCCGTCTCGTAGGGTCGGAGCTTGTCCACCAGTTCGCGCTTCTGCTTGGCGTTGAAACCCGACGTGTGGCCGACTACACGGAGACGGCCCGCCTCGTCGTACAGACCGAGGATGAGTGATCCGACGGTGTTCTCCTCCTTACCGGGCCGCCACGCCCGCACCACCGCGTCCATGGTCCGGACCCGCTTGATCTTGACCATCCCGACGCGCTCGCCCGGCCGGTACGGGGCTCCGATGTCCTTGGCGATCACTCCCTCCGCTCCGTGAAGCCATTCTCCGGCGGCCTCGGGGTCCGCGGTGGCCGGAGTCAGATCGATCGGCGCCCGGACCAGGGTCTCGAGTGCCGCGCGGCGCTCCCGCTGGGAAAGCTCGAGCAGGATCACATCGCCGCACGCGAGCAGATCGAAGGCCACGAAGCGAGCGGGAGTCTTCTCCGCGAGCATCGCGATCCGCGAGGCGGCGGGATGCACTCGCTGGCCCAGCGCATCGAAGTCCTGGCGGCCTCGATCGTCGAACACGACGATCTCGCCGTCGATGACGTAGCGGCCAAGTGGGAACTCGAGCTCGGGGAAGTACCGGGTCAGAGGCTTGCCGTTGCGCGACTGCAGCTCGATGTTGCCGTCATCGACGAAGGCTATGCAGCGAAAACCGTCCCACTTGGGCTCGTAGATCCACTTGTCTCCGGTCGGCAGTGCCTTGGCGGGGCGTGCGAGCTGCGGCATGACCGGGACGGTGAGCGGAGGCGTCACCGATGCAGCGTAACCTTAAGGGCGAACGCCGCGACCGGCCGTAGGTGAGTGGTCCGGGGCCGGCCGCGGCGTGCGCGGGCTTGGAAGAAGTATGAGGTGTGTGGGTCGCTAGGAGACGCGGACGCGCTCGTCGAACCCGGGGCGCGACTCTGCGCCGTACCGAGCTGACAGGAGACCGAAGACCACGCTGCCGATGACCATGAGGATGATTGTCATGTCATCAGTGTAGGCCTTGTGCGGTATCGGGGTAGGCTATGTTAGCTTCTTGATCGAGAGGCTCAACCTATATGACCTTGCAGCAGCTCACATACTTCGTCACGGCTGCCGATAAGGGCTCGTTCTCGGCTGCGGCCGCCGAGCTGCACATGGCGCAGCCGTCGCTGTCCGAGCAGATCCGCAGGCTCGAGGCCGAGCTCGGCGTCCAGCTCTTCGCACGCGGGGGCCGCCGCCTGGAGCTGACCGAAGCGGGTCGGCTCCTGCGCCCCCAGGCCGAGCGCACGCTCGCGGCCGCCGCCGACGCCGCCGAATCCGTTCGTGAGGTGCGAACCCTCACAGGTGGAACGGCAACCTTCGGGACCTTCGGCAACGCCCCCTACTACCTGCTCTCCGACCTCGTTCAGGACTTCCGCAGCCGCCATCCGAAGGTGCGGGTGCGGCTCGTCGGCCTGAACTCGTCCGAAGTGGCCGACGCCGTCCGCGACGGTCGACTGGAGGGCGGGCTCATCGTGCTGCCGATCGACGACCGCCACCTCGACGTCCGCCCGGCCCTGCGCGACGAGATCCACTTCATGACCGCCGATCCGGGCAAGACGACCGAGCCGATGACCATCGAGAAGCTGAGCGAGAGCCCGCTGATCCTCTACGACGCGCGCTTCGGCTGGGACGACCCGACCCGCCGGCAGCTGCTCGAGCGCGCGCAGAGAGCCGGAGTCAAGCTCGAGCCGCAGATCGAGGTCGAGTACGTCGAGGCCGCGCTCGACCTCGCGGCACGCGGCCTGGGCGACACCATCGGCGCGAAGATCCTGGCCGTCGGTCGCGGCTTCGCCCGGCGCCTGCACTCCGTGCCCTTCGATCCGCCGCTGTACGACACGTTCGCCTTCATCACCCGACGTGATGCCCACGTATCGCCGGCCACGCGCGCCTTCATGGCGATCGCCGAGCTGCGGCTGCAAGCGCTCGAACGACGACGCGAAGGGCCGCAGGCTGAGTAGGAACTGGATGGCGCTCGTGAAGGTCGGGCGGGACGTAAGATAGGGGCATGTCCCAAGCCGGCGCCACGGAGGCTGAAGAGGAGTACCTGCAGACCATCTTCTGGCTGCAGGAGGCCGGCCTCCCGATGACGGGCGCCAACGTCGCCCGGGCGATGCAGCTCTCGGCGCCGACCGTTCACGAGATGATCGGTCGGCTCGAGCGTGACGGCTACATCACCCGATCGAGCGACAAGGTCCTGCGTTTCACGGACGACGGGCTCGAGCACGCCGAGGGGGTCGTCCGGCGTCACCGGCTGATCGAGCGCTTCCTCACCGACGTGCTGCAGATCCCCTGGGACGAGGTCCACGAGGAGGCCGAGCGCCTGGAGCACGCCATGTCGCCTGTTCTCGAAGAGCGGATGCTCGCCGCGATCGGCGGCGCCAAGACCTGTCCGCACGGACATCCGATCTCCTCCGCCGATCGAATCGAGGGCGTTCCGCTCGCGGACGTCGACCCGGGTGCCAAGGTGCGGGTGCTGCGCTTCGAGAACGAGGCGGAGGATCTCCTGCACTACCTCAAGGCCGCCGGGCTCGAGCCGGGCTGGGAGGGCGAGCTGGTGGAGTCCGCCGAAGAACACGTGCGGGTGCGCTTCCCCTCGCGCGAGGTCACCGTGACCCGGTCGGTGGCCGAGACGGTCTCGGTGGTGGCCGATCCGTCGCCACCCCCGCGCACCGCTCTTCCCGAGCAGCTCGTGCTCGCGAAGGATCGCTACGGTCGCTGAGTCAGCGCCGTAACGCGCGATCGAGCGCGTCGACGATCACCGGAACCCAGGTCGCATAGCCGCGGGCGTCGGGGTGAAACCGGTCGGAGGCGAACAGGGTCGGATCCTCGGCGAACAGCGGGCCCGTGCGCGCCGCGATCGGCGCCAGCGTCAGTTCCTGTGACTCCGCCACCTCGGCGATCGCGCGGTTGAGCTGCTTGGTGCGCAGCCCTGCCACCCAGCGCAGCGGCTGGGCGAGGCGCCGGGCCGCGCCCACGTCGGGGGAGGCCGTCAGAACGATCTGTACGCCGGGGCTTGCCGCTCGCAGCCTTGCGGCGATCCGTTCGAGGTCGCGGGTGACCGCGCCGATCCGGGTGAGGTGGGTCACGTCGTTCGCACCGGCGGCGACGAGGACCACGTCGGGCCTCGCCCGCGCGGCTTGAGCGCTCTGCTCGGCGAGCACGTCGCTCATCGTCGATCCCGAGATCGCGAAGTTGATCAGTGTCACGCGGCGGCGGCGGCCGGCGGCGGCGAGATGACGGGCGCTGCCGACCGCGACACCTCGCTCATACGGTGCGCCCTGTCCGGCCCCGGTGGAGTCTCCGATCACGACGTAAGTGAGCTCGGGCCCGTCTTCGCCGAAGCTTCGTGGAGCCGTCGACGGACCCGTGAAGGCTTCGACCTCGCCGCGGCGCGCGACGATCCCCTCGACGACGAGCAGTACGAGGAAACCGACGACGGCGAGCCCCAGTCCTCCCAGCAGGCGTTTCACGTGACGCGCGAAGGTGTGGCATCGACGAGCTCGTGCTCGCCCCGCTCGACCAGGCCGCGCAGGCGCTCGAGCGCCTCGAAGACCTCCACGTGGGTGGTGTAGAGCGGCGCTACGCCGAGCCGCACCCGATCCGGGCCGCGGAAGTCCGGCACCACATCGGCACGGTCGATCAGCACACGGCAGATCGGCCAAGCCAGCGGATGGTGCAGGGCCACGTGCGCACCTCGGCGCTCGGGATCGCGCGGCGACCCGAGCTCGAAGCCCAGCGCCGCGAGATGCTCGTCGTGGTAGGCCACGATGAGCTCGGTGAGGGTGGCGGACTTCGCGCGAATCGCCTCGAGCCCGGCTTCGGCGGTGAGCTTGACGCCCTCCTGGACCGCAGTGAGCTCCAGGATCGGCGGGGTGCCCGCCAGGAAGCGGCGTATACCGGGTTCGGGATCGTACGGGCGCTCCATCGCGAACTGCTCTCGTTGTGCGAACCATCCCCAGATCGGGGAGCGCAGCGCAGCTTGAGCGTCTTCGCGGACGTACAGGAAGGCCGGCGCTCCAGGCCCGGCGTTCAGGTGCTTGTAGGTGCAGCCGACGGCGTAGCGGGCGCCCGTGGCGGTCAACTCGGGCGCCACCACACCGGCCGAGTGCGAGAGGTCCCAGACGATCGGCGTACCGGACGCTGCCGCCTCGATGCCCTCGAGGTCGGCGACGGCCCCGGAGGTGTAGGCGACATGGGAGATCACCGCGAGCGCGACGTCGTCTTGCGCGACCGCACGCGCGATGTCTTCGGGCGAAGGACCGTGCAGGGGGTCGGCGGGCTCGAAGAGCCGCAGCTCGCGGCTGCGGCCGGCGGCAAGACCCTCGAGCACGTAGCGGTCGGTGGGAAAGTTGCCCGCGTCGGTGAGGAGAGCGCCCTCGCGGCCATCGAGGATCGCGCTGGCCAGCTTGAACAGGTTGACGGTGGTCGAGTCGCTGACCACGACCTCGCCGGCCCGGGCGCCGAGGACCCCTTGCGCCAGCTGGTCGCCGACGCGCGTCGGTGCGTCGATCCACTCCTCCCAGCCGCCGACGAGCCGCGTTCCCCACTCGGACACGAGCGCGCTCAGCTTGTCGCGCGTGGCCACCGGCAGGCGGCCGAGCGAGTTTCCGTCGAGGTAGATCCGCTGCGGGTCGTCGATGACGAAGCGCTCGCGGAAACCGGCCAGCCGGTCAGCGGCGTCGAGCGCCTCGGCGTCTGCGCGGGTCAAGGGTCCTGTAGCCATCGCGTGACCGCGCTCCACAATGGATTGCCCGGCTGGATGTGACCGAAGTGGTCCTCGTCCTCGAGATGCACGTGCTCGACCGTATCGCCCGCCGCTCGTGCGGCTTGGACGAAGCGTTGGCTCATCACCGGCGGGACGTTCTCGTCGCGGCCGCCGTGGAGGACGAGCAGGGGCACGCCGAGCGGAAGTCGAGCTGCCGGCGAGGCCGCCGCGTAGCGCTCGGGCCGCTCGGCCGGAGTACCGCCGAGCAAGCGGTGGACGACGCCGCGGGAGAGCCTCAGGTCGGACGCCAGGGCAAGGTCCACCACGCCTGCCTGCGCCACTGCGCCGGTGAGGAGGACGCGGGGGTTCTCGCGCGCCGCGGCCCACATTGCGAGGTGCCCGCCGGCCGAATGACCGATGGAGACGACGCGCGTGCGGTCGAGGCCGTCCACGGTGGTCAGCGCGTCGATGCCCGCAGCCACGTCCTCCAGGGTCGTCGGCCATCCCCCGCCGTTCAATCGCCCGAGACGCCGGTACTCGAGGTTCCACGCGGCCCACCCGCGGCCGGCGAGGTCCTCGCAGACCGCGGTCATGAGCTTGCGCCCGTAGCGGGCCTTCCAGAAGCCGCCGTGGATGACGACCGCCACTGGCGGCGTTTGGCTTCCCGCCGGCCGGAACAGCTCCGCGAACTGGGAGCGGTGCCGGCCGTAGGAATGTCGCTCAGGCCGCAACGCCGAGTGAGCGGGCGGCCTGCGCGAGCCGGGTTACGCCTTCGTCGATCTGCTCCGGCGTGACGCCCGAGTAGGCGAGGCGCAGGGTGTTCTCCCCGCCTTCGAGCAGGAAGTCGGTGCCTTTGACGAAGACGACCCCGCGCTCGCGCGCGGCCGTTTCGAGCTCGGCGACCGACGTGCCCTCCGGCAACTCGACCCACATGAAGTAGCCGCCCTGCGGCGGAGTGAAGCGGGCTTCGGGCAACTCTCGCTCGAGCGCGGCCACCAGGGCGTCGCGACGCTCGCGCAGCGCGGCCTTCACCGTGGCGATCGACTGCTCGATGCGCCCCGACCGGCAGAACTCGTTGACGATCGACTGGGCGACCATGTTGGGCGAGATGTACGTGTTGGTGGCGAGGCCCTTGACCTGGTCGATGACGGCCTGGGGCCCGACCAGGTACCCGCAGCGGATGCCGGGACACACCGTCTTCGAGAACGAGGAGGCGTAGACCACCTTGCCCGCTTCGTCCTGCGACAGCATCGTCGGCATGCCCTCACCCTCGAAGCGGATCGACAGGTAGGGATCGTCCTCGAAGAGCACGAAGTCGCGCTCGGCGGCCAGCTCGAGCAGCCGTGCCCGCTTCGGAGCGCTCAGCGTGTAGCCGGCGGGATTCTGGAAGTTGGGGATGATGTGGGCGAGCTTCGGTTCGACGCCACCGTCGAGGAGCGCCTCCAGCGCGCTCACGTCGATGCCGTCCGTCTCGAGCTCGACCATCCGGACGTCCGCCCCCCGCTGCCGGAGATTGAGGAGCGTGCGGTCGTAGGTCGGGGACTCGACGATCACCGCATCGCCGGGGGCGACCATCAGCGCAAAGAGGAAGGCGTCGGCCTGCATCGAGCCGTTCGTGACGAGCACCTGCTCGGGCGTCACGTCGTGCTGCTCGGCGATCCACTCGCGCAACGGCACGTAGCCGACCGACGTGCCGTAGGCGAACGTGCCGCTCGGGTCGTTGGCGAAGGCACGCTGCGCGGCCTCACTCAGCCCTTCCGCGTCGATGATGTCGAGCGACGGTGCGCCCCGGGCGAAGGAGATGGGTGGGGTGGAGGCCATGGCGGCAGGATACGCAGGGTCGCCCGGGGTACTCCTCACGCCATGCGACTCGACGGCAGGCGCCTGACTGCGTCGCGAGGCCTGGTCTCTGAGCTGCGCCTGCGCTGGTACGAGTCGCCGTGGACACACGGCCAGGGCGTGACCCGCGGATACCGCGTGGTCGATCAGGTCGAGGCAGACTGGAGCGACGCGGATCTCGACGACGCAGGCGTGCACGTCCTGCGCGTCGTGGGAGTGTCGCACCGCTCGGAGGCGGTGCAGGTCGCCGCCTTCTCACCAGGCGAGCCCGTGATCCTGATGCCCGAGCCCGACAACCCGTACGACCCATGGGCGCTCGGGGTGCGCGACGTCGGTCTCGGCCTTCAAGTGGGCTACGTGGCGGCCGTGCGCTCTCGAGCCCTCGTGGAGGAGATGCGGTTCAGGCCGCTGCATGCCCTCGTCCTTCGCGAGCATCGCGCGCGGGGTGTGCGGGTGGGCCTGGGAATCGCGGCGAGCTTCGCCCCGCTCCTGGAGCCGCAGAGCAACGTCGGTTGACACGCGCCCGAGCGTCAACTACGGTTGACTTATGAGCTCGACCGGCATTCCGATCCCTGAGTCGCCGGCCGATGGGCTGGCGGCCGTGGTGGCGCTCCGACGTCTCGCCGACCGCCTGGAGGCGGCTGAAGTCGAACGGGCCCTGCACGACGGCTGGAATTGGTCGGCGGTCGCCGAAGCGCTTGGCGTGACCAGGCAGGCGGTGCACAAGAAGCACGCAAAGCGATTGCAGAGGGGGACGTGATGTTCGAGCGGTTCACCAAGGAGGCCCGCGTGGTGGTCGAGCGGGCCCGCGAGGAGGCGCTCGATGCCGGCTCTCCGTCCATCGAGGCTGAGCACCTGCTGCTCGCGCTCGCGCGTCGCGGCTCACCGGCCCTGCTCGAGGTGGGGCTTGACCATGCTTCCTGCCTCGAGGCCCTCGACGACGAGCTCACCCGGAGTCTGGCCGTCGCGGGCGTGGGCTGGGATGCGCCGGTCCGGTCGAGGGCCACCTTGAACTCCCCGCGGTTCGGCGCGTCGTCCAAGCTCGCGCTCGAGCGCGCACTGCGGGTCGCCGTCGAACGGGGCGACCGCCGGCTGGACGCCCGGCACGTCCTGCTCGGCGTGCTGCGAGCGGAGCTCGGCACGGTCCCGCGGGCGCTCGAGGGCGCCGGCATCGACCGCGCGGCCCTCGCCGCATCGGTCTAGCCCAGCCGCGTCGTACCGGCTTCTGCGAGCCGAGTCCACGTGGCTGAACGTCGAGCGCCGGGCCCGTGCCTCAAGACGGTCACGAGCGTGACGATAAGCATCAGACATACAGAGCAGATCTTCTTGACAAGGGCACCCCCGTCGCGAGGCGGGTTCGCAAAGCCACGGAACTCCATCGGAGTCCGCCGGGCTCCCGGGAGAGGCAGGTGTGCCGCTCGATTGAATCGAGTGGGCGCCAGAGGGACGTTGGAGGGGCTGCTCGCCCTAACGGAGGACGACCCAGATGTCAGATCCGATGTATCTCAAGCGTGCCCGGCAGCGTGCCGGCATCGCCCTCGCGGTGGGGTGTGCCTTCGCGGCCGCCCCGTCTGCGGCGCAGGCCGCGGCGGTGGGGCTCGGCACCGCCGCGCCCTTCGTGGTTCTCGGCGGATCCGCCGCCACCAACACCGGGCCCTCGGTTCTCAACGGCGACCTGGGCGTGTCGCCGGGAACCTCGCTCACCGGCTTCGGGCTTCCCGCCGTCGTCAACGGCGCCACCCACGCCAACGATGCCGTCGCCGCGAACGCCCAGTCCGATCTCACCACGGCATACAACGTCGCGGCGCAGGAACCCTCGAGCGATCTCTCCGGCAGCGATCTCGGCAACCGGACGCTCCAGGCCGGCGCCTACGGATACAGCTCCTCAGCCCAGCTGACGGGAGCGCTCACGCTCGACGCCGCAGGCGATCCGAACGCGCAGTTCGTGTTCAAGATCGGCACCACCCTCACGACCGCGTCCGCGAGCTCTGTCGTACTGACCAACGGCGCGTCGCCGTGCAACATCTTCTGGCAGGTCGGCAGCTCGGCGACGCTCGGCAGCACCACGACGTTCCAGGGCAACATCATGGCGCTGGCCAGCATCTCGCTGAACGACGCGGCCACGGTGCAGGGACGACTGCTCGCGCGCAACGGCGCGGTCACCCTGATCAACAACCTCATCAGCGCGTCCGCCTGCGGCACGTCGACGAGCCCGCCCGGCACGACACCCGGCACGACGACGCCGACCACTCCGGGGGGTGCAGAAG
>Ga0136617_10001531_pt1 | contig 20475 bp, 22 predicted proteins | sample AntDrymUQ3222106_2_FD_129672 | JGI IMG/M metagenome (GOLD analysis project Ga0136617, IMG submission 129672) | Polar desert sand microbial communities from Dry Valleys, Antarctica - metaG UQ322 (21.06) | ecosystem: Environmental > Terrestrial > Soil > Desert | place: Antarctica: Dry Valley...
AGTTCGCTCACGTGGGTCGCTCGCCGGCCGCGCCGCTTGAGCTCAGTCGCCAGCCGACCCGGGAGGTTCTCGTCGAGAACGACGGCCCGCCGCGTCACGCGGCGAGGTCGAGTCGCCGCACCTCGTCCCACCAGCGTCGCGCGTCCGCGATTTCACGCTCTGACAGCTCGCTCTACGGCGCGAGGTGGCCGTCGCGCACGACGGCCGGCGTCGGGACCTGGAAGTCGACCGGTCCGAGCAGCGCCGCATACAGCTCGGCCTCTTCGGAGGTCAGTTCGTCGGGCGGCGTCGCCGTGAGACCCACCACGTGCACCCCGTCGCCGAGCTCTTCGAGCACGGCCCGCACGACGTAGCCCCAGAGTGAGGCGAGGTGGTGGCACTCGTCCAACACGACGGTCCGCACACCGGCGGCCCGCAGCGCGTCGACCCGCTCGCGCGCGCCGGGCGCGAGCAGGTCGGCGAGCCGCACGGCCGCGCGCTCGCCCGGCGGTTCTCTGCTCGGCAGCACCGCGCGCTCGGCGGGCGGCACAACGCCTGGCGGCGCCGCGCGCTCGGCCCGCGCGATCTCGCGCCTGAGCGTGGCGGCGATCCGGGCGAGCTCGCGCCGGCGGCGCTGCGCGGCCGCGCCGGTCCACGCCTCCGCCTCCGCCGCCACGCCCGCGGGGTCCTGACCGGTGGCGGCGGCGCGCTCCGCGGTCCAGCGCGCCTCCGCGACGCCGCGCAGGGCGGCGCCGGGGTCGTCGAGGCGGGCCAGCGCTTGATAGGTCAGGCACGCCACCGGAGCGCCCGGCGCGGAGGCGACCATCGCGGGGGGCGCGCCGAACGCCTCGCCAGTCCGTGCCCACTGGGCCTGGATCGCCGAGTTGGGCGCCAGCACGAGCGCGGGGGCGCCGAGCCGCCGCAGGATCTCGAAGCCGAGCAGCGTCTTGCCGGAGCCGGGCGGCGCCACGAGATGCGTCGAAGTGCGCCCGGCGTCGCGGTCGCGCTCGAACGCCTCCAGCGCGAGCGTCTGGTAGTGGCGCCAGGTGCCGCGGAAGCGCAGGGCGGCGAGCTCGTTCACCCGCATATGATCGCGCCCGGCGCAGCAGTCGCCGACCGGCGCCGCTTCCTGCTCGAGCACCGCCGAACGCCGCGCTTGAGCCCGGCAACCCGTGTGTAGACAATCCACTACGGTAGGCCTCGTGGTCAGGATCCCGCAACGCGAGTTGCGCAACAACGTCAGCGACGTCCTGCGCCGCGCAGAGGCGGGCGAGCGCTTCACGATCACCGTGGACGGCAGACCGGTGGCCGAGCTCGGACCGCTCGCCCGTCCGCACCGGCTCGCGCCGGCCGCGCAGCTCGCACAGATCCTCGCCGACGCCCCGGTGGATTCGGGGCAGGCCGCAGAGCTCGAGCGGCTCCGCGGCGAGGACGAGGAATCGGCCCGCGACCCCTGGGGCGACGTGAGCACCCTGGTCGACACCAGCGTGTTTGGTCGGCGTGGGGCAGTCGTCCGGCGATCTCGGGCTCGAGGGAGGCTGGGCCGTCAGCGTCGGTGAGCTGGACGCCGGCGTGCTGCTGGCAGGGGAGCCGGGCGTTCGGGCGGCTCGGCTCCGTCGACTGACGGCCCTCTTGACCGAGGCGCCCATCTTGGGCGTCGATCGAGCCGTCGCGGCGCGGTTCGGCGAGCCGCGTGCGGGCGAGCGGGAGCGCGCCCACGAACGATCTGTGGATCGCGGCGACGGCGCTGGCGCACGACCCCACCTCCTCACGGGCGACCGCGTCAGGCGGGGCTTCCGCCGGTCCACCGCTCTAGTCGGCTGACCGGCCCGCCCGCGGGCGCCCGACGCGGCGTCGCATCCTCAGGCGTGCTCGTGGTCGTGCGCCGCGTCGTCCTCGTGCTCGTGGCCGGCCTCGTGCACGTGCGGGTGTGCGTGCACGACGTCGTCGTGACGGTGCTCGTGCTCGTGCTCGACGTGCTCGTGGTCGTGCGCGCTGTGCGGATGCGAATGCGACACGTCATCGTGGCTGTGCTCGTGCGTGTGGGGATGATCGTGCGTGTGGCCCTGATCGGACATCCGCGCTCCTCTGGTGGCTTCCGGACCACGATACCGGCACCCCGGGCACAGCCCGAACAGCGTGATCTCCTCGTCGCCGAGCGCGAAGCCGCAAGCCGCGTCCACGCGTCCGCGCACGTCGCCGAAGACCTCGCCGTGCACGTGCGCGACGGCGCCGCACGAGCGGCACACCACGTGATGATGGGGGTGGTCGTGCGCGGGTTCGTAGAAGACGCGGTCGGCGCCCAGCTCGGTGCGCAGCACGAGCCCTTCGGCGACGAGCAGCTCGAGCGTCCGGTAGACCGTCGACGGGTTCACGCGAGGCAGCTCGGCGCGCACGCGAGCGGCCACGTCGCCCGCGCTGAGGTGCCGGTCGGGCTCGGCGGTCAGCGCGTCCCAGATGAGGGCCCGCTGGCGGGTCAGCCGGCGGCCGGGCGACCGCAGCTGAGCCGGGCCGGGCGGCTTCGCGTGGGGGTGGCCGTGCGGGTGGAAGATCGAATCGGATACGGCTCAGCGACCATACCGGCCGTGTCGTCCCCGATGCATGTCACACCGGTGAGCGCTTCTCGTGCGGGCGTGGGCGCCGCTCGATCCGGTCCAGGTCAAAGCCCGCGGGCAGCTCGAGGTCGTGCGCGGCGAGCAGCTCGTGATCGGCGAGGATCTCGTCGCAGCGCCCGTCGCCGACCACCAGGCCCTCGGCGAGGATGACGGCGCGCTCGCACAGCTCGGCGGCGAGCGGGAGGTCGTGGGTGGTCACGAGCATGGTCCGGTCGACGTGGACGAGCACGTCGAGCAGCTCGCGGCGCGCGCGCGGGTCGAGGTTCGCCGACGGCTCGTCGAGCACGAGCAGCGCCGGGTGCATGCCCAGCACCGTGGCGATCGCGACGCGCCGGCGCTCGCCCATCGACAGCTGGTACCCGCGCCGGGCGATACAATGCATGTGTGAGTCATACAACTGGGAACACGTTCGGAGCGCTGTCGCTGGCCGTCGCCGACCGGACGCGCGCGGCGGTCGAGGCGGTGGCCCGGCACGGGGCGTCCGGACCGGCCGCCCTCGTCGCGCTGGACGGCTACGCCGGCGGCGAATCGATCGATTCGCTGCGCCGGATCCTCGGCATCACCCACTCGGGAGCGGTCCGCCTCGTCGACCGTCTGGCCGCGGCGGGCCTCGTCGAGCGCCGGGTCGGCCCCGACGCGCGGGCGGTCTCCATCCACCTGACGCCGGTGGGCAGGCGCACCGCCAGGCGGGTGCTCGCCGCCCGCGAGGCGGCCCTCGAGCAGGTCCTCTCGGCACTCTCACCGGCTGAGCGAGCGCGCCTGGACCCCCTGCTGTCGGCGATGCTGCGAGGACTCACCGACTCCGTCGAGGGCGCGCGCCGGCTGTGCCGGCTGTGCGATGGCGACGCGTGCGGCCGCCCCCGCGGCGGCTGCCCCGTGGTAATGTCTAACCCTCGACTCGAGGTAGATTCAACAACCTAAGGAGGGGGTGTGACCGACCCCGGCGTTCACGCGAAGGCGAGCCGTCCGGCACGGAGCGCGCCGGCGAGCGCTTCGAGCTCCGCGCCCAGGCTGCGGTCCTCCTCCACGCGCGGGACCCGCTCCCGCACTGCGGCCAGCGCCGCCTCCAGCGCGTCGGTCGAGCGCAGCGGCCGGTGGAACTCCAGCCCCTGGCAGGCGCAAGCGAGCTCGGTCGCGACCACATGCGCCGCGTGCGCCACCACGGTGCGCGCCTTCAGCGCCGCGAACGCGCCCATCGAGTTGAAGTCCTCCATCCCCGCCGAGGTCGGGATCGAGCCTGCGCCCGCCGGATGGGACAGCACCTGGCACTCGTTGACCAGCGCAGCGGCCGCGTACTGCGCGATCATCAGCCCCGAGGACAGCCCGGGATGCGGCGTGAGGAACGCGGGCAGCCCGGCGTAGCCCGGCGTGAGCAGCGCGTAGACCCGGCGTTCGGCGAAGCTCGCCAGCTCGGTCATCGCAAGCGCCAGGTGGTCGAGCGGCAGCGAGAGCGGCTGGCCGTGGAAGTTGCCGCCGGAGAGCACGTCGCCGGACTCGGCGAACACGAGCGGGTTGTCGGTCACCGCCGAGAGCTCGCGCTCGAGCGCGCCGGCCACGTAGTCGAGCGCATCCTCGATCGCACCCAGCACCTGGGGCGCGCAGCGCAGCGTGTAGGGGTCCTGCACCCGGCCGCAGTCGGCGTGGGAGGCGACCACGGGGGAGCCGGCGAGCAGCGCCCGCAGCCGCGCCGCCACGCGCGCCGGCCCCGGCTGGCCGCGCACCGCGTGCAGCCGCTCGTCGAACGGCACGGTCGAGCCCTTGAACGCCTCGAGCGAGAGCGCGACCGCCACCACCGCGGCGTCGAGCACCCGGCGCGCGTCGCGCAGCGCCAGCCCGCCCGCGGCCGCCATCAGGTGCGTGCCGTTGATGAGCGCGAGCCCTTCCTTGGCCGCGAGCGCCACGGGCGCCAGCCCGGCGCGGGCCAGCGCGGCGCCGCCGGGCATCCGCTCGCCGCCGGCGAACGCCTCGCCCTCGCCGATCAGCACGAGCCCGAGGTGCGCGAGCGGCGCGAGGTCGCCCGACGAGCCGACCGAGCCGCGCCGCGGGATGACGGGCGCGACGTCGCGCTCGAGCAGCGCGAGCAGCAGCTCCACCACCTCGATCCGGACCCCGGAGTGCCCGCGCCGCAGCGAGGACGCGAGCGCCAGCAGCATCCCGCGCACGATCTCGCGCTCCAGCGGCTCACCCGAGCCGATCGCGTGCGAGCGCAGCAGGTTGACCTGCAGCTGCGCCGCGTCGGCGGCGTCGATCCGCACCGAGGAGAGCTGACCGAACCCGGTCGAGACGCCGTAGACCACGCGGCCGGTCGCCAGCGCCGCCTCGACGACCGCGCGCCCGGCGGCGATCCGCTCGCGGTCGGCCGCGTCCAGCGGCGCCGGCGCGGCGCCGCGCGCGACGGCCTCGAGCTCGTCGAGCGTCGGCATCTCAGCCGCGCCTGCGGCGCGCGGCTTCGCGCGCGGCCGGGTTGCCGTGCACGTCGTGGAGCAGGGCGAGCATCTGCGGCGTGTATAGCATCGGGACGGTGACGTCCGCCGCCGCCGACGCCCCGGATCCGCTCGAGATCTGCGGCCCGCATCTGACGCTGCGCTACGCCGGCCCGGAAGATGCGGCCGCGCTGTTCGAGCTCGCGCGCGACCCGGCCGTGACGCGCTTCTTCTCGTGGGGCCCGTACACGAGCCTCGAGCAGCCGCAGGCCTACATCGCCGGGCTGCCGGAGAAGCGCGAGCGCGGTGAGCTGCTCGACTTCCTGATCGTGCACGAGACGGACGGGCCGATCGGCGTGACCGGCCTCTCCGAGCTCTCACGCCGCAACCGGCACGCCACCGTCGGCTCGTGGTTCGGGCACCGCTGGTGGGGGAGCGGAGCCAACCGCGAGTCCAAGGCGATGATGGCGACGCTGGCGTTCGAGCACCTCGGGCTCGACCGTCTCACGGCGTGGGCCAACACGCGCAACGGACGCTCCCAGGTGGCGCTCGAGCGGGTCGGCTTCCGGCGCGAGGGCGTGCTCGGCGGCTGGCACCGTCACGGCGACGTGCTTCACGACGTGGTCGTCTTCGGGATGCTGCGCGCCGGCTGGAAGCGCTCGCCGCTCAGGTCCGTGCCCGTGCGGGTTCGCGGCACGCCGCCTGCGGCATTCGTGGTGGCCTGAGCCTGCCAGCTTCGTCGCCGGAACGAGAACGGTAGCGTTATTAGATCTCCGCGTGATTCGGGATAACACGACATCCGTTCTGGTGGAAGAGCTGGAGGCGCTCGCGGCGGCCGGTCGACCCGGCGACCGGCTCCCCTCTGTGCGTGAGCTCATGCGCCGGCATCGCGCCGGGCCCGTGACGGTTCAGCGGGCGGTGCACGTGCTGGTCCGCCGCGGGCTCGTCGAGGCGCGGCCCGGCCAGGGCACGTTCATCGCGCCGCCGCCATCCGCCACGAGCGTCGCCCCCGACCATGCCTGGCAGACCGTCGCGCTCGGCGCGCGCACGCTCGACGCGCGCGCGCTGGAGGAGCTGCTGCGACCGCCGCCGGCGGGGATGCTGGTGCTCTCGACGGGCTACCTGCCGGACGAGCTGCAGCCGCGCGGCGCGCTCGGCCAGGCGCTCGGCCGCGCGGCCAGGCGTCCCGGCGCGTGGGGTGCGATGCCCGCTGAAGGGCTCGCGCCGCTGCGCGCGCAGCAGGCGGCGTGGCTGGGCGGCGGCCACACCTCCGAGGACGTGATCGTGACCGGCGGCGGTCAGTCCGCGCTCACGGCCTGCCTGCGCGGCCTGGCGCCGACGGGTGGCGCGGTGGTCGTCGAGTCGCCCACCTACCTCGGCGCCCTGGCCGCAGCGAGTGCCGCGAGCCTCGTCCCGATCCCGGTGCCGAGCGACGCGCGCGGGATCCGGCCCGACCTGCTCGCCGACGCCCTGGCCGTCTCGGGCGCCCGGCTCGTCTACTGCCAACCGACCTTCGCCGTCCCGCACGGCGCCGTGCTCGCGCCGGACCGGCGCGCCGACGTGCTCGCCGCCGTGCGGGCCGCCGGCGCGTTCCTGGTCGAGGACGATCCACTGCGCGACCTCGCCTTCGACCCGGAGCGGTTGCCACCGCCGCTCGCGCACGACGACCCCGACGGACACGTCGTCCACCTCACGACGCTGACGAAGATCGCGGCGCCCGGGCTGCGGATCGGCGCGATCGCCGCCCGCGGCCCGGCGCTGGCCCGGCTGCGCGCCGCGCGGGTGGTCGAGGACCTGTTCGTTCCCGGACCCTTGCAGGAGGCTGCCGTCGACCTGCTCGGCGCGCCCGCCTGGCCGCGCCACCTCAAGCGCCTGCGCGCCGCGCTGCGCGAGCGCAGCGACGCGCTCGTGGCCGCGGTGGATCGCGAGCTCGGTCCGGGGCGGGTCGCACGACCGAGCGGCGGCCTGCATCTGTGGGTGCGACTAGACCCAGGCGAGGACGACGTGGCACTGACCGAGCGAGCGTATCGGGCCGGCGTGAAGGCCTTCCCGGGCCGCCCGTGGTTCCCGGCCGAGCCGCCCGGGCCATACCTGCGCCTGACGTTCGCCGCCGAGCCGCCGGATCGCCTCGCCGAGGGGGTGCAGGTGCTCGCCGGGGTGCGGTGAGTGGACGGCGAGCGCCGGCGTACGCCGCCGTGCGCCGGGCGCCCGAGCGAGCGCTCAGTCGCGCCGCCGCTCCCAGGAGAACCCGCGCACGGCCAGCACGAGGCCGGCGGCGGCCCACAGCGCGAGCATCAGCAGCGCGCCCGCCTGGTCGGCGAGCCCGTCGCCGGTCACCATCGCCCCCGACAGGCCGTCGATCAGGTGCTTGAGCGGCAGGACCTCCGCGACCACGCGCAGGAACCCGGGCGCGTTGTCGGCGTCGTAGAAGACGCCGGAGATGAAGATCACCGGCAGGAACGCGGCGTTCACGTACGCGGGCGCGGAGTCGAAGTTCGGGATCGCGTGCGAGAGCGCGACGCCGAGCGACGCGAAGCAGACGACGCCGACGACCGCGAACACGGCCAGCGCGGCCCAGTCCTGCGGCCACTGGAGCCCGAAGACCACGCTTCCGGCCGCGGTGATGAACGCCAACTGGAGCGCGGTGTTGGTGACGGCGTTGCCGGCGATGCCCGCGAGGTAGGCGGACGTCGGCAGCGGCGTGCCGTAGATGCGCTTGAGCACGCCCGACTCGCGCAGGTAGGTGATGTTCATGGCCAGCGCCGAGAACGTCGTCGACATCACGGCCATGCCGGCGATGCCGGGCACGATCACCTGCAGGTCGGCCTCGCGCTCGGAGAAGATCGCCCCGAACAACGCGAGGAAGATCAACGGAAGCAGGAAGTTGAAGAACGCCGCGCTCGGGTTGCGCCAGAACATCTTGCGCTCCAGCCGGTACTGGCGCCAGGCGGCGCGGCGCCACGCGACCGAGCTGCGCTGCGCGCGCGCCGAGCGCACCGGGTCGAGCGCGTGGTCGCTCACCCCGGCGCCACCTCGGCGGTGAGCTCGAGGTAGACGTCCTCGAGGCTCGGCTGCGTGACGCTCAGCTCGTGCACGCGCTCGCCGCGCGCCAGCGCCGCGCCGGTCAGCTCGTGCAGCAGCGGCGTCGGGTCCTCGGTCTCGCGCTCTCGCGGCGCGCCGTCGGCGTCGCGCCAGGCGACGCGGTAGCGGCGGCTCGCCGCGCCCAGCTCGCCCGGCGCGCCCTCGGCGAGGATCGCGCCGTCCTTGACGATCGCCACCCGATCGGCGAGCGCCTGCGCCTCGTCGAGGTAGTGGGTGGTGAGCAGCACGGTCTTGCCCAACTCCTGCAGCGAGCGCACCGTCTCCCACGCCTGGCGCCGGGCGGCGGGGTCGAAGCCTGTCGTCGGCTCGTCGAGGAACACCAGCTCGGGGTCTCCGATCAGCGCGAGCGCGAAGTCCAGCCGCCGCTGCTGGCCGCCCGAGAGCGTCCGCGTCCGCTGACCGGCCACCGCCTCCAAGCCGCTCAACGCGATCGTCCCGGCGACGTCGCGCGGCGCGTCGTAGAACCCGGCCCAGTGGCTGACCGCCTCCTGCACGGTCAGGTGCCGGTAGAGCCCGCTGGACTGCAGCACGATGCCGATCCGCTCGCGCAGCGCGCTCGGGCGCGGGCCCGGGTCCATGCCCAGCACGGCGACCCGCCCGGCGCTGCGCTGCCGGTAGCCCTCCAGGATCTCGACGGTCGTCGTCTTGCCGGCGCCGTTAGGCCCGAGCAGACCGAACACCTCGCCCCGGCGAACGGTGAACGAGATGCCGCGCACCGCCTGGTGTGCCCCGTACGCCTTGCTCAGGTCCTCGACCTCGATGGCAACGTCGGCGGTCATCTCGCCCATCATGGCAACCTTCCGCGCAACTCCATGCGCTGCGCCTGCATCGACATCGGGTCGAACACGACGCGGCTGCTGGTGGCCGACGCGGCGCAGGGGCGGTTGGCCGTGGTGGTCCAGCAGCGGGCGTTCACGCGCATCGGGCAGCGGGCCGACCCAACCGGCGCGATCCCGGAGGCCACGATCGGCGCGGTCGCCGACGTCGTCGCCGCGCAGTGCGCGGTGGCCGACGCGGCCGGCGTCGAGCGCCTGCGCGTCGTCGCCACGGCAGCCGTCCGGCACGCTCCCAACCGCGCCGCGCTGCTCGCCGCGCTGCGCGCGCGCGCCGGCGTCGACGCCGCGGTGCTCTCGGGCGAGGACGAGGCGCGCCTGGCCTTCGCCGGCGCCACGCGCACGCTCGCGACCGTCCCGGCCGGGATCGTCGCCGTGGTCGACGTCGGCGGCATGTCGAGCGAGATCGCCGTCGGGACGATGGCCGCCGGCGTCAGCTGGGCGCGGTCGTTCGGAATCGGATCGAGTGCGCTCGCCGGCCGCTGCCAGGGCGACCCGCCGACGGCCGCTGACCTCGCGACGATGCGCGCGGAGGCCGAGCGGGCGTTCGGCGGCGTGGAGATCCCCAGGCCCGACCACGCGGTGGCGGTGGGCGGCAGCGCAGCCTCGCTGCCCACCCTCGTGGGGCCGCTGCTCGACGCGGCGGCGCTCGAGCGCGCGCTCGGCGTGCTGTGCGGCGCACCGGCCGCCGACGTGGCGGACCGCCACGCGCTGGCGCCGGAGCGGACCCGGCTGCTGCCGGCGGGCATACTGGTGCTCGACGCGGCCGCCCAGCGCCTCGGCATGCCGCTGCGGATCGGCCGCGGCGGGTTGCGCGAGGGCGTGGTGCTCGACCTGGCGGCCGGGAGCTGAGTGATCATGGCCAAGGCCGAGGACATCGACGTCGTCCCCTCCGAGCCCTACCGGCGCGCCGGCGCGCGGATCGTGCGCGTCCGCGCGGGCGAGCTGTTCGACCACGCCGAGGGCGTGCTCGACACGACCGACATCGAGCGTGTGCATGCGATGCGCGTCGCCTCGCGACGGCTGCGCGCGGTGCTCGAGATCTTCGGGCCGTGCTTTCCCGCGAGCGAGTTCAAGGGCGTGCTGCGCGACGTCAAGCGGCTCGCGGACGCGCTGGGCGAGCGGCGCGATCCCGACGTGCACATCGACGCGCTGCAGACGTTCTCCAAGGCGCTGCTCGCCGCCAACCGCCCCGGGGTCGCGCGCCTGGTCGAGGACCTCCGCGAGCGCCAGGTGCGCGGCAACGAGCTGCTCGCCGCCGAGCTCGAGCGCGCCCGCGAGCGCGGCCTGCACGGCCGCCTGCTCGCGCTCGCCGACGCCGCAGACACGGAGCCCGAACCTGAGGAGTCAGCCGACGACGAGGCCTCCGGGCGAGGCGAGCCAGCATGAAGGCGCGCGAGGTCCGCGGCCTGGAGCCCGAAGCGGCGCTGGCCGACAACGCCGAGCGGATCGTGCGCGTGCGGCTGGACGAGCTGTGCGCGTTCATGCCCAGGGCCGCCGACCCCGGCGAGGTCGTCGCGCTGCACGACATGCGGATCGCCGCCAAGCGGTTGCGCTACATCCTCGAGCTCACCGGCCCGTGCTTCGGACCCTACGCGAGCACGGCGACCAAGCACGTCAAGGAGCTGCAGGACCTGCTCGGGGAGATCCACGACTGCGACGTCCAGGTCCCGGAGACCGTGGCGTTCGCCGAGCGGCTGCTGGCGGCCGACGCGGCCGCCCTGCGCGAGGCGGCGGGCGACGCGTCCGAGCTCGACCCGGGGCTGCTCAAGACGGCGCCGCACGCCCGTGACCACGCCGGCCTCGCGGCGCTGCAGGCGCACCTGCGCGCCCGCCGGCTGCTGCTGTTCGACCGCTTCGGAGAGCTGTGGGGCGACTACGAGCGCAAGGGCTTCCGCGCCCGGCTCGAATACGCGGTCGGCGAGCGCGCCGACGTTCACAACCAGCCGCGGCGTTAGCATCCGGAGCCCGTGACGGATCTGCAGCAGCCGGAAGCGCCCTCCGCCGCCCCGGACCTCGGCGGCACCGACCTCTACTTCAACCGCGAGCTGTCGTGGCTGCAGTTCAACGATCGCGTGCTCCAGCTCGCCGAGGACGACTCGGTGCCGCTGCTCGAGCGGGTGAAGTTCTGCGCGATCTACTCGAACAACCTCGACGAGTACTTCATGGTGCGCGTGGCCGGGCTGCAGGAGTACGTCGACGCGGGGATCGAAAAGCCGCGCGAGGACGGCCGCAGCCCGACCGAGACGATCGACGCGATCGGCGCCGCGGTGCGCGAGCAGACGCGCCGCCAGACCGAGTGCCTGGACCGCGTCCTGCGGCCGGCGCTGGCCGGGCACGGCATCCGGATCCAGACATGCGACGAGGTCGACGCGCGCCACCGCGACGCGCTCGACGAGCGCTTCAGGCGCCAGATCTTCCCGGTCCTCACACCGCTCGCAGTCGGGCTCGGGCGGCCGTTCCCCTACATCTCCAACCTCTCGCTCTCGCTCGCCGTGCTGGTGCGCGACCCGCAGACCGAGCAGGAGACGTTCGCGCGCGTGAAGGTGCCCAAGGAGATGCTCCCGCGCTTCGTGCCGATCGGCGACGGGCGCACGTTCGTGCCGCTCGAGAACCTGATCGGCAAGCATCTCGACACGCTGTTCCCCGGCATGGAGATCGTCGACTGCGACGTCTTCCGCGTCACGCGCGACGCCGACTTCACGGTCTCCGACGAGGCCGACGACCTGCTGCGCGCGGTCGAGCAGGAGCTGCGCCGCCGGCGCTTCGGCGAGGTCGTGCGAGTCGAGGTCGGCACGGGCATGAGCCGGCGCCTGCGCGACCAGCTGGTGCGCGCGCTCGACATCGACGAAGGCGAGCTGTTCGAGGTCGACGGGCTGCTCGACCTCAAGGACCTGTGGGACGTCGTGCACGTCCCGGGCTTCCCCGACCTGCGCGACGCGCCGTGGAGCCCGGTCACGCAGCCGCGCCTGCAGCCCGACGAAGACGAAGAGCCCGACGTGCTGGCCGCGATGCGCAAGGGCGACATCCTGGTCCACCATCCCTACGACTCGTTCAACACCTCGGTCGAGCGGCTGGTCGAGCACGCGGTCGCCGACCCCAAGGTGCTGGCGATCAAGCAGACCGTGTACCGGACGAGCGACGACTCGCCCCTCGTCCCGGCGCTGATCCGCGCGACCGAGCGGGGCAAGCAGGCCGTCTGCCTCGTGGAGCTCAAGGCGCGCTTCGACGAGCGCGCGAACATCGGCTGGGCGCGCGCGCTGGAGGAGTCCGGCGTGCACGTCGTCTACGGGCTGCCGACGCTCAAGACGCACGCCAAGTGCATCCTGATCATCCGGCGCGAGGGCGACGGCGTGCGCCACTACGTGCATGTGGGGACCGGCAACTACCACCCGACGACGGCGCGGCTGTACACCGACTTCGGCCTGCTCACCTGCGACGAGCAGCTCGGCGCCGACGTCGCCGACATGTTCAACCAGCTGACCGGCTTCGCGCGCCCGGGCGCGTTCCGGCGCGTGCTCGTCGCCCCCTCGCACATGCGCGACGGGATCGTCGAGGAGATCGACCGCACGATCGCCGCCAAGGAGGCCGGCCGGTCGGCGCGGATCGCGATGAAGATGAACGCGCTCGTCGACAAGGAGTGCATCCAGGCGCTCTACCGCGCGTCCCAGGCGGGCGTCCCCGTCGACCTCAACATCCGTGGCATCTGCTGCCTGCGGCCCGGCGTCCCTGGCGTGTCCGAGCAGGTGCGCGTGCACTCGGTCGTCGGCCGCTTCCTCGAGCACTCCCGCATCTACGCCTTCGAGCGCAACGGCGAGCAGACGATCTACATCGGCTCGGCCGACCTCATGCCGCGCAACCTCGACACTCGCGTCGAGCTGCTCGCACCGGTGCGCGACGAGGCGCTGCGCGCCGAGCTGCTCGACGCGCTCGAGCGCTGCATGGCCGACGACACGAGCGCCTGGACGCTGGCGCAGGACGGCGGCTGGACGCGCCGCACGCCGTCCGCCACCGCGCCGCGCCGCGCGCAAGTCGAGCTGATGGCCGGTCACGCCGCGCGCGCCGCCGAGGCGGCGGCCGGCACGAGTTGACCGCCGGCGCGCCGGCGGCGACGCGAGACTCGCCGCGTAGTATGCAGGTATGAAGCGCACCACCGTATCACTGCCGGACGACCTGGCCGCGACGCTTGCGCGCGAGGCGCGCCGCCGCAACGTCTCGGCTTCCGCGATCACGCGCGACGCCCTCGCGCAGCACCTGGGACTCGGCGGCGGCGAGCCGAGGGTCCTCCCGTTCGCGGCACTGGGGCACAGTGGACACCGGAGCACCGCCCGCGAGATGGAGGAGCTGATTGCGACCGAGTGGGGATGAGCACGCTCGCCGTCGTTGACGCCGGCCCGCTGTATGCGGCGGCCGACGCCGACGACGTCGATCACGCCGAGTCCCTCGCGGTGCTGGCGGACCCCGGCCTCCGGCTCGTCGTCCCGGCGCTCGTGGTCGCCGAAGCCACGTACTTCGTCGGACGACGCCTGGGGGGCGGACGCCGAAGCAGCCTTCCTGCGCGGCGTCGGCTCGCTGGACGTCGAGGGTCCTGACCGCGTGGACTTCAGCCGCATGGCACAACTCGTCGAGCAATACGCCGATTCCCGCTCGGAGGAACCGATGCCTCGGTCGTCGCCCTCGCCGAGCGACTCGACGCCGCGACCGTCGTGACCCTCGACCGTCGCCACTTCGCCGCCGTCAGGCCGCGCCATCGGGAAGCGTTCGAGCTGCTCCCTTGACGAGGCGGTGTCATCGAAGTTCCCGGCACGCCGTGCGGAATCGCCCATGCGGGGTAACCGTCCCTCGACGCGCTGACCACGACGAAGGAGACACTGATGTTCGAGAAGCTCGATACGCCCGAGGAGATCTTCTCCTTCAAGCTCGGTGCGGCGCTCAGCATGGAGAAGACCGTGCTGGAGTCGCTCGACGAGATGCAGGAGAAGACCAACCGCGACGAGATCCGGCATCTGCTCAGCCACCACGCCGACGAGACGCGCCAGCACATCACCAACATCGAGCGCTCGTTCGAGTTGCTCGGCGAGGACGTCGACGACAGCCCGTGCCCCGCGATGCAGGGGATTCACAAGGAAGGCAAGGCGACGCTCAAGAAGATCGACGACTCGATCGTCGACGCCGGGATCCTGTCGGGCGCGATCGAGACCGAGCATCACGAGATCGCCGTCTACGAGATCCTCGTGACCAATGCCGAGGCCAGGGGCGCGGCGGACGTCGCGGCGCTCCTGCGCGAGAACCTCGAGCAGGAGCAGCGGACGCTCGAGACGGTCAAGTCGGTCGCGCAGCGGATCGCCACCGGTGAGGGCTACGCCGTCGCAGCGGCGTAGCGGGCACCGGAGCCGCGCGCACCCCGAGCTGATGGCCCGTCACGCCGCGCGCGCCGCCGGCACGGGCTGAACGCCGCCGCTGCAAGGGACGTCCCACCCGCTCGCGGGCGGCAGGAGCGGTGCCCCGGGGCGGCGAACTGCCGCTCATCTCCTGTTTTCGGTGTATCTGCGCAGCGCTGGTCGCGCTGGCGCTCGCGGCGCCCGCCGCGAGCGCGCGCAGCGCGGACGTCGCGGCGCTGCAGGTCGCCCTTCGCGCCGAGGGGATGTACGCCGGCACGGTCGACGGCGTGCGCGGGCCGCTCACCACCGCCGGCGTCCGGCGCGTGCAGGCGCGCCGCGGGCTGGTCGTCGACGGGATCGCCGGACCGGCGACGCGGCGGGCGCTCGGCCGTCGGGGCGGCCCCGGCTCGGGACGCGCACGCTGGCCGCCGGCACCCGTGGCTGGGACGTCGCGGGCCTGCAGTTCCTGCTCGCCCGCAGCGGCTTCCCGTCGGGATCGGTCGACGGCGGTCTCGGCCCGCGCACGGCCGCCGCACTGCTGCGCTTCCAGCGCTGGGCGGGGCTGGCGGCCGACGGGCTGGCGGGCGCCGCCACGATTGCTCGGCTGCGGGCGCCGCCGCCCACGAGCCCGCTGGTGTTCGCCCCGCCGCTGCGCTCTGCGGTCGGCGACCGCTTCGGTCCCCGCGGCGCCGGGTTCCATCCCGGCGTGGACTTTCCGGTGCCGGCCGGCACGACCGTGGCTGCCGCCGGGCGCGGGTGCGTGACCTTCGCGGGCTGGAGCGCGGGGGGCTACGGCAACCTCGTCGTGGTCTCGCACCGGCTCGGGATGACCTCCTGGTACGCCCACCTCTCCGCCGTCGGGGTGCGCCCGGGAACCTGCGTCGTGGCCGGCACGCCGATCGGCCGGGCGGGGAGCACCGGCTTCTCGACCGGTCCGCACCTGCACTTCGAGCTGCGGCTGCGCGGGGCGGCGGTCGCCCCGCGCTTCTGACGGGCTACCAGTGCACCCCGCGCATGAGGTGCGACAGGGCGATCGCCTCGCCTGAGGCCTTCTCGTGACCCGCCTTGTCGCCCTTGGCCGCCGAGGACTCCGGGAACACCCTGTAGGCCATGTGCAGGATCTGGTCGACGGCCTTGGGGGCCAGCGCGTAGAGCACCTCGCCGAACGTGCCCAGGCGCGTGTTGATCTGCTTGGGCTTGGCGCGGATCGCCTCGCAGATGAGGTCGGCCGCCTCGTCGGGCGAGATCGTCGGGAACGAGTCGTACATCTTGGTCGGCGCGATCATGTCCGTCCGCACCAGCGGCATGTGGATCGTCGTGAACGTCACGTTGTCGCCGATCGTCTCCGAGCTCACGACGCGGGTGAACGCGTCGAGCGCCGACTTGGATGCCACGTAGGCCGAGAAGCGCGGCGGATTGGTCTGCACGCCGATCGAGGAGACGTTGACGATGTGGCCCGCCTTCTTCTGGCGCATGTGCCCGAGCAGGCCGAGGATCAGCTTGACCGTGCCGAGATAGTTGAGCTTGATCGTGCGCTCGTAGTCGTGGAAGCGGTCGTAGGAGAGCGCGACCGAGCGGCGGATCGAGCGCCCCGCGTTGTTGACCAGCACGTCGACGGACGCGTGGTCGGAGAAGATCTTCTCCACCAGCGCATCGATCGAGTCGTAGTCGGAGAGGTCGGCGGAGTAGGTGGAGGCGCTGCCGCCGCCGCGCTCGATCTCCGCCTTGACGGCGTCGAGCTTTTCCTGCGTGCGCGCCACGAGGATCGGGACCCCGCCCGCGGCGGCGATCTTCAGCGCCGCCGCCCTGCCGATGCCGCTCGACGCGCCGGTGATCACGACGGTCTTCCCGTTGACGGCGCCCTCGAACGAGCGGTCCTTGAACAGGTCCGGGTCGAGGTTGCGCTCCCAGTAGTCCCACAGCTTCTCCGAGTAGGTGTCGAGCGGCGGGACCTCGATGCCGGTGCCCTTCAGCGCGCGCTGAGTGTCGCGGCCGTCGAAGCGCGGGACCAGCGCCATGTGCCCGATCACGGTGTCGGGGATGCCGATGTCGGCCAGGAGCGTGCGCTTGACGTCCTGAAGCGCGGGCAGCTTCATCGCGTACGACAGCACGCCCTTGGGCAGCATGTCGGTCATCCGCTTGTCCAGGCGCAGGACCATCTGCGGCGCGTGCCCGGCGCGGGCGAACGTGTTCAGGACGTCGCCGGCGCGCTGCGGGCGCGGGTTGACGAGGTGGAATGCCTGCCCGTCGAGCCCCGGCTCGTGCGCGATGTGGTCCATCGCCGCGGCCACCCAGTCGACCGGCACGATGTTGGTCCAGCCGACTTCCAGGCCGATCAGCGGGAACCACTGCGGCAGCACCCGGCGCGCCTTCTGCAGCGCCTTGAAGAAGTAGTACGGGCCGTCGATCTTGTCCATCTCGCCGGTGCGCGAGTCACCGACGACGATCGCCGGCCGGTACACGCGCCAGGCGCCCTGAGTGCGGCTGCGCACGAGCTTCTCGGACTCGAACTTGGTCGTGTGATACGGCGACGGCAGCGTCTGGCCCTCGTCGAACATGTCCTCGGTGAAGTGGCCGTCGTAGGTGCCCGCCACCGCGATCGAGGACGCGTGGTGAAACGTCGTGACCCGCAGGTCCTCGGCGAGGTCGATCGCGTTCCGCGTGCCGCCGACGTTGAGCAGCGCGTTCTGCGTCTCGTCGGCCGTCATGTCGTAGATCGCCGCGAGGTGGAACAGGTGGTCGACCTTCCCGCGCAGCGCGTCGCGGACGCCGCCGTCGACGCCGAGGAACGGCTCGGAGAGGTCGCCGGTCACCGCGTGGATGCGGTCGCCGCCGCCGAGGCGGTCTAGCTTTGCGGTCGAGCCCTCACGGACGAGCACGTGGATCTCGCCCTCGCGCGCGAGCAGCCGTTCGACCAGGTGGCGGCCGATGAAGCCGGTCGCCCCCGTCACGAAGTAGGTCGGCACGTGGATTCCCCTCCCCCTCGATGGTCTTCGGTCCGGCCAGGTGTGAAGAAACGCCTACCAGCCGCCGCGCACGTCGGCGCGGGCCGTGCGGGCCTTCGCGGCGCGCTTGCGCGCGTCCTTGCGCTTGTCCAGCCGCCACAGGACGATGCTCGCGAACAAGGCGAAGAGCGGGAAGAACGCGATCAGGATGAAGCCGGCGTTCGTGATCACCTTGTCGTTCGTCTCTCCCCACAGGCCCTCGCCGCCGTCGTGAGCGAGTGCGGCGGGCGCGGTCATGGCGAGCAGGGCCAGCGTGAGCAGTGCGGTGCCGACGGCGCGCATCGCGGCTCACCGTACCATGGCCTCGTGGCCGTCGTCATCGCCTCCGACCTCGCCAAGGACATGGCCGGAAACCCGCTGCTGCGGGGCGTCTCCTTCAAGCTGGAGCGCCGCGACCGGCTGACGCTCTCGGGCCGCAACGGCTCGGGCAAGACGACGCTGCTGCGCATGCTGTCGGGGGAGACGAGCATCGACGGCGGGCAGCTCGCGTTCGCCAAGGGGACGCGCCTGGCGCTGCACGACCAGCGCCCGCCGCGCGATCGCGGGCTGTCGCTGCGCGACTACGTGCTCGGCGGCTGCGGCGACCTGCTGGCGATCGAGGCCCGGCTCGGCGGGCTCGTGCACGCGATGGCCGCGGGGGCGAGCGACCCGGGCACGCTGGACGCCTACGCGCGCGCCCAGGGCCGGCTCGAGCACGCCGGCGGCTACGGGTGGCGAGAGGGCGTCAACGCGACGCTGCACGGGCTCGGCTTCCGCGACGAGCACCTCGACCGCGAGCTGGCCTCGTTCTCGGGTGGCGAGCTGACGCGCGCCTCGCTCGCCCGCGCGCTGGCCGGAGACCCCGACCTGCTGCTGCTCGACGAGCCGACCAACCACCTCGACATCGCGGCGCTCGAGTGGCTGGAGTCCTACCTGCAGTCGCTCGACGCCGCCGTCGTGCTCGTCGCGCACGATCGCTGGTTCCTGGAGGCGGTCGGCACCGCCGTGCTGGAGCTCGAGGGCGGTCGCTCGAGGTACTTCAAGGGCACGTGGCACGCGTGGCGCAAGGAGAAGGCGGCGCGCGAGCTGGCGCTCGGCCGCGCGATCGAGAAGCAGGAGGCGCAGATCGACGCGCTCGAGCGCTTCGTCACCCGCTTCCGCGCGGGCACGCGCGCGCGGCAGGCGCAGTCGCGCGTCAAGCAGCTGGAGAAGATCGACCGCCTGAGCCGCGATCCGCGCGACCAGCGACAGCGGGTGGGGCTGGGCTTCGCGTTCAAGCCGCCCGAGCGCTCCGGGCGCGTCGTGTTCGAGGTCGAGGACGCCACGCTGCGGGTCGGGGAGCGCGAGCTGCTGCGCGACGCCGAGCTGTGGCTCGAGCGCGGCGAGCACGTGACGCTCGTGGGCGCCAACGGCTCGGGCAAGACGACCCTGATCCGGGCGCTCGCCGGAGAGCGCGCGCTCGACGCCGGCAAGCTGCGCCGCGGCCACAACGTGAAGCTGGGCGTGCTCTCCCAGCACGTCGAGGAGCTGGGGCGCGCCGGCACGGTGATCGAGGCCTGCCAGCGCGCGACGGGCCTGAAGCCGAACGAGACGCGGGCGCTGCTCGGCCGCTTCCTGTTCGGCGGCGAGGCGGCGGAGAAGCCGCTCGACGGGCTCTCGGGCGGCGAGCGCCGCCGGCTCTCGCTGGCGATCCTCGTGCACTCCGGCGCCAACGTCCTGATCCTCGACGAGCCGACCAACCACCTCGACCTCGAGAGCCGCGAGGCGCTGGAGGAGGCGCTGCAGGCGTTCCCGGGCGCGCTGCTGCTGATCTCCCACGACCGCGCGCTGCTCGACGCGGTCGGCACGCGCACGATCGCCGTGGAGGACCGGACGCTGCACTCCTACGTCGGCGGTTGGCCGGAGTACGTGCGCGTGCGCGACGAGCGCGCGGAGCTGGAGCGCGAGGCCAAGGCGCGCGCGAAGGCGAAGCTGAAGGCGAACGGCAAGCCCGCCCCCGCGTCCAAGCCGAGCTCGCACAACCAGCAGCGCGAGGCGCGCCGCCTCGAGGCGGCGATCGAGCAGGCCGAGACCGAGCTGGCGGCGATCGAGCAGGAACTCGCCGACCCGCAATCCTGGAACGACTCGCGCTCGGCGCAGAAGTCGACGCGCCGCCACGCGGAGGCGAAGGCGCACGTCGAGGCGCTCTACGGCGAGCTCGAGACCGTCGCGGGTTAGCTGGAGCGGCCGACGCCGGATCCGCGTCGGGGTCCACGCTGGAGCGGGTCGGGCGGCCGGCGCCTGCTCGTTGTCGCTGGGAGCGGGACGCGTCGTTGATGGTCCGCGAGCTCCGACTCCGTGAGAGCGTCGCGCCCGGATCGCGATCAGGAAGGAGGATCGCGATCCGGCCGCTGTCCGCGGGCGCGGGCTGGCGGACTCCTCGGTCCACGGCGCTTCTTGGTGTGCGGCTCGCGGCGGTGCCGCATTCACGCGAAACCAGCACTCGCGCGAGGTATTCCTCGTCGCTGCTGTGAAGGCACCAAAGCGGGGCGCTATGCCGTTGAAGAATCGCCCTGCGAGCATGCGGCAACACCTCGGTCGCCATGGGCCCGGGGACACCGAAGATGCAGAGGCAACCGCCACCACCGCCGTCTAAGGTTCGCCGAGTGCTTGACCTCACCGCCCTATCGAACCGCGAGTTGCTCCTAGCGTGGACCGGCAGCCTCGAGGAGCTGCGACGACGCGGGGTCGTGCGCACCTATAACAATCCGATTGGCGACATCGCCGAAGCGATCGTCGCCCGCCACTACGGCGGCGTGCGCGGATCTTTCGCCCAGGCTGCGTGGGACGTCGCGATCGGCGAAGAACTCCTTCAGGTCAAGGCATGTCGACGCTCGACCCCCACCACCTCGCTCGGGTTCTCTCCCGTGCGGCACCGTGAGGGTTACACGGCTCTTGTCCTCGTCGTGTTCACCGCCGAAATGAGGGGCTCCTGCCCTTGATGTAGGTGGCGTCGGGCTTCGTTTGGGCGCTTGAGCGGGGCCTTTGCACGGTGAAGCGGCGGTTGGGCGACGCGCACGGGGTCGGCCGTAGGGTCGCGGGTGTCTAGTCCTGCGATCTGGAGGTCGATGGTCCCGTGCGCGTCACTGCTGCATTCTCGTCGTTGCTGCGCTTGGAGG
>Ga0136617_10001532_pt1 | contig 20470 bp, 17 predicted proteins | sample AntDrymUQ3222106_2_FD_129672 | JGI IMG/M metagenome (GOLD analysis project Ga0136617, IMG submission 129672) | Polar desert sand microbial communities from Dry Valleys, Antarctica - metaG UQ322 (21.06) | ecosystem: Environmental > Terrestrial > Soil > Desert | place: Antarctica: Dry Valley...
GCCGTGTCAGCTTCTGTTGCGGGTGTTGATGGCCGCCGAGTCGCCGGCCTACGCTGAGGTGTCGGAGGCGTTGGGGATGCCGATCGGGTCGATCGGCCCGACCCGGATGCGCTGCCTGGACAGACTGCGACAGCTCACCAGAGAGGCCGGTTACGCCTTCGAGCCCACGCCCAATGGGAGTACGTGAGCCAGCCTCTGCACGCCGCCACATGAGCCGCCGGCGATCGTGGGGTCGCGAGCCATACTGACTGCTCAGATGGAGGTGCGCAGCGATGGTCACTGCACAGAAGATTCGCGCGCTGGCCCTGACCCTGCCGCGTACGACTGAGGCTCTGGTACGCGACCGCGTCAAGTTCCGGGTCGGCAGCCTCGTCTACGTGTCCGTCTCGCCGGACGAGACGGTGATGGGATTCGGCTATCCCAAGGAGGAGCGCCTGGCGCTCATCGCCGCCGAGCCGGAGAAGTTCCACCTGCCGGCCAAGTCCGACGAGCGCTACAACTGGGTCCGGGCCTGGCTGGCGGCACTGGATCACCCCGAGATGACCGAGCTGGTGATCGACGCTTGGTGCATGGTCGTGCCGAAGAAGGTCGTGGCGGCATACCTGCACGGTGAGCCAGGGTAGGGCCGTTCATCAGCACGCGATGTGGTGCTTCGCGCCGCCTCGTCTAGTTTGCGGTTACGACGACCGCGCCAGCCTGAGGAGACGCGCCTGATGACCGTCCTCGACCTAGCTCCCGCCGCCAAGCACATGGCTGCCATGATCGGCAATATCTCCGATGAGATGCTCTCCGGCCCGACGCCCTGCCCCGCGTACACCCTTGGCGATCTGCTGGACCACGTCGGCGGACTGAGCCTGGCCTTCACCTGGGCCGCCACCAAGTCCACCACTGGTGCCAGCCAGCAGGGGCCGTCTGGCGACGCGTCGCGATTGGGTGAGGACTGGCGGACCCGCATCCCGCGTGACCTCGACGCGCTGGTGAAGGCGTGGCGCGACCCGGCAGCCTGGAGCGGGATGACGGCGGCCGGGGGGGTCGAACTGCCAGGTGAGGTGGCCGGTCTCGTCGCGCTGGACGAGTTGGTGATTCACGGTTGGGACGTGGCGCGGGCCAGCGGACAGGACTACGAGTGCGACCGCCGGTTGCTTGCGGCCGTACACGGCTTCGTCGCACAGTTCTCCGGACCCGGGCAGGAGGAGCAACGCCAAGGGCTCTTCGGTCCCGTGATCGAGATACCCGAGCACAGGCCGCTGCTCGACCGCGTGATCGGGCTCGCCGGGCGCGACCCCGCCTGGTCGCCGCACTGAGGGTTGGCCACGGCAGTACGAGCGAACATCGAGTTCACCCCGTGGAGCATTGTGCGAGCTATAGAGCGGAAAATGCTCCACACGTCGGGCTCCTGGCCTCAACGGTCGGTGTTCGCTGGTTTGACAACGACCGTTGGCATAGGCTGGCGACATGGCGTTCACAGCACGCTCACAGCCGGCCAGAGAGGCCATCCTCACCGCGGCCAAACGACGCTTCACCGCAGATGGCTACGAGCGGACGACCATCCGACTGGTCGCCTCGGACGCCGGCGTCGATCCGGCCATGGTCATGCGCTACTACCAGAGCAAGGAGGGCCTGTTCAGCGCCGCGGTCCATCTCGACTTGCGGCTGCCCGACCTGGCAGGGGTGCCGCGCGACCAGATCGCAGGTCTGATGGCCCGGCATTTCGTGGACCGCTGGGAGGGGGACCTGACCGACGAGACGATCATCATCCTGCTGCGTTCTGCGGTGACCAACCCCGACGTCGCGATCCGCCTGCGCACAGTCTTCAGCGACCAGGTGCTGCCATTTGTCCGCGCGGCCACCGACGACTCGCCGGACAGCGAAGTGCGCGCCGGCATGATCAGCACGCAGATGCTCGGCGTCGCGCTGAGCCGTTACATCCTGCGGGTGCCACCCGTGGTCGCCCTCGATCAGGAGATGCTGATCGAGCTCGTCACTCCGGTCCTGCACCACTTCCTCATCGACCCGATGCCGGCCGGCCCGATCCCCAACCGCCGGGCCGGCAGGCGCTGATTCAGCAGCGCCGCGGTTGGGCCAGGTGCCAGCCGCTGCTCAACCGGTACCTGCCTGGTTGGTCGATGCGCACCACCGTCCACTTGCCGCCTGGCGTGAGGCAACCGTTGGGACCGCTCAGCGTCAGCCAGCGCGACCAGTGCACCCGGATAACGACGGTCCCCGGCCGATCCATGTCGAAGCTCACCCCGGTGGCGTCGGAGCGCGACAGCTTGGCCGGAGCGCTGACCAGCGGCTGAGCGCTGTTCACCTTGTACAGCTGCCAGTTGTCGTTGCCCCAGACGAGTTGCAGATAGGGCAGACCGGCGGCGATGAGTGCGGCCTCTTGGGAGCCCCACCGGTCCAGCGAGGTGCCGATCGGCACCGCGACATAGGTGATGGCGTTGTCGTAGAGCCAGCCGAGGTACTCCGGCGACGTCAGTGTCCCCTCGGACCCCAGTCCGTAGAACAGCCCGTTGCGCCCCACGTCGACCTGCCGCTCCCACCCGCGGGCCAGCGGCACCGAGTCGGCGACAAATGTCGACTCCCAGTGGTCGCGCATGGGCACCACCTCGACCCGGCCGACCGGGCCGCGCTGGCGCAGTTGGTCGATGAGCGGCTGGTGGAACTCACGCTGGGCGGCGGCCGTGCCGGCGCCACTGAGATCGCCAAGCACCAGCGGTGGCTGCCACCAGCAGATGAGGATCAGGGCCAGGGCGAGCCTTGACCAGGGGAGGCTGGCGGTGGCGGCCACGACCGGCACACTGAAGAGCAGCGCCAACCGGGCAGCATTGAAGCCGATCGGACTCGCGATCTGGTAGGCGGCAAACAGCCCCAGGGCGGAGAGCAACGCACCGGCCCGCACCGCCCTGTAGCGCCCGGGTACGAGAAAGATCACCGCGATGGACAAAGCGATGACGAGCTTCGCCGAGTCGGCGTCGAATGGCTGAATCCCGCCGTCGTGAAAGAGCGCCGTAACCACAAGCATCGGCACGGCCGCCCCGATACCGAGCGCGAGACCGTCGCGACGACGGCCGGTCAGCAGGAGCGCTCCCCCGGCCAGTCCGGTGAACAGTCCCGCAACCGGGCTGGCCGCGGTGCTGAGTGTGGCGGCCAGCACGATCAACCCGGTACGCAGGCGTACGTCGATCTCCTCGAGCGTGACCATGCACAGGGCGATCACCCCGAACGCGAGGCCCAGCGCGAACGTCGTCCGCCCGCTGATCAGATTGCAGACCAGGCACACAGCGCCGAGAACACCGCCTAGCAGCGGCCGGGGCACCCTCGTACGGACCAGCAGAAAGGAAAATGCCACCGCACCGACGACGGAGCCGACGGCTCCCACACCGCGAGCGCCGATGAGAGCATTGAGCGGGCCGGTGAGCAGGCTGTAGCCGAACGGGAAGATGCCGCCGTACCACCGGAAGTCGACCGGCTTGAGTCCGTATTCCTGAACGAATCGCCCACGGGCGACCTGAGCCGCGAGATCGGTGCCGGCCAGCGGGAGGAACAGGAATGCGACAGTCAGCATGAGGGACACCGCGCCAGCGATCAGGACGGTACGGCGAGATGAGACCGGCATACGTTGCAACACGTCGGTCAACCTGCTCGGGTCACGCGTAGAAAACCCTCTCGACCGCAGCGCGGGCACGTCGCATTGTGCGGAGGTAGGACTCGACGAAGCCTCCGGGATCCTGACCGGGAGGGTATCCGACGGCGCGCGCCACCCCCGTCAATTCCCGGCCACGACGTGGTAACGAATCGGCCGGGCGACCTCGTACGAGCAGGATGGCATTGCGTACCCGAGACGCCAGCCGCCACGCCGCCGCCAGAGCGGCAGCGTCCTCCGGCAGCACCAGCCCGGCCTCCGTCGCCGCGGTCAAGGCCGCCAACGTGCTTGTCGTCCGCAGCGCTGGCTGATCGTGGCCGTGTATCAACTGCAGCAGCTGAACCGTCCACTCGACATCGGCGAGCCCGCCTCGGCCCAGTTTCAGATGGGTGGCCGGGTCCGCCCCACGGGGCAACCGCTCGCTGTCCACCCGGGCCTTGATCCGCCGGATCTCGGTGACGTCCTTCGCCGCCAGCCCGCCCGACGGATACCGGTAGGTGTCGATCATGGAGATGAACCGCTGACCGAGCTCAGGGTCGCCGGCCGCCGGCCGGGCCCGCAACAGCGCTTGGGCTTCCCACACTGAGGCCCAGCGCTGGTAGTAGGCGGCGTACGAGCCGAGACTGCGCACCAGCGGGCCCTGCCGGCCTTCTGGCCGCAATCCGGCGTCGACTCCCAATGGCGGATCCGGCGCCGGGACAGCCAGCAGCCGGCGCATCTCCTCGGCGACCTCATGCGCGGCCGTTGTCGCTGCCTCCTCGTCCGCGCCGCTCGTCGGATCGAAGACGAAGAGCACGTCGGCGTCGGAGCTGTAGCCAACCTCCTTCCCGCCGAGCCGCCCCATCGCGATGACGGCCATCTGCATGGGCAGCGGTCCCCCGCGCCGCTCGGCCACGTCAGCCAGGGCGGTGTCGAGCGCCGCCGCGAGCATCGCGTCACTCACGTCGGACAACGCCCGGCCGACCTGGTCGATGTCAAGCAGGCCGAGCAGGTCGGCGCAGGCGATCCGCAACAACTCGTTGCGGCGCAGTCCGCGTGCGGTGACCACCGCGGCCTCGGCACTCTTTTTGCGTTGCGCCGCGGCCTGTAGCGACCCGTGCAGGAAGTCACGCTCGCGCGGGCGCAGCTCCTCGTCAGAGGCCAGCATCCGCAGCGCTTGCGGCGCCCGCGCCAGCAGGTCGGCGACGAAGCGGCTCGAACCCAGCACGAGCGCCAGGCGCTCCGCCACCTTGCCCTCATCGCGCAGGGAGCGCAGAAACCACGGAGTGCGACCCAACGCGTCGGACACCTGCCGGTACGCGAGCAGACCGGCATCCGGGTCCGCGGCATCGGCGAAAACCCCCAGCATGACCGGCAACAAGGCACGTTGGATGGCCGCGGACCGCGAGACTCCCGCCGTGAGCGCCTCGAGGTGGCGCATCGCACCAGTGGGATCGGCGAATCCGAGCACCTGCAACCGCGATGCCGCGGCCTTCGGGGCCAGCCGGAGCTCGTCGCCGGGAACCCGAGCCACCGACTGCAGGAGTGGACGGTAGAAGAGCTTCTCGTGCAGTCGGCGTACCTCTCGGGCGTGCCGGGCCCGATCCACCTCGAATGCCTCGACCGCACCGGCTCCTGGTGATCCCTGATAGCCCAGCGACCTGGCCAGCCAGCGCAGCCCGGCCGGGTCCTCAGGAATCCAGTGCGTTCGCCGTAGCCGTTGTAGCTGTAGCCGGTGCTCGACGGTGCGCAGCCAGCGGTACATCTCTGCCAGGGTCGCCGCGTCCTCGCGGCCGACGTACCCTCCCGCGGCCAGCGCCGCCAGTGCCACCAGGGTCGACCCGCTGCGCAACGACTCGTCGGCCCGGCCGTGGACGAGCTGGAGGAGCTGCATGGCGAACTCCACATCGCGCAGCCCACCCGGCCCCAGCTTCAACTCTCGGTTGGCGTCGCGGGCCGGCAGGGTGGCCTCGACCCGGCGGCGCATTCCCTGGACGTCATCGACAAAGTGGTCGCGATCGGCCGCCCGCCACACCATCGGTGCCAGCCGCTCGACGTAGGCCTCGCCGAGTGCGACGTCGCCGGCGACCGGGCGAGCCTTGAGCAACGCCTGGAACTCCCACGTCCGCGCCCACCGCTCGTAGTAGGCAGTGTGGCTGTCCAGGGTCCGGACCAGCGGGCCGTCCTTGCCCTCCGGCCGCAGCCCGGCATCGACCTGCCACGCGACCTCACCACAGATCTGGATCAGATGGGTGGCAAGCGCCGTCGCGGTCCGCAAGGCAGCGGGGTCGGCCGGTTCGGCGACGAAGACCACGTCGACGTCGGAGACGTAGTTGAGCTCCTGCCCACCGCACTTGCCCAAGCCGATCACGGCCAGGCGGCACGGCACCGCGTCGGGCAGCAATCGAGCCCTGGCTATCGCGAGACCCGCGGCCAGGGTCGCCGCCGCCAGATTCGACATCTCGGCACCGACGTCGGCCAGATCGACCAGCCCGCTCAGGTCGCGGCCGGCCAGCGTGAGCAGGCACCGTCGGTAGGCGACACGAAGATCGCTCACGACCTCGGCGTTGGCCGCGCGCGCCTGGGGTGCGACCGCATGTGGATCGGCGCCCACCGCTAGCAGCAACGTGCCGCGCAGGTCGGTGGCGTCGGGGCGGCCCACCACGATCTTGTCGTCGTCGAGCACGCGCCACTCGCCCGGATGGGACACCAGATGGTCCCCGAGCGACGTACTCGCCCCGAGCACAGTGATCAGACGCCCTCGCAGGGCCGCAGAGCCGCGCAGCGCGTCGAGCAGGGCACCGGGTTGCTGCTGGGACTCGACCATCCGGGCGAGGGTCCGCAGTGCGAGATCGGGATCCGCAGCGGCAGCCAGCGCCTCGACGACCTCTCGGCCGCCCGGCTCCAGCGCTGCCCCGGCCGCGGCATCCCACACCCGCAAGCCGTTCGCTCCCAGCAGTTGCTGAGCGACACCCGCGTCGGCAAATCCCAGCCGGGCGAATGGTGCGCGCTCAGCCAGCGTCACGTCGAGTCCGAAGGCGGCTTAGTCGGCCGGCCCGATGGACCCACGAGCTTGGCGAAACGCTCGGCGACCGGACGCCAGACTTCTGCCACGTCGTCATGGACAGCGATCGCCGCCGCGAGGATGCGGTCCACGTCGTGCGCTGCACTCGGCTGTGCCCGCAGGTCTTCAGCCCACTCGGTCACCTGTTCGGGGGTCGTTTCGATGTGAAACTGCATCCCCCAGGCACGATCACCGATCCGGAACGCCTGATGGGCGTACGTGGTGCCGCTGGCGAGCAGAACGGCTCTGGGCGGCAGGTCGACAATCTCGTCCTCGTGCCAGGCGATGACGTCAGGAGTGAACGGGACCAGTCCGAACAACTCGTCCTGCGCCGCGACGTCACGCCTGGCCACCAGCTGTGCGCCGTACTCCGGCCCCTGGGAGCCCGGCCGAACCCGGCCGCCGCACGCCTCTGCCAATAACTGCGCGCCCAGGCAGATCGCCAGGGTGGGAGTCGCGCTGCTGACCGCATCGCGCAGCAGCGCCTTGGTCGCGGCCAGCCACGGTGCTCCCTGCGCCCCGGTGCCGTCGATGTAGGCGAACTGCGGCCCGCCCAGCACCAGCAGGCCGCCGTAGCCATCGAGGTTCGCTGGCAGCGACTCGCCAGCATAGGGGCGTACCGGCTCAAGTCGGAGTCCGGCGTCGGACAACCAGGTGCCGAGGCGACCCGGGCCCGCAGGTTCGGTGTGCTGGACCACGAGCAGCCGGGGGTGGGGCACGCCCGCCAGCCTATCCGCGCCCGCTGAGAGCGGCCCGATCAACGCAGACCGCTCACAGCATGGGCAGGTAGCGCTCCAGCTCGAAGGGAGTGACGAGCTTGCGGTAGTCGTTCCACTCGGCGCGTTTGTTGCGCAGGAAAAAGTCGAACACGTGCTCCCCGAGCGTCTCGGCCACCAATTCGGAGCTCTCCATCACCCGCAACGCCTCGGACAGATTGTGCGGCAGGTCCTGGTAGCCCGCGGCCCGGCGCTCGACGTCGCTGAGCCCCCAGACATCGTCCTCGGCTCCCACGGGCAACTCGTAGCCCTTCTCTACCCCGCGCAGGCCGGCCGCGAGCAGCAAGGCGAAGACGAGGTACGGATTGCACGCCGAGTCCAGCGAACGGATCTCGACCCGGGTGGAGTTCGCCTTGCCGGGCTTATACATCGGCACCCGGACCAGCGCCGAGCGGTTGTTGTGCCCCCAGCAGACATAGGTCGGCGCTTCTCCCCCGGCGATCAGCCGTTTGTAGGAGTTCACCCACTGGTTGGTCACGGCGGTGAACTCCCGCGCGTGCTCGAGGATGCCGGCGATGAACGACTTGGCCGTGGCCGAGAGCTGCAGGGGGTCGGCGGGGTCGTGGAAGGCGTTGTGGTCGCCCTCGAACAACGACAGATGGGTGTGCATCCCCGAGCCCGGCTGGTCGGTGAACGGCTTGGGCATGAAGGTCGCGTACACCCCCGCCTGCAGCGCGACCTCCTTGATGACGTGGCGGAAGGTCATGATGTTGTCGGCGGTGGTCAGGGCGTCGGCGTAACGCAGGTCGATCTCCTGCTGGCCAGGTGCCACCTCGTGGTGGCTGAACTCCACCGAGATCCCCATCAGCTCCAGCGCCGTCACCGCGTCGCGGCGGAAGTCGTGGGCGATGTCGTGGGTGGTGAGGTCGAAATAGCCGCCGGAGTCGACCGGAGTCGGCGGCCGGCCATCGGTCCGCCGCTCGGTCAGCAGGAAGAACTCGATCTCGGGGTGGGTGTAGAAGGACAGCCCCTTTTCGGCGGCCTTGCCCAATGCGCGTCGCAGCACGTGCCGTGGGTCGGCCCAGGAGGGCGATCGGTCGGGCATGTGGATGTCGCAGAACATCCGCGCGGCGTCGGGCTCGGCGCCGCCCTCCCACGGCATGACCTGGAAGGTGGACGGATCTGGCACCGCGATCATGTCGCTCTCGTACACTCGGGCGAAGCCCTCGATCGCCGAGCCGTCGAAGCCGATTCCCTCCTCGAACGCGGACTCGAGCTCAGCCGGCGCCACAGCCACCGACTTCAGCGTGCCCAGGACGTCGGTGAACCACAGCCGGACGAAGCGGATGTCGCGCTCTTCGAGAGTGCGCAGGACGAACTCCTGCTGGCGATCCATGAGGCCACCCTACGAGCCTTGGGTTACCGAGATGTTGCGCCCAACCGACTTATGGTAACCAGCGGCGTTCCGGGAGAATGGTGCCGTGGCCCAGCTACGTGTCGCGCTCGCCCAAGTCGATGTCACCGTCGGTGACCTCGATGGCAACACCGATGTGGTCCGGACCTGGTCGCGCCGAGCCGCCGACGCGGGTGCGCACCTCGTGGCGTTCCCCGAGATGGCCCTGACCGGCTACCCGCCCGAGGATCTGGTGCTGCGCGAGTCATTCGGGCTGGCCAGCCTCTCGCGGGTCGATGACCTCGCCCGCCTGCTCGCCGACGATGGGCTCGGTGAGCTCGCCGTGGTGGTGGGCTACCTCGACATCGACGGCGGGCCGCGCAACGCGGCCGCGTTGATACATGGCGGCCGGGTCGTCGCCCGCTACTTCAAGCACCACCTGCCCAACTACGGCGTCTTCGACGAGGACCGCTACTTCATCGCGGGCGACCGCTTCGTCGTGACCAGACTGCACGGCATCGACGTGGCGCTGACGATCTGCGAGGACATCTGGGTCACTGGCGGCCCGTTCGCGGTGGCTGCGGCGGCCGGCGTCGGTCTCGTCGTCAACATCAACGGCTCACCGTACGAACGCGACAAGGACGACGGCCGGCTGGCGCTCGCCGCGCGCCGGGCACGTGAGGCGGAGGCCGTCGTTGCCTACGTCAACATGGTCGGCGGACAGGACGAGTTGGTCTATGACGGAGACTCCCTGGTGGTCGCCGCGGACGGTGCGCTGATCGCGCGCGCACCGCAGTTCGACGAGACGCTGCTGGTGATCGACCTCGACCTGCCATCAGCGACCAGCCACGTGACCGGCCCGACCCGCGGGATGATCATCGAGCGCACGGCCATCTCCGACCACGCCTTGCCGCCATACCGGGCACAGCCGCCGGCAGTGGCCGAGTCGCTGAGCGACGAAGCCGAGGTCTGGGGCGCCCTGGTCACCGGCACGCGCGACTACGCGCACAAGAACGGCTTCACCTCGGTGGTGCTCGGCCTCTCTGGTGGCATCGACTCCGCGGTGGTGGCCACCATCGCCTGCGACGCTCTCGGCTCGGCGGCGGTGCACGTGGTCGGCATGCCGTCGAGACATTCATCGGAGCACTCGCTCGCCGACGCCGAGGATCTCGCCCGCCGGCAGGGGCTGCGGTGGCAGGCCGTCCCGATCGCAGCGATGGTCGACGCGTACGAGTCGACGGTGCACCTGAGCGGCCTGGCAGCGGAGAACCTGCAGGCCCGGGTCCGCGGGACATTGCTGATGGCGCTGTCCAACGAGCACGGTCATCTGGTCCTGACCACCGGCAACAAAAGTGAGCTGGCCACTGGCTATTCCACGCTGTACGGAGACAGCGCGGGCGGCTTCGCGCCGATCAAAGATGTGCCCAAAACGCTGGTGTGGCAATTGGCCCGCTGGCGCAATGCCCTGGCCGAAAAGAGCGGGGAGCTGCCGCCGATCCCGCAAAGCTCCATCGACAAGCCACCCTCGGCGGAGCTGGCGCCCGGCCAACTCGACAGCGACCGGCTGCCGCCCTACGACCTGCTCGATGCGCTGCTTGCCGACTACGTCGATCGTGACCTGGGCCGCTCAGCGCTGCTCGAGCGCGGCCACGATCCTGAACTGGTGGAAAGAGTGCTGCGGTTGGTCGATGCGGCAGAGTTCAAGCGCCGGCAGTACCCACCCGGCCCCAAGATCTCACTCAAGGCATTTGGCCGCGACCGGCGCTTGCCTATTACGAACCGCTGGCGAGAAACAATCACGGGCGCCCACGACAATCACAGTCGCTAAAAGCAACCGTAAGATTACACACTGTAATACTTGGAACCTTGTTTTGGTGATTGCGCCTTCGGGCCAGGGGGTGGGTGTGCGGCGACTGGGGGGCTGAGCGAGGCTCAACCGAGTCACCCCCTCCATGTTGCTGAGAGCGATATCGCAACTACTCCTAGCCATTCCCGGGACTGTGAATGAATGCCTATGTCGCTTATCGCTTTCGGCAATTAGTCATTCGTTCAATTCGCAGGTACCGTCTGCGATTACACGCTGAGGACTCCCGCACTTGGGAGTAAAGGCGGAACCATCGGGGGGAATTCTAAGATGTTCGTCAATCGTCCGGGCTTGCCCGGGAATGCCGGTATCGGACGTGCCTGTTCGCAGGTGCTGACCGTGGTAGCCGCGGCCCTGTGCCTGGCGCTGGTCAGCCCGGCTGGCGTCAGCAGCGCGGACCCGGTTTCGCCGTCCCCGTCCGTTCGTTCCTACATCGTGGTGCTCAAGCCCGGGATGAACACCCGTCCGGTCGCCGAAAAGCAGCCCCAGCTCCTCGGGGCGCCTCTGCGGCACCGTTTCTCCGCCGCCCTCAACGGATACGCCACGAGCCTGACGGCCGCGCAGGCAGCCAGCATGCGCGCCGATCCGAGGGTCGCCTATGTCGAGGCCGACGGGGTGATGCGCGCGACAGGGCAGACACTCCCACTGGGCGTGAACCGCATCGATGCCGACCTCAGCACAACCAAGACAGGCAATGGCTCGGGCGCTGTCGGCGTCGTCAACGCCTACGTCATCGACACCGGAGTCTCAGCTCACCCTGACCTCAACCTCGTCGGGCACAAGAACTGGACTGGCGACGGCAAGTACTACGACTGCAATGGGCACGGCACCCACGTCGCCGGCATCATCGGCGCCAGGGACAACGCAAGCTACGTCGTCGGAGCAGCCCCAGGGGTGGCCCTGACCGACCTGAAAGTCCTCGGCTGCGACGGCAGTGGCCTCACCTCCAGCGTCATCGCCGCGGTCGACTGGGTCGCCGCGAACGCGAGGAAGCCGGCCGTGGTCAACCTCAGCCTCAGCGGGAATCCGTCCACGGCGCTCGACAGCGCGGTCAGGAATGCGGCAGCCAAGGGAGTACTCATGGTCGTCGCGGCCGGCAACGCCGGTGCCGACGCGTGCAACTACTCCCCCGCCCGGGCCGGCGCCGGCATCGACAACGGCGTCATCACCGTCGGGGCGACCGACTCGACCAACGCGGCGGCCTCCTTCAGCAACTACGGGGCCTGCGTCGATATCTGGGCTCCCGGCGTCGGGATCCTCTCGACCTACAACAACGGCGGCACCGCCACCATGTCGGGCACATCAATGGCTGCCCCCCACGTCGTCGGTGCCGCCGCCCTCTACGAACTCATGTACCGGACCACGTACATGCCCAGCACGGAGAGAATCCTCAAGTCCAGGGTGATCGCTACCGGCAAGACCAGCAAGGACAATCGGGCGATCAAGATCGTGTACGCCCGGAGCTACTGAGCTCATGTGACCAGCACGACAATGCGAGTACGCCTGCCGCGTGCGACGATCGACGCAGCCCGGGGACGTTCAGCCGACGCCTCGAGGAAGAAAGAAGGATCATCGTGGATTCCTCCGCCGAGCCGTCCCTGTACGGGGGGCCCGCCAGCCGCCGGGTGACTGTCCGCGACATCCAGGCCGCCAAAGACCGCGGTGAGCGCTGGCCGATGCTGACGTCGTACGACCAGTACTCCGCAGAGATCTTCGACGAGGCCGGTGTGCCCGTCCTGCTCGTCGGCGATTCCGCCGCCAACAACGTCTACGGCTATCCCGACACGATCGCCGTCACGATCGACGAGTTACTCCCCCTCGTCCGGGCGGTGACCCGTTCCTCACGACGCGCGCTCGTCGTCGCCGACCTGCCGTTCGGCTCGTACCAGGTCTCACCGACCCAGGCCCTGGAGACGTCGATTCGCTTTATGAAAGAAGGCTGCGCGCAGGCAGTGAAGCTCGAGGGGGGTGCCCGGGTCGTGCCGCATGTCGAGGCTGTCGTATCCGCCGGGATCCCGGTCATGGCGCACATCGGATTCACCCCGCAGAGCGTGCACGCGATCGGCGGCTATCGCGTACAGGGACGCGGCGACGCCGGTGAGCAACTGGTCGAGGACGCGCTCGAACTGCAACGAGCGGGGGCCTTCAGCGTCGTGCTGGAGATGGTGGCGGCCGAGGTAGCCAAGCGGGTCACCGCCGAGCTGACCATCCCGACCATCGGCATCGGCGCCGGCGTCGACTGCGATGCCCAGGTGCTGGTCTGGCAGGACATGGCGGGCCTACGCGGCGGCAAAATGCCGAAGTTCGTCAAGCAGTACGCCGACCTGCGCGGGACGCTTGCCGGTGCCGCCGCCGCCTTCGCCGAGGACGTTCGTACCGGCGCCTATCCCGACGGGCAGCACTCCTACGCCTGACGCTCTGCTATTCGATGATGCGGGGCTATTCGATGATGCGGGGCTATTCGGCGATGCGGGGCTATTCGGCGATGCGGGCCAACTGCGCCTCGAGCACGTCACGGGCCTCGAGCAGCGACGGTCCGTACCACGTCAGGTGCCGCCCGCTGACCAACGCGACGGGTAGCCCGGGAAATGCTTCTGGCCCGTCGTCGGCACCGAAGGCGTACGGCTCGTCGGGCAGCACGACCAGGTCGGCCCCGGAGGAGCGCACGTCGGCGACGGCGATCTTCGGATATCTGTCCGCTGCGCCGGCGTAGGCATTGGCGACTCCGAGGCGACGCAGCACGTCGCCGGCGAAAGTATCCGACCCCAGAACCATCCACGGCCGGCGCCAGATGGGCACCACAGCGGTCCAGCGCGGTGGCGAGCCGTCATAGGTCGACGACCAGGTGCGCTTAGCGTCGTCAACCCACGGCGGTACACCGATGCCGCACGCGCTGAGCATCCGCGACAGTGACGTGAACGCCTGGGCCAGGGTCCGGGGATTGGTCACCCACACGGCGATGCCGTCGGCGCGGAGAGCTGCTACGTCTTCGGCGCGGTTCTCCTCAGCATTGGCCAGTACGAGGTCCGGAGCGCACTGTCGTACGACGTCGAGGTCGGGGGACTTGGTGCCGCCGATCCGACGCAGGTCAAGGTCCGCCGGGTGGGTGCACCACTCGGTGGCACCGACCAGCAGGCCGCGGGCACTCACCGCCACCGACTCCGTCAGTGATGGCACGAGCGAGACGATGCGCTGGACAGGCCTGCGCAGCGGCACCGGCGTACCGAGGTCGTCAGTCTTCATCTCGCACCCCCACCTCACCGTGATCCAGGGAAGCGCGCATACCGAATGCGGTACGCAGGTTTCCCTGGATCACCGGGGGCTTCCCGCCTCGCTGCGCTCGATGCTCACTCGGTCTAGACATCGGTGACGCGGATGCCCGCATGGGCTCGGTAGCGACGGTTGACTGCGATGAGATTGGCTGTCAGGGCTTCGACTTGGTGGCAGGTGCGCAAGCGCCCCGCATAGATCCCGCGCAGACCGGGCACCCGGTCGGCGAGGGCTTGCACGAGGTCCGTCGACGCCCGGTCGTCGCCCACGACGAGAACGTCGGTCTCGACTCTGTCCACGGCAACGTCGGCAAGCAGAACCGCGGACAGATGGTGGAACGCGCCCACGACGTAGCTGTCCGGCAGCAACGCCGCCGCCTGCTCCGCGGCGCTGCCCTCGGGCACGCTTATCGCGTACGCGCCATGCTTGTCGAAGCCGAGCGGATTCACACAATCGACGACGATCTTCCCCCGCAGTTCGACAGACAGCGACGCGATGGTCTCCGCATGTCCCGCCCAGGGAACGGCGATGATCACCACATCGGCCTTGGCCGCCACCGACGCGTTGTCCGCACCGCCGACAGGTCCCCCGCCCTCGGCTGAGATCTCCGCGGCTGCCAGCATCGCCCGGTCGCTGTCCCGCGAGCCGATGAGCACTGACAGCCCGGCAGCAGCGAACCTCGTCGCCAGGCCGCGCCCTTGCGGCCCGGTACCGCCGACGATCCCGATCACCACAACGCCGAGTTCGGACCCGCCGGACGGCGCGTGCGGCATGCACTCCTCCTCTGTTGGAACAGTTGGGCGACTCTGGCACAGCCATCCTCGCAGGCTCGGCCCGCGCCCATCCGCTAAGTCGGTGGACGCGTGGGCGCGGGCGGCAGCAGGCTGCCTCCCATGGGCTCACCAGATCCGCCGCACCGAACCCTGGGCTCGTCGCAGGGATCGGCGTCAAGGCGGTCCTGGCGAATCCGGCATCTCGGCCTCGACATCTCGCCGCTGCGCACGTCGCGCGAGTTCCGGTTGAACTTCGCCGGATCCCTGGTGTCGTCGTTCGGTTCGATGATCACCTATGTGGCGGTCCCGTACCAAGTTGCGCAGGTCACCCACTCCCCCCTCTCGGTCGGATTGCTGGGGATCTGTGAACTCGTACCGATCCTGCTGATGTCGTTAGTGGGAGGCGCGCTCGCCGACTACATTGACCGGCGCCGGATGGTGCTACTGGCGGAGACGGGACTCGCGCTGGTGACCGTGGCACTGCTGATCAATGCGACTCTCGATCACCCTGCCCTCTGGGTGCTGTACGCCTGCGCGGGCACGACGGCAGCTCTCGACGGGATTCAGCGACCGGCGCTGGACTCGATGATCCCGCGCCTGGTCACGCCGGCCCAGATACCGGCCGCGGCTGGCCTGACTTCGCTGCGCGGGAACGCCGCTCACGTGGGCGGCCCGGCCGTCGCCGGTCTGCTCATCGCCGCAGTTCCGCTCTCCTGGGTGTACGCAGTGGACGCCGTGACGTTTGCCGTAAGCCTCGTGGTTCTGCTGCTGATGCATGCCGTGCCGCCGCCGCCCGACGCCGATCGGCCAAGCGTCCGCAGCGTCATCGACGGGCTGAGGTATGCGCGCCGCCGTCCGGAGCTGATGGGCACCTATCTCGTTGACATCAATGCGATGTTCTTCGGCATGCCCATGGCGCTGTTCCCCTTCGTTGCCGATGACTTCGGCGGCCCGGAAGTCCTGGGGTTGCTGTACGCAGCACCGAGCGCTGGCGCGATCGTTGCCACGCTGACATCGGGGTGGACCAGCCACGTTCGTCGGCACGGGTTGATGGTGGTGCTGGCGGCCGGCGGCTGGGGTGCGGCGATCGTGGGATTCGGGCTGGCCGACGAATTCTGGCTGGCGCTGTTGTGCCTCGGGTTGGCGGGGGGTGCCGACATGATCAGCGGCATCTTGCGCGCGATCATCTGGAATCAGACGATTCCCGATCACCTGCGCGGACGTCTCGCCGGCATAGAGATGGTCAGTTACACGACCGGGCCACTGCTGGGCAACATCGAGTCGGGCCTCACTGCGGCGGTGTTTTCTGTGCGCACCTCGATCGTCTCGGGTGGCGTTCTGTGCATCGTTGGCACCGCCGTGCTGGCACTCACGCTGCCCGCCTTCTTGGCCTACGACGGGCGACAGGGACTCGCCCGAAAGCAGGCGGCGGACGCCGCTCGCGCGGCTTTCGCGGCTGACTGAAGCTGCGCCAAGGAAAACGGCCAGCCGCCGCACCTGCGGCGGCTGGCCGTTTTCCTTACCACTGCCCGGGCGTCGATGCGGCCACCACCGCGTGTCGACTCGCAGATCAGCTCTTGGTGGCCCGCTTCACTGGTGCCTTCTTCGTGGCGGGCTTGCGCGCCGTGGTTGTCCGCGTAGCGGTTGTCCGCTTGGCGGCTGAAGTCTTCTTGGCGGTTGACTTCTTCGCTGCTGTCTTCTTGGCGGGCGCCTTCTTGGCCGCGGTCTTCTTGGCAGCCGACTTCTTCGCAGGAGCCTTCTTCGCTGCCGTTGTCTTCTTGGCCGTCGACTTCTTCGCCGTCACCTTCTTAGCGGTTGTCTTCGCCGTCGACTTCTTCGCCGCGGTTGTCTTCTTGGCCGTCGACTTCTTGGCCGCGGTCGAACTCTTGGCCGCCGAGACCCTCTTGGCGGGCGCCTTCTTCGCCGCCGTCTTCCCGGTCAGCTTCTTCGCCGCTGCCTTGGTTGCCGCCATGTACGTCCTCCCTAGGTGATGCTCGTGACTCTAATGAAAGGCCACACGTTCATAACGTCAACGCGCCACGCCGTGCGACGAACAACTGTCATTCGCCACTTGGCAGTGTCCTTTCGAGAGTCCTTGTCTCTTGTCGAGCTATTCGTCAAGCGAAAACCCTTGCCGCGCCTGGCTTTCTAGGTCAGCCGCAGGTGTCGACCCGACAAGCAATAGAGAACAGGTCGTTGACGCCTTCACTCACGATAAATCAACTGCTCCCTCACCGCAGCGAAACAGCACACGACATGAAGCTCGCGGCTCGGCGCGCATTGCGTGCGGCCGTCCACAATGGACGCAATCAGGTGTCGCCGGTGACTTATACGATGGCGGAAGTGTGCACTCTCACCGCGACCGCCACTGCCCGGCCTTCTTCTGTCCTCAATGGATAGTGGGCCCTCAGACGAGAGAGATCGTGGCTGCCGAGATGCTTCTCGACGTGTCCACCGACAGCGACGCCGCGATTCCGAGCCCTGACGCCGGACGGGCACCTGCTATCAGCTGGCCAACGCATTCCGAGCATTCCGGCATCGTGGCTTCACGATCGGGCTGCTGCCTGGAGGCCCCAAATGCACGAGCCGCGGATGGGGTGCGGACGGTTTGTGCACACCGCCGACGTCCTCGCACGCAATGGGCTGACCCACGGGCCGGCAGCTCCGACGGGCCGGCAGCCACCGTCGTCGGAGCCGTGCCCTGCAGAGCGGACGGGCTCCCCCAGCACTCGTGATCGCCTTCGCCGACCGGGGTCGCGGCGCCACAAAGGGGGCTGCCGCGCCCCGGCCACCCAGGCTTCCGATACGGCTCGGGCGCCGCTTTATGGACTGACCGGTCTGATATGAGTTAGCCTGAGGCATGGCACGGACCAAGGAGTTCGACCCGGCGGTCGCGCTGGATGCTGCCCTTGAGCTGTTCTGGCGGCATGGCTACCAATCGACGTCGATGGTCGACCTCGTCGAGCACCTGGGTATCGCCAGGGCGAGCATTTACGCCACGTTCGGCAACAAGCGCGAGCTGTACTTCAAGGCGCTGGACAAGTATCTGGAATCGCGCGATCCGAACCCCGTGGAGATGCTGTCCCAGCCCGGTCCGGTGCTGCCGGCGGTGCGGGCGCTGGTGGAGCAGTACGTCGATGAGGTCACGAATGACGAGCTGCGAAAGGGCTGCTTTGTGGTCAACACGGCGATCGAGATGGTGCCGGGTGACGTCATTGCGGCGCGGCGGGTCGAGGCGAGCTGGAACGTCCTGGAGACCGCCCTGGTGACGGCACTGACCCGGGCGCGCGCGCAGCGTGAGCTCGCGGCGGACACCGATCCGCGCGCGCTGGCCCGATTCCTGCTCGTGGTTCTGCAAGGTCTGAAAGTTGTCGGCAAGGGCTCGCCGGATCCCAGCCGGATCCGGGATGCCGCTGCCCACGCGCTGCGCGTGCTCGAGTAACCCGGGCTGGATGGCGGGTCCAGTGAGTCCGAAGGGCGCGATGCGGCGTAATAACGGAACGATCGATCTGGAAAGGATGTGGTCCCCCTATGGTCGGTAGTGCAACGCGCAGCGCCACTGGTACCCAATCCGATTCGGCCGGATCTGTAGCGCGGCGTACCAGTAGTGCATTCGGGCTGCTCGCCACGGTCCAGGGCACACTGATTCTCACGATAGGGATCATCTCGGTGCCACTCCCGGCGATCCAGCGCGATCTCGGCTTGAGCGGCGGCGAGTTGGCGTTGGTCAACACCGCATTCGGGCTGTCATTCAGCGGTCTCCTGCTGCTCGGCGGTCGGGTCGCGGATCTGGTCGGCCGCCGCCGGGCCCTGCGTCTGGGGTTGGCCGCGTTCGGGCTCGCTTCGATCGCGGCCGGGCTCGCGCCGTCCCTCGGCGTGCTGCTGGCCGCCCGGTTCGCCGCGGGCGCGGCCGCGGCATTGAGCGCGCCAGCGGGGATGGCCCTGCTCGGTGCCGTCTTCCCCGACCCCGAGAGTCGTACCAGGGCCATCGGCATCTGGGGTGGCGTGTCCAGCGCCGGGGCACTCGGCGGTGTGCTGCTGTCCGGGTTGTTCGGTGCCTGGGCGTCGTGGCGCTGGGCCTTCGCGATCCCGGTGTCGGTCGCGGCGGTGGCGGTGATGGCTGCGCCACGGCTGTTGCCAACCGGGCCGTCGCCGCGCCGGGCTCGACTGGACGTTCCGGGCGCGCTGCTGGCCACGGCGGGGGTGTCGGCGTTCAGCTACGGTCTGGTGACGACGCTGGACCGCCCCTGGGCGTCGGCGATGGTTTTGCTGCCGTTGCTCGGCGGAGCTGCGCTGCTAGCGGCGTTCCTGATGGTCGAGTCCCGCGTGCGGGCACCGCTGCTGCCGCCCGGCTTCCTGTCCGCTCCTGGCCGCGCCGCGGCGCTGGTGGCGTTGCTGGTCGCCGTCGCCGGGATCGCGAGCAGCGGTTTCATTTTCGCGCTGTACTTCCAGCAGATCCGCGGCTGGTCGGCGCTGCGGACCAGTGCGGCGTTCCTGCCGTATCTGCTGATCCTGGCGACTTCGGTGGTGGCGGGGCGGTTGGTGAGCCGTGCCGGGCCGCGGGTGATCACGACAGCGGGGCTGGCGATTGCCGCTGCCGGCTTGCTGCTGTTCGGCCAACTGGGGGTGACCAGCCCATACGTGGGAGCGTTGTTGGCCGGGATGGTGCTGTTTCCCGTCGGTGCGGGGCTGACTTTCGCAGGTGCCACCGTGGCGGCGGTCGCGAGCGCACCGGAGGAGCAGGCGGGCCTGGCAGCCGGGGTGGTGAACACCGCCATGGAACTCGGGCCCACGATCGGGCTTGCCCTGCTGGTCTCGGCGGCCGGCACGTACGCCACCCGGCTCGCCGGCGCCGGTGCTGACCCGCCAGTGGCCACCACCGGTGGCTACGCATTCGCGTTCACAGCCGCCGCTGTCGCCTTCGCACTGACCGCGGCGATGGCCGCTGTGGCGCTGCGGACAACCCATCCGATCCGTACAGGAGGAAGCACATGACCACACGATTCACCGACATGGTCGCGCTGGTGACCGGTGGTGGCACGGGCATCGGCCGTGCCACCGCGCTCGCCTTCGCCCGTGAGGGGGCCGCCGTGGCCGTCGCCGGGCGTAGCCCGGAGCCGCTCGCAGAGACCGTGCGGCTCATCGAGACCGACGGGGGGAAGGCCAGCGCGGTCACCGCCGATGTCACCCACGCCGAGGACGTCGCGCGCCTCGTCGACACCACTGTGACCCGGCACGGTGGACTGCACATCGCCTTCAACAACGCGGGCGTCCTCATTCCCGGGTTGATCGCGGAGGTCGACGAGCCCACCTGGTCGAGCATGCTGGCCACCAACCTCACCGGGGTATGGCTGTCGATGAAGTACGAGATCGCCCACATGCGCAGCCACGGCGGCGGCACCATCGTCAACACCTCATCCATCCCGACGACGATGGTCCCCGGTCTCGGCGCCTACGGTGCCAGCAAAGCCGGTGTCAGCGCCCTCACCAGGGCAGCCGCCCGCGAGCACCTGCGCGATGGGATCCGCATCAACACGATCTCCCCGGGTCCGGTGGACATCGTGATGTCGCGCGCGCCCGGCGAGACCGACGCCGAGCGCGACGCCCGCATGCAGACCCAGCACCCCCTGGGCCGGGTCGCGAGAACCGATGAGATCGCCGCCGGCGTTTTGTGGCTCGCCTCGCCCGAGTCCAGCTTCACCATCGGCCACGACCTCGTCATCGACGGGGGCGCCACCGCGTGACCCGAACCCCTCAGCACC
>Ga0136617_10001533_pt1 | contig 20470 bp, 18 predicted proteins | sample AntDrymUQ3222106_2_FD_129672 | JGI IMG/M metagenome (GOLD analysis project Ga0136617, IMG submission 129672) | Polar desert sand microbial communities from Dry Valleys, Antarctica - metaG UQ322 (21.06) | ecosystem: Environmental > Terrestrial > Soil > Desert | place: Antarctica: Dry Valley...
ACCAGCGGCACGCCGCCGCAGTCGGCCAGCAGGGTCGGCTTGCCCGGCTTGATCGCCAGGCCGTGGCAGACCACGTCGCCGAGCTTCTCCACCACCGAGGCGGTGAGGTCGCGCGCGCCGACCGACGAGCCGGCCGAGACGACCACCACGTCGTCCTCCGCCAGCGCCGCGGCCAGCGCGGCTTCCAGCGCGCTCGCGTCGTCGGGCACGATGCCGCGCACGGCGGGTTCGCCGCCCGCCTCGCGCACCACGCCGGCCAGGGCGGGCGCGCAGGCGTCGCGCACCTGCCCAGGCCCCGGCGCAACCGTGCCGGCCGGCACCACCTCGTCGCCGGTGGAGAGGATCCCCACCCGCGGCGGCGCGTGCGCGGCCAGCGCGGTCACGCCCGCCGCGGCCAGCAGGCCGAGGTCGGCGGCGCGCAGCGGGCGCCCGGCCGGCGCGAGGACGTCGCCCGGGCCGGCCTCCTCCCCCGGCTGCAGCACGCCGTCCCCCGGCGCCACCCCGCGCAGCAGCTCGACGTGCCCGGGCATCGGCTCGGTGGTGTGCTCGACCATGACCACCGCGTCCGCGCCGTGCGGGAGCACGCCGCCGGTCGGGATCGCCATCGCCGCGCCCGGGCCCACCTCCCCCGCGGGCGCGACGCCTGTGCTCACCGCGCCCGTCAGCTCCAGGTAGGCGGGCAGCGATTCGGCCGCCGCGTAGGTGTCGGCCGCGCGGACCGCGTAGCCGTCCACGGTGGCGCGCGCCACGGGCGGCAGCCGCTCGCCGGCGACCACGTCGGCGGCCGGCACCACGCCGAGCGCCGGCGCCGCCTGGACCACCCGGCTGCGCCGTGCCGGGGCCAGCGCCGCGAGCGCCTCGTCCACCCGCAGGACGGTCAGGAACACGCTACGCGACGGGGTCGCGCTGCATGCGCAGGACCGACATCACCGGCCCGAGCGCCACCTGCCCGAGCCCGCAGATCGAGGTGAGCCGCATCGTCTCCTCGAGCTCGTCGATCCGCACGTCGACATCGGCCGCGCTCCCGCCCCGCTCGAGCAGCTCGACGAGGATGGTGTGCGCCTTGTTCGAGCCGACGCGGCACGGGACGCACTTGCCGCACGACTCGTTGCGGAAGAAGTTCAGCACCGCGGTGGCGGAGGCGAGCAGGTCGGTGCCCTCCTCCATCACCACCATCGCGCCGGTGCCGAGGGCCGAGCCCGCCTCGCTCACCGCGTCGAAGGTCAGCGGCACGTCCGCGCAGTCCGGCCCGAGGAAGTCGGTCGACGCCCCCCCGGGCTGCACGGCGCCCAGCGCGGCGCCGTCGCGCATGCCGCCGGCCAGCGCGATCACCTCGCCGATCGTCGTCCCGGCCGGCACGCAGAACACGCCGGGCGCCTCGACGTGGCCGGAGACGGAGAAGAACTTCAGCCCCTCGCCGCCGTTGATCCCCTGGTCCTTCCACCACTGCGCGCCGCGCGCCAGGATGATCGGGACCGCCGCGAAGGTCTCAACGTTGTTCATCAGCGTCGGCTTGCCGTGCAGGCCGTAGCCGCCCGGGAACGGCGGCTTGTTGCGCGGCTCGCCGCGGTGGCCCTCCATGCACTCGATCAGCGCCGACTCCTCGCCGAGGATGTAGCCGCCGGGCGACGTGAAGACGTCGATCGCCACGCCCTCCATCGCGCCCGCCGCCTCCGCGCGGGCCAACTCCTCGCGCAGCACGGCCTCCTCCGGCTCGTACTCGTGGCGGATGAACACCCAGCCCTGCTCGGCGCCGATCGCGCGCATCGCGTGCAGCATCCCCTCGACCACCAGGTGCGGCTGCTCGGCGAGGATCTGGCGGTCCTTGAACGTGCCCGGCTCGGCCTCGTCGGCGTTGCAGATGACGTACTTGGGGCCGTCCTCCTGCCCGCGCACCATCGCCCACTTCTTGCCGGTCGGGAAGCCCGCGCCGCCCATCCCCTTGATCCCGCACTCGTCCAGCACGGGCACCGGGTCGCCGGTGTGGGAGCGCAGCACGCCGTAGTGCTCCTCGACGCTGCGGTACGGGTCGTTGGGCCGCTGCTCGCCGCCGCGCGCGACCGGCGGGTAGGCCTCGTCGACCACCGCCACGGGCGCCCGGTCGCAGCGCCCGACGCACGAGACCTCGTGCACCGAGGCGCCGGCCGGGACCTCCGCGCGGCCGCGCGCGAGCCGGCAGGAGAGATCGCGGCACACCGCCACCTCGACCCCCTCGGGCGGGGAGGTGCGGAAGTGCGGATAGAAGGAGACGATCCCCTCGAGCTCGTAGAGCGGCCGGCGCACGTCGCGCGCCAGCTTCACGAGCGTGTCGCGCGAGAGCCAGCCGTGCTCGCGCTGCAGCGCGGTCAGGGCGGGGATCAGCGACGGCCCGGGGAACTTGCCGGCGCGCGCCTCGACCCCGGGCACGCGGCCGTTGCCGGCCGCGCCGGCCATCAGCCGGCTCCCTGGCGCGCCTGCTTGGAGTCGGGCAGCGGCGCGTGCCCGTTCTCGGCGACCGTCTCCACGCGCACCGCGCAGAACTTGTACTCGGGGATCTTCCCCGTCGGGTCGATCTCGTCGATGGTCAGCAGGTTGGCCGCCGCCTCGCGGAAGTGGAACGGGATGAAGCAGGAGCCGGGCGTCTCGCGGTCCGAGACCTTGGCCGCCAGCTCGACGAAGCCGCGCCGGGACGTCACGCGCACGAAGTCGCCGTCGGCGATGCCCATCCGCGCCGCGTCCTCGACGGCCACGAAGACCATCGCGGTGGGCGCGATGGCGTCCAGCGCGAACGAGCGCCGCGTCATCGAGCCGGTGTGCCAGTGCTCGAGCAGCCGGCCCGTGTTGAGCACGAAGGGGTACTCGGCGTCGGGCAGCTCCTTGGCCGGCATCCACTCAGTGGGCATCAGGTGGGCCTTGCCGTCGTCGGTGGCGAAGGACTCCCCGAACAGCACCACGGTGCCGTCGGAGTGCTCCGGGTCGGGGTTGGGATAGAGCTTGCCGGCCGGCGCCAGGTTGCCGTACTCCAGCCCCGCGTAAGCGGGCGAGAGCGCGACCATCTCGTCGAACACCTCCGACGGCGACGCGTAGTCCATCGGCAGCCCGATCCGCTCGGCGATCGCCGCGATGATCCGCCAGTCCTCGCGCGCCTGCCCGGGCGCGTCGAGCACCTTGCGGCCGACCTGCACGCGCCGGTCGGTGTTCGTGTACGTGCCGTCCTTCTCCATGAACGACGTGGCCGGGAGCACCACGTCGGCGAACTCGGCCGTCTCGGTGAGGAAGATGTCCTGCACGACGAGGAACTCCAGCGCGGCGAGGGCCTTGCGGACCTTGTTGATGTTCGGGTCCGACAGGAACGGGTTCTCGCCCATCATGTACATGCCGCGCACGCCGCCCTTCAAGGCGGAGGCGACGATCTCGGTGACGGTCAGGCCGGGCTCGTCGTCGAGCTCCCTCCCCCACGCCTCGCGGAACTTCTCCTGCGCGGCGGAGTGGTCGACGCGCTGATAGTCGGGGAACATCATCGGGATCAGCCCCGCGTCGGAGGCGCCCTGGACGTTGTTCTGCCCGCGCAGCGGATGCAGGCCCGTGCCCGGCCGGCCGACGTGGCCGGTGATCGCGCACATGGCGATCAGGCAGCGCGCGTTGTCGGTGCCCGTCGTGTGCTGGGAGATCCCCATGCCCCAGAAGATCACCCCGGCGCCCGCCTCGCCCCACAGCCGCGCGACCTCGCGGATGGTGTCGGCGTCGATCCCGGTGATCTGCGCGGCGCGCTCGGGCGGGTACTGCCGGACCATGGCGGCCAGCTCGCCGTAGTTGGTGGTCCGCTCGGCGACGAACTCGCGGTCGATCAGGCCGCGGGCGATGATCTCGTGCAGCACGCCGTTGTAGAAGGCGACGTCGGTGCCGGGCTTGAGCTGGCAGTAGACGTCGGCGTGGTCGGCGATCCGCTCGCGCCGCGGGTCGACCACGATCAGCTTGGTGCCGCGCCGGCGGGCCTGCTTGAAGAAGGAGGCGGCGACGGGGTGGTTGGCCGTCGTGTTGGTGCCGGCCAGGATGGCCACGTCGGCGTTGATGATGTCGCCGTAGGTCGTGGAGACGGCCCCCGAGCCGACGCCCTCGAGCAGCGCGGCGACGCTCGAGGCGTGGCACAGGCGCGTACAGTGGTCGACGTTGTTGGTGCCGAAGCCCGCGCGGATCAGCTTCTGGAAGAGGTAGGCCTCCTCGTTGGAGCACTTCGCCGAGCCGAAGCCGGCGATCGCCCCCGGGCCGTGCTCGGCGTGGATCCCCTTGAGCTTGGAGGCCGCCAGGTCGAGCGCCTCCTCCCAGCTGGCCTCGCGGAAGTGCGGCAGCACCTCGCCGTAGTCGACGATCCCGCCCGGCCGCTTGCGCCCGCGGCCCTCGCCCTTGACGTCGCTCGACAGCGGGCCCTTGGGGTAGGTGACGCGGATCAGCGGCGTGGTCAGGCGCTGGGGCGAGGCGGCGTAGTCCCAGCCGTAGCGCCCCTTCACGCACAGGCGCCGCTGGGAGCCGGGCTGCTCGCGCCTGTCGGCGAAGGCGATCGCGTTGCGCTCGGTGTCGACGTGGTAGGTCAGCGCGCAGCCGACGCCGCAGTACGGGCACACCGTGTCGACCGACTTGAGCGTCTCGCGCGGCGCGATCGGGACATCGCGGATCGGCTTGTTGACCAGCGCGCCGGTCGGGCAGGCGGCGACGCACTCGCCGCAGGTGACGCAGCTCGACTCGCCCATCGGGTCGTTCAGGTCGAAGGCGATGCGGGTGGCGTAGCCCTTGCCGGAGCGGCCGATGACGTCGTTGCCCTGGATGTCGTCGCACGCGCGCACGCAGCGGTCGCACAGGATGCACGCGTCGTGGTCGACGCTGATCACCGGGTTCGACGCGTCGGCGCCGCGCCCGCGGGCCTGCGGCAGGCGCTCGGCGTGGCCGGTGTCGTAGCGCGCGGCCAGCTCGAGCAGCAGGTTGTCGCCGGTCGTCTCCTGCTTGGGGTCGGTGCCGGCGTCGGGCTGGTCGGCCATCAGCAGCTCGGTCAGCACCTTGCGCTGGCGCTCGACCGACTCGGTGGCGGTCTTGACCTCCATCCCGTCCTCGACCGGGCGGACGCAGGCGGCGGCGAGCACGCGCCCGCCGACGTCGACCGCGCACATCCGGCACACACCGACCGGGTCGTAGCGCTCATCGTGGCAGAGGACGGGGATCTCGATCCCGGCCTCCTTGGCGGCGGTGTAGATCGTCGTGCCGGCCGGGACGGTCACCTCCTCGCCGTCGATCGTGCAGGTGACGGCGGGCGCTTCGGTCTTGGGCGGGACGCTCAGGGCCATGTCAGCGCCTCAGCTTGCCGTGCATGGACCAATTCGTCCAGTCCTCGTGTCCGATGGTAGGCGTCGACCATCGCGTCGAGGCGCTCGCGGGTGAGCGCCGCCTGCCGCCCGGAGGGCAGCGCGATGGGCTGCTCGAGCAGCCGCGCCGGCAGGGTGTCCTCCGCCCGGGTCCAGCCCTCGCGCCGGTTGAAGGCGTGCTTGGCGGTCACGATCCCGCGCGCGGTCGCGTGCAGCTGCACGCCGTCGAGGTCGTCCCAGCCCGTGACCGGCGCCAGCAGCGCGGCCCATTCCTCCCACGGGTCGGCGAACACGCCGCGCAGGAACTTGCACAGGATCAGCGAGTCCATCGCGGCGGCGCGGTCCTCGGTCTCGATCGCGGCGGCCACGTGGGCGTCGCCGCCGTGCAGGCGGTCGAGCTCGCCGGAGAGGTCGGCCTCGTAGGCGCCCGAGCGGTTGTGGTCGGCGCCGCGCGCGTTGACGGCCAGGCCGAGCGCCATCGCGTGCAGCGTGCGCGGCTCGTAGCCGGGCAGCTCGAGGCCCTTGACGTGCATGGCGACGTCCTCGCCGCCGGCGCGTCTGGCCGCTTCGCGGGAGCCCTCGGCCAGCAGGTCGCCGAGTCCCTCGCGGGCGCCGATCAGCTCGATCGCGCGGTGCACGCCGGCGGCGTCGCCGAAGCGCAGCCAGGCGGCCTGGCCGGTCTCCATCGCCCAGGCCAGCGTCCCGCCGGTGGAGATGGTGTCGAGCCCGAGCGCGTCGCAGCGGGCGACGGCGTCGAGCACCTCGTCGGGGTCGGTCAGCCCGACCAGCGGGCCGAGCGCGAACGCGCTCTCGTATTCCACGCGCGTGCTGCCGCCCGAGCGCGTCTTCATGATCCGCTCGCAGCCGATCGAGCAGGAGGCGCAGGCGGCGCGGACGGCCACGCGGTCCTCCAGGTGCAGCGTGCCGGCCTGCGCGCCGAAGTTCTGGCCGGGCAGCGCGGAGAGGGCGTTGAAGCTCAAGAGGTTGCCGAGCGTCCCGAGCTCGCGGTACTTGGCGGTGGCGGGGCCGAAGGAGCGCTCGCGCAGGTCGCGGGCGGCGCGCAGCACGGCGGGCGGGTCGGCCACGGGGCACTTGGCGACGGCGCGCACGGCGACCGCCTTTATCCGCTTGGCGCCCAGCACGGCGCCCAGCCCGCCGCGGCCGGCGTGGCGGCCGTCGTGGGAGACCGTCGCGTAGCGGACGAGGTTCTCTCCTGCCGGGCCGATGGCGGCGACGCGATAGGCGGGGCCGAGCCGCTCGCGCAGCCGTTGCTCCGCCTCTGCCGCACTGGCGCCCCACAGCTCGGGCACCGCCTCCACGCGCGCGCCGTCGCCGTCGACGACCAGTGCGGAGGGGACCTCCGCTGCGCCCGTGACGACGATCGCGTCGTGGCCGGTCAGCTTGCCGGCGATGGCGAAGTGCGAGGAGGCCAGCGCGTCGTTGAGCCGGTTCGTCAGCGGCGACTTAGCCACGACCGCGAACTTCGCGCTGGTGGTCAGCGGGGTGCCGACGAGCGGGGAGAACACGAAGGCGAGCGGCGCCTCGGGCGCGAGCGGGTCGACGCCTGCGGGCGCCAGCTCGTGCATCAGGTGCGTGCCCAGGCCGGCGCCGCCGAGCGTGCGCCGCAGGACGTCGTCGCCCAGCTCGCGCGTGTCGAAGTCGCCGCGGCCGACGTCGGCGACCAGCACCCTCCCGAAGTACCCGCCCGGAGGCATGCCCTACAGCCTAGGCCGAACCCGCAGCCGGCCGTTCAGGCCGGCGGCGAGCGGCGCGCAGCGTGTGGGCCGTTCACGGGGCGATCGCCTCCAGCAAGGTGGTGTCCGCCGCCGCCAGGTGCCAGCGCCCCCGGACCGCCGTGGCGCCGTCGGCCTCGGCCACGAGCAGCGCGCCCGGGGCCCAGTCCCACGGGTCCGTGTCCGCCTGCACCCAGCCGTGCAGCCGCCCGGCCGCCAGCCACGCCAGCTCCACCGAGCCCGAGCCGATCGCCCGCACCGCCCCGGCCCGCCTGAGCAGCGCCTCGGTGGCGGCCACGATCTCGGGATCGCGCCGGCGCGCGTCGACGAACACGTTGACGACCGCATCGGCGAGCGCGGGCGCGGGCGCGGTCAGCGCGAGCCGCTGCCCGTCGCGCGTGGCGCCCTCCCCGCGGGCCGCGCCGAACAGCTCGTCGTGGGCGCCGTCGTAGACCGCGCAGGCCAGCGGGCCCTGCGCGTCGCACAGCGCCACCGCGCTGCACCAGGGCGACATGCCCGCGGCGTAGTTCAGCGTCCCGTCGACGGGGTCGAGCAGCCAGCGCCGGCCGCTCGTGCCCTCCGCCGCGGCGCCCTCCTCCCCCAGCACGCCGTCGTGCGGGCGCTCGGCCGCCAGCAGGTCGAGCAGCGTGCGCTCGGCGCGCACGTCGGCCTCGGTCACGAGGTCGGTCGCACCGGCCTTCACGGTGGCCGCGCCGCCGCGCAGCTCCAGCGCGATCGCGCCCGCCGTCCTGGCCAGCCGCTCGGCCAGCGCGCGATCGCTCATCCGCCGGCGTCGGCGGCCATGAAGGCCACCTCGTCGCCCTCGGCGAGCGGCTCGTCCGGGTCGCGCGCGATCTGGTCGCCGTTGAGCGCGGCGATCACGTGTCCGTCGAGGCTCACGCCGTCGGCGGCCGCGGCGGCGCCCAGCGTCGCCGCCCGCACATCGGCGGGCGCGCGGCGCAGCGGCCCGAAGCAGCGCACCCGCACGCAGGGCGCCGGCTCGGCGTGCGCCGCGGCGTAGTCCTCGGGCGCGTTGAGGTTGCGCACGCTCTCGGGGTGCGGCAGCTCCTCCAGCCAGCGGGTGTCGCAGCGCTCGAACAGGAAGGCGGGCTTGAGCTTCTCCTCCGCCACCAGCGCCTCGACCAGCGGGACCAGTGCGCGCCGGTAGGCGGCCGCGAGCGGCTGCCGGTAGCCGCCCACGAACGGCACCGCGGCATCGGCGCCCTCGGCCGCGCGGCACACGGCGGCCACGAAGCGCGGGTGCAGGAAGGGCACGTCGGTGGCGGCGGCGAAGGCGACGTCGGCGTCGACCGCGCTCAGCCCCGCCAGCAGCCCCTGCAACGGGCCGTTGCCCTCGGCGGCGTCCTCCACCACGCGTACGCCGGCCGGCAGCGCGGGCAGCTCCTGACCGGGCGCGCGCACCACCACCACGGGGCCGCCGGCGCCGCGCGCCACGAGCCCGACCACGCGGCGCAGAAGCGGCGTGCCGTGCCAGTCCAGCCACGCCTTGGGCGTGCCCATGCGCCGCGAGCGGCCGCCTGCAAGCACGATCCCGGCGGGCATGGCCGGAGCGTAGCGGGGGTACCGCCCCGACATGGATCTGGGGCGTTTCCGGGTGGAGCCCGGATCGACGTACACGTTCGCCGACGAGGACGCCGCCGACACCAGCGGGGTGGGCGGCAAGACCGAGGGGGAGGCCGAGGTCGCGGTGCTGCGCGAGCGGATCTCCGACCTGCAGGAGAAGCTGCACGCCGAGGGCCGGCGCTCGCTGCTGGTCGTCCTCCAGGGCATGGACGCGTCGGGCAAGGACGGCGCGGTCAAGCACGTGCTCGGGGGCGTCAACCCGGCCGGCGTGAACGTGCACTCCTTCAAGGCGCCGACCGCGGACGAGCTGGCGCACGACTTCCTCTGGCGCTGCCACAAGGTCGCGCCGGCGGCCGGGATGATCGGCGTCTGGAACCGCTCGCACTACGAGGACGTGCTCGTCGTCCGCGTTCGCGAGCTGGTCGGAGAGGAGGTCTGGCGCCCGCGCTACGAGGCCATCAACGCGTTCGAGCGCACGCTGACCGAGGCGGGCACGACGATCGTCAAGCTCTTTGTGGCGATCTCGCGCGAGGAGCAGTACGACCAGCTCTCCCAGCGCCTGGAGGACCCGAGCAAGTTCTTCAAGTGGAACGACGGCGACCTGGCCGAGCGCGAGCGCTGGGAGGAGTACCGCACCGCCTACGAAGGGGCGATCAGCGCCACCAGCACCGAGTGGGCGCCGTGGTACGTCGCGCCGGCCGACAAGCGCTGGTACCGCAACTACGTGGTGGCGCAGGTGCTGGCCGGCACGCTCGAGGCGATGGACCCGCAGTTCCCGACTGGGTCCGAGGAGGAGAAGGCCGCGGCGCTGAAGGCGCTCAAGGCGTCCCGCACATAAGTGGGGTCTGACCCCTTTATGTTGTGAGCAGGCGCTCGAGCCGGAAGGCCAGCGTCTGGGTCGCGAGGTCGTACATGACGTTCAGCGCCAGCCGGGCCCGCGTGTCGTCGACCAGCTCGACCGCGGCGCGCAGCCTTGAGGCGTCGCGACCGGCGGCGTCCTCGGCCAGCTCGGCCGCGCGGTCGGCATGGTGGGCCAGCTCGGGCGCGCCGGCCTCTACGCAGGCCAGGTCGCGGAACCACAGGCCGATCAGCTGCAAGCCGTGGTCGAGCGCGGCCGTCTCCGCCCGCCGCTCGGCGCGGCGGGCCTGCTCGGAGATCTCCGTCTCGCGCCGCCGGTGCTCCTTGCGCGGCAGGTAGGTCAGCTCGTCGGCGAGCCGCCCCTCGTGCGCCGCGCGCGCCGCCGCGCCCCGCGCGCGCGCCAGCTCGAGCAGCTCGCGCCACGGCTGCGCGGCGCCGACCCGGCCGTGCAGCGTCGCGCGCGCGAAGCTCTCGGCCGCCGCGCGCAGGCGCGGGCCGTCCTGCACCACCAGGGCCAGCGCGCGCTCGCCGTCGCCGAGCCCGAGCCGCGCGGCGGCCTGGGCCTGCGCTGACGGCGCGCCCCGCGCCTCGAGCCGCGCGGCGAGCGCGTCGGGTGCGGGGGCGTCGAAGCGCACGGGCTGACAGCGCGAGGCGATGGTCGGCAGCACCTGGGTCGGGCGATCGGTGAGCAGCAACAGCACGACGTAGTCCGGCGGCTCCTCCAGCGTCTTGAGCAGCGCATTGGCCGCCTCGTCGTTGAGCGTGTCGGCGCGCTCGAGCACGAACACGCGTACGGACGCCTCGAACGGGGTGTGGGCGGCGGCGGCCACGACCGCCTCGTCGACGTCGCGGCGCAGCATCTCGTGCGCGCCGCTGGGCGCGACCCACGTCAGGTCGGGATGAGCGCCGTGCAACGCCCGCGTGCGCGCCGAGTCCGGATCAGCGGCGCCGCGGGCCAGCAGCTCGCCGGCCACCTCGCGCGCGGCGGCGCGCTTGCCGCTCCCGGCCGGGCCGTGGAGCAGGTAGGCGTGCGAGAAGGTGCCTTCCGTTGCGGCGCCGAGCACCGCGGCGGCGTGGGGATGCGGCTCCAGGGCGACGAGGGTCACGGCCCGCAGCCTAGATGACTGATTCCACGACCCTCCCACCCGGCACGACGGCCGCGGAATCAATCATCTAATAGCGTCCGCGGCCGTGTCGCGGGGGCGCCTGATCACCGTCGAAGGCGTCGACGGCGCGGGCAAGACCACGCTCGTGGCCGCGCTCGCGGCGGCCCTCGGTGCCTGCGGGCGGGAGATCACGGTCCTGCGCGAGCCCGGCGGCGTCGTGCTCGCCGAGCGCGTCCGCGAGCTGGTGCGCGACCCGGCGCTCGCCGTGGACGATCGCGCCGAGGCGCTGCTGTACGCCGCCGCCCGCGCCCAGCTGGTGGCCGAGCGCCTCGCGCCAGCGCTGGAGGCCGGCGCGTGGGTGCTGCTCGACCGCTTCGTGGACTCCTCGCTCGCCTACCAGGGCGCGGCGCGCGGCCTGGGGATCGAGGCGGTGGCGCGCCTGAACGCCTTCGCCACGCGCGGGATCGCGCCCGACGCGACGCTGCTGCTGCGGATCGACCCGGCCGAGGGCCGCGCGCGCACGACCGCCCGCGGCGAGACGCCCGACCGGCTGGAGGCGGAGGGCGACGCCTTCTTCGCCGCCGTGGCCGCGGGCTACGACGCGCTCGCCGCCGCCGAGCCGGAGCGCGTCGCGGTCATCGACGCGGCGCAGCCGCCCGGCGCGGTGCTCGACGCCTGCCTGGCCGCCCTGGCGCCGCTGCTCGCTCAGGCATAGCCGTCCGGGTGCGCCTGGTGCCACGACCAGGCGTCGGCGATCATGGCCTCCAGCCCGCGCTCGGGGATCCAGCCGAGCGCCTGGCGCACCTTGGCGTTGGCGGCCACCAGCTGCGGCGGATCGCCCGGGCGGCGGTCCTCCTCCAACGCCGCGATCTCGCGGCCGGTCACGCCGCGGGCCGCCTCGATCACCTCGCGCACCGTGTAGCCGTCGCCGCTGCCGAGGTTGTAGATCGCGTGGACGCCGGGCTCGATCGCCTCCAGCGCCAGCAGGTGCGCGGAGGCGAGGTCCTCGATGTGGATGTAATCGCGCACGGCGGTCCCGTCGCGGGTGTCGTAGTCGGTGCCGTAGACCGACACGTGCTCGCGCCGGCCGGCGGCGGCCTGCAGCACGAGCGGGATCAGGTGCGTCTCGGGCTCGTGGTGCTCCCCCAGCTCACCACTGGCGCCGGCCACGTTGAAGTAGCGCAGCGAGGTGGCGCCCAGGTCGTGCGCGCGGCACTCGTCGCGGATCATCAGGTCGACCGCCAGCTTGGAAGCGCCGTAGGAGTTCACGGGCGCGGTCGGCTCGTCCTCGGGGATCGGCACCGTGTCGGGCTCCCCGTAGGTGGCGCAGGTGGAGGAGAAGACCAGCCGGGCGACGCCCCCCGCGCGCATGCCGTCGAGCAGGTTCAGCGTGCCGACGAGGTTGTTGCGCCAGTAGCGCTCGGGGTGGGAGACCGACTCGGCCACGAGCGCGAGGGCGGCGAAGTGCAGCACGGCGTCGAAGCCGTCGGCGAGCGTCGCGCGGACGGCCTCGGCATCGGCCAGCGCCACGCTCGCGTGCTCCGCGCCGGCCGGGATCGCGGCGGCGTGACCGCGTGAGAGGTCGTCGAGCACGACGACCTCGTGCCCCGCTTGCAGCAGCTGCTTGGCGACCACCGAGCCGATGTAGCCGGCGCCGCCCGTGACGAGGGCCTTCATGGGCGGCAATCTAGAATGTGATGGGTGCGTCTCGTCGTCTCCACCCTGCTCGCGCTGCTCGTGCTGACCCCGTTCGCGTGGGCCCAGGACCAGGCCGACGAGCCCTCCAAGGCGGCCAGGAAGGTGCTGCGCGACTACCGCGACGACGGGGTGGTCGAGGCGTGCGACCACAAGCGCAAGACGCTGCGCGAGGTGCTCGACGACCTGACGACCGAGGACGACCTCGAGACGCCCGACCTGCGTCCGGTGCTCGAGGCCGCGATCGACCAGCACAAGGACGGCGACTGCAAGGACCCCGAGCCGACGCCGACGCCGGTCCCGGAGGCGACCCCCACTCCGGTGCCGACGGCGGTCCCGCCGGCCGCCACGCCGGCTCCGGCTCCGACCCCGGCGCCGCTGCCCGACGGCTTCGGCGACGACGGCGGCGCGGGCTCGCCGCCGCTCGACGACGGCGGGGCCGGCCCGCCGGGCGCCGACGACGTGACGCCGGTGGAGCCGGAGACCACCGTCGCCCCGGCTCCGACGCCGGTGCCCCCGGCGCTCGAGCCGACCGGTCCTGCGGCCACCCCGGGGACCGCCTACAACAACGCCGACGACGGCGTCCCGCTGCCGCTGGTCGCGCTGGCCGCGCTGCTCGGCCTGGTGGCGCTCCTGGCCCTGCTCTACCTGCTGGCGGCGCGGCTCGGGTGGGCCGACGGCCGGCTCGCCGCGGCGCGCCGGGCGGCACGCGAAGCCGCCTTCCGCGCGGGCGGCACGTGGGGCGACTTCACCGACTGGATCCGCGTCGGGAGGTAGTTCGCGCAGCACGCGGGAAGGCCGTCCGGTTCCGTCCGAGCCGAGGCGGAGACTGCACAGCCCGCTCACCCGCCCCGCCGCACCCGGCCGCCGGGCGTGAGAAGAAACTTGGAAGGAGCAACGCCGATGGATTCACAGACCCCGCACACCGCCCTCGGAACCGAGCCCCGCGCCGGGGAGGCGATCTCCGTGCGGCGTCTGCTCACCCAGTCCGGCGTGCACCCCTTCGACGGCGTCGAGTGGCAGCTGCGCGACGCGACGATCGGCACCGTCTTCCACCAGGCCGATGTCGAGTTCCCCGTCACGTGGTCGCAGAACGCGACCAATATCGTCGCCCAGAAGTACTTCCGCGGCCAGCTGGACTCCCCGACGCGCGAGCGCTCGGTCAAGCAGATGGTCTCCCGCGTGGCGGGCACGATCGCCGACTGGGGCCGCCAGCGCGGCTACTTCGCCTCGGTCGAGGACGGCGACGCCTTCGAGGCCGAGCTGACCTACGTGCTGCTGCACCAGCTCGCGGCGTTCAACTCGCCGGTGTGGTTCAACGTGGGCTTCGAGGAGAGCCCTCAGACGGCGGCGTGCTTCATCCTCTCCGTCGAGGACACGATGGATTCGATCCTCGACTGGAACACGCGCGAGGGGCGCATCTTCCGCGGCGGGTCCGGGTCGGGCATCAACCTGTCGAACATCCGCGGCTCGATGGAGCCGCTGTCCAAGGGCGGCACCGCCTCCGGGCCGGTCTCCTTCATGCGCGGCGCCGACGCGTGGGCGGGCACGATCAAGTCGGGCGGCAAGACGCGTCGTGCGGCCAAGATGGTCGTGCTCGACGTCGACCACCCCGACATCCGCGAGTTCATCTGGTGCAAGGCCAAGGAGGAGGACAAGGCCGCCGCACTGCGCGACGCCGGGTTCGACATGTCGATCGACGGCGACGGCTTCACCTCGATCCAGTACCAGAACGCCAACAACTCGGTCCGGCTCAGCGACGAGTTCATGCACGCCGTCGAGCAGGACGCCGACTGGGACCTGATCGCCCGCACCACCGGCCAGCGGACCGAGACGGTCCCCGCGCGCGAGCTGATGCGCGAGATCTCCGAGGCGGCCTGGCGCTGCGCCGACCCGGGCGTCCAGTACGACACGACGATCAACCAGTGGCACACGGTCCCGAACTCCGGCCGGATCAACGCGTCGAACCCCTGCTCCGAATACATGAGCGTTGACGACTCGGCCTGCAACCTGGCCTCGCTCAACCTGATGAAGTTCCGCCGGCCGGACGGCACGCTCGACGTCGAGCGCTTCAACCACACGGTCGACGTGATGCTCCTGGCCCAGGAGATCATCGTCGGGCCGGCGAGCTACCCGACCGAGCAGATCGGCGTCAACGCGCGGGCGTTCCGCCAGCTCGGGCTGGGCTACGCCAACCTCGGCGCCTACCTGATGTCCAACGGCCTGGCCTACGACTCAGACGGCGGGCGCGGCTTCGCGGCCTCGATCACCGCGCTGATGACCGGGCGCGCCTACCTGCAGTCGGCCAAGGTGGCCGCGGCGATCGGCCCGTACGAGCACTACGGGATCAACCGCGACGCGCACAACACGGTGATGCGCATGCACCGGGACGCGTCCTACGCGATCCCGGACGCCTCCACGGCGGACGGCGAGCTGCTGGCCGCGGCGCGCGAGAGCTGGAACGAGGCGGTCGCGCTCGGCGAGCTGCACGGCTACCGCAACGCCCAGGCCACCGTGCTGGCGCCGACGGGGACGATCTCGTTCCTGATGGACTGCGACACGACCGGCGTCGAGCCCGACTTCTCGCTGGTCAAGTACAAGGAGCTCGTCGGCGGCGGGTCGATGACGATCGTCAACCGCACCGTGCCGATGGCGCTGCGCACGCTCGGCTACGCCGACGAGCAGATCGAGCAGATCGAGGCGCACATCAACGAGCACAACACGATCGTCGGCGCGCCCGGCCTGGCCGACGAGCACCTCGAGGTGTTCGACGTCGCGGTGGGCTCGCGGGCGATCTCCCACATGGGCCACATCAAGATGATGGGCGCGGTCCAGCCGTTCTTGAGCGGCGCGATCTCGAAGACCGTCAACCTGCCCCAGACCGCCTCGGTGGAGGACATCGCCGACGCCTACCTGCAGGCGTGGCGGCTCGGCGTCAAGGCGCTGGCCATCTACCGCGACGGCTCCAAGACCGCGCAGGCGCTGCGCACCGACGCCCAGGACGCGCAGCCGGTGATCGTGCAGGGCTACTCCGAGGAGGAGGTCGAGGCGCTCGTCGCCGCCCGCAGCGAGGAGGCGGTCAACGCGGCGGTCGCGCAGCTCAAGGCCCAGTCGGGCCCGGCGCGCAAGCGGATGCCCCGGGAGCGCCAGTCGATCACGCACAAGTTCTCGCTCGGCGGCCACGAGGGCTACATCACGGCCGGCATGTACGAGGACGGGACGGTCGGGGAGATCTTCCTGACCGACATCGGCAAGGAGGGCTCGACCCTCCGCGGCATGATGAACTCGTTCGCCACGGCGATCTCGATCGCGCTGCAGTACGGCGTCCCGCTGGAGACGCTGGTGCGCAAGTTCGCCTACATGCGCTTCGAGCCGGAGGGGATCACCACCAACCCGGAGATCCCGTTCTCCAAGTCGATGCCCGACTACATCATGCGCTGGCTGGCCTCGCGCTTCCTGGACGCCGACGTGCACGAGGACCTCGGCATCCTCACGCCGGAGATCCGCGCGAAGCGCACGGGCGAGGACCTGGCCACGTCGGCCCCGGGCGGCACCAACGGCGCCTCCCAGCTGCAGGCCGCCGCGCCCCAGCCCGACGCGCCGACCGCCGGCGCCCAGGGCGCGCCGCCGGCCCCGCCCGTCCAGCCGGGCGACGTCCAGCCCCCCAGCGCGGGCCTGACCGACACGCCGCCGGTGCACCCGGCGCGCATGGTCGGCCTGGACCTCGGCCCGGCCTGCGCCCAGTGCGGCGGGATGATGCAGCGCACCGGCTCGTGCTACACGTGCTCGAGCTGCGGGAACAACACCGGCTGCGGCTGACTAGCAACGGGCGCGGGGACGCGTGCATGAGATGTCTCGGAGGGCCGGCTCAGCCGGCCCCCTCCGTCGTTCTGCCGAGGATCCCGGTGACGTGACCGGCTCGTGTACCTCACGCGGAGGTTGGTTCGCAAGGGGGGCCGTCGATCACATATCGAGCCGCCGGACTTGGCGATAGCCCAGGTACCAGTCGCTGAACGGGCGCCGGCCGGTCTGTGTTGCCAGCGCGCCGGTGTTTCGGTCGAAGACGGCGAGCTCCTCGTCGTCGGCGCCGGCGCCGGTGGCGGCTGAGCGACAGGCGATGGCGGGCAGCGGGTCGTCGTAGGCGGCCTGCCCGATGGGGTGGCACTGGGGATGGCCGATGGGGTGCCCGAGCGCGTCGAGCGGGTAGCTCGCCGGCAATCCGACGGCGGCCAGGCCCGCGGCGCTGACCAGGTCGAGCGCGTCAGTTTTGGCGACGTCGACCTCGACAAGGTCGTGTTGGACGCCGGGATCGAGGTCCTCAATGTCGTATGGCTGCCCGGCGAGCTTGTGCTCGACCTGCAGGCGCGCTATCTGCGCAGTCGTGTTCAGGTACAGCACGCCGTAGCTGCCCGGCGCGTTCCAGCGCCCGCCGACGCGCTTGGAGTAGCTGGTGTCCAGCGGGTCGGCCCAGTGCGGCTCTGCGAGGCGATTGCATGCGCCGCCGCGGCGCACGGTCTGCCCGTGCGCCTCGGGGTCAGGCAGCCTGCGACCAGTCGAAAGATGCGCGCACGATGCCGAGCAGCGCGCGGTGACGGTCCTCGGCGATGAGCTCGAGCATCGTCTGGCCGCCGTAGGCGTCCGTAGGGCGGCGCGCAATGCCGGGGACGCGGTCGCTCTTGAGCTTGCGTTCGAGCAGGTCCGCGAGCGCGAGCAGCGTCGCGAGTTTGTCCTGGCGTTCGGCCGGCACGCCGCGCATCAGCCAGCCGTCGACGGCCTGGCGGCGCACGCGGAACAGCCGCCCTAGCTCGGATTTGGAAAGCCCGAACACGCGCATGAGCCGCTCCAGCGGATTCTCGTCGTTGCGGCTGAGCTGCAACCGCACGTACCGCTGGAAGCGCTGCGCAGCGAGGTCGTCGACCGGCGGGCGCACCGGCTCTGCTGGCGGCGCAAGCACATGCGCGCCGATAAGCAGTCGCAGCGAGTTGGTGGCGTGCAGGGCGACGGCCTCGGCATGGTCGCACACGTTCACCCACGGCGTGAACGGCGCCTCCACGGAAGTGTTCTGCAAGACGCCGAACAGCGCGCGCGCCGGCTGGCCGTACGCGTCGGCAATGGCGAGCTGCCCGTCGCCGGCGTCGATAACCGCCTGCGGAAGCGCCCGATGCGCCTCGCCCAGGAGCGCGTCGGTGAGTAGCCGGTAGCTGCACACGTACCGGCGTGCACCGTCCTCGGAGCCTTCCAGCGCGTCATTGAGGCTGCCGCGCAGCTCGGTGATGAGCCCGGGACTTAGGCCGAGCAACGCCGCCCGAACCTCTTCGGCAGTCGAGGCCTCGAAGAGTGGGCTACCTGGGTGGCGAACAGCTGTTTCCACAAACCCAGAGTAGCGCAACCAAAACGCAAGGCAACTGAAACGCAATCAGCGTGTATGTGGCGATTTCTGCTGCGGGCCCGTTCTAGCTAACACATGCTAGATTGTGGTTGTGGTTCGCGTCGGCATGCACGAAGCCAAGAGCCAGCTCTCGCGTCTGGTCGCACTTGCGGAGGGTGGCGAGGAAGTCGTCATCCAGCGCTCCGGCCGTCCGGTCGCGCGACTGGTCGCCATGCCAGGCCGCCGCCCCGTCGCGGAGGCCTTTGGGGCGATGCGCGGCGAGATAGAGCTGAGCGACGACTTCGACACGCTGCCCGCCGAGCTCGCAGAGCACTTCCGCTGAGTCTCCTGCTCGACACGCACGCCGTGTTGTGGGTGCTGGCGGGTGATGAGCGTGCGGAGGGCGCGAGGGAAGCGATCGAGGCCGTACGCACTCCGGTGCTGGTGAGCGCCGTCTGCGTCTGGGAGGCGGCGATCAAGAGCGCGCTGGGCAAGCTCCGTGTGCCTGAGGATCTCCTCGAGCGCCTGGACGAGTTCGCGTTCGTGCGGCTGCCCATCACCGACGTCCACGGGTGGGCGGTGCGTCGTCTGCCGCTCGTCCACACCGATCCGTTCGACCGGTTGCTCGCGGCGCAGGCGCAATGCGAGCGCGCCTCGATCGTCTCCGCGGACGCGGTCTTCGATGCCTATGGCATCGCACGAGTCTGGTGAGAGCTACGGCACCCAGCGATCACCGGCCGGCGTGACCATGAGCTCGTGGCTCAACGCCTGCGGGCTCTGCTGGGCCAGGTCGACGGCGGCGCGCGCCACCTCGCCCTGGTCGGCGACCGCGTCGGGCGCCATGTCGCGCGTCATCCGCTCGGTCTTGGGCGAGCCGATGGTGCCGTCGACGATCAGGAGCGCCACGTGGATGCCCTCGCCGCGCAGCTCCTGCGCCGCGGCGTGGACGAGGGCGCGGGTGGCCGCGGCGCCCGCCGCCCACAGGCCGCGGCCGGGGCTCGGGCGGCGGGCCGAGCCGCCTGTGACCTGGATCAGCGTCCCGCCGCCGCGACCCTGATCGCGCAGCGCCGCGGCGCCGGCGCTGAGGAAGACGAAGGCCTGCTCGGCCACGGCGGCGGTCCAGCCATGGAAGCCGGCGAGGGTCGCGTCGGCCAGCGGCCCGCCGCCGAACGGGCCGCCGCCCTCCGGCGGGCGGCTCGCGGAGACGGCGTTGACGATCGCGTCCACCCGCCCATAGGCCTCCCTGACCTCGGTGATGGCGCCACGCAGGCTGTCGAGGTCGGCCGCGTCGGCATCGGCCAGCCCGCCCGCAGCACGCACGCGCTCGCGCGTGTCGGCGCTGCGGGCCACCGCGGCGACACGTCAGTCGACCGCCTCGAACTCGGCCAGCATGGCGCCGCCGAGGTTGCGCGCGCCGAGGATGAGCGCCACGGGCGGGCCGCCGCTCTCGGAGCCGGGCAGTCCCGGCGCCGGCCGCCCACCGGTGTCGGCGCCGCCGCTCATGACCGTCCCGCCTCGTAGCGGTCGCCGACCGGGGCGGGGATCGCGTCGAGCGCGGCCACGTCGTCGGCCGACAGCGCGACTTCCGCCGCGCCCGCGTTCTCCTCCAGGCGCTCGGGCCGGGTGGTGCCGGGGATCGGGATCACGTGCTCGCCCTGTGAGAGCGTCCAGGCCAGCGCCACCTGCGCGGGGGTGGCGCCGACGCGGTCCGCGACGCCGCGGACGACGTCCACGATGGCCAGGTTCGCGTCCAGCGCCTCCGGCGTGAAGCGCGGGTTGCGCGCGCGGAAGTCGGCGTCGTCCAAGCTCTCGCGGGTGACGGTCCCGGTCAGGTAGCCGCGGCCGAGTGGGGAGAAGGGGATGAAGGCGGCGCCGTGCTCCGCACACCACGGGAGCACCTCGGCCAGTGCCGCGCGCGTCCACAGCGACAGCTCGGACTGCACCGACGCGACGGGATGGATCGCGTGGGCGCGGGCCAGCTCGTCGACGCCCACCTCGGAGAGCCCGATCGCGCGTGCCTTGCCGGCCATCACCACGTCGGCCAGCGCGCCCCACGTCTCCTCCAGCGGCGTCTCCGGATCGACGCGGTGCAGCTGGTAGAGATCGACATGGTCGGTGCCGAGCCGCTGCAGCGAGGCATCGATCGCCGCCCGCACGTACTCGGGCGAGCCGTCGCGGTGCATCGCGAAGGCGACCGGATCGTCGACCACGAGCCCGACCTTCGTGGCCAGGACCGCCTGCTCGCGCCGGCCGGCCAGCGCCCGGCCGACGAGCTCCTCGTTCGTGAACGGCCCGTACATGTCGGCGGTGTCGATCAGCGTCACCCCGAGCTCGAGCGCGCGATGCACCACCGAGACCGAGCGCGCCTCGTCGCGGCCGGCGGTGCCGTAGGCCCAGGACATGCCCATGCAGCCGAGCCCGACGGCGCCCACCGCGGGCCCGCCTTCGCCAAGTGTCCGTGTCGGGATCATCCCTGCATCCAATCAGGCCGCGCCCATGGCTCTCGCATCCGTCAGCGCCGAGGCTGGGCGCGGCGCTGCTCGGGGGGCGGAGGCCATCCCGCCGAGCCCTTCGGCCCACGATCTCCGCCGACCAGGCGGTGAGCCGCTTCTGGGTGCGGATAGTGGATCCAACCCTCCACGCGGGCGCGCTCGCGCTCGTCGTCCGACCATGGCTGTCGTGTCCAGCCGAGCGCAGCGGCTCGCGCGACGACCGCCGAGACGAGCGCGTCGAGCGCGTGGTCTGTCTCGCAACATGCCTTCTCAACCGCCGGCGGCAATGTCACGCCCAAGG
>Ga0136617_10001534_pt1 | contig 20468 bp, 23 predicted proteins | sample AntDrymUQ3222106_2_FD_129672 | JGI IMG/M metagenome (GOLD analysis project Ga0136617, IMG submission 129672) | Polar desert sand microbial communities from Dry Valleys, Antarctica - metaG UQ322 (21.06) | ecosystem: Environmental > Terrestrial > Soil > Desert | place: Antarctica: Dry Valley...
CCGGTGGGCGGGCACGCGGACGAGGCTTGCGAAGCCGCCAGGCCGGTGCACGCCGATGAGCTCACGGTCAGTGGCGAGCTGCTCGATGCCGGCAACGGCGTCCGGGGCGTGCACGAGCGGGTTGACCGCCGCCCGGCGGCCCTCCCACTCACCGTCGACCTCCGGCCCGACGGCGACGACCCGCCCCGCCAGCTCGTTGGCCCATCACCAGCGGCGGCGTGCGGTTGGCCTGCTCGCCCACGTAGCCCTCGAGGTCTGAGCCGCAGACCCCGGCCGCCTCGGGCGCCAGCAGCACCTCGCCCGCCGCCGGCTCGGGATCGGGCAGCTCATCGACGGACATCGCGTGGGGGCCATGCCAGACCAGCGCTCGCACGCGAGCGGCATACCCCATGCGGACGCCGGCAACCCGCCGAGCGGCCGGAGTCGTGGTGGTCGCGGCGCACGTCGAGCCACGCGCCGGGTTCGGGCGTCACTAGGCTGCTCTGCCATCCGCACCGCGATCCTCACCGTCTCCACCACCGTCTCGCGGCGCAACGCCGAGGACCGTTCCGGGCCCGTCCTGGCCGGCCTGGCCGAGGCGGCCGGCTGCGAGATCGTGGCCATGGAGGTCGTGCCCGACGACTTCGGCCTGATCGAGGACCGGCTGCACCACTACGTCGACGACGACTGCGACCTCGTCTTCACCACCGGCGGGACCGGCATGACGCCCGACGACATCACGCCGGAGGCGACCCAGGCGGTGATCCATCGCGAGGCGCCCGGGCTGGCGGAGGCGATGCGCGCCGAGGCCGCGCGCCAGGTCGCGACCGGGATCCTCAGCCGTGGCGTCTCAGGGATCGCCGAGGCGACGCTGATCGTCAACTTTCCCGGGAGCCCGCGGGCGGTCGAGCAGCTCTTTCCGGTGATCGCCCCGGTGCTCGCCCACGCAGTGGCCACCCTGCGCGGCGACTCCGCCCATGGCCACCGCCACGGGCCCTGAGGCGGCGGTCGCGCTCGCCGGCGTCGGCCGGGCCTACGGCGAGCGGGTCGCGCTGCGCGACGTCAGCTTCGCGCTACCGTCCGGCGCCACCCTGGCCGTGTTCGGCGCCAACGGTGCGGGCAAGACGACGCTGCTGCGGATCCTGGCCACGCTGCTGCGCCCGCACGCGGGGCGCGCCGCCGTGCTGGGCGCCGAGCTGCCCCGCGAGGGCTGGAGGGCGCGCGGGCGGATCGGGCTGCTCGGGCACGAGCCGCTGCTCTACCGCGATCTGACCGCGCGCGAGAACCTGCGCTACCACGCGCGCCTGCACGGCGTCCCGCTCGCCGCGGCCGACGCGCTGCTCGAGCGCGTCGGGCTGGCGGCGCGCGCGGACGACCTCGTGCGCACGCTGTCGCGTGGCATGGCCCAGCGCGCCGCGATCTGCCGCGCGGTGCTGCACGGGCCCGACCTGCTGCTGCTCGACGAGCCGCTGGCCAACCTGGACCCGGGTGGCGCGCTGGCGGTGGCGCCGCTGATCGGGCGCCAGGCCGGCCCGGCCCGCGTGCTGATCTCCCACGACGTGGAGCAGGGCCTCGCCGACGCCGACTGGGTGCTGGGCCTGCGCGCCGGCCGCCAAGTGCTGTGGGGGTCGGCGGTCGAGGTCGGCGTGGCCGACGTGCGAGGGCTCTACGCGTGAGGCGCACGGTCGGCGCGCTGATGCGCAAGGACCTGCGCCTGGAGCTGCGCTCGTTCGAGTCGGTGCCGGCGATGCTGATGTTCAGCGTCTCGGCCTTCGTGCTCTTCCGCTTCGGGCTGGACCGCGACGCGCTGGCGGGCGACCTGGCCGCCGGCGTGCTGTGGGTGACCCTGCTGCTGGCCGCCGTGCTGGGCATGAGCCGGCTGTTCGTGACCGAGCAGGAGCAGGGCGGCTTCGACGGCTTCCTGATGGCACCGGTCGACCGCACCGCCATGTTCCTGGCCAAGGCGTCGGTGCTGTTCTGCTTCCTGGTCGCCGCTGAGCTGGTGGCCGTGCCCGCCTTCGTGCTCCTCCTGCTCGAGCCGGGCTGGGGCCAGATCCTCCCGGAACTGCTCGCGGTGCTGGTCCTGGCCGACCTCGGCATCGCGGTGATCGGGACGCTGGTCGGAGCGCTCGGGGTGCAGACCCGCGCGCGCGAGCTGATCGTGCCGCTGATGGCGCTGCCGCTGCTGATCCCGGTGGCGATCGGGGCGGCGGAGGCCACCGCGCCACTGTTCGCCGCAGGCGGCGCGGGCCCGCTCCCAGGGCGCTGGCTGGCCGTGCTCGCCCTCTATGATGCGGTGTTCGGGCTCCTCGCCTTTGCCGTGTTCGACTTCCTCCTGGAGGACTGAGGTTTCTCGGGTGACCTTCGGTCGCGGGCTCCGGCCCCTCAGCATCGCTTCGACCGTCCTGCTCTGCGGCGCCTTCGCGCTGGTGTTCTTCTACGCGCCCAACGACGCCGACCAGGGCTTCGTTCAGAAGATCTTCTACCTGCACGTGCCGATGGCCATCGTGGCGCTGGGCGGCTTCGTGGCGGGCGGGATCTACGCGATCCGCTTCCTGCGCTCGGGCGACCGCGCGCACGACCTGCGCTCCTACGTGGCCATCCACATGTCGCTGATCCTGGCGGTCGGCGTGCTGATCACCGGCTCGCTCTGGGCGCGCGCGTCGTGGGGGCACTGGTGGGTGTGGGACGAGCCGACGCTCGTCTCCTTCCTGATCGTCTTCCTGCTCTACGCCTGCTACCAGCCGCTGCGCTTCTCGATCGACGATCCCGAGCGCCAGGCCCGCTACGCCGCCGTGTTCGCGATCGTCGGCGGCGCCTTCGTGCCGCTGAACTTCATGGCGGTGCGGATGGCCGAGTCGCTGGCGCATCCGCGCGTGCTGAGCACCACCGGTGGCACCATGCCGGGCTCCATGCGGCTGACCTTCCTGCTCGCATTGGCCGGCATGGCGTGCCTGTTCGTGACGCTGTGCAAGTACGAGCTGGCCTCCAAGTCCGCGACGATGCAGCTGCGCGCGCTCAAGCGCCGGCTGGGCGGGGACGAGGCGCTGGCACCGCTCGGCCGCTCGGCCGCGCCGCAGTCGCTGAAGGTCTGAATGCCGGCGCTCCCGCTCGACGACGCCGGGCCCTACGTCGCCGCTGCGTACCTCGTCTTCCTCGCCCTGATCCTCGTCTACGTGGCGATCATGGCCGCCAAGCTGGGCCGGATCGCGCGCGAGATCGCCGAGATCAGCGAGCTGCTCGAGCGCCGCGAGGGCCGCGACGTGCGCGAGAAGGAGCCGGTGTGACCGAGCTGCTGCTGCTCGGCACGTCGCACAAGACTGCGCCACTGGCGGTGCGCGAGCGCGTCGCGCTGCCCGAGGGCCGGGCCGAGGTCTTCCTGCGCGAGCTCGCCGAGCACCCGGAGATCCGCGAGGCGGTGGTGCTCTCCACCTGCAACCGCACCGAGCTGTACGTCGTCGTGTCCGACCCGGTCGAGGCCGAGACCACCGTGCTGGGCATGTTCGCCCGCCAGGCCGGGCTGCGGCCGACCGAGCTGCTGGAGGGCATCTACGCGCACCGCAACTGCGACGCGGCGCGCCACCTCTACCGCGTGGCCGGCGGCCTGGAGTCGATGATCGTCGGCGAGGCGGAGGTGCAGGGCCAGGTCAAGCGCGCCTACGAGGCCGCGCTGGCCGCGCGCACCACCGGGCCGCTGACCAACAAGCTCTTCCGGGCCGCGCTCGCCACGGGCAAGCGCGTGCGGGCCGAGACGGCGATCGGCGCCGGCGGCGCGTCGGTCGCCTCCGTGGCCGTGGAGGCCGCGCGCACGGCGCTGGGCCGGCTGGAGCGGCGCCGCGTGGTCATCATCGGGGCGGGTGAGACAGCCGAGCTGACCGCCCGCGGGCTGTCGGAGCGCGGGGTGACCACGCTGTTCGTGGCCAACCGCCGGCGCGAGCGCGCGCTGGCGCTAGCGCAGCGCTTCGGCGGCGAGGCGATCGCCTTCGACCGCCTGCCCGAGCAGCTCGAGCGGGCCGACATCGTGGTCTCCTCCACCGCCTCGCCGCACACCATCCTGGGCGCCGCGGAGCTCGCGCTGGTCACCGAGGCGCGCGCAGGGCGCCCGCTGCTGCTGCTCGACCTCGCGGTGCCGCGCGACATCGAGCCCGCCTGCGCGACGCTGCCGGGCGTGACCCTGGTGAACATCGACGGCCTCCAGGCCCAGGTGACCAGGACCCACGACGCGCGCCGGATGGAGGCGCGCCGGGCGGAGGGCATCGTCGAGGAGGAGATCCAGGCCTTCGCCGGCTGGCTCGGGACGCTCGAGGTGCTGCCCACCGTGGCCGCGCTGCGCAGCCAGGCCGACGCCATGGTGGCCGAGCTGCTGGCCGAGAACGAGGGCCGCTGGGAGGCGCTAGGCGCGCGCGACCGCGCGCGCATGGAGGCGATGCTGCGCGCGGCGGTCAAGCGCCTGCTGCACGCTCCGACCGAGCGCGTGCGCACGCTCGATCCCGTCCGGCGCCACGCGCAGCTGCAGTTGCTGCGCGAGCTGTTCGGCCTCGACGAGGCGGGCGGCGCCAGCGAGCAGGGAGCGCTCGGCGAGGTGCACGAGCTGCGCCGCCCTTGAGCGCGCTGCGGCTGGGGACCCGCGGCAGCGCGCTCGCGCTCGCGCAGGCCCGCTGGGTGGCCGAGCGGCTGGAGGGCGAGGTGGAGCTGGTCCGCATCGCCACCGCGGGCGACGTGCGGGGGACCGACGCCGGCACCGGCGGTCCGGACACCGGCGCGCATCGCCGGGCGGCAGAGGCGGCCGATCCCGGCGACAAGTCGCGCTGGACGGCCACGCTGGAGCGGGCGCTCGTCGCGGGGGAGATCGACCTGGCCGTGCACTCCGCCAAGGACGTGCCGGGCGAGCTGGCCGCGGGGACGGCGATCGTGGCGGTGCCGCCGCGGGCCGACCCGCGCGACGTGCTGGTCGGCGCGCCCGGGCTCGCCGCGCTCGCGGCGGGCGCGCGGGTGGGGACCTCGGCGCTGCGGCGCCGCGCGCAGCTGGAGGCGGTCCGGCCCGACCTCGAGGTGGTCGAGTTGCACGGCAACGTCGACACGCGGCTGCGCAAGCTGGCCGCCCGCGAGGTCGACGCGCTCGTGCTGGCGGCGGCCGGGCTGGCGCGGCTGGGCTTGGACGTGGTGGAGGCGACCCCGCTGGAGGGCGAGGTGTTCGTGCCGGCGCCCGGCCAGGGCTGCCTGGCGGTGCAGGCGGCGGCCGGCGACGCGCGCTTCGCGGCGGTCGACGACCCGGTCTCGCGGGCGGCGCTCGCGGCCGAGCGTGCCGTGGCCGCCCGGCTGGGCGCGACGTGCGACACGGCGGTCGGCGTGCATCGCGGGGCGGACGGGCTGCGCGGCTTCGCCGGCCTGCCCGACGGCTCGGAGTGGATCGTGGACGAGGCCTCCGACGCGCAGGCGCTCGCCGGGCGGATGCTCGCGGCGGGGGCGGGCGAGCTGCTGGCCCGCGCCCGGACGGCGCCATGACCGTCTTCCTCGTCGGCGCCGGCCCGGGCGACCCTGGCCTGCTCACCGTGCGGGCCGCGCAGCTGATCGCGCGCGCCGACGTCATCCTCCATGACCGTCTGATCCCGGTGGAGGCGCTGGCTGGGGCGCGGCCGGAAGCGGAGATCGTCTTCGTCGGCAAGCAGGGCGGCGGCCCGCAGATGCCGCAAGCCGAGATCGACCGGCTGCTGGTGGCGTACGGTGGCGCCGGCAAGGATGTCGTGCGGCTGAAGGGCGGCGACCCGTTCGTGTTCGGGCGCGGCGGCGAGGAGGCGCTGGTCTGCCTCGAGGCCGGCATCCCCGTGGAGGTCGTGCCGGGCATCACGGCGGGGATCGCGGCGCCGGCCTACGCCGGCATCCCGGTCACGCACCGCGACCTGGCCTCCGCGGTGGCCTTCGTCACGGGACACGAGCGCCCCGGCGCCGGCGCCGCTCCCGCCACCGCACCGCCGGGCCCCACCCCCTCGTCGCCCGCCGCCAGCCCCGCCACCGCACCGCCGGCGGGCGAGGACGACGGGTCCGCGCTGGACTGGCCGGCACTGGCCGCCTTCCCGGGCACGCTGGTCTTCTACATGGGCGTCCGCGCCCTGGATCGGATCGCCGCGCGGCTGATCGCCGGCGGCCGCTCGCGCGACGAGCCGGTGGCGGTGGTGGAGCGCGGCACGCTCCCCTCCCAGCGCACGGTGTCGGCCACGCTCGCCGACGTCGCCGAACGCGCGGCGGCGGCCGGCGTGCGGGCGCCGGCGGTGACCGTGGTCGGAGCCGTGGCCGCGCTGCGCGAGCCGCTCGCGTGGCTCGAGCGCCGGCCGCTGCACGGGCGCACGGTGGCGGTGACGCGCGCGCGACCCCAGGCCAGCGCGCTCGCGGCGCGATTGCGCGAGCTGGGCGCTTCGGTGGTCGAGGCGCCCGCCATCCGGGTCTGCTCGCTGGAGGCCGAGCTGCCCGACCTGGCCGGCTACGACCTGGTCTGCGTGACCTCCCCCAACGGCGCCCACGAGCTGTGGGGGCGACTGGCCGCCTCGGACCGCGACGTCCGCGCGCTGGCCGGCGCGCGGATCGCGGCGGTCGGCCCGGGCACCGCCCGCGCGCTCGCCGACCACGGGCTGCGCGCCGACGTGGTGCCCGGACGGGCGGTGGCCGAGAGCCTCGTGGAGGCGCTCGAGGACGTGCCAGTGCGTCGCGCGCTGATCGTGCGTGCCGCCGAGGGGCGCGACGTGCTGCCCGACGCGCTGCGTGCCCGCGGCGCGGCGGTCGACGTGCTGGCGGTCTACGAGACGCTGGCCGAGCCGCTGGACGCCGCCACCGCCCGCGCCGCCGCGAGCGCCGACTACGTGACCTTCACGTCCGCCTCGAGCGTGAGCGCCTTCCTCGCCGCGGCGGGCCCGCTGGACGGCCCGCGGCTGGTCTCGATCGGACCCGCGACAAGCGCCGCGCTGCGCGCGGCCGGCCTCGCACCCGACCTGGAGGCCGACCCGCACACCCCGGACGGGCTGCTCGCGGCAATGCTGGAGGACGCATCCGCCCGCTGACCTTCCTGTCGGACTACGGCACCCAGGACGAGTTCGTCGGCGTGGTGCACGCCGTGCTGGCGCGCCTGGCCCCGGAGGTGCGCGTGATCGACCTGGCGCACGGCATCCCCCGCCACGGCGTGCTGCAGGGCGCGCTGGTGCTGGCCCGCACGCTGCCCTTCGCGGCGCCCGGCGTGCACCTCGCGGTGGTCGATCCGGAGGTCGGCGGCCGGCGGCGCGCCGTCGCGCTGCGCACCGCCGCCGAGGACCGGCTGCTCGTCGGCCCCGACAACGGGCTGCTGCTGCCGGCCGCCGAGCGCTTCGGCGGCATCGCCGAGGCGGTCGAGATCTCCGCGTCGCCGTGGCGGCTGGAGCCGGTGTCGGCCACCTTCCACGGCCGCGACGTGTTCGCGCCGGTGGCCGCGCGCCTGGCCGCCGGCGCACGGCTGGCCGAGGCGGGCGCGCCGCTCGAGCCGGTGGAGCTCGTCCCGCTGGAGCTGCCGCGCCCACGCGTCGCCGCGGGCGCGCTGGTCGCAACGGTGGTGGGCGTGGACGGCTTCGGCAACGTCTCGCTGCTGGCCGAGCGCGCCGATCTGGACGCCGCCGGTCTCGCCTCTGGGCAGCGCGTGTTGGTGGAGACCGGCGGGCGCACGCTCGCCGGCACCTGCGCGCGCACCTTCGCCGACGTCCCGCCGGGCGAGGCGCTCGTCTACGAGGACGCGGCGCAGGCCGTCGCGGTCGCGGTCAACACGGGGGCGGCGGCGGGCGTGCTCGGCGTGCGCGAGGGCGACGAGGTCCGGATCGCCACCGCGGAGGGTCGCGTCGCCGCTGGCGACGACGTCCGGATCGCCGGCACGCCGTGACGCGGCTCGGCCGTCCGCGGCTGCACCTGCGCGTCACGGAGTCCACCAACGACCGCGCGCGGGAGCTGGCGGCGGCGGGCGCGCCGCACGGCACGCTCGTCACCGCGGGCGAGCAGACCGCCGGGCGCGGGCGCCAGGGCCGCCGCTGGCTGGCGCCGCCCGGCCGGGCGCTGCTGCTCTCCCTCGTGCTGCGCGACCACGACGCGCTGCTGCCGCTGCGCGCCGGGCTGGCGGTGGCCGATCTCGCCGGTCCCGCCACGCGCGTCAAGTGGCCCAACGACGTGCTGCTCGACGGCGGCAAGCTGGCCGGCGTGCTGGGCGAGGCCCGGCCGCAGGAGGAGTGGGCGGTGCTCGGGATCGGCGTCAACGTGGCCGTCGAGCCGGCCGACCTGCCGGCTGAGCTGCACGCCGCCACCCTGGGCCGCACGCCCGCCGAGCTGGAGCCCGCGCTGTCGGCGCTGCTGGTCCACCTGGAGTCGCGGCTCTCCGAGCCGGCGGACGCCTCCCTCGCCGCCCTGCGCGAGCGCGACGCGCTGCTCGGCCGCCCGGTGCGCTGGGCGGACGGTTCGGGCGTGGGCGCGGGGATCGACGCAAGCGGCGCGCTGCTCGTGCGGCATGCGGACGGACGGCTCACCACCCTGACGTCCGGCGAAGTGCACCTCGTCGCGCGCTGAGCGGTCCGCCGCGCCGACCGACGCGTCAGCGCCCGTTCTGCGAGACGTCGTGCCAAGCTCCATGCCGGGCCAGCGCCGATGAGCACCCGCAGACACGTGGCGATCATGGAGGCCGGCACGCGCTGGGCCGAGCGCGACGCGCGCGTTCGCGCGCTGCTGCTGAAGGGGTCGCTGGCCCGCAATGAAGCCGACGAGCGCTCCGACGTCGACTTCCTGATCGTCGCGCAGCCGGGCCGCTTAGCCGAGCTGTGGGCGTCGCGACGCGAGATCGCCGAGGGTCTCGGATCCTGGCTCGGCGGATTCGACGAGGTCGCATGGCAGGCGCCGCACACCTACATCGGCTTCTGCGACGGCCCAGTGAAGGTGGACTTCTTCTTCCAGGAAGGCGTACCGGCGGCAGATCCGTGGCTGCGCGATGGGTTCCGCGCGCTCGTCGACCCCGACGGCCTCGAGGACGGGCTGCGCGCGGCGCTCACTTCGGAGCCCGCGCCGCCGGACCTCTCCGACTTCGACGTCCACGCCTGGGATTGGCTGTGGGCCGTGCAGCTCAAGCTGCGCCGGCCCGGTCACGAATGGCTCGTCTACGTCGAGCTCGTCAAGTTCGTGGAGACGATGCTGCTGACCGCCTTCGGCGCGCTAGCCCCGGAGCCATGGCGGGGCGTCCTGCGGATCGAGGAGCGCCTCCCGACGGACGCGCAGTCGCAGCTGCGCGAGGCGCTGCCCGCCGCTCCCGAGGAGATGGAGCTCCGCCGTGCGCTGGGGGCCGCCCTGGACAGCTACCTGGCGCTGCGTCCCCGCCTTGCCGCGGAACGTGGCATGCCGCTCGCCGACGCGCTCGCACACCAGGTCATCGGCGTCCTGAGGCCCGGCCGCCCGTGAGCTCACCGCTCATACATCGCGGCGACGCCGTCGGCGATCAGCGAGATCCCGACCACCAGGGAGACGACGCCGAGGACCGGGAAGAGCACCGCCCACCCGCCCAGGAAGCCTGAGCCGAGGAGGAAGTAGTGCTCGAGCACCTGGCGGCCCCAGTCGGGCGCGGGCGGCCTGACGCCGACGCCGATGAAGCTCAGCGAGGCGATCGCGAAGGTCGCGTTCGCGAACCGCACCGTGAACTCCACCAGGACGACCGGCAGGACGTTGGGCAGGATCTCCCGGAACAACGTGTACGCAGCCGTCTCGCCCCGCACCCGCGCGGCCTCGATGTAGTCCTGCTCGCGCTCGATCAGGACCGCCGCGCGCACGCTGCGCGCGATCAGCGGCGCGAGCGGGATCCCGACCGCGAGGATGATCGCCAACCGCGAGCCGCCCAGGGACACCAGCAGCAGCGCCGCGAAGATCACGACGGGCAGGGCGAGGAACGCCTCGAGGATGCGGCTGAGCACCTCGTCGACCGCGCCGCGCAAGTAGCCGGCGACCAACCCGAGCGCCGTGCCCAGCGCGGTGGCCAGCAGCGTGGCGAGCGGGGCGACGATGAGCATCTCCCGTCCGCCGGCCATCACGCGGGCGAAGATGTCGCGCCCGAGCGCGTCGGTCCCGAACCAGTGCTCTCCCGAGGGCGCGGCGAGGTCGTCGAGCGGATCGGTGGCCAGCGGGTCCTGCGGCGCGAGCAGCTCGCCGAAGATCGCGCACAGCACCCAGAAGCCGACGAGAGCCACGCCCGTGACGAACGTCCCCGAGCGCCGCAGCGCTCCGAGCCGCTCCCGACGGGCGATCCGCCGCTCGTCGCGGAGGGACATGGCGGAGGCGCCGAGCATAAAGGGGTCTGACCCCTTTAGAGGTCGTCGGTGGAGAACGTGTCGCAGTCGGACGGCTCGCCGCGGGCGCGGCCGCGCTCGAACCAGGCCCGGCGCTGGGCCGAGGAGCCGTGGGTGAAGGAGTCGGGCTCGACGCGGCGGCCCGCCTGGGACTGCAGCCGGTCGTCGCCGACCGCCTCCGAGGCCGTGATGGCCTCCTCGATGTCGCCCGGCTCGAGGTCGCCCTCCTTGAACACCGTGTAGGCCCAGACGCCGGAGTAGCAGTCGGCCTGGAGCTCGAGCCGGACCGACGCCTCGTTGGCGCGATCCGGGTCCGAGCGGCGGATCCGATCGACCTCGCCGCTCGTGCCGAGCCGGTTCTGCACGTGGTGGCCGACCTCGTGGGCGATCACGTAGGCCCAGGCGAAGTCGCCGCCGGCGCGCAGCTGGCGCTCCATGTCGCGGTAGAAGGAGAGGTCGAGGTAGACACGCTGGTCGGCCGGGCAGTAGAACGGGCCGACGCTCGAGGCGGCGGCGCCGCACCCCGTGCTGACCTGCCGGGCACCTCGAAGCCCGCGCCACCGCCGAGCAGCTGCAAGGCGAGGAAGACGAGCACCCCGACCACGCCCAGACCGCCGCCCACGGGCAGCGCCGCGCCGGCCACCGCCGCCGCCGCGCACGTCGATCACGTCCCGCGAGGAGCCGCGTTTCCACTTCATGCGCGGGCGAGCCTACCCCGCGGTCCGTGCCGTCAGGCGGCCTCGGGCTCGACGTCGCCGGCCGGCTTGGCCGCGGTCGCGCGCCGCCGCGGCGTCTTGGGAGCGGCCTTGGGCTTGGCGGCGGGCGCGCGACGGCGCGGCGTCTTCGGCTTGGCCTCCGGCTGCGCCTCGTCGACCGGCTTCGCGGCGGCCGCCCGGCGCCGCGGGGTCTTCGGCTTCGCCACCGGCTCGGCGTCCTGGGCGGGCTGCGCTTCGGTCACCGGCTCGGCTTCCGGGGCCGGCTTCGCGGCGGCCGCCCGGCGGCGCGGCGTGCGCTTGGGCTTTGCTTCCGGCTCCTCGACCGGCTGTGCGACCGCCTCCGCCTCCGCGGCGAGCTTCGCGGCGGCCCGGCGGCGCGTGCGCTTGGGCTTCGCCTCCGGCTCGGGCTCCGGCGTGCCCTCCGCGGCGGCCTGGACCGCGGCGACCGCCGCCATCAGCGGCGAGTCGGGGTCGGCCGCGATCACCTTGCGGCGCGTGCGGCGCGGCTTCGGCGCGGGTGCGGCCTCGACCGCGTCCCCCTCCGTCGCCTCGACCGCCTCGACGGCCACGGCCTCGACCGCCACGGCCTCGGGCGCCACGGCGTCCTTCTTCTTGCGCCGACGCGTGCTGCGGCGGGCGCTCTTGCCCTTGGGGAAGTTGCGCAGCAGCTCGCGGGCCAGCGCGGCCGGCTTGCGCGACATGCGCATGCGCGCGCCGTTGATGACCTCGCCGGCCTCGGCAGTGTGCGGGAGCGCGGCCGCCAGCAGCGCGGCCGACAGGCGGCGGTCCTGCTGGCGCGATGCGTGCACCAGCCGGCGCGCGTTGCGCGCGTGGGCGCTGCCGGAGGAGTTGACCAGCAGGCCGAGCAGGCGCTTGGTCTCCGGCCAGCGCTGCACGGCGTACTCCTCGTGCACCTCACGCGTCATGTTCGCGCAGCGCCAGATCCAGTTGTTGGCCTGGTCGCGGCGGCCGATCTTCTTCTCGGCGAGCGACATCAGCACGAGCTTGACGCCCTCGCGCTTCTCCTCGCGTGCCCAGCCCTCGACGAAGTCCAGCGCGCGGTCGAACGCCTCGGCGTCGCGCGACGCGGCGATCTCCTGCAGCGCCTTCTGGCGCAGCTGGGCGTTGTGGTTGCGATCGACCGCGGTGATGAGGAAGGTGCGCTTGAGCTCGCCGCCCTGATCGAAGTGCAGCATCGCCCGCGCCCGGCGCCAGCCCGCCACGGTCACCCGTGCGCCGGCCAGCGCGGCCCACTGCACCTGCTCGCCGTAGTCCAGGTGCTCGACGGCGATCCGCCACAGCTCGCGCTCGAAGACCTCGATGCGGCGGTTCTCGTCGGCGGTGACCGGGAGCACGCGGCGCTCGACGCGTAGCCGGCGTCCCCGCCCGCGCCGCACGGGCCCCACGACGATCGCGCCGCCGCGGTAGACGTCGCGCTCGAGCAGCGAGTGCAGCGTCACGACCGGATCGTCGTGCTTGGTCCCCGGGTGCACGAAGTCGACGACGATGCCGGCCTCCTTGCCCGGGTGCCGGCGCGTGACGCGGCCCACGCGCTGCTGGTAGATGCGCTTGGAGGCCGTCGGCGCGAGGTGCATGCAGACCGTCGCGCGAGGGGAGTTCCAGCCCTCGGCCAGCAGCTGCGCGTTGACCAGCACGTCGACGTCGCCGCGCTCGTAGCGGGCGAGGATCTGGGCCAGTTCGCGCTTGGGCGTCTCGCCCGACACCGCCTGCGCCTTCATGCCGAGGTCGCGGAACGCCGCGGCGACGTTGTACGCGTGGCGCACGCCGGCGGAGTAGACCACCCCGGGCACGCCGTTGAAGCGCGTCTTGTAGAGGTCGGCGACTGCCATGTTGAACGGCAGCTGGTCGAGCAGCTCGGCCAGCAGCTCCTGATCGAACTCGGTGTCCACCTCGCCGCGGCGCAGCGGCACCTTGGCGATCGTGCGGACGCCCGGGCCGGGCGGGATGCGCACGCAGCGCAGCGGCGCGATCACGCCGCGCCGGGCGGCCTGGGCGAGGTCGAAGCGCGACGTCTGGGTCGGGAAGAGGTCGGTGACGTGGCGGGCGATCAGCGCGCCCGTGGCGGTCATGCCGACGAACACCGGCTCGTGCCAGTTTCGGATCGACGCCGAGGTCTTCTCGCCCAGCGCCGTGTGCGCCTCGTCGCAGATGACGATCGTGTAAGCGTCCGACACGGTGCCGGCGTTGCGCACGAACCACTGGTAGGTCTCCACCGTCACCGGGCCGTCGGCGCGGTCCTGCCCGCGCAGCAGCGCCGGGGCGATGCGCTTGCCGTAGCCGCGGTCGCGCAGCTCGCCGAGGAACTGGTCGACGAGGTTGCGCCGGTGGGTGAGGATCAGCGTGCCGCCCGTGCGCGAGCCCTCCACGAAGCCGAGCGCGGCGACGGTCTTGCCGGCGCCGGTGGCGTGCTCGAACCAGAAGCGCTTGGCCGCGTTGGGGTCCTCCGGGGCCTCGGCCGCCTCGGCGGCCGCCGACGCGTCGCCGTCGGGCTCGTCCCAGTCCTGTGGCTCCTCGGGCTCGTCGTCCTCCTCCTCGTCGAGCGCCTCGGCACCCGGCACCCCGGAGGAGATGAGGCCCGCCGGCTCCGCGGGCGCCGGCCCGTTGCCGTTGGTGGCCGACGCGGCCCCCGCCTCGGCGAGCAGCGCGGTCAGCGTGCCCGAGAGGGCGTCGACCTGGTGGGCGGAGAGCAGCGTGCCGTCGGCCAGCCGCGGCTCGTCCTCGCACAGCAGCCGGTCGAGGCCGAGCAGCAGCGACCAGCGCTGGCGCCACGCGACCGAGGGAACCTTGGCGCCCGCCTCGAGCTCGGCCAGCGCGGCGTCGAGCGCCCCGCGCCGGGCGGTGCCGGGCGCCAGCTGCACGGCGGCGTCCTCACCCTCGAGCACGAACGGCTCGCGCGTGAACGACGCTGCCCGTTCGAGCGCGGCAGCGGTGGGAACCTCAAGCGTGACCTCGACGGCCACTGACGTGGAATCGGCCATGCGGCGAATGCGTGGTGGGAGCGGCGGCACGGTGCCGGACTGCTCCGCAGGTTTCGCGGGCTCGACCGTCGGAGCCTGGTCTGAGGGGTCGACCAAGACGGCTCCGGGTCAGCTGTCCCGCGAGTCGGTCCCATTACAGCAGACGGCGCGCCGGAATCGGGATGGATCCGCGATCTGCCACCGTATGGCGGGTGAAGCGCGCGCTGCCCTGGCTGCTCGGCGTCGGCATCCTGACCACGCTCGTCGTGGTCGGGCTGGCGCAGTCCGGCGGTGAGGAGAAGGCCCCCGCCGCGCCCACCTTCGACCTGCCCGACGCCCGTGAGCGCCTGCGCGGGGCGCCGGCCCCGCTGGCCGCGCTGCACGCCCAGTCGGCGCAACTGCTGGACGGCGGCACCAAGGCCTTCGACGCGCGGCTGGCCGCGTTGGAGGGGACGCCCGTGGTGATCAACAAGTGGGCGTCGTGGTGCGGCCCGTGCCGGGCCGAGTTCCCGGCCTTCCAGCAGGTCGCGACGCGGCGCGGCAAGCAGGTGGCATTCCTCGGCGTGAACGGGTTCGACGCCCGCGAGCCGGCCGAGCGCTTCCTGCGCCGCTTCCCGGTGCCGTTCCCCTCCTACGCCGATCCGGACGAGAGGATCTCGCGGTCGCTGCGCGCGCCCAAGAACTATCCGATCACCGTGTTCGTGGACCGCGCCGGCGAGACGGCGTTCATCCACCAGGGCTTCTACGAGACCGAGGCCCGCCTGGAGGAAGACATCGACCGCTACCTGAAGCCATGACGACCCAACGGACTCCGTCCGCGGGCACGAACGAGGTCCGCGTCGACCCGCTCACGGGACTCAAGTCGATCATCGCCAGCGAACGCGCTTCGCGGCCCGGCGGCCACTTCGCACTGCAGGCGTTCGCGCCGATCGATCCCGCACGCGATCCGTTCCTGCCCGGCCACGAGGACCAGACGCCGCCCGAGGTGTACGCGGTGCGGCCGGGCGGCGGTGCGCCTGACACGCCCGGCTGGTCGGTGCGGGTGGTACCGAACAAGTTCCCCGCCCTCGCCCCGGCCGGGGCCGAGCTCGACGGCGAGCCCGAGCCGGACCTGTTCGCGGCGCGCCCCGCGCTGGGCGCGCACGAGGTGATCGTCAACGCCCCCGACGCGGTCTGCACGCTGGCCGAGCTCGGCCCCGAGCAGGTCGCGGCGGCACTGGAGTGCTGGCGCGAGCGGATGCGCGCGCACCACGGCGCGGCGTGCGTCCACGTGCTGGTCAACGAGGGGCGCGAAGGCGGCGCCTCGCTCCCGCACACGCACGCGCAGCTCTACGCGCTGGACTTCGTGCCCGCCGGCGTGGCGCGCGAGCGCGAGCGCTTCGGCGCCCACGCCACGCGAACGATGGGCGGCAACCTGCTCGGCGATCTCGTGCAGGAGGAGGTGCGCCGGCGCGACCGGCTGGTGGCGGTCGACGGCGAAGCCGTCCTGCTGGCGCCCTACGCGTCGCGCCTGCCGTTCCAGCTGATGCTCGCGCCGCGCCGGCCGCGCGCCCGCTTCGAGGACGAGGGGCCGCTGGGCGCCGCGCTGCTGCACGAGGCGCTCGACCGGCTGCGGCGCGTGCTCGGCACCTCGCCGCCGATGAACCTGTGGGTGCGGACCGCGCCCCGTGGGGCGGACCAGTTCTGCTGGCGGATCGACATCATGCCGCGGCTCACCCATCTCGCCGGGCTCGAGCTGGGCACGGGCGTGCACCTCTGCGTCGTGGCGCCCGAGCGAGCCGCCGCCGAGTTGCGCGCGGTCTGAGGGCCTGAGCGCTTCATCCGGCGGCGCGGGGCTTCCTCCTCGGCCGCCCCGTCCCGCTGGAGGACCGGCTGGCTACGCTGCCGCGCGATGCGAGCCCTCGTCCAGCGGGTCTCCGGCGCGTCGGTGAGCGTCGGCGGCGAGGAGCTCGCCGCCATCGGCCCCGGGCTAGTGGTGCTGCTCGGCATCACGCACGGCGACGGGCCCGCCGAAGCCGACCGGATCGCCGCCAAGGTGCGCGCGCTGCGCGTCTTCCCCGATGCGGGCGGGCGCATGAACGAGCCGCTCGGCGATCGCGCCGTGCTGTGCGTGTCGCAGTTCACGCTCTACGGCGACGCCCGCAGGGGGAACCGCCCGGCCTACGTGGCCGCCGCTCCGCCCGAGCAGGCCGAGCCGCTCTACGAGCGCGTCTGCGCGGCGCTCGGCGCCGCGCGCGGGCGCTTCGGCGCGCACATGGCGGTCGCGCTCGTCAACGACGGCCCGGTCACCCTCCTGCTCGAGGTCTAGAGGTTCGTCCCGTGATCATCGGGTCGATGGTCGCGGGACGGGCCACTTACGCGGCTGGGTAGGCTGCCGGGCCATGCCGCCCGTCGAGCGCTTCGTCTGCCGTTTCGCCGCCGAGCCGCCCCAGGCGGGCCTGCCCGACGGCGAGTGGGCCACCACCCTGCAGGCCGAGTTCCTCGCCGCCTGCCTGCGGATCGAGCCCGACGACGGGGAGGAGATCGGCGAAGCCGAGGCGCTGCGCTGGTTCCCCGACCGCACCTGGGCGGGCCGCACCTACGTGCCGGTCACGGCCCGCACCACCACCGGCCTCGAGCTCTACGGACACGTCTCCTTCGCCCCCGCCGACTCGGAGGCCGAGGACGGCGCCGGCGAGGCCAGCGACTTCGCGGCCTCGGCCGACTACACCGACGAGACGGCCGAGGCGAACCCCGAGTGGAAGGTCGACCTGTGCGAGGAGGTCATCGCCGGCTGGCGCGGCGAGGGCGGCCGCCGGGCGGCCATGACGCTCGTGTGGGGGGCTCCCCTCGTTCCCGGCGGCCGCGTTGCGACCGCCGAGCTCGACGGCCTGGCCGTCGACCAGTGCCTCGTGCGCGACGACCGCTTCACCCTGATCGCGCCCGACGCCTACCGCGGCGACTACCTCGACATCAAGCTGTGGGATGCCGACGGGCGCGAGCTGGCGTCCGAGTCGCTCTACGACGAGGACGACGAGGACGAGGAGTAGGCGGCTAGGACAGCGGCGCGCGCAGGACCGAGCGCGCGGAGTGGCGCGGGTCGCCGTCCGCGGGCTCTACGGAGACGTCGAGCGCGGCGAAGCGGCCCGGGTCGCCGGGCACGGGGACGGTGACGTCGGCCTCGCCCGAGGCGTTGACGGTGGGGCGGGAGGTTCTCCACGTGGATCGCAGCACGGGTGTCCCACACGGCCGTGTCCAGGCGCTCCAGCCGGACGGCCGGACAGACATCGGGCTCAGGCCCATTTGTCACGCGCCGCGCGCGGGCGTGGCTCCGTTCCCGTTCCCGTTGCGGTCGACGTGGACGCGGTCGATGAGGCCGTACGCGACCGCCTCCTCGGGCGCGAAGAAGCGGTCGCGCTCGAGGTCCGCGTCGACCTCCTCGCGCGAGCGCCCCGTGTGCTCAGCGTAGATCTCCGCCACCCGCTCGCGCAGGAACTGCGTCTCGCGGGCGTGGATGGCGATGTCGGTGCTCTGGCCCTGATAGCCACCGGAGGGCTGGTGGATGAGGATGCGCGAGTTGGGCAGCGCCTGGCGCTTGCCGGGCGCGCCGCCGGCCAGGATCAGCGACCCCATCGACATGGCGATCCCGCAGCAGATCGTGCGCACGTCGGGCTTGACGAAGCGCATCGTGTCGTAGATCGCCAGGCCGGCGTACACGTGGCCACCGGGCGAGTTGACGTAGAGCTGGATCTCCTTGTCGGGATCGGCGGCCTCCAGGTGCAGCAGCTGGGCGTTGACCAGGTTCGCGACCTCGTCGTTGACCTCCGTGCCGAGGAAGACGACCCGCTCGTTCAGGAGCCGGGAGTAGATGTCGAACGAGCGCTCTCCGCGCGCGTCCTGCTGGACGACCATGGGGACCAGGGGCATCTTCGGTGACCTCCGTTCGTGCAACGTTTGGGTTGCACATGCTAGCCTATGCGCAACCGTCGAGTTGCAGCAGGAGGCACCATCCGTGACCAGCGTCCGCCGAGAGATCGTCTTGCCCGTGGAGCGCGAGCGCGCGTGGGCGCTGCTCACCGAGCCGCGCGAGCTCGAGGAGTGGCTGGCCGACGAGGTGGAGCTGGAGCCCGCGCCGGGCGCGCCGGTGCGCGCCGCCTGGAACGGCGGCGAGACGCGCGAGGGCGTGGTCGAGGAGGTCGAGGCCAAGCGGCGGATCAGCTTCCGCTGGAACGACGGAACCTCCGGCGTGCCCTCGCGCGTGCGATGGACGCTCGAGGACGCGCCGGGTGGTACGCGCGTCCTGGTCGAGGAGTACCCGCTGGTCCCGCTCGAGCTGACCGTGAGCCCCGCCCGCTGGATCGCCCGCGGCGCGCCCGGCACCACCGCGCTGGCCGCGGCGGCGATGCTGATCGCCGCGTGACGCACGCCGACGCCGTCTTCCTCGCGCTCGCGGACCCGATGCGGCGGGCGGTCATCGATCGCCTGGCGCAGGAGCCGCTGAGTGCCTCGGCGCTCGCCGGCGAGCTGCCCGTGAGCCGGCAGGCGGTGGCCAAGCACCTCGCCGCCCTGGACCGCGCCGGCCTGGTCAGCACCCGCCGCGCGGGCCGCGAGATCCGCTACTCGCTCGAGCCGGCCCCGCTGGGCGAGGCGGTTGCGTGGATGGCGTCGGTGGGCGCGCAGTGGGACGACCGGCTCGTGCGCCTTGCCCGGCGCGCGCGGGCGCAGCAGCTCCGGTGAACGTCAACGGCGGCAAGGTAAGGGAAGCGAGCGCTTCGGTGTGGGTGGGCGGAACGCGTGACAACGCAGCACTCGACCTCCGCGCGCCACCGAGATCGGCGTTCGCGACGCTGAGCGTCGTCAACGCCGAACTCGACGCTCCGCACGGATCGAGTTCGGCGTTCTCACTCCACCCGTCTCCCCCTCAATGCGGCCGTTGACGTCCGCCGGCGTCGCCTGCCGCACGGGGACGCGCAGGCGCTAGTTGATCATCACGGTCGGCGCGCCGACCGTGATCGACCCGCCGTGCACGGTGGTGTCGCCCATCCGCGCGGCCGGCCGGCCGCCGATCATGACCTTGAACGAGCCCACCGCGATCGAGTCGGGCGGGCCGACGCACAGGCACATGTCGCCCACCGCGGCGGCGGGCATGCCCAGGATCAGCACGCGCGGGTTGCCGGGCGGGAGGACCGGGCCGCCCACGTGCGGGATCGGCGGCGTTCCCGGCGTGGCCATCGGACACACGTGCATGTCGCCGACGCGGGCCGCGGGGGGCATGGCACGCATCCTGCCAGCCGCGCTCGCCGTCTGGCAAGGGATGATCGGGCAGCCTGACGTGCCCGTTCCTCGGCCCGCCAGAGGGGTTTCGCCTGCCAGGCGAGACGGCTCGTCCCTCGCCTCTCGCATTCGGCGACGTTACGGCGCGACGCGGTGTTCGGCGTCGCCCCGGCCGAGCTGGCCCGCGCGCTCGGGGTGGAGCCGGCCGCGTTCACCGCCTGACGTGCGGCGTGCCCGCCGCGGCCGCCTCCGGCGCGGTGCGCGCCGCGGCCGGCAGCTCGACGACCGCCGCGGCCAGCCCGCCGCCGCCAGGGCGTCCTGCACCCGCGCGGCGCTGCGCGGCAGCCCGCTCAGTCCGCCGCCGCCTTGAGCGCGGGCACCCGCTCGGCCACCTCGGCGTCGGTCAGGGGGAAGTGGCACGCGGCGATGTTGCCGCCGTCCTTCGGCTCCAGCGGAGGGTCGTCGGTGCCGCAGATCCCCTGCGCCTTCCAGCAGCGCGTATGGAAGCGGCAGGCGGCCGGCGGATTGGTCGGCGAGGGCACGTCGCCGCTCAGGAGCTGGCGGTTGCGCCCGCGCGACAGCCGCGGGTCGGCGACCGGCACCGCCGACATCAGCGCGCCCGTGTAGGGCATCCGCGGATGCGCGTAGAGCTGCTCGGAGGTCGCCAGCTCGACGATCCTGCCGAGGTACATCACAGCCACCCGGTCGCACATGTGCCGCACCACCGAGAGGTCGTGGGCGATGAACACCAGCGTCAGGCCGAGGTCGCGCTGGAGCTCGCGCAGCAGGTTGAGGATCTGCGCCTGGATCGAGACGTCCAGGGCGGAGACGGGCTCGTCGGCCACGATCAGCTGGGGCTTCAAGGCGAGCGCGCGCGCCACGCCGATGCGCTGGCGCTGGCCGCCGGAGAACTCGTGCGGATAGCGGTTGTAGTGCTCCGGGTTCAGCCCGACCCGGTCCATCAAGTCCTGGACCGTGCGCTTGCCGCCCTCCAGGCGATGGATGGCGAAGGGCTCGTTGATGATCGTCCCCACCGTGCGCCGCGGGTTCAGCGACGAGTACGGATCCTGGAAGATCATCTGCATCTCGCGCCGCAGCGGCGTGACGGCACCACCGCGCAGGGTCGCGATCTCCCGGCCGCCGAACTTGATCGACCCCGAGGTCGGCTCCACCAGCCGCAGCAGCAGCCGCGCTGTCGTGGACTTGCCGCAGCCCGA
>Ga0136617_10001535_pt1 | contig 20462 bp, 27 predicted proteins | sample AntDrymUQ3222106_2_FD_129672 | JGI IMG/M metagenome (GOLD analysis project Ga0136617, IMG submission 129672) | Polar desert sand microbial communities from Dry Valleys, Antarctica - metaG UQ322 (21.06) | ecosystem: Environmental > Terrestrial > Soil > Desert | place: Antarctica: Dry Valley...
ACCTGCAGCGTGCGTCGGTTCCGTCAGCCCGACGCCCAACCCGGCGCTCAACCGGACGGGCCGGTACGTGCCTTCGCCTTGGCGAGCGTCGGCGCGGCCCGCCGGTTAGCTAGAACGTTGGGCGCCTTGCGTTATCTCGTTGCATGCTCGAAACGCCCCGCTTACGTTTTCGCGATTTCGTCCTAGGCGACTTCGACGCGGTACACGCCTATGCGTCAGATCCACTCGTCACCCGCTATACCTCATTCGGTCCGAATACCGAAGCGGAGACACGAGACTTCCTTGGTCGCATGGCTGAAGAGGCTTCGGAGACGCCAAGGAAAAATCACACGTTCGCTGTCATTCAGTCATCTTCGCAGCGGCTCATCAGCGGTTGCGGCTTGGACCTCGCCGACGCCGCGGGGCCGCAGTACAGTCTTGGATATTGTTTTCGTGCAACCTATTGGGGTCAGGGCATCGGCATCGAGGCGGTTCGACGCGTCACTGCGTTCGGCTTCAGCGAGTTAAACCCTTGGCGAATATATGCGGCGGTGTTGGTGGGAAATGACGCATCTGCACGTTTGCTTCAGCAGCTCGGCTTTCGGCTTGAAGGTACCCATCAGCAATGCGTCTTTGCCCGCGGCGCGTGGCATGATGAAATGATCTTTGCTCTGTTAAAACCAAACTGGTGTAAATCAGGCGCCTAACCTGGCAGTGGAGTGGACGCCGATCTGCGTTACGTATTCGGCATGCCTCGTGCCGGCGCGCTGCTCACCTGGTACGTTGGGCGTCATCCAAGGCCCGAACGTACAATTGAGCCATTACTGCTCGGAGAGCACATCGTGAATTTCGATATCGAGTGCGAACGCGAAGAAGATGGCCGCTGGCTCGCCGAGGTGCCTCAGCTACCCGGCGTGCTCGCATACGGGTCGACCCGCGATGAAGCGATGGCTCGAGCTCAAATTCTCGCGCTTCGCGTTCTCGCTGAGCGGTTGGAGCACGGCGAAAGCGGGCCACAGTCAATTTCGATCTCCGTGACTGCGGCGTGAGTCAATGGCCTTCGACCAAAGCACGTCGCGTTTACTCGGCGTTGCTTGGTCTGGGCTGGCGACTCAAGCGGCAATCCGGTTCGCATCGCACGCTCAGCCGTAACGGCTGGCCTGATTTTGTGTTCGCCTTTCACGATGGCGACGAAATCGGACCGAAGATGCTTGGTCGCACGCCAAGCACACGGGCCTCAAGCCAGAGGACCTGTAGCGCTGTGACGCCCAACCCGGCGGTCGAGCGGACGCCGATCTGCGTTCCCTCTTCGGCCAACGGTGCTGCCGGCGCCGCTCACCTGGTACGTTGGGCGTCCCGGATGCGTCGTGGTAGCTGCAGTAGAATGCCGTTGTCACCGGAGCGCTGAACCAGGGAAACGCAGCTGGAGATCTGGAGTCGGAAGCGCTGAAGCTCACCCCAAGCGAACGCCCGGCGCTGGCGCAGCGACTGCTGGCGAGCCTTGACGTGGATTCGGAGATCGAGGAAGCGTGGGCTGCTGAGATCGAGCGCCGCATTGCCGACGTCGAGAGCGGTGCAGTTCATGTTGTGCCGATTGCTGAGGCTTTGGCTCAAGTTCGTGCCAGGCTGAAGTGAAGCTAGTCATCGTTCCACTCGCTCTTGCCGAGTTGCACGATGCCGCAGCGTTCTATACCGCGAGCGCAAACGCCGAGCTCGGTTTCGCGTTTCTCGCCGAGTTTGAGCGGGCGACGGCCGACCTGTTGGCCAATCCGAACCTTGGCGCGGTCTTCCGCAAAAGCAAGCGTCGCTATGTTCTTCGCCGGTTCCCCTGTAGCGTCTTCTATCAGGTTGCCGCAGATGAAATTAGGTACATCGCTGTGGCCGATCAGCGACGGCGGCCTGCCTATTGGGCACGTCGCAAGTAGCGCTTTGTACCGCTTGGAGAGCAAGACGCCCAACCCGGCGGTCGAGTGGACGCCGATCGGCGTTCCGTCTTCGGCATGCGTTGGTGGCACCGTCGGTTAGGTTGAACGTTGGGCATTTCGTGGAAACGGAAAAATGAATCAACATCGAATAGCGCTACTCATCGAAAAGGCAGACAAAGCGATCAATCAAGAGGACTTCGACACCGTCGTCGATCTCTACACCGAGGACGCTGTGCTCGTGATTAAGCCTGGCAACAATGCCATAGGCAGGGTTCAAATCCGTCGAGCTATGGAACGTATTGCGGCTCACTTCGATCGCAGTTTGGACGTGCGACAAGCGGGAATGGTGATTCTCGAAACTGGAGACACAGCGCTTGTATTAGCAAGGACACAGGTGTCCGCAACGAACAGTCCGATGGTGGAACGCAGGGCCACGTATGTGTTCAAGAAGGATGCCGGGGATCGCTGGCTGTGCGCCATCGACAATTCCTATGGGCATGAAGTGCTCGACGCAAATGCCTAACCCGGCTGTTCGGACTTCCCCGGAAATGCAAGTGGCATCGCGATAACGAAGGATCATTCGGCCTTTCGCGTACAGCCGTGTCGATTTCCGGGGGTCCCGTTCGTCGATTGGATAGGGCGAAGACAACCCGGCCATTCTGGCCGGGCGTTTGCCTGTTCACAATCATCGGAGAACGCCATGAAATTGTACGGATTTGGCCCTACTCGCTCACTTCGCGCGCTTTGGGGTTTGCGGGAGCTTGGCGTGGAGTTCGAGTTCGTGCGAGTCAACCTCATGGCTGGCGAGCACCTGCGCCCTGATTTCCTGCGACTCAATCCTGCCGGCAAGCTTCCGGTGCTGGTGGACGGTGACTTCGTGCTCACCGAATCCGCCGCGATCGTCCTCTATCTCGCGGAAAAGTATCGCGCGAAAGGTTTGTTGCCTGCTGATCTCAAGGTTCGGGCGCAGGTTTACCGTTGGGTCATGTTCGCCATGACCGAGCTTGAGCAGCCTTTGTGGCGAATCACCAAGCACACGATGGTATACCCCGAAGACAAGCGACTGCCTGCCGACATTTCTCTCGCGACCCAAGAGTTTCGTGCAATGGCCGCGGTACTTGATCGCCATATGAAAGGACGGCAATTTATCGTCGGTGACGGCATCACCGCCGCGGATTGCGTGACGGCCTATCTAATGGATTGGGCCAATGAGCAGCACCTGTTAGACGACTATCCAGAACTGTGCGCGTTTCTGAAGCGGATGTATGCGCGTCCCGCCGCGCCGGCGCGAATCGCAGAGGCTGCCGCAAGCGTGCAGGTTGGACGCTAGCTACTTCCCGATCCCAACACTGGCCGATCTGCATCCTGATCGCCCTGTTGCAGGAGCGCGTCGTGGGCGGCTTGACCGCCGGTGGCGTGAAGGGCTGGTTCGACGGCCTACGTTAAAGAAAACGGGGGCGCATGGCCCCCGTTTGGTCGACAAGGTGCTATTCAATCGTGGGTCAAGCCGAAAACGACGATCCGCACCCGCACGTGGTTGTCGCATTCGGATTCTTGATCACGAATTGCGCACCCTCTAGATTGTCCTGATAGTCGATTTCCGCGCCGACGAGATACTGATAACTCATCGGGTCGATCAGCAACGTCACGCCGTCCTTGACCATCGCGGTGTCGTCTTCGTTGCTGACCTCGTCAAAGGTAAAGCCGTACTGAAAGCCGGAGCAGCCTCCACCCGAGACGAATACGCGCAGCTTGAGATCGGGATTGCCCTCTTCTTCGATCAGCGCCTTGACTTTGGATGCGGCGGAATCAGTGAAAACCAATGGAGCGGGCATTTCATTCATCGCGTTCATCGCTTACTCCTTCAATGCTGCAAATGGCGTCGCTACTCGGCGACGACCCGTTTCAATTCGACCACGCTAGCGCTTCCCGGTTCACCTTGATTCAAGCGCCCCTTGATGACGGCGCCCTCGTGCATTTCGAGCCTGCGGTAGAGCACATCACCAACCACGCGGGCCTTCGCCTGCAATTCGAGATACCCGCTTGCAATAACCGGGCCGTTCACCGTGCCGTTGACGACGACATGCGAGACGTTGATCTTGCCTTCGACCCGAGCATGCTCGCCCAGCACGAGCGTTCCAGGTTCCCCGTTGATGGTGGCGACATTTCCCGAAATCTGTCCGTCGACCCGCAAGCCCCCAGTGAACATCACATCGCCCCGCACCCCAGTCCCGGCGCCAATCAGGCAGTCGATCCGCTTTTGCGGCGACGCGCGCTTCGCACGATTGAACATGGCGCCTCTTACGAAACTTGCAACTCCCGCGTCGCCCGAGGACTTCCTTGCCCGGATTCGTAGCAGCGGACAGTGAGCGCCGTAATGCGCGTCCCGATGGGGGCGTGAATCGTGCCCTCAACTCGCTGATAATACTCGAATCTGAGCGTCAGCGCCGATCTGGCGGCGGGCTCATCGTCGGGTAGCGTCAAGGTCCCTGAACGCGTCCCCAATGGAGCGTCGGGCGAGGGAGCGAACGCCGCTTGCAGCACGAGATTCCCATCGAACTCCTCCTTCGCACCGCCGCCGCGCACGACGAGCAGTCGGTAGCGCCACATTCCTTCCCCTTCCGGCTCGAGGCTGACGCGCTCGATCTGAACGCCGGTTTGCTTGCTCGAATCCACAACCAGCTTTTGCAGAAACGCGAGTTCTTCCCGCAATTCGAGGTTCGCGGTGGTCAACTCCGCCGCCCGGCGCGCGAACGCCGCCTGCGCGCCCTGGTTCATTGCAAGCTCGGAGGCGAGCGCCGAATTGCGGGCGCGCAACTCGCCGCCTCCAACTGGTGCTTGGTTGATTCAGCCTCCAACGCGGAGAGCCGCGCTTCGACGGCCTTACGGTTCCAGCCGCCCAATATTTGCCCGAAGTCGAAACCCCACCACCAGGTGCCGGCGACGATGGCAAGCAACGTTCCGATCACGATGCCCCGACCCCACCACGGCAGAGGCGAGCGCACCATCATCTGCGGGGCCAAAGATGCCGAAATGCCGGCGCACCCGGCGCCACCAGGCGGAACGCTCACGACCGCGCGCTTTTTCTAAGGGACGAGCGGCACACCGGTCAAGCCCGCCGTTTCCGGTAAGCCGAACATCAAATTCATGTTTTGCACCGCTTGACCGGCGGCGCCTTTCACCAAATTGTCGATGACGATCAGCACGGTCACGATGTCGCCGCCTTGCGGCCGGTGAACGGCGATTCGCGCGAGATTCGACGCGCGTACGCTTCGCGTGTCAGGAGCGGAGCCCGGCGGCATCACGTCGACAAACGGCTCCGCTGCATAGGCCGTCTCGAACAACGCCTGAAGATCGACGTCGGTTCGGGTCAAGCGCGCGTAGAGCGTCGCGTGAATGCCACGAATCATCGGCACGAGATGCGGTGTGAACACGAGGTTCAGCGGCGTCTTGCTGTGGGCCGTCAATTCCTGAACGATTTCCGGATGGTGGCGATGCCCGGCCATCCCGTATGCGCTGAAGTTGTCAGCGGCCTCCGCGAGCAATAGTCCGACCTCGGCCTTGCGCCCCGCACCCGAGGCGCCGGACTTGGCGTCGGCAATCAGATGCTCGCTGTCGACGACGCCGGCCTGCAAGAGCGGAATGAAGCCAAGTTGCACCGACGTCGGGTAACAACCAGGATTACCGACAATTCGGGCCTTTTTGATCGCTTCGCGCCGGAACTCAGGCAGCCCATACACCGCCTCCTCGAGCAGGTCGGTGCATGCATGCGGCATCTTGTACCAGTGCGTAAACGTTGCTGGATCCTTCAGGCGGAAGTCGGCTGCGAGGTCGATGATCTTGACTCCCGCGTCGACGAGCTCGCGCGCCTGCGCCATTGCGACTCCGTGAGGCGTCGCAAAGAACACGACGTCGCATTCTCGCAGGTTGGCGTTCGCTGGATCGGAGAACGCAAGCGCGTCGAAGTGTCCGCGCAGGCTGACGAACATGTCGCGAACCGGAACAGAAGCTTCCTTGCGCGAGGTAATCGTACGGACGTCGGCGTCGGGGTGCCGCGCGAGCAACCGCAGCAATTCAACGCCGGTGTAACCGGTCCCGCCGACGATGCCGATCTTGATCAAATCGTAAACCCGCAATTGAGAGGGACTGCCATCTTACTATTGCCCCCAGGCATCGGATATTGGTGCGCTCGACATCCGACCCCTGGTTATCGGAGCTCATAAAGCGCGAAGGCCGCCCTTTAGTGGCGGCCTTCGCGAGCGCAAATCGCGTCGCTGAAAATGAATGCTAGCGCTTGGAGAATTGCTTGCGCCGGCGAGCCTTGTGGAAGCCGACCTTCTTGCGCTCGACTTCGCGGGCGTCGCGCGTAACGAGCCCCGCCTTCGATAACACGGGCTTCAACATGGCATCGTAGTCGATGAGGGCTCGCGTAATGCCGTGGCGCACGGCGCCTGCTTGGCCCGATTCGCCTCCACCGATCACGTTGACCATGATGTCGAAGGTGCCCGCGTGGTTCGTCAACAATAACGGCTGGCGTACGACCATGCGCCCAGTTTCGCGCGTGAAAAACTCGTCGACCGATTTTTCGTTGACGATGAACTTGCCCGTGCCGTGTTTCAGGAAAACGCGCGCCACCGAGGTCTTACGCCGGCCCGTGCCGTAGTGATAGTTGCCAATCATGAGGTTGCGCGATTCACGTTAAGATTTTTGGGTTGTTGCGCCGCATGGGGGTGTGCGGGACCAGCGTAGCACTTCATCTTGCTCAGCATTGCGTAGCCCAACGGACCCTTGGGCAACATCCCGCGGACCGCTTTCTTGAGCACGCGACCGGGGAAACGCGCTTGCATCTCTGCATACGTCGTTGTCCGCACGCCGCCGGGATAACCCGAGTGCCGGTGATAGAGCTTGTCATCTGCCTTGTTCCCGGTGACCCGCAGCTTCTCGACATTGGTAACGACAATGAAATCGCCGGTGTCCATATGCGGGGTGAAGATAGGTTTGTGCTTACCACGCAGCCGCAACGCAATCTGACTCGCGAGGCGCCCCAGTATCAGGTCAGTTGCGTCGATGACATACCAATCCTGCTTGATATCAGCCGGTTTGGCGGAGAATGTTCGCATCAAAGAATTCCTTACCGGAAGCGAAATGGCAAAGCCCGATAGTTTACGATTTTTACGGTCCTTCCGTCAACGGCAGGTCGCCGGTCCAAGTTCCCAGGCATCCTAACGACGCGCGTCTGGTGGCAGCCGAGGCGGCTCGCGCGGGCCGCGACGTCGACGCCTAACTAGCCGCGGCACTCAGCTTCTTGCAGGAGGCGAAGGCGGAAACGAATCACTATAGGCGTTGACCGTGCTCCAAACTCTCCTAGCGCGGTTTCCGCTCGAAGTCACTTCACGCTCTTCTGAGGGCGGAAAAAAAAAGGCGCGGTCAAACCGCGCCTGTGAGGAATTCCACCATAGGAGGAGAATGGCGGAACGTTGCCTGCGGCGCCGAAGGAGGATAAGGCGCCCGCTGACATCTTGATCGTCGCATATTGCGCTGCAACATGCAAGTGTCATAGCTTTTTCGTTGCACGAAGTGTCGCGTCAATCCAACAATGGTCTGCCGAAGTGTGTCCTAACTATCAGGGATAACGACAGCAATGGCTGAACCCATGCAGGCGCGCGTCAAGTGGACGGAAGGCGTTAGTTTTGTTGGGGAGGCGGGAAGCGGGCACGCAGTCGTCATCGATGGCGCGCCCGAGCATGGCGGGCGAAACGTTGGCATGCGCCCAATGGAAATGGTCCTGACCGGCGCCACGGCGTGTACCGCATTCGATGTCGTCGCCATTTTGCGCAAGGCACGTCAATCGATCACCGACTGCGTCGTGACCGCCGCGGCGGAGCGCGCCTCGGAGGAACCACGGGTATTTACCCGGATTCATTTCGTCTACACGGTCACCGGGCGCGGGCTCGATCGCCGTCAAGTCGAACGCGCCGTCAAGCTATCGAAGGAAAAGTACTGCTCGGCGACATTGATGCTCGCCAAGACGGCGGACATTACCTTTGAAGTGGCGATCGTGGACGGCGATTTCGCCGCTGATCGAGAGACGAGGTCGACGGCGGTCGGCAGTTAAGCCACCGTTCTGCGTTGGGTTTCAAGCATTCATCGCGCATCACGCAGCAAGCGGATTAGGCTCGATGAGTCCCAACGGCCTCCACCGCGTGCCTGTACCCCGCCATAGAACTGATCGACGACGGCGGTCACCGGCAATGCCGCGCCATTGGCGCGGGCTTCGGCGAGGCAAATCGAGAGATCTTTGCGCATCCAGTCGACGGCAAAGCCGAAGTCGAATTTGTCGGCGAGCATCGTCTTGCCACGGTTTTCCATCTGCCATGATTGCGCAGCGCCTTTGCTGATCACGTCGAGCACCCGCTCGACGTCGAGGCCTGCCTTGCTCGCGAAGTTGATGCCCTCGGAGAGCGCCTGCACGAGACCCGCGATGCAAATCTGATTGACCATCTTGGTGAGCTGACCGCTGCCTGGGCCGCCCATCAACGTGACGGCGCGCGCGTAGAGCGCGAGGATTGGCTCGGCAATCGCGAACGTCGCGTCATCCCCGCCGACCATGATCGTCAGCTTCCCGTTTTCGGCGCCGGCTTGGCCACCTGAGACCGGCGCGTCGAGAAAGTCGACGCCTTTCGTCTTCGCCGCAGCGTACATCTCGCGCGCCACGCGCGCCGAGGCGGTCGTATGGTCGACCAAGATCGAGCCGGCCGACATCGCCGCCAACGCCCCGGAATTGCCTGTCAAGACCGCACGCACATCGTCGTCGTTGCCGACGCACATCAAGACGACGTCCGCACCGCGCACGGCTTCTGCCGGCGTGGGCGCGCTCGTTCCGCCGTACGCCGCCACCCACTTGCTCGCCTTGACGGGTGTGCGGTTGTAGACGGTAAGCGCGTGACCCGAGCGGGCAAGATGCCCCGCCATCGGGAAGCCCATCACGCCGAGTCCCAGGAAGGCGAGCTTTTTTCCGCTCATCGCTTACTCCCCACTCCTAACGTTCGATGCGTTATTCGGCAAAGCGGCCCGCGCCGTGTGCGCTGCTGCGCGTACTTGATCGGGGGCGGTGCCGCCCGGGTGGTTGCGGCTCGCGACCGAGGCATCGAGAGTCAATTGCGCCGACGCGTCCGCGCCCAGCAACGGCGAAAACTGCCGGAGATCGGCAAGCGAAAGTTCGGCAAGATCGCAACGCTTCGCTTCGGCGTGCAGGACGGCACGGGCTACCGCAGCGTGTGCGTCGCGAAACGGGAGGCCGGCACGGACAAGATAATCGGCGAGATCGGTGGCGGTAGCAAAGCCGTCGCTTGCCGCCCGGCGCATCGCGTCCACATTGACGGTGATGCCTGTCGCGACGAGGTCGGTCATGATCGTCAATGTAGCCGACAACGTGTCGACGCTGTCGAATAGCGGCTCCTTATCCTCTTGATTGTCCTTGTTGTAGGCGAGCGGCTGGCCCTTCATGAGCACGAGTAAAGCGACCAAGTGACCGACGACCCGACCAGTCTTGCCGCGCACGAGCTCGGGGACGTCTGGATTCTTTTTCTGGGGCATGATCGAGCTGCCCGTGCAGAACCGGTCCGCGAGCGCGACAAAGTTGAACCGAGGGCTCGCCCACAGGATCAATTCCTCGGCAAAGCGCGACAGGTGAACCATCGCGAGTGCCGCGGCCGCGCAGAATTCGATCGCAAAATCGCGGTCCGAAACCGCGTCCAGGGAGTTCGTGCACAGGCCGTCGAACCCAAGCTCGCGGGCGACGCGATCACGATCGATCGGGAAGGATGTCCCCGCGAGCGCTGCGCTCCCCAAGGGCAAGAGGTTGACCCGCTTGCGACAGTCGAGGAGCCGCGCGTGGTCGCGCGCGAGCATCGCTTCGTAAGCGAGCAGGTGGTGGCCGAACGTCACCGGTTGGGCGACCTGCAAATGCGTAAATCCCGGCATGATGGTTCCGGCATGCCGCTCGGCGAAGTCGATGAGCGCGCGCCGCAAAGCGACCGTCTGCGCCAAGAGCGCGTCGATCTCCAAGCGCAGCCAGAGCCTCAGGTCCGTAGCCACCTGATCGTTGCGGGAACGCGCTGTGTGCAACCGCTTACCCGCGTCGCCCACCAGTGCCGTGAGGCGCTGCTCGATGTTGCGATGCACATCCTCCAGGTCGCGTTGCCACGCGAATTGGCCACTCCCTAGCTCGGCGCGGATCTCCGCTAGACCGCGTTCAATGTCGCCTAAATCGCCGCTCGTGATAATGCCGGTCGCCGCAAGCATCCGCGCGTGCGCGAGTGACGTATCGATGTCCACCTGGGCGAGCCGCCGATCGAACGCGATCGACGCGGTGAAGTCGGTGACGATGTCCGCGACCGGCTCGGCGAACCGTCCGGACCACGCCGAAGCATGGTTTTGCTGATCGGAATCGGATGTTTTGCCGCTAGACATCGGGAACTGTAATGAATCGATTTGCACTCGAGCCAACGGACGCCGACATCATTGGTTAGAACCGGGCCTCCACCGGGGTCGTAGGCCACAGGATGTTAACTTTTGCCACTGTTTGGACCGTAGGCGCAAAGACCGCCCGTTTTGCACACTTTTCCACCGGATTTTGGCGGCCGGCATGCGATCGCAGGCATGATGCTTGCATGCCGCGTTCGTTATGCCGACGATTATAAAACAAAAGCTTCACGAACCGGCCCTACCGGACCTGCGCAACCTAGGCACGATCTTGCGCGTCCTGCTGATCGTCAATCTAGGCGCGCTGGTCCTCGCGTACGCCAGGCAACCGAACCAGCTTGCCGTCTTCGACGAGTTCATTGACGTTGCGGCAGTGGTTGAGCCCTACCTGTTGCTCGTGCTGGCGGTTCTTTGGGCTGTCGGGCCATGGCTCGCCCGACAGCCGTTCGCATCGGGGGCGATTCTGATCGGCGCGTTAACCGTGGCCGCGGGCGTGGCCGTTTTCGCGTTTGTCCAAAGCCTGGTTCCGCAGCCACCAGGCACACTTGCGCGCTGGCTTACGTTCGGCTTAGGGGCTGCCGCTGGGCTGCTGTTTTATTTCCACCTGCGCGCGAAGGCGCTGTCGCCGGCGATCGCCGAAGCCCGCTTGCAGGCATTGCAAGCGCGGATCCGACCCCACTTCCTATTCAATAGCATCAACGCTGTCCTGTCGCTGGTCCGCAGCGAGCCCAAGCGTGCCGAAGCTGCGTTGCAAAACATGGCCGAGCTTTTTCGGGTGCTCATGCGCGACAACCGGGATTTGGCGCCGCTCGCCGACGAGGTCGAGTTGTGCCGCCAGTATCTCGAGCTCGAGCAACTGCGGCTGGGCAGCCGCCTCCTGGTCGACTGGAACGTCAAGAGCATGCCGGCCGACGCGTTGGTGCCTCCGCTCGTCTTGCAGCCGCTGCTGGAGAACGCTGTCTACCACGGTATCGAACCCGAAAGCACGCCTGGAACGGTTTCGATCAATCTGTTCCTCGCGCGCGGCGAAGTTCACGCGATCTTGAAGAATCCCTATCGCGCCAATGGCGGCCGTCATCATTCCGGCAACAAGATGGCCCTCGCCAACGTGCGCGAGCGGCTCGCGTTGCACTTCGACGCTGAGGCTAACCTTGCATCGCGCGTTACGCGTGACGGCTACGAGGTTCACATACGAATTCCCTATCGCACGGCAGGCCCGACGGGCGCGCCCGATCCCCAAGCGATGACGCCGGCTGTCGAGCGCCGTGCGGTGCCGCGCGAAGGTCGCAACAACAAAGCCCTGCGCGCCGCGCCTGCGGCGCTTCCCTCCCGCGCGGTCCGCGCGGCGCTTCCTTCACTTGCCAAATTGGAGACGGTTCATGGTTAACGGTGCGTTGCGCATACTGCTGGTTGACGACGAGATGCCGGCACGCCGACGTTTGCGTGATCTATTAGACGACTGCTGCGCCATGGTGCCGCTCGCCGTGATCGGCGAGGCGCAGCACGGACGCGAAGCGTTGGACATCCTGCAGAACGCGGCTGCCGATCTGGTTCTCACCGACATTCATATGCCGGACATGGACGGGATCGAGCTAGCGCGCCATTTGCTCAAACTGTCCAATCCTCCAGTCGTGATCTTTACCACCGCGTTCCACGAACACGCGGTGCAGGCATTCGAGGTCAACGCTATCGATTACCTGATGAAGCCGGTTCGGGTACAGCGTTTATTGAATGCGCTGCAGAAGGTGCCGCGGCTTAAGCCCGTGACCGCGGAAAAACTTGGTTCGCTGCCCGCGACGGCACGCCGCTTCCTCTCGGTGACTGAGCGATCGCGGGTTGTGCTCGTTCCTCTCAACGAGATCATCTATTTGAAGGCGGAGCTCAAGTACATCACGATTCGCACGGCGCAACGCGAATTCCTGCTTGAAGAATCACTGACCAAGCTCGAAAGCGAATTTGGCTCGCGATTTCTGCGCGTGCATCGCAATTGCCTGGTCTCTCGCGAAGCGATTCGCGGCTTTGAGCGCCGCGTCAATGGCGATGGCGATGCGCATTGGGAGGTGCTGCTGAATAACATCCCGGAAACTCTGGCCGTCTCGCGCCGCCAGCAGTTTGTCGTGCGCGACGTCGGTCGAGTGGCCGTAGCGTAAAGTTCGAGGAACGCGTGAGTCCATGACCGGGCGAATACTTCGGTGCCAAGCGATCGAACGGGGGATTGCGCCGCCATGCCTGCACCGCGATTCTCCCGTTGCAATGTCGGCGCTCGCCGCACGCAATCCGTTGCCGCTGCAGCTCTTCCGACTGCTGCACTTGTGCGTCCATGTTTCGCTCGGCGTAACCGTCATCGCGCTGGTCTTTCCGTGGCTGGACGCCTCCGCGCGGCACGCGCAGATCAAGCGATGGAGTGATCGCCTGCTTAAGATTCTCGCCGTCTCGATCGACATTCGCGGCGACTTGAGTCTCCGGGACGGCAACGTGCTGGTCGTCGCGAATCATGTGTCATGGCTGGACATCTTCGTGCTGAATGCCGTTCACCCGGTGCGATTCGTCGCCAAAGCCGAACTCGGCCGCTGGCCTATCGTGGGCGCGCTGGTCCGTGGTGCTGGCACGCTCTTCATCGAACGCGCCAAGCGCCGCGACACGCACCGCGTCAATCACCATGTTGCCGAGGTATTGTCCGCCGGGGATGTCGTCGCGATCTTTCCCGAAGGCACGACCAGCGATGGCGCAACCACGCTGCCGTTCAAGAGCTCACTGCTGCAACCGATCGTCGAAGCGGCAGGCCGAGTTCAACCTGTGGCGATTCGCTACCAAGGAAGCGACGGGGTCCGGTCGCTCGCGCCTGCTTACATCGGCGAGATGACGTTTTTGGGCTCGGTCTGGCGCGTGTGCGGCGAAAAATCGCTGCAGGTCGCGCTGGTGGCGCCGCCTGCCATAGAGGCTAGCGGCGGAAATCGCCGCGAGCTCGCGCGCAACGTGGAAGCGATCATTCGGGCGGGCCTGGCGCGTTCCTGAAAGGCTGCTGCGACGGTACCTGGAATACGCGACGGTCGTCTAAGCGTATGGCAGTCAGCGATCCTCCCCACAGGCATCCCGAGTCCAGCATCAACACGTTCGGGGCGAGCAGCAGATCGAGCGTTGACCAATGACCGCAGACAATCGTCAGATGGGCACTGCGCCGATGCTCGTGCGCGTACCACGGACGAAATCCTTCCGGCGTATGCGCTGGGCCACGTTTCTCGCTGAACTCCATCGTCCCGTCGTCCTGGCAAAACCGCAAGCGCGTGCAGGCGTTGACTGCGGCTCGCAACCGGTCGAAGCCGCTTAAGCTATCGTGCCACTGGCGGGGCTCATCACCGTACAAAGCGTTCAAGAATTGGTGAGAATCGGACGAGCTCAGCATCAGGTGTACCTCGCGCGAAAGCATGAGCGCCGTCGCGGGGGTCCACTGGGGCAGAAGTCCCGCATGGACGAGCAGCTTTTCGCCTTCGATTACGACGAGCGGCTGCGCGCGTAGCCAAACAATCAACTCTTCCCGATCGGGCGCTGCCAAGATCGACGCGAGAGTGTCGCTGCGATGTGGGCTGCGGTGGCCCGCCGCAACGGTCAGGAGATGAAAATCATGGTTGCCGAGCACCGTCACCGCGCGATCACCCAGCGCCTTGACCTCGCGCAGTACAGCGAGCGATTCGGGGCCTCGGTTGACGAGATCGCCCACGAGCCATAGGCGATCCTTGGCGGGAGCGAATTCGATCAGCTCGAGGAGCTGACAGAATTCGCGGTGACAACCCTGGATGTCACCGATCGCGTAATGGGCCATGGGGAGTCGTGGAGCGACCGGGATAAGCGCGAGGCTCAGGCGCTAAGGTCGCTGCCGCTTTTGTCTTCCGAGAACGCGAGAGGCTTTTTAGCCGAAAGCGCCCTTCGATTTACTTGACCGCAGCCACCATGAGATCGACGGCCGCTTTGATGTCAGCATCAGGCAACGTCGTGAAGCCGCCCTTTGCAGGCATCGCACCTTTGCCTTTAAGCGCTGCCGCGTAAAGCGAGTCGATTCCGGTCTTCAGCCGCGGCGTCCAGGCCGCCTTGTCGCCTAACCTGGGCGCTCCGGCGACTCCCGCACCATGACAGACGACGCACGCGCTCTCGTAGGTTTTCTTGGCGTCTGGCATGCCCGCCAGCGCGGGTGCAGCCGACGCGACCACTGCTGGCGCCGGAGCGGTAGCTGTAACGGGAGCTGGCTTGCCTGCTGCGACGGGCGGCTGCACGGCTGCTGCGACGGGTGCTGGCTGGGCTGCTGCTGGGGGTGCGGGCTGGGCTGTTGCAACGGGTGCCGGCTTGGTCGCTGCGACGGGCGCTATCGCGGGAGGCGTTTTGCCGTCGATCGCACTGGCCAGCACGATCTCGCCGACTGGCCGGATACGCTCCAGCACTTTTTTGGGATCACCGGCGGTTCCCACTTCACCGCCCGTGACTAACTGTGTCAGCAACAGGATAACGACAATCGGAATGACGAATGCCAGCGCCACGACGATGATGAGCTGCTTCGGGTTCTGAATCGGAGTCGAATGCTCGTCGGCCATGGTCGCATCGAATGGAGATTGCGCATCGCATTCGCGAACGCAAAGCGCCGCATTATACCGGCTGCCCTAAAGCGCAGCCTCACCGCTGCACCCGTTGCACGCAATGACGTCGCGAAAAGCGCAGCGTTTCTAGAGAGCTGCCCCGAGCGCTTCGAGCCTCAAGCCACTGAAGCGCTCGAAATCGCGGTCCAACGAGCCAGTATCGCGCCGGGGTCGATCGCGAGCGCGTCATGATGTAACGGCATCGGATTTGGTGTCGAAATCATGGCGACTGGAATCAAACTCATGTTTTTGTTTAGGAGCCTAAACGACGACCCGTACAGTCGAGCCATACCGCGCCAAGCGCGCGTCCGCCGTCACCAAGATCAACGGCTCGGTCAGGCTTTGCGCGACCAGCAAGCGGTCGAAAGGGTCTTTGTGATCGCTGAAGACCGGCAGGGAGGCATACGCGAGAATGTGGTCGCTCTCAATACCCAGCCACCGAAATCCAGTCAACTCAATGCGCTGCAGGAAGCGACCGAGGTCGATCTTGAGGCGTCCCAGATTGACTTTGACCGCTATTTCCCAAAGTGAGCAGCGGCTCACGAGCACGTCATCCGTCGCGCCCAATATCAGGTTGCGAGTTGCCTGAGAGAGACTGGGGTGATTCGCTTCCCACCGAATCGCAACATGCGTATCCAGCAAGAATTTCATCGATTGTCCGGCAGGCCCGTGCGAAGGCACTCGAACTGGTCGTCGAGCGGCGCGTCGAAATCGTCGGCGATCCAGATTTCGCCTTCCATACCTCCGGGCGGCCCTATCGCTCGTCGCGGAGGTCGATATCGGCTCAGTTTCGCGACGGGCTGCCCGGCGCGCGCGATAACAATTTCCTCGCCGCGCTCGACTTGTTCGAGCAGTTTGGACAAGTTGGTTTTGGCTTCGTGAACATTGACAATTGTCATCTTGACCCAGGCTTTGTATTAGCTAAGTCTTAGCTTAGCCTAGGAGTTGACCTGATGCTGACCTCGGGCGCGCTCTCGGGTTTCGCCGAGAGCAACGGTGCAGACGGCGTCGCCCTGCGCGAGGGCAATCTGGTCGTCGCCGCCAATCAGGCCGAAAAGTTAACGTCACCGGCCGCGGATCTCGCCAGACTTCTGCTTCAGGTCGCTGCGCTGGGCAGGACATCGGGAGAAAGGGGCGGCTGCCGGCTCCGCCCCTTTCTCCCCGCGCGTTCCCGGGGGTGTTACACGGGTCTACGCAATCTCAGTGCGGCAAGCAATGCCAGCCCGAGGGTTAGAAGCATCAGAGCCCATTCCGACAGCGTGGAATCTGGGCCACCGGCGGAAGCGGCGGGGGTACGCCTCCAGCACTGATCGTCAGAGCGAAAGGATCGGCATCGGTGCCGAACGAGTTGGTCGCGGTGATCGTGAAGTTGAAGGTGCCGGCCGTGGTAGGCGTGCCGGTAATCGCGCCGGTGGATGTGTTGAGCGTCAGACCTGCAGGGAGCGCGCCGACGATCAAGCTGAATGTGATCGGTGCCGTTCCGGTCGCCGAGATGGATTGCGAATACGGTATGCCAACCGTTCCCGCGGGCAGTGGACTAGCGGTCGTGATCGTCGGCTGTGTTCCGGGGACTGCCGCGCCGCCGCCAATGAACTTGCCAAGCGCGACGGGAGCCGAACCAACGGCCACCGTTGTAATAACCGTGTTGGTCGCGGCGTCGAGCACGGAAACATTGTTGCTCGTGATATTAACAACATAGACGAACGCCCCGTCCGGGGTGACTGCAACGCCTGCGGGATTGGTGCCTACTGGCACTGTCGTAAGCACGGTATTGGTCGCGGTATCAATGACCGAGACAGAGCTTCCGCTAACGACGTGACATACGCCCGGCTGCCGGCAGGATTAATCGCGATCGATTCCAGCGTGCCGCCCGGCACCGGAATCGTGGCTACTACCGTGTTGGTCGCGGTATTGATCACGGAGACGGTGCTAGCAATGGTATTGCTGACGTACGCGAATGTGCCGGCGGGATTGACCGCAACGTCGAGTGGCGCTGAACCGACGGGAATGGTCGACCACCGTATTCGTAGCCGCATCTAGTACGGTGACGACGTTGCAGTAGAGTTCGCCACGTAGACGAACGTGCCCGCGGGGTTGACCGCGACACCGGTGGGTGCGCCCGCCGAGGCAGGCGTGGCGATCACCGTATTCGTCGCCGTATCTATGACTGAACTCGTATTGGCAGCCTGATTCGTCACATAGACGCGCGTGCCCGCCGCGTTTACTGCGACACCCACGGCGCCAACCCCAACCGGGTCGTCGCCACGGTATTGGTTGCCGTGTTTATCACTGAGACCGAGTTGCCGGTGGAATTGGCAATATAGGCAAAGGCGCCGCCGGGGTTGACAGCGGATCCCCGGGGAAAGAGGCCCACCGGGACCGTGGCGACAACAGCATTGGTCGCGATGTCGATCACTGACACGTTGTTGCTGTTGGCGTTCGGGATGTAGGCAAACGGCGCGGCCTGCACGGCGACCGCCGACAGCAAAAGCAAGCCGAGAGCCCCAGTGCGACGAGCAAGCGTGGACGCCAGCCGTTTCAATTGAGTCCTTAATCCATACATTGCATGCATTGAATTCTCCCTCAGGCAACGTCGACGATCGGTCCGACGGTCGCATGTATCGTACAGGCTCCGCCCCCCCCCGCAAGCAAACGGCGACTTGAGAACCGCGTCAATACCCGTTGCGACGTAGTCCGTGCGAAAGACAGGATCCACCCGATCAGATATGCAGCAGTGCCGCCGTTTTCATCCTTTCCTCCCCAAACCGGCTTCGGGCCGTTTGGATGGGCGGAGCCGGATGCGATCGACGGTCTTCGTCCGTGAACGTTACAATGACGTATTCGCGCCCGTAGCTCAGTTGGATAGAGTATTGGTTTCCGAAGCCAAGGGTCACAGGTTCGAATCCTGTCGGGCGCGCCACTTCGCTACGTGCCGTCTTCGGGTCGCAGCTTCTGCGGCGTGGTGAGCGCGAACCGGCGCGAGCTGTCTGACGGATCGCGAGGCGCTTCACGGCAGAGGTCGGCGCTCCGCATGGCCTGTGCTTGATCGCGAACCGCCGTTAGCTCGGCGATGCGCTTCGTAAGCGGCGGGTCCGCTCCATTGATCCACGCCGTTCTCGATCATGGTTGCACGACCTGGTGGATTGAACGCGTCGGCAGCACGAGGCGGAGCGCGTCCGACAGCCGCAAGAAACCAAATCCCTCATAGAAGGCGGCGGCGCGCTCATTGAGCGCGTCCACCACCAGCATCGACGACCCGACTGTATCCGCGCTCGCATACGCGCGTTGCACCGCGTCGGCGAGAAGCAGCGCCCCAAGGCGCTCGCCTGCCGGGCCTCCGACACAGCCAGGCGACCAACCAGCGTGGCGCTGACCAGAGGATAGCGCGGAATGTGCTTTCGCGCGGAACTGCGTAATCGCGCGCGGACCTTCTTTGATTTCGTCGAAAGAGGCGAGGTCGTCCGGGTGTTTCGCAACGGAAAGCCGATTGCTGACATCGTTCCGATTGAATCGGAGACCCCCTCCTGGAAGCGGCGCACTGCGCAGCCTTTGACCGTTAAAGGTGTCTCGATGAGCGCGGAGTTCCTCAAAGATCGGGTCCGTTCGCGGGCATGAGGTTCTTCTTTGACACCTCTGCGCTCGCGAAGCGTTATGCGGCAGAGACGGGGAGCGATGCGGTACTGGTGTTGTGCGAACAAGCTCAAAGCATTGGTTTGAGCGTCCTCTGCTGCCTGAGCTGACGTCGACGCTGTGTCGGCTGGTGCGCGAGCCCAAGCTGTCCAAAGCGAAGTACGCCGAGTTGCATGCCTTAATCGGGGCGGACCTTGCGGATGTCGACATCTGCGAGATTACGCCGGCAGTCATGAAGCACACGTTGGCGCAATCGGAATCCACACCCCTTAGGACCCTCGACGCCATCCAACTTGGTTGCGCGATCGCTTACGCGCCCACGCTGTTTGTTTCGGCCGACAAACGCCAACTCGGGGCTGCCCGCCGCGCCGGTCTCGCGGTGCGCGCAGTTTAGAAGAGTGAACTGTACGAACTACGGCTCGACCGCGGCTCGTAAAGAGGAAACGCGAGCACCGGTCGCGCCCGGGCTTTCGCTGCGGCCTTTAAGCCGCACTGATTGAAACTGCCGAGCTAACCTTGCTTCTGGCTATTCATCCCGGAGCCCGTTCTCGACGACAAGGCCGGGGATTCGGAGGAAGTGCCGGACGTTGTCGGTGACGCACACCGCGCCCATGGCGATGGCTTGCGCGGCATCAAAGGATCTGTGCGCCCGATCTGCTGCCCGGTCTGACGAAGGTAGCGCTGAACTACAAACGCTTGCCGGGCCGCTGCCGCGTCGAATGCCGCGACGCGGATCAGCTTGAGGTACGCCTCGAACGCGACGCGCTTCGCGCGCGGTTCACGGCGCACCGGTGATACCGGTCCAGATTTCTACCGCCGTGAGGGCGGAAATTGCGAGGGAACCCTGTGGAGCAGTGGCAACGCGGTCGCGAATGTTCTCGTGACCGGGTTCCGGTTTGAGGAGCGCTTCAACAATGCAGGTATCGAGCAGGTACTTCACCGCTTGAAGTAACGGTCACTCGATTTCGGCGCGAATTTCCACGGGCCGGAAGCTTTCATGCCGTCGATGGCGCGAAGCAAAGCTCGCCCGTACGCTGTCGATTTCGGGGTCGGCATCGATTCACGTGCTCCGGCGCGGTTGGTAGCCGGTCGCCGCGCGCTCGTCGTTGTCATAATCCTGCGCCTGATTGGCTTGCAAGAAAATTTTACACCTATGGGCAACCCCAGGCTTCCACTGCTCGCGGCGACCCAAGTCGCAAAACGTGGCTGGGTGGAGAGCCGCACAAGACCGATATGGCTTCGCACCAGGCCCAGCTTAATTCCCTCCGGCGCTCCAACATCGCCTCAGTCGTACGTGCGCCGGTAAAAGACACCGATTCCGCTGGTAGTTCCTGCTTCGGCGCGCAACGTCACTGTGCGCGTCAGCGCGTATTCGATTCGCAACGCGTTGCTCGCCACTGATATCCCTTGCTCGTAGACCAGCGTCAGGCGGTCGGAGAGCCGTTTACCGAAGGCGACCACTTGCTGTGATGTCGCGCCGGTTGCGCTGCCGTTACCAGCGTCGCGGAGCGAGATATCGTCGAGACCCAAGCGCTGTGCGATCGTCGTCGTCAGTGGCTTGCGGCCTTGACCAAGCAACGCTGCCGACGCGGCTGATAACGCGGCGATATCGCCACGCGATGCGCGATTGAGACCCTGTCCGGTGACCAGCCACGATAATTTTTCGCCGTCCGGCACCGGCGGATTCGACACGAGGCGCACGCTCGGAAATTTGGCGCTGCCGCTGACTTCGACGCCGGCCTCCACGGCCAGATTCTTGCGCAGCGCGACAACGTCAAGCCCGGGATTGTCGGCGGGGCCGTCGAATGTCAGGCGCGCG
>Ga0136617_10001536_pt1 | contig 20459 bp, 19 predicted proteins | sample AntDrymUQ3222106_2_FD_129672 | JGI IMG/M metagenome (GOLD analysis project Ga0136617, IMG submission 129672) | Polar desert sand microbial communities from Dry Valleys, Antarctica - metaG UQ322 (21.06) | ecosystem: Environmental > Terrestrial > Soil > Desert | place: Antarctica: Dry Valley...
CCGCACCACCTGTCGGTGATCATGGACGTTTGCAGGACGACTCGCCGTACAGCCCCGCAAAGTTTCATGATCACGAACGTTGGTCGGGACCTCCATGATCACGCCAGCGGACCGGCGACGCCGCCCGGTTCGGGGGATCGGAGCTGAGGGTCGGCCGAAGAGGGCGGCTCTCAGTCCTTGCGCGGGCCGGCGAGCTCGGGCTTGTTCTCCAGATGGGACAGGCCGTTCCAGGCCAGGTTGACCAGGTGCGCGGCAACCTCGTCGCGTTTGGGCTTGCGGGCCTCGAGCCACCACTGGCCGGTCAGCGCAACCATCCCGACGAGGGCTTGGGAATACAGCCCGGCCAGCTTGGTCTCGAAGCCGCGCGCCTTGAACTCCCCGGCGAGCACGTACTCGACCTGGCTGGCGATGTCGTTGAGCAGGCTGGAGAAGTTGCCGCCGGTGCTGGCGACCGGGGAGTCGCGGACCAGGATCCGGAACCCGTCGCTCTGCTCCTCGACGTAGGTCAGCAACGCCAGCGCCGCTTGTTCGAGCTGATCGCGCGGATGTCCGCCGGTTAGCACCCTGGTGACCCGGTGAAGCAGCGTCTGCATCTCCCGGTCCACCACGACCGCGTACAGGCCCTCCTTGCCGCCGAAGTGCTCGTACACCACCGGCTTGGACACGCCGGCTCGGGACGCGATCTCTTCAGTCGACGTGGCTTCGTAACCGCGCTCGGCGAACAGGGTGCGCCCGACGTCGAGCAGTTGTTCTCGCCGTTCTTTCCCGGTCATCCGGACTCGGGTACGGCCTTCACGCTGGGCGTCGGTCACACATCGGATGGTGTCATCTATCCGGTTTGCGCGCTGACGCGCTTGCTGTCGATTCGCTCACGAGACGGCCACCGAGCCTCTGAGGCCCAGCCCAGTTGCTCGAACCAGCGGATCACCCGAGCCGACGGGTCAAGCTGGCCGCGCAGGACACCGTGGCGGGCTGAGGTCGGATCGGCGTGGTGCAGGTTGTGCCACGACTCACCGAAACTGATGATGGCCAGCGGCCAGAAGTTACGCGACTGGTCGCGCGCGGCGAAGGGCTGCTCACCGATGGTGTGGCAGACCGAGTTGATCGACCAGGTCACATGGTGCAGCACGCTGATACGTACCAGGCTGGCCCAGAAAAACGCCGTCAGTGCGCCGGTCCACGACATCGACCACAGGCCGCCGATGACCGCCGGGCCGAGCAGGCTGAACGCGACGATGTACGGGAACGCGCGGTCGATCCGCTTCAGGTCCTTGTCGGCCAGCAGGTCGGGAGCGAACCGCTCCTGGTTGGTCTGCTCGACATCGAACAACCAGCCCGTATGGGCGTAGAAGAAGCCCTTGGCCAGCGCCCGGAAGGTCGTGCCGTAGCGCCATGGCGAGTGCGGGTCGCCTTCCTTGTCGCTGAAGGCGTGGTGCCGGCGGTGGTCGGCCACCCAGCGGATGACGGGCCCCTCGATCGCTAGCGTCCCGGCGAGCGCCAGTGCGACGCGCAACGGTCGCTTGGCCTTGAAGGAGCCGTGCGTGAAGTAGCGGTGGAAGCCGACGGTGATGCCGAGGCCGGAGACGATGTAGAAGACGCCTGCGATCACGATGTCGCGCCAGCCCAGTCCCCAGCCCCACGCAATCGGGATCGCAGCGAGGACCGCCAGGAACGGGATGATCACGAACAGGTAGAGCGCGATCTGCTCCCAGCCGGATTTCACCTCATCGGTGAGCGGCTTCTTGCCGCCCGGACTCTGCTTGGGACGTTCCAGCATCGCGGTGTTGCGGGGAGTTGTCATCAAGCGGCCCTCGGTCTCTCGTGTTGTCCCGGACGCTTTAGCTACGCTTACGCAAGCGTAACCTACGGTTCCGTAACTTACAAGCCACCCGCGGGCTACTTACACAGAGGTCTCACCTGCCGCTCCGTAACGTTCGTGGCGTGGGATCGAGGAGGTTCACCGGTACGCGATGCCTGGGCGCGCTGCTTGTTGTCGTCACGCTCATCCTGGCTGCTGCGACCTACCGGGTCGCTGAGGTCGCTGCCAGTGATCCTCAGTCCAAGGCGGACCTCGAAGGCAACGCGGTAAAGCAACTGCGGCACCTGCGCTCCGCTCTCGATCAGGGCGCTGGTGAGCGGATGCAGAAGCTGTTTCCGGAGGGCTATTTCTTCATGCACGTGCTGTACGGCCTGTCCTGGGCCGAGCTCGGCTCCCGTCGTCGAGTCGATCTCGAGACCGCCAGGTCCCAGGGGCAGTGGGCTTTGACCAAGCTGTCAAGCCGGCAGGGGACCGCTCCCTTCGACCCCGCTCTGCGACCTGCGTACGGCGTGTTCTACGCCGGCTGGTCGCTGCTGCTCCGGTGCCAACTCGCGGCCGCCGGGCCAGGCCAACCGTCCATCGCCGAACGCGACCGCATTCAACTGGAGGCCGACGCCATCGCGGTGGCCCTGACCGAATCCCTCGACGAATCGGGATCACCGTTCCTGCGGGCCTACCCGGACGGATCGTGGCCGGTCGACACGGTTGTCGCCGTGGCTGCCCTCCGCGCCGCCGACGCCGCCGTCTCCATCGACCACAGCCGACTCATCGGTCGATGGCTGGCGGCGGTGTCTTCTCGGCTGGACTCGCGGACCGGCCTGCTGCCGCACCGCGTGGACGCCGCCACCGGCCGCCTCCTAGAAGGTGCGCGGGGGAGCTCCCAGAGCGTGATCCAACGGTTCTGGCCGGTGGTCGATCCCGACAGCGCCGCGGATTCCTACCGCCGCTACCGAGAGCAGTTCGTGACCAGGGAACAGGGCTTCGTCGGAGTACGGGAACATCCCAAGGGCGTGACCGGGGGAGCAGACGTCGACTCCGGCCCGCTGGTGCTCGGCATGTCGCTGAGCGCCAGTGCCGTGACGATTGGTGCGGCGCTGGCCAATGGCGACCGTGACCTTGCTGGCGCCCTGGCCGGGGATGCGGAGGTGCTGGGCGTCCCATTCACCTGGCAGGGCAAGCGACGCTACGCCGGCGGCCTGTTGCCCGTGGGTGATGCATTCCTCGTCTGGGCGCGAGTCACGACACCGGCTCCCACACGTGCCGACGTACCGCCTGCCTGGCCGCTATGGATGTGGTGGCTGGTGCTGCCGTGGCTCACGCTCTGGTCATGGTGGATCGCGCTTTATGCCTACCGGCACAAGCCCCATCCTCAACTCGCTCCGCTCCTCGCTGCGCTCGATGCTCACTCGCCCTAGTCTTCAACTCGCTCCGCTCCTCGCTGCGCTCGATGCTCACTCGCCCTAGTCTTCAACTCGCTCCGCTCCTCGCTGCGCTCGATGCTCACTCGCCCTAGACTCAGGCGCGAGGTACGCACGGCACAGCGATCCCGGGTCGTCTAAGGGCAGGACTGCTGGTTTTGGGCCAGCGTATGGGGGTTCGAATCCTCCCCCGGGAGCACGATCCCCGCGTTGGGCCGTGCAGGGTCATTCGGCGGGTCGAGTTGGCGACCGGGGGCGGACGTTGGGTAGTACGTGGCTAGTGTGCGCTAGAGCACACCGCGCTGGGAGGGGAGCACTACGTGCCTGACGCATGCCCTGCTGCGGTCGTCATCCTCGCTGCTGGCGAGGGCACCCGAATGCGTTCAGCCATCCCCAAGGTGCTGCACGAGATCTGCGGTCGCACCCTGCTGGGCCACGTGCTCGCGTCGGCCGAGCCACTCAAGGCGACTCGCACCGTGGTTGTCGTGGGCTTCGGTCGCGACCGGGTCACGGAGGTCCTGCGCAGCGAGGCGCCCGAGGCGGTGCCGGTTCTTCAGGCCGAGCAACGGGGCACCGGTCACGCAGTTCGCCTGGCACTGCGGGCGATTCCCGACGTCGAGGGCACGGTCCTCGTACTCCCCGGTGATGCCCCACTGCTCACCACCGAGACGCTCAAATCGCTGGTCGACCAGCACATCGGTGAAGAGGATGCCGCGACCTTGCTCACCGCCGTACTGGCCGATCCCACCGGCTACGGCCGGGTCATGCGCGACAGCAGCGGCGTCGTCACCCGGGTCGTCGAGCACCGGGACGCCATTCCCGCGGAGCTCGACGTGTCCGAGGTGGGGACGAGCGTCTATGCCTTCGACTCCGCGCTGTTGCGCACCGCGCTGCAACGCATCGGCACCAATAACGTCCAGAGCGAGGAGTACCTCCCGGACGTGATCGGCGTGCTCGTGGCTGATGGCTATGCCGTCGGCGCGGTCATCGCATCTGACGCCAGCGAGACCGAGGGCGTCAACGACCGGGTTCAGCTCGCGGCGGCCCGCCGGCGGCTACGAGACCGGTTGCTTGTGAGCTGGATGCGCGAGGGCGTGACGGTCACCGACCCGGCGACGACGTGGGTCGATGTGGGGGTACGGCTGGACCGCGACGTCGTGATCCACCCCTCCACCTACCTCGTCGGCGGTACCAGGGTCGGCTCCGGTGCCGAGGTGGGACCCGACTGCTCGCTGATCGACACGATCGTCGGGGCGGGCGCTCGCATCGTGCGTTCGCATTGCGAGGGTGCCGAGGTGGCGGCCGCTGCCAGCGTCGGGCCGTACGCCTACCTGCGGCCGGGCTCGCGGATCGGGCGAAGTGCCAAGGTCGGTACGTTCGTGGAGATCAAGAACGCCGACCTCGGCGAGGGTGCCAAAGTGCCCCATCTGACCTACGTCGGCGACGCCTCGATCGGTCAAGGCGCCAACATCGGGGCGTCAAGCGTGTTCGTCAACTACGACGGGGTCACCAAGCATCGCAGCCAGATCGGCGCGCACGCCCGCACCGGTGCCGACAACATGTTCGTCGCACCGGTCAGCGTCGGAGACGGCGCCTACACGGCCGCCGGATCGGTGATCACCGACGACGTTCCGCCCGGAGCAATGGCAGTGGGGCGGGCGCAGCAACACAATATCGAGGGCTGGGTCGAGCGGCGGCGGGCCGGCACGCCGTCGGCGCAGGCCGCCGCCTCAGCGCAGCGTGCACTGGATCTGGAGCGGATATCGGACAGCACCACCACAGAGGAGGAAGAATCGGCCCCGTGAGCAACATCGAAGTCGCCAATCGCAAGACACTGATGCTGTTCTCGGGTCGCGCCTACCCCGAGCTGGCTGCTGAGATCGGCGTCGATCTGGGCGTCGCGCCGACGACCACGACGGCGTACGACTTCGCCAACGGCGAGATGTACGTGCGCTTCGAGGACTCCGTACGGGGCTGCGATGCCTTCGTATTGCAGAGCCATACCGATCCCATCAACCAGTGGGTGATGGAACAGCTCATCATGGTCGACGCGCTCAAGCGCGGGTCGGCGAAGCGGATCACCGTCGTGATGCCGTTCTATCCCTACGCCCGGCAGGACAAGAAGCACCGGGGCCGTGAGCCGATCTCGGCCCGGCTGGTGGCCGACCTGTTCAAGACCGCGGGCGCGGATCGGATCCTCACCGTTGACCTGCACACCGCGCAGATCCAGGGCTTCTTCGATGGTCCCGTGGACCACCTCTTCGCGTTGCCGCTGCTTGCCGACTACGTGAAAGACAGGGTCGAGTGCAGTCGGGTGACGGTTGTTGCGCCGGACTCCGGGCGAGTACGCGTCGCGGAGCGCTGGACAGACCGGCTCGGCGGCTGCCCGCTGGCATTCATCCACAAGACGCGTGACCCGCGGGTGCCCAACCAAGCCAAGGCCAACCGGGTCGTCGGCGACGTCGAAGGTCGCATCTGCATCATCGTCGACGACATGATCGACACGGGTGGCACGATCGTGAAGGCGGCCGAAGCGCTGTTCGACAGAGGTGCCACCGACGTGATCGCAGCCTCGACGCACCCGGTGTTGTCCGGTCCGGCTGTAGACCGCCTCAAGAACAGCAGGATCAGCGAGGTCGTCGTCACCAACACGCTGCCGATCTCGGCCGACAAGCGGTTCGACAAGCTCACGGTCCTCTCGATCGCGCCGATGATCGCGCGGGCGATCCGGGAGGTCTTCGACGATGGCTCGGTGACCTCGATGTTCGGCGGCGACAGCTGATGAGCATCGAGCGTAGCGAGGAGCGGAGCGAGGTGACGGCCGGTCCGGCCGGTCGGCCTACCGGAGTTCCGGTCGAACTGGGTCGCGGCTAGACTGACGATCTCGCCCGGCGAGGGAGCCAACGCTCGCGTTGGCACCGTGATCGACGGTGGCGTTTCGCGCCTCCTCGCGCCCGGGTGAACCGGCACTGACCAGACCCCGCAACGTTTGAGGAGCAGCACTGTGGCTGAGGTCCGCATCGAGGCCGAGCCTCGCACCGAGTTCGGCAAGGGTGCCGCCCGCCGCATCCGGCGAGCTGGCAAGGTGCCCGCCGTCGTCTACGGCCATGGCCGCAATCCGGTGCACATCTCGCTGCCCGCACGTGAGCTCATGCGTGCGCTCAAGACCTCCAACGTCCTGCTCAGCCTTGACGTTGAGGACGCGAGCGAATTGGTGCTGCCCAAAGCCATCCAGCGTGATCCGATCAAGGGCTTCCTCGAGCACGTAGACCTGGTGCTTGTGCGTCTCGGTGAAAAGGTGACCGTCGAGGTTCCGGTGACCCTGACCGGTGCCGCCGCACCCGAGGTACTGGTTGACCACCAGATGGTCACCCTGTCCGTGCAGGCTGAGGCCACGCACATTCCGACAGGGTTCGAAGTGAGCATCGAGGGACTGAGCGTGGGTCAGCACATCAACGCGGGCGATGTGCCCTTGCCGGAAGGAACCACTCTCGTCACCGAAGTCGACCACATCATTGTGCAGGGTCTGGCCGCGCCGACCGCCGAGGACCTCGAAGCCGAACTGGTCGAGGCCGAGGCCGAGGCCGGGATCGAGCGTGAGCCCACTGACGAGGAGCAGGCGGTTGCTGCGTCAGCAGCGGCGGAGCCGGCCGAGGGCGCTGAGGGTGGCGAGGCGCCCGAGCGCAGCGACTCCTGATCGGGCGACTGCGCTCGAAGTTCTCGCTGCTGGGCGGTGAGCGGGTGGACGGTGAGCTGAGCCTGGTCGTGGGCCTGGGCAATCCCGGCACCGACCATGCCGGCAACCGGCACAACGTCGGCTTCATGGTTGCTGACGTGCTCGCTGCGCGGATCGGCGACCGATTCAAGGCGCACAAGCTCAAGGGACGCAGCGGGCGAGCGGACGTCGTGAACGGCCGGCTCGATGGCGTTCGTGTGCTGGTGGCCAAGCCCAAGGCGTACATGAACCTCTCGGGCGGGCCGGTCGCAGCTCTGCGGGACTTCTACCGATTGCCGCCTGCGCGGATCATCGTCATCCATGACGAACTCGACCTCCCCTACCCCTCGCTACGCCTGAAGCTCGGTGGTGGAGACAACGGGCACAACGGTCTGCGTTCGCTGCGCGCCGCGCTGGGCACCGGCGACTTCTACCGCGTGCGCTTCGGGATCGGCCGGCCGCCCGGTCGCCAGGAACCATCGGCGTACGTACTGCGCGACTTCTCCTCCGTGCAGCGCAGGGAGCTTGGGGTGCATGTCGAGCGCGCTGCTGACGCGGTGGGCATCCTGTTGAACGAGGGGCTGTCGGCTGCGCAGAACCGATTCAACGACTGATGAGCGGATATCGTGCACGATTCGTGGTCGTGTCGCTACCCAGCGTAGAGATATTCGACGAGTTTGCCAACTCGGCGTTATCTTCGCCCTCGGCCGTTCTAATCTCTCGTGATTGCCGTTTCAGCAGGGGCTGAGGCACACGGCAGCACATGTTGAGGACGGTCCTGCTCCCAGCAGAGACCTGGATCGTGTGGAGGGGGCTCGGATGGACTCGGTGCGTAGTCCGCGTGCTGCCCATTTTGAGGCAGGATTTTCCGCGACTGACACCCTGCCGCGCGTCCGGCCACGTTCACGCATCCGGCCCTCTTTCGCTGCTCGCGATGGTGAGCGCTGGGAGCGCGAGTACCTTCGCCGGGTTGTCGCCGTCGACCTCGTGTCGGCGACGTTGGCCGGCGTGGTTGCCTATGTCGGCAGGTTCATAATCTGGGGCGGAGGCCCGAGCTTCTACCTGCTGCTGACCGTCGCCCTGCCAGTTGCCTGGCTGATCGCCGTCGGGCTGGCACGCGGCTACGAAGCGAGGTTCCTGTTCGTCGGGCCCGACGAGTACCGCCGGATCATTGTCGCCGCGGCCAGCCTGACCGCGGCGATCGCATTCGTGTCCTACGCGCTGCACCTGAGCCTTGCCCGCGGGTACGTCGGCCTTGCCCTGCCGGTGCTCATCGTCACCGATGGATGCGCCCGCCACGCGCTACGCAAGTGGGCGCATCGGCGGCGCCAGCTCGACGGCCGCTTCATGAAACGCGTCGTCCTGGTGGGCTACGAGCGAGCGGTTGCGACCCTGACCCGGCAGCTGTCCCGCGAGCGCTATCACGGCGTCTTGGTGGTGGGCGCCTGCCTGCCGCCACACCGGCCCCGTCCCGAACGCATCCAGGACGTCGATGTCGCCGTTCTGGGCACCTTTGACGATGTCGTCACTGCTGTGGATCTGGCCAAGGCCGACGCCGTCGCAGTGCTGGCCTGCCCGGAGCTCGACGCCGAAGTTCTCCGCGGCCTCGCCTGGCAGCTCGAGAAGACCCGGACCGATCTGTTCGTCGCGCCCGCGCTCATCGATGTGGCCGGTCCGCGGACGACCATCCGGCCGGTCGACGGGCTGCCGTTGCTACACGTGGAGCACCCCGAGCTGGCCGGCGCCCGCCGGGTCGTCAAAACGATCTTCGACCGGTCGCTCGCGACGCTGGCGCTGCTGGTCCTGATGCCCGCCCTGCTTGCCATCGCCCTCGCTGTGCGGCTGACCAGCCCAGGCGCTGCGCTGTTCAAGCAGACGCGCGTTGGCAAGGGGGGTCGCACCTTCTCGCTCTACAAGTTCCGCACGATGTGCGACGACGCAGAGGACCGGCTGTCGGAGTTGAGCGACCTCAACGAGCACGATGGTGTGCTGTTCAAGGTGCGCCGGGATCCGCGGGTCACTCCGTTGGGCCGCTGGCTGCGCCGCTACTCGATAGACGAGCTTCCCCAGCTGGTCAATGTGATCCGCGGCGAGATGTCGCTGGTCGGGCCCCGCCCGCCACTGGAGTCCGAGGTATCGCGGTACGCCGACTACGTGCGGCGCCGTCTGGTCGTCAAGCCGGGTCTCACCGGGTTGTGGCAGGTCAGTGGCCGAGCCGACCTGCCGTGGGAAGAGGCGGTCCGCCTCGACCTGCGCTATGTCGAGAATTGGTCCCTGGCGATGGATGTCGTCATCCTCGGCCGCACGCTGGCCGCCGTTATCAGATCGTCAGGAGCATATTGATGTTGATGTTGCGTCGCAAACTATGGCTGACCGTCGGGATCCTCTTGGCCGTCGGCATTGCCTCGGCCGTCCCCGCGAGCGCTGCCCAGCCCGGACCGGTGTCGAGCGTGGCCGTCAACTGGACGCCGCAACTGGCGACCAGCGGCACCGATGGCAGCGTCGAGATCGTCCGCCAGTTGGTGCCTTGTGGCGCCAACATGTACGCGGTCGGCAAGTTCACCCAGATCAAGCGCTTCAGCACCGTCTACAACCGCAACAACGCCTTCTCCTTCAACGCCACGACCGGGGTAGTGACGTCCTGGGATCCCAACGTCAACGGCACGGTGAACTCCGTGGCGTTGACGGCCGACTGCTCTGTCGCCTATCTCGGCGGCCTGTTCACCAATGTGCACGGCACCACGGTGAAGAACATCACAGCGGTGAGCACGGCGACCGGCGCGGTGATTCCGGGTTTCGGCAGCAGCGCGGGTGGCCAGGTCTCGGCCCTGCTCAGGTCCGGTGGTCACCTGCTCGTCGGCGGCTACTTCTCCTCGATCAACAACTCCGCCCGCAAGTACATGGCCAGCCTCAACCTGACCACAGGTGCGGACGACGGGTACGTCAACCTGAACATCTCGGGGAACTACGTCTACACCGACGAGCAGGGCAGGCCCAACAAGCCCAATGCCAGCCGCGTGTACAACTTCACGCTGAGCCCCGACGGGACCAAGCTGCTCGCGATGGGAGTGTTCACGTCGGTCGGCGGTGTGGGTCGCCGGCAGATCTTCATGCTCGACCTCGGCCCCACCAGCGCGACGGTCAACCCGTGGTACTCCACCGAGTTTGACGTCAACTGCATGCCGGTGCAGCCGTTCTGGCTGCAGGACGCGTCATGGGCGCCGGACATGTCGAAGATCTACATCGCCACCACCGGCTACAAGCCCGCGCGCGGCCCTGCCTACTACACGTTCAATCCACGGTCCGGTCTGTGCGATGTCACGGCGGCCTATCCGACCACACCGGGTCTGGTCAGGAACTTGTGGATCAACCACACCGGCTGCGACTCGCTGTACTCCACAGCGGCCGACGCCAACACCGTCTACATCGGCGGGCACCATCGGTGGGTCGACAACACGTTCGGCTGCGACCGCAAGGGAACCGGGGCGACTGATTCACCGGGAATGTCGGGTCTTGACCCCACAACGGGCAAGATCAAGGCGGGTTTCAACCCCACCAAAGGCCGCGGGCTGGGCGCCACCGACATGCTCGTCACCGATGCCGGGCTCTGGATCGCCAGTGACAATCAGGCGAACGTCAACCAGTGCGCCGGTTCCTTCAACCACTCGGGGATCTGCTTCCTGCCGTACTAGCCGTACGCCAGGATCGAGCCGGGTGATGCCCGGAACGGCCATGGCCGCTACGACAACGCTGGCTCACCGCGAGACCGCGAGCATCGAGCCCGACAACGAAGAGGGAGTTAGATGCACGTCGCGAGTCGCCCGCGCGTGGATCTGCTCGGCGTGGCGTTTGACAACCTCTCCGAGGACGAGGTGATCGACCAGATCCTCACCAGCGTTGCCGCCGGCGCCGGTGGCTCGGTGCTGACCCCGAACATCGACATTCTGCGCGCCGTCACCCGCGACGCCGAGCTCCGGCGGCTGGCGTCGGCTGCGACCCTGGTGGTGGCAGACGGTGTGCCGCTGCTCTGGGCGGCCAGGCTGGCGTCACGGCCGCTGGCCGGGCAGGTGGCCGGATCCAGCCTCATCTTCTCGCTTAGCGAGGCGGCGGCGCGACGCGGTGCGTCGATCTTCCTGCTCGGCGGGGCACCTGGCGTCGCGGTTGCCGCGGGGAAGGCGTTGCGGGAGAGATTTCCGGGTCTGGTGGTGGCCGGTGTCAGCTGCCCGCCGAGGGGGTTCGAGTCCGATCCGGCTCAGCTGAGCGCCCTGTCGGCCGAGGTTGCGGCGGCCGAGCCGGACATTGTCTTCTGCGGGCTGGGCTTCCCCAAGCAGGAGCGGGTGGCGGCGGCGCTGGCACCGGCGATGCCCGCCGCCTGGTTCATCGGCTGTGGCGCGGCCATCACCTTCGCGGCCGGGGACATACCGCGCGCCCCGCGCTGGATGCAGCGCATCGGGCTGGAGTGGGTGCACCGGCTGTCGCGTGAGCCGCGGCGCCTGTTCAAGCGTTACCTCATCGACGATCTGCCCTTTGCGCTGCTGTTGCTGGCCCGCTCTGCCCACTTGCGTCGCCGGTCGAGGTCAGCCCCCAACCGCGCAGGCAGCGCATGACGCGAGGTTTGGGCGAGTGAGCATCGAGCGGAGCGAGGCGCGGAGCGAGTTGACAGTCCCGCAACGTAGGCTTTCAGGAAGGGCCTCCGAGCCAGGGGTGTGTTTAGGCTGCGGATGGGCGCGAGGCCATGATGGAAAGAAGTGAGAGTTGATGATGTCGACGTTGTCGGTGGATTCCGCCGAGGTCGCCCCGGTCGGTGATCAGGTGCTGGCCGCAACTCTGGCTGAGGCGGCCGGCGCTGCCTTGCTCGCACTGCGTGAGCAGATCGGCTTCGGCGACCCTCAGGCGCTACGCGCCGCCGGTGACGGCGCCGCGCAGGATCTGCTGGCCGCACGGCTGACCTCGGCCCGGCCCGACGATGCCGTGTTGTCGGAGGAGGCGGCCGACGACGACGTCCGGTTGACGGCGAGTCGGGTCTGGATCATCGACCCGCTCGATGGCACCCGAGAGTTCTCCGAATCCGGCCGCACCGACTGGGCGGTGCACGTAGCCCTGTGGGAGAGCGGCGCGTTAACAGCGGGCGCGGTGGCGCTACCGGCGCTCGGGCTGACCCTGAGCACAGCCAACCCGCCACCGCTGCCCAGCCGCCGACCTGGCCCCCCTCGATTGGTGGTCAGCCGCACTCGCGCCCCAGCCCTGGCCGAGCAGGTGGCGACCGCCCTGGGTGCCGAGTTGGTGCCCATGGGCTCGGCCGGTGCCAAGACGGCAGCGGTGATTCTCGGCGAAGTCGACGGCTACCTGCATTCAGGCGGACAGTACGAGTGGGATTCGGCGGCTCCGGTGGCGGTGGCCCAGGCAGCGGGGCTGCACGCCTCGCGGCTGGACGGCACGCCGCTGGCGTACAACCAGCCCAATCCGTACCTGCCGGATCTGCTGGTCTGCGTGCCGCACTTGACGAAGCCGATTTTGATGTCGATTTCGACTCTCATCAAGCAGGGAGGGCAGACATGACGACCGACTACCGGCTCAGTCAGCTCGACGCCCTCGAGTCCGAGTCGATCCACATTTTCCGTGAGGTCGCGGCGGAGTGCCGACGGCCCGCCCTGCTCTTCTCCGGGGGCAAGGACTCGATCGTCATGCTGCGCCTTGCCGAGAAGGCGTTCGCTCCCTCCCGCATCCCCTTTCCGGTCGTGCATATCGACACCGGTCACAACTTCCCCGAGACCCTGGACTTCCGCGACCGGCGGGTCGATGAGCTCGGCGTGCAACTCATCGTCGCCTCGGTGCAGGAGGCCATCGACTCCGGGCGGTCCGTCGAGGAGCGGGGTCGTCGCGCCAGCCGTAATCGGCTGCAAACCCGCACCCTGCTCGACGCCATCGACAAGTATCGATTCGAAGCCCTCTTCGGTGGCGCCCGCCGCGACGAAGAGAAGGCCAGAGCCAAGGAGCGGGTTTTTTCCTTCCGCGATGAGTTCGGCCAGTGGGATCCCAAAAACCAGCGCCCCGAGCTGTGGAGCCTCTACAACGCCCGGGTGAACCACGGCGAGAGCATCAGGGTGTTCCCCCTGTCGAACTGGACCGAGCTCGACGTCTGGCACTACATCGCGTCCGAGGATCTCGAGATTCCGTCGATCTATTTCGCCCACCGGCGGGCGGTGTTCGAGCGCGACGGCATGCTGCTCGCGGACAGCCCGTTCAGCAACCGAGGTGACGACGAGCCGGTCATCGACACCATCGTGCGCTATCGCACCGTCGGCGACATGTCCTGTACCGGAGCGGTGGAGTCCACCGCGAGCACTTTTGACGAGATCATCGCCGAGGTCGCCGGCTCGCGAATCACCGAGCGCGGGGCGACTCGAGCCGACGACCGGGCCAGCGAGGCCGCGATGGAAGACCGCAAGCGCGAGGGGTACTTCTAACCATGTCCGTGACGATGGCCCAGATGGACATGCTGAGGTTCGCGACGGCCGGATCGGTCGACGACGGCAAGAGCACGCTGATCGGACGGCTGCTCTACGACACGAAGTCGATCTTCGAAGACCAGCTCGAATCGGTGGAGCAGACCAGCCGCGACCGCGGTGACGACTACACCGACCTCGCACTGCTCACCGACGGGCTGCGTGCCGAGCGCGAGCAAGGCATCACCATCGACGTCGCTTATCGATACTTCGCGACACCCCGGCGCAAGTTCGTCATCGCGGACACGCCCGGTCACATCCAGTACACCCGCAACATGGTGACCGGTGCCTCGACTGCAGACCTCGCTCTCGTGCTGGTCGATGCCCGCAAGGGGCTGGTGGAGCAGAGCCGGCGACACGCGTTCCTGGTCTCCTTGCTCCGGGTGCCGCACCTCGTGCTGTGTGTCAACAAGATGGATCTGGTCGACTACGACGCCGAGGTCTACGAAAATGTGCGGGCTGAGTTCACCGCGTTCGCCACCAAGCTCGAAGTCCCCGACCTCGCGGTGATCCCGGTGTCCGCCCTGCACGGCGACAACATCGTCACCCGGTCGGAGAACATGCCGTGGTACGACGGGACATCTCTGCTGCACCACCTGGAGAACGTCCACGTCGCCTCCGACCGCAACCTCGTCGATGTGCGGTTCCCGGTGCAGTACGTCATCCGCCCGCAGTCCCGTACCCACCGCGACTTCCGCGGTTATGCCGGAACGCTGGCCGGCGGGGTGATCAAGCCGGGCGACGAAGTCATGGTGCTGCCCTCGGGCCTGACCACTCGCGTGGTGGCCATCGAGGTCAACGGCCACGAGGTCAAAGAGGCGTTCCCACCCATGTCGATCACGCTGCGCCTGGCCGACGACCTCGACATCTCCCGCGGCGACATGATCTGCCGGCCGCACAACAGTCCCACGGTCAGCCAGGATCTCGAAGCGACGGTGTGCTGGATGTCCGAACAGCCGCTGGTCCCCGGCAGCCACCTGATCCTCAAGCACACGACCCGGATGGCCCGCGCGGTCGTACGCGGGCTGCACTATCGACTCGACGTCAACACCCTGCATCGTGACGAGCGGGCGGGGCAGCTGACGCTCAACGAGATCGGCCGGGTATCCCTGCGGGTGACGCAGCCGATCTTCGGTGACCCCTACCGGCGCAACCGCACCACCGGCGGTTTCATCCTTGTCGACGACAGCACCAATCGCACCGTCGGTGCGGGCATGATCATCGAAGCCCGATGAGACGAGGGCGCTGGTGAGTCACAGGGGGAACACCTCGCCAGGTGATCCGTTGAAACCGCTGGTTCCCGATTGGCCGGATCTCCTCGCTGGTGAGGGCGCCGGGGGAGTCTCGAGAACCTCTCATCGGCAGCAGCAGCGCTCGCACCGACCCCTCATCGCCGGCACCAGCATTCTGGTCGTGCTGCTGTTGGTCGGCGGTGGCTGGCTGGCTGTCGGCCTGCTCGATGATGAGCCCACGTCACACCCTGTCCGGCCCGCACCGGCGCTGGACAGCGTCGCCGGACCGCCCGTGCCCGCCACCGGCGCGTACATCGGCGCCTGGAACAAGCCGCAGCGGCTGACCGACGACAGCCGGCGGATAGCCACCGACGAGTTCGAAGAAGGCATCGGACGCAAGCTCGACATCGTCCACGTGTACCGCGTCTGGGATGAGCCGTTCCCCACCGAGAGCGATCTCGACTACATCGAGCGCGGATATCTCCTGCAGTTGTCCTGGGCCGGCACCGATCTGGGCGACATCGCCTCCGGGCAGTACGACGCCATGATCACCCAACGGGCTCGCGCGATCCGGGCAGTGGGCAAGCCGCTGTTCATGCAGTGGCGCTGGGAGATGGATCGTCCCAATCTCGCCGGCACCGGTACGGCGGACGAGTTCGTCACCGCGTGGAAGCACATCAAGACGATCTTCGACACCGAGGGTGCCAGCAACGCCGCCTGGGTGTGGTGCCCAACCGCCGACGGGTTCAGCGCCGGTCGCGCGCCAGCCTTCTATCCCGGCGACGAGTGGGTCGACTGGACCTGCGTCGACGCCTACCCAGGTTCGGACTGGCTTCCGATGAAGGAGCTGCTGGCTGCCTTCCTCGCCTGGGCGAAGGACCACCCCAAACCGATCATGATCGGCGAGTACGGCGTCGCCCGCGATCGAAGCACAGAGGACCGGGTCGAGTACTTGCGTGCGGCCGGGAAAGCGTTCAAGGCCGATGAGCAGATCAAGGCGGTCTGCTACTTCGACGCGAATCCGGCCGGCAACGCCGACCGGCGCCAGTACCTGCTCCGGGACGATCCGATGGCATTGGATGAGTTCGGCCGGATGGCTACGACTCCGTACTTCAATCCGCGGGGACTGCCAGTTGGCTGAGCGCCGATGAGGGTGCTCTTTCTGGGTGGTCTCGGCCGCAGTGGCACCACGTTGCTGGAGCGTGTCCTGTCCCAGTTGCCTGGCGTGGTCGCGCTCGGAGAGGTCGTTCATCTCTGGGAGCGCAGCCTCGTCCACGACGAGCCGTGCGGCTGCGGGCAGCCGTTCAGCCAGTGCGAGTTCTGGCGCGAGGTCGGAGACGTGGCCTTCGGTGGCTGGGCCGCCGTCGACGTCGACCGCGTTCTGTCGTTACGCGGCAGTGTCGACCGGACCCGGTTCATCCCGCAGTTGGCCCGCCGTCACTCCTCGGGGGTCCCGGCGGACTTGGCCGAGTACCTGAGCTACTACCGGCGGCTCTATCAGGCGGCGGCGCAGGTGTCCGGAGCCGAGGTGATGCTCGACTCCAGCAAGCACGCATCGCTGGCCTTCTGCCTCAAGCACGCCGCGGACGTCGATCTGCACGTCGTGCACTGCGTACGCGACAGCCGGGCGGTGGCCTATTCGTGGACCAAGCAGGTCGCCCGGCCGGAGGCAGCGGTCGGGGAGAAGTTGATGAAACGCTACCCGCCGGCTACATCGGCGATGATATGGAACAGCCACAACGCGGCCTTCTCCCTGCTGCGTCGACTAGGTACGCCGACGTCGCTGCTCCGGTACGAAGACTTCGTCGCCGCACCGCGGAGCACGGCGCGCTCGGTCGCAAGGTTCGCGGGATCGCCCGTGAGCGATGCCGACCTGGCCTTCCTCGGCGACCGGCAGGTCGACCTGGCGGTGGGGCACACCGCATCGGGTAACCCGCTGCGGTTCCGTACCGGCGTCGTCCCGATTCGCGTCGACAACGCCTGGCGGGAGAGCTTTCCCCCGCTACAGCAACGTCTCGTGACGGCCCTGACGCTGCCCCTGCTGGTGCGTTACGGCTACGTACGGCCTAAGGGCTCGAAGTGACTGACCTGCCCTCGGTCGGCGTGATCGTCCCGACCCACAATCGCCCTGAATTGATGCGGGGGGCGGTCGAGGCTGTGCTCGCGCAGGAGTATGAGGGCCGACTGCGGGTGATCATCGTGTATGACCGCGCCGATCCAGACCCGAGCATGGCTCGCTCGGCCGGGACGCGCTGTGTCGAGGTGATGGCGAACTCTCGTACGGCTGGATTGGCCGGTGCCCGCAACACCGGCATCCTGGCCCTGGATACCGACCTCGTCGCCTTCTGTGACGACGATGACGAATGGCTGCCGGGCAAGCTCACCGCGCAGGTCGACGCGCTCCTTGCTCAGCCAGGGGCGGAGTTCTGCTCGTGCAGCATCGCCGTGGATTTCGATGGGGCCGTCAATGCCCGGCTGGCCGGCACGGACACCGTCACCCACGAGCATCTGCTGCGCTCACGGATGGCGATGTTGCACTCCTCGACCTTCGTGCTGCGGCGGTCGGCGCTCGTCGACGGCATCGGTTTGGTCGATGAGGAGGTGCCGGGCGGTCAGAACGAGGACTGGGATCTACTCCTTCGCGCGTCCGCGCGGCAGCCGATCGTGCATGTGGACCGGCCGCTGGTCCGGGTGCGGTGGGGACGCACGTCCTTCTTCGCCCAGCAATGGCAGACGAAGATCTCCTCGCTGGAGTGGATGCTCGACCAGCACGAGGACATCGGCGCGAGCAAGGTGGGTTCGGCACGGGTCTACGGGCAGCTAGCCTTCGCCCACGCATGCTTGGGGGAGCGGAGGGTGGCCCGCCGCTGGGCGCGCCGTTCCCTGCGCCGCCACTTCCGCGAGTGGCGCGCTGTGGTGGCGCTGATGGTGAGCGCCCGGCTGATCACCGGCCCAGCGGTCCTGCGCGTCCTGCACAAGTACGGCCGCGGTGTCTGACCCAGCGCCAGCCGGCCGAGAGCCGGGCACACGTGTTCTTGTGTGCCCACTCACCGGATCGTCACACAGCCCGTCGGATCGCGGCGATGGTCAGTCTCCACGGATAGTGCGCCATCGCCTGATCGCCGGTGTGCGGCGCATGTGGCACGAAGCCGCCATCACCGAAGAGCACGGTCACGCCGGACTGCCGCAACTGGTCGACGCTGCGTAGGAACACCGCGTTGGCGGCCAATGCCGTGTTCACGAACGGCAGTACCACGATGGGGACCCCGAGCCCGGTCAACTCGGCAAGCTGGGTGAGCACGTACGTATCGGCGACGCCAGCTGCCCACTTGTTGATGGTGTTGTAAGTCGCGGGCGCCACGATCACGGCGTCGGCCTTGGGTAACGCCGGTTGACCGGTGCGCTGGTGATCGGTCCGTACCGAATGCCCGGTCAAGGCCTCGAGGGCGTGCAGGTCGAGGAAATGCTCGACGGCGGCCGGGGTTGCCACACAATGCACCGACCAGCCCTCGTTGACGGCCAGCTTGATCATGACATCGATGTGGGCGGCTGGGCCGGCAGCACAGACCATCAGGTACAGCACCGGCTTGCTCACGTCGTCACTCCGGCACATGCTGTCCGGTGACGAACATGAGGTAAGCGTCGAGCATCAGGCGGTCGACCACAAACCGTCGGTGAACTACTCCAACCGCCGAGCCGATCTCCGCCTTCATGAAGAATGACTCGTGTGAGCGGTAACGATACGGAGCTTTCAGGCAGCAGCACCTGGCAAGTACGCGGCGAGCGCACGCTCTACGACAACCGCTGGGCGCGGCTGAGCAAGGTCGATGTCGAACTGCCGGATGGGCAGCGCTTCGAGCACCACGTGGTCACTTTGCCGGCCGCCGCAATGACGGTCCTGCTTGATGAAGCTGAGGAGCACGTCCTGCTGCTGTGGCGGCATCGGTTCGCATCCGATGTCTGGAATTGGGAGTTACCCGGGGGCGTGGTCGATCAAGCTGAAGACCCGGCCGTAGCGGCGGCGCGGGAGGTCGAGGAGGAGACGGGATATCGGGCGATTGCGTTCGAGCACCTAGTCACGTTCGAGCCGATGATCGGGACCGTACGTAGCCCGCATCACGTCTTTGTCGCTCGTGATGCAGTGCGAGTCGGGGAGCCCACGGAATCGACGGAGATGCAGCGAATGGAGTGGATGCCACTGTCACGGGTGCCTGCCCTGATCGCCGGGGGGACGATCCGCAACTCAGGGACGTTGGTTGGGCTCCTGCACGTCCTGGCCCAGCGCTTTGGCGCGCTGCCAGCCTCTCCGCCGAGCGCGCCACCAGCTGCCTGATACGGCGTCGCTGACGAACCGACACGGTGGCGTCCGCCAGCTGTGCTGCCTGCTGGGCACGCTCGCGGGCGGCGTCGAGCTCGTTACGGGCGGCGTGAGCGATAGCGAGATCGCAATGCAGCCCGGCCGTGGCCCGGACAACCGATGGATCAAGCTGCGAGATCGGGATGAGGTCCGAGTCGTCGATGCGCTCGGGGATCGCGGCGAGTCGCTCGGCGACGGCGCGAGCTGGCCGGGATTGCTCGCGACTGGCGAGCCGACACCCCCGACCGCGACGCCCTCACGACCTACAGCTGAACACCCAGGCGCCGGAACGTCGCTGTAGACCGAGGCCCGCGTACTCCCGCCCGCAGTTCTGCTCCGATGCTAGGCCGACCCCAAACACTGATATGGGTGGGGTGTTTGTCAAGTCGGCAGGGGTGATCGTGGCGCGTGGCCCGTTGGTGTTTGATGTGGTTCGGGGTGCGGGTGGCGGCCGGGCGGCGAGGGCGCTTCAGGCTGATATGCGAGGGCTGGCTACTTCATGACGGTCTTGCGCTGCGCGGGGCCGCGGTCTAAGAACGAGCGCGCCAACACCCGGCGGGGTCGGTATCCGGGAAGCGATGGGTGGGGCGCCTACTGTCAGGGGATGAGGAGCCAGCGGCCGCGCTGGCCGCCGCCGGCGACCTTGTCGTACGCGGTCGCCGCGTCGCGCAGCGGCACCCGGTCAGCCACTCGCACCTCGAGCGTGCCCTCCGCGGCGAGTCCGAGCAGCCCGGCGATCGCCTCGCTATCGGGCTCCACGAAGACGGTGTGCGCCACGATCCCGCGTTCGGCGGCGACCGGGGCAGCGGGGGCCACGCCGACGAACGACCCGCCGTCGCGGACCGCGGTCAGCGCCGACTCGAGCAGCACGGCTGCGTCGAGCACGGCGTCGAAGGACGGGCCGGGCAGCTCGGTCACCGGGTCGGCGCCGGCGCGGGTCACGAAGTCCGCGTCGGCGTGCCGGGCCAGTGCGGTGACCCGCCAGCCGGCGCGGGTGGCCAGGACGACGGCGTGCCCGCCGAGGGCGCCGGCGCCGCCGGTGATGAGCAGGGTGCGCCCATCGGCGGGGCCGAGCAGGTCGAGGGCCTGGCGGGCGGTGAGCGCGTTGAGCGGGAGCGAGGCGGTCTCGACCAGGTCGAGGCCGTCGGGGACACGGGCGACGGCGGCGGCGGGCAGAACCGTTTCGTCGGCGTGGGTGCCGACGCTCGGTTTGAGGCGGATCACGTGGAGGATCCCGGCGACCCGGTCGCCCGGGCCCAGGCCGGTCACCTCGCTGCCGACCTCGGTGACGGTGCCGCTGACGTCCCAGCCGAGCCCGACCGGGTCGGGCAGCTCGACCGCCGCGCGCACCGGCCCGGTCAGCACCCCGACATCGACCGGGTTGACCGCTGCGGCGGCAACCTGGATCCGGA
>Ga0136617_10001537_pt1 | contig 20451 bp, 23 predicted proteins | sample AntDrymUQ3222106_2_FD_129672 | JGI IMG/M metagenome (GOLD analysis project Ga0136617, IMG submission 129672) | Polar desert sand microbial communities from Dry Valleys, Antarctica - metaG UQ322 (21.06) | ecosystem: Environmental > Terrestrial > Soil > Desert | place: Antarctica: Dry Valley...
AGCCACCCGGGCGGCGGAGATCCTCGACTTCGCTGACCTCGACGCCGCGACCGACGAGCTCCGAGCGCGCCGCGTCCATGTCGGTGACCGTCAGCTGGAGACCCTCCACGGAGCCCGGCTCCATCGAGGAGAGCCCGGTGCCGAGCACGATCGAGCACGCCGAGCCGCGTGGGGTGAGCTGCACGACGCGCGTCGTCTCGCTCACCTGGACGTCGTGGTCGGTGTGGAAGCCGGCCTGCTCGGCGTAGAACGCCTTGGCGCGGTCGACGTCGGCGACGGGAACCTGGACGACTTCGAGTCGGAAGTTCATCGGTTGGTCATCCCTTCGTCTCCTGGCTCTCGCTGAGGTGCTGGTCGAGGCGGTCGAGCGAGTCCTTCCAGAACGGCCGGTAGGTCGCCAACCAGTCGGCGGCCCGCTTGAGCGCGTCACCTTGAAGCCGCGACGGGCGCAGCCCCCGGTTGCGCCCGCGGGCGATGAGGTCGGGTTGACAATACGCGCGCAGCCGGGCAAGCGCTCGCGAAAAGCTGCCTGGTCGCTGTATGGCGACCGAGAACAGCCTTGGCCTTGACTAGGCTTGGCCGGTGCTGAGTTTCGTGTTGGCCTCCTTGGCTCTGATCGTCATCCCAGGTCCTGACCAGGCGCTGATCACCAGAAATGCGCTGGTGGGAGGCCGCCGCGCCGGTCTGGCGACGATGGTCGGCGGGGTCTCGGGCGTGGCAGTTCACGCCACAGCGGCCGCGGTCGGCCTGTCGGCGCTGATCGCCGCTTCGGCAGAGGCCTACACGACGCTCAAGTTGCTCGGCGTCGCCTACCTGATCTACCTTGGCGTCCAGACCCTGCGGACAGCCGGCCGACGCCGGGCAGCCGGCGCCTCAGGTGAAGGGACCAGCAGTGTGGGCACCGCTGTGCGCCAGGGCGCACTCTCCAACGTGCTGAACCCCAAGGTCGCGATCTTCTTCCTCACCTTCCTGCCGCAGTTCTTGCCGCCGAATCCCTCGCCGCTGTCTGCGCTGATGTTCGCGGCGACGTTCGCCGCCGTGTACCTCGCCTGGTTCAGCTGCTACGTCGCGCTCGTGGACCGCTTCGGTCGCTGGCTGCGTCGCCCGCCGGTCCAGCTCTGGATCGAGCGGACCACCGGCGCGCTGCTCGTCGCGTTCGGCGTCCGGCTCGCGTTGGACCGGCGCTAGGCGTTGCCCGGCACCGTCGACGGGACTGACTGCAGCCGCAGAAGCTCCCGAACGAGTTCGGCGCTCGCTGCGCGGGCGATGTCGATGAGCGCCCGCGCGGCGAGCGAGCGGTGGCGGTCCCGGTGCCACGCGACGGCGAGGCGACGCGATGGGATCGCGGGCGTGAGGTTCACGACCTTGACCCGTTCCTCGTCGCCGGGAGTGACTGCCAGGAGAGGAATGAGCGCGACGCCGTAGCCGGCGGCGACCAGGGCCTGCAGCGTCGCCTTGCTGTCTGAGCGGAAGGCGAACTCGAGCTTGTGACCGGTCGCTCGCAACGCATCCTCGAGCTTCACGCCCGTTGCGGCGCAGCCGATGATCGGAATTTCGCCGAGGTCGTCGAGCGTCAGGGGCCCCCGGTCCGCCAGGGGCCCGGAGGCCGGGACGAGGAGGACGTACGGGTCGTTCATCAGCTCGATCGCCTCGAACGGACCGTTCGAAAGCGGCAGGCTGCAGAAGGCGAGGTCGACCTCGCCGCTCTCGAGCTGGGCGAACAGCTCCCGGTCGGTGGGCGGCTCCGACAGGCCGAGCGTCACCGCCGGCCAGTCGATGAGAAAGGGGCGCATGACGGCCGGGAGCAGGCGGGCGCCAATGCTCTGGTAGGTGCCGACGTGCAGGTTGCCCGCCTCGCCCGCCCGGAGTGCGGCGATGTCGGCGCGGGCTGCGTCGAGGCGCGCCATGATCGCTTCCGCGTGGCGCAGGAGCGTCGCCCCGGCTTCGGTCAACGACGCGGCTCGCGTGCCGCCCGGCCGCTCGATCAGCCGCTCGCCGATGATCCGTTCCAGCCCGGCGATCTGCTGACTGACGGCCGATTGGGGGTATAACCGAGCTCGACGGCCGCCTGGCTGAAGGTTCCGGCGCGCGCGACGGCATCGAGCGCCACGATGTGGCGCAGCTCGAGCCCGATCCAATTATCAGTGTCGCTAAGGGGGATAACGTTCACCTCGACTGGCGCTAATAGCGTATCTCGCGGACCATCTCCCGTATGACTTCCGTTCAGCAGACCTCGCCCGCGATCGACCCGTCGTTCCTCGGCGCGCTGGCGGCCCGCAACTTCGATCCCCGCGTCGTAGCCGACGCCGACGAGGCGCGCGAACTCGTGTCGGCCTGGCGGTGGAAGCCGCGTTCGCGGTGGTCGCACACTCGCCGCTCACCTGCGCGAAGCCGGGGGCGTTGGTGAGATGAACCGTCCGCGGCTAGTCGGCATCAACCACGTCGCGCTCGAGGTCGACGACATCGACCGTGCGCTGGCCTTCTACGGCCGAGTGTTCGACATCAAGCGTGTCGATCGCGAACCCGGCGCGGCCTTCCTCGACATGGGCGACCAGTTCATCGCCTTCTTCGAGCCCGGCTCGGGCGAGGACCGACACTTCGGTCTCGTCGTCGATGACCGGGAGGCGGCGCTGTGCGCTCTCGCGGCGGCGGAGGTCTCCATCCTTCCCGGTCGTGGCCTCGACTTCCGCGACCCCTTCGGAAACCGCGTCCAGGTCGTGCAGTACGACCAGATCCAGTTCACGAAGGCAGGTCCGGTGCTGAGGGGAATGGGTCTCGCACTCGGCAAGACCGAGGCGGCAATCGCCGAACTGCGGGCCAACGGACTCGCTTGAACGACCAGCTCGCCTCGACGGCCCGCTTTCACGGCGCGGAGCCCACCAGCAAGCAGTCGTCAGCTGTGGGTCACCGACATCTACGCTGAGGTGCCCGTGGAGATCGACGTCTTCACCCTCTTCCCGCAGTGGTTCGGCTGGTTCCGCGAGCAGCGCCACGTCGCCAACGCGCTCGCCGCCGGCTCGACCTTCGACTGCGTCGACCTGCGCGCGCACACGCCGCATAAGTGGGGCCAGGTGGACGACACGCCGTTCGGCGGCGGCGCCGGGATGGTGCTCCGCGTCGACGTCATGGAGGCCGCCCTGCGCGCGCGCTACGAGGAGGATCCGGTCGCGCTGCGCCGCCGCCGCCGCGTGGTCGCCTTGACGCCCTCGGGCCGGGTGCTCGACGACGGGCTGGTCTCCGAGCTCGCCGCCGAGCCGGCCCTGACGCTGCTGTGCGGCCGCTACGAGGGCTTCGACGAGCGGATCCTCGAGCACTTCTGCTCGGACACCATCTCGATCGGGCGCTACGTGCTCGCGGGCGGCGAGCCGGCCGCGATGGTGCTCTGCGACGCGGTGCTGCGCAAGCTGCCGGGAGCGCTGGGCCACGCCGAGTCGGCTACGGAGGAGTCCTTCTCCGACGCGCTCGAAGGCGGGCCGGAGTATCCGCACTACACGCGGCCCGCGGAGTGGCGCGGCTGGGCGGTGCCCGACGTGCTCCTGAGCGGGCATCATGCACGGATCCGTGCGTGGCGGCTGGAGCAGTCGCGGGCCCGAGGGGCTTCGCTACCATGACCTGCCGCCGTGGGTATCAGTGATTCGCCCGCGGCGTTCCTCTTGCCATGAGCGCCCTCATCGACAGCCTCGAGCGCAGCCAGCTGCGCCGCGTGCCGAGCTTCCAGGCCGGCGATCGCGTCCGGGTGCACTTCCAGGTCATCGAGGGCACGCGCCGCCGGACCCAGGTCTTCGAGGGCGTCGTGATCAAGCGCCAGGGGGAGGGCGTGCGCGAGACCTTCACGGTGCGCAAGCAGTCCTTCGGCGTGGGCGTGGAGCGGACGTTCCCGCTGCACTCGCCGAAGATCGAGCGCATCGAGGTGGCGGCCCGCGGTGACGTGCGGCGCGCCAAGCTGTATTACCTGCGCGGCCGCGTGGGCAAGCGCGCCAGGGTGCGCGAGCGGCGCTACACCGGTCCGGAGGAGGTCGTGCAAGCCGGTCTGCTACACGACCCCGCGGGCGACGGCGCAGCGGCCGACGGTGAGGTGCCCGGCGACGCCGCGGACGGCGCGCCGGCCGGGGGCGAGACCGCCGCCGCGCCCTCCGAGTCGAGCTAGCCCGTGAAGCAGAAGGGCTCCTCGGCCTCCGGCTCGCTCCTCGAGCTGGTCGTGATCGTGGCCGTGGCGCTCGGGCTCGCGCTCGGCATCCAGGCCTTCCTGGTCAAGCCGTACCGGATCCCGTCGGAGTCGATGGTGCCCACGCTCGAGGTCGGTCAGCGCGTGCTGGTCAACCGCATCGGCGCGCGCTTCTCCGATCCGCAGGTGGGCGACGTGGTCGTCTTCCACCCGCCGACCGGGGCGGAGGCGGGCAACGCTTGCGGCGGCGGCCAGCCGCCCGAGGGCCAGGCTTGCGCTCGCCCGACGCCGGGCAAGGCCGAGGTGAACTTCATCAAGCGCGTGGTGGCCGGCCCGGGCGACCGGCTCGCGATCCGCGACGGGCGCGTCGTGCTCAACGGCCGCCTCCAGCGCGAGCCGTTCGCGCGCCCCTGCGCGAACGGCGACGATTGCGACTACCCGCGCGAGATCACGGTTCCCGCCGACCACTACTTCATGATGGGCGACAACCGTGGAGCCTCCGACGACAGCCGGTTCTGGGGACCCGTCCCGCGTGAGCAGATCATCGGCGGTGCCTTCGGCACCTACTGGCCGCCCAAGCGCATCGGTCTCCTCTGAGGTGGGCGCCGCCGTCGGCGCGGCGGTGGTGGCCGGGCCGCGACGTTCGGTGCGCCGGGCGCGGCGGCGACGCTCCGCGGGGGCGCGGCTGTTCCGCTACGACCGGGCGCTGGGCGTGCGCTTCGTGGCCGGCGCCGACGAGGCCGGGCGCGGCTGCCTGGCCGGTCCCCTGGTGGCGGCCGCGGTGCTGTTCGACTACGAGCGGCTGACCCTGTCCGACCTGCGCTCGCTCTCGGCGCTCAACGACTCCAAGCAGCACACGCCGGAGGCGCGCGAGGCGTTGTATCCCCGCGTGCTGCGAGCGGCGACGGCGGTCGCCGTGACCTCGCGCTGCGTGCGCGGGATCGACGAGCGCGGCCTGCACAAGACCAACCTCGCAGCGCTGTCGGACATGCTCCGGCGTGTCGGCCGGGCCGGCTGCCTGTGCCTGTCGGACGGCTTCCCCGTGCCCGCGACGGGCTTCGACCAGCGCCCGGTCGTCGGCGGCGACGCCACGAGCGCCGCCATCGCCGCCGCCTCCGTGATCGCCAAGGTCAGCCGCGACCACCTGATGCAGCGCATGGAGCACCGCTACCCCGGCTGGGAGTTCGCCACCCACGTCGGCTACTCCACACCGGAGCACCGGGCGGCGATCGAGCGCCAGGGCGTCTCACCGCTGCACCGGCTGAGCTTCCAGTCGACGGCCTACCAGCAGCTGGCCCTCTAGCCCGCGACTTTGTGCTCCGCCGGTCCGGGCGCGACGGCGCAGGGTTCACCGGTCGGTGCCGTGCAACGACCGACGAGGGCCAGGAGCGCTCGCCGTGGGACTGGCCCCCAGAAGCGGCTGTCGTCGGAGCCGCCGCGATTGTCACCGAGCAGGAAGTAGTGGTCGCGCGGCACCGTGATCCGGTGCCGGAAATCGCAACCTCTCCACCGCTTAGCACACGTCGAGCGATCCGTGAAGGGCTCGTCGAGCCGCTGGCTATTTCTCGTCAGCCGCCCGCGGCGCAGCCTCAGGCGATCGCCGGGATACCCGACCACGCGCTTGAGAAACCGGGCCCGAGACAGGCGGGGCACCGGTCGCGAGCACATCTGCCGCGCTCGCCTCGGCGCTCCGCAGCGGGTGCTGCCGTCGTCGCGGGCGTGTTCGGCCGCCCGTGGCGGATGGAAGATCCCGATGTCGTCCACTCTCGGTGCTGCATCGTCGAGCGCGTCATAGTCTGCCTCGATGCACGCCCCGACTGGAATGGTCGGAGCCATTGTTTCGGACGGGACCCTCAGCTTCTGGGCGCCGTGGGGCTCGGGCCGATTCGGTGCTGGGTCTTGTGGTACCCGCTGGCCTGGCTCCGGTTCCTGGCGAGCCTTGAGGCGGGCGACGACGCGGCGACGGTCGCGATGCCAGCGGCCATGATCAGGCAGACGATCGACCATCGAGCGCGACGCGTCATCGTGCTCCCTATCGGCCGGAGCAGCGGATCGATTGAGCACGTCGTCACGTGGGCGTGATCGCCCACCTGGGTGTGAGAATGCCGTACTCGATTCGATTCGCGCGCCGAGTGCCGCGTTGACGACGCTCACCGTCGCGAACGCTGGTCTCGCCGCCGCAGCGCGGTCGACTTCGGCGTTCTCACCTGCGTCGAGGCCGTCAGGTCGTGGCGCCGTCCCGGCACAGCGCCTCCACAGCCAGCCGCGGACTTGCGAGCACGGGCAGCGCGGTGCTCATGAGGTCTGTGGCGCCTACCATCGAGGCCTGGGCGAGCACGACGACGTCGGCGTCGGTGACGGTGTCCACGCGCGCCGCGCGCGTGGCAGGTCCCCACGTCGCCAGCCTCGAAGTGCGACCAGGCGTCGAGACACGGCGTGTCGATCAGTTCCACCGCCAAGCCGGCGCGGTCCACCTCCTCTTCGAGCAGCTCCCGCGCTGGAGCGGCGGCGCTAGCCAACGCCACGACCACCGCCATCCGAGGTCGGGCGCTGCGAGCGGGCGATCGGACGCGCATCACCGCGACGCCCAGCTCGGGCCCGAGCCGCTCGGCCACCGCGCCGAGCGTCGTGCAGGTGCACATCAGGCGCGTGGCGCCCGCGTCGCGCAGCTCCGCGAGCGCCGCCCGTATCCCCTCGACCACCCGCGGATCGTCGGCGTCATGCTGTCCCGCCTGCTCGAGCAGGTCCGGCCGGACGAGGTGGCGACACGGCGCCGAGGGCGCGACCTCGGCGAGCAGCGCCCCGAAGGTCGCCGCGTGCGCGCCCGCGGTGTGGAGAAGCGGAACACTTCGGACGCAGAGTCTGCACCTCTGCGCGCTGACCCGCGAACTGGTCCGCCGTAGCGTCGCCGACCATGACCACGGACGCCCGCAGGACGCTCGGCCGGCTCGGCGAGCAGCTCGCCGCCGAGCACGTCGAGCGGCTGGGCTGGCGCGTCGTGGCCCGCAACTTCCGCACCCGCTTGGGGGAGCTCGACCTGATCGCCGCCGACGCCGACGTGCTCGTGTTCGTCGAGGTCAAGACGTGCCGTGCCGGTCGCGGCCACCCGTGGCAGAGCCTGCACGAGCGCAAGCGCAGTCAGGTCCGCCGCATGGCGCCGAGCTTTCTCAACTCGAGCGAACGGCCGTGGTTCCGCGAGCTGCGCTTCGACGCGATCGGCGTGACGCTCGACGCCGACGACGCCCTCGTCCGCCTCGACCACCTGCAGGCCGCGTTCTGATGAGCCTCGGACGGGTCGACACGTTCGCGCTCGACGGCGTGGAGGCCCGCCGCGTGTGGGTGGAGGCCGACATCCGCGGCGGCCTGCCGACCTTCACGGTGGTCGGGCTGGCCGACAAGGCGGTGCGCGAGGCGCGCGAGCGCGTGCGCTCGGCGCTGACCAACTCGGGCTTCGTGTTCCCGCAGGAGCGCATCACGATCAATCTCGCGCCGGCGTACCTGCGCAAGATCGGGCCCGGCTTCGACCTGCCGCTCGCACTGGCCGTCCTCGTCGCCGCCGGCCAGCTGGACGCCGAGCGGATCGCGGGCTGCGCGGTGGTCGGCGAGCTGTCGCTGTACGGCGAGCTGCGCTCGATCCGCGGCGCGCTCGCGGTGGCCGAGGGCGCACACCGGCACGGGCTGGGCCGGATCCTGCTGCCGCTGGCCCGGGCGCGCGAGGCGGCGCTGGTCGAGGACCTCGAGGTGCTCGGCGTGCGGACGCTGCAGGAGGCGGTGGAGGTCCTGCGCGGCGAGCGCGCCCCCGCGCCGCCGCCCGAGCGCACGGCCGACGCGGACGCCGAGCCCGAGGGACCCGACCTGTCGGACGTGCGCGGCCACAACGGGCTGATCGGCGCGCTCGAGGTGGCGGCCGCGGGCGGGCACAACCTATTCCTGCACGGTCCGCCGGGCACCGGCAAGACGATGCTGGCGCGGCGGCTGCCCTCGCTGCTGCCGCCGCTCTCGTCCCATGAGGCGATCGAGGTCACGCGGCTGCACTCGATCGCCGGCCTGCACGGCGGCGCCGGGCTCGTGGAGCGCCGGCCGTTCCGCGCGCCCCATCACACCATCTCGGCCTCCGGTCTGGTCGGCGGCGGCGGGATTCCGGCGCCCGGCGAGGCCACTCTGGCCCACCACGGCGTGCTCTTCCTCGACGAGCTCTCCGAGTTTCACCGGCCCGCGCTCGAGGCGCTGCGCCAGCCGCTGGAGGACGGGCACGTGACCATCGTGCGCGCCCAGCAGGTGGTGGTCTTCCCGACCCGGATCACCCTGGTGGCGGCGTCGAACCCGTGCCCATGCGGGATGGGGGAGGAGGCGTGCCGCTGCTCGGCCGCCGACCTCGCCCGCCATCAGCGAAGGCTCAGCGGGCCGCTGCTGGACCGCATCGACGTCTGCGTCACCGTCGCCCGGCCGTCGGCCGGCGCGCTACGCGACCAGGCCGCACCGGCGTCCGCCACGCTGCGCCCGCGGATCCTCGCCGCGCGCGAGCGCCAGACGCGGCGCCTGGCCGGCACGCGCTTGACCTGCAACGCGCAGCTCACGGCCCGCGCGCTGCGCGAGCTCGGCGCGGCGACCTCCGCCGCCGAGCAACTGCTCTTCCGGCTCCACGACCGCCACCGCCTCTCGGCCCGCGGCCACGCCCGCATCCTGCGGGTGGCCCGCACGGTGGCCGACCTCGACGGCAGCGCCGCCGTCGAACCGGAGCACATCATGCGCGCCGCGTGCCTGCGCCTGGACGACCAGAGCCTGGCGGCCGCGTGAACAGCTCCGACCCCGACCCCGACGAGTCACGTCGCCGGGCAGCGCCCTGGCGGCCGCCCGACGAGAGCGTGCATGCCAGCGCGGCTCGGCGGACCGGATGACACGCGGCGGGCCCGGCGCGGCCGAGGCGTGCGACGCCTGCCTGCGCCGCACGGACCTGATCGCGGCGATGGCCGCGTGGCTGGACGTGGAGTGGCGGCGGCGCAGCGCCCCGGCCGGCGTGCTCTCCCTGCCCGACGAGGCGCTGCTGGCCCTTGACCGCTCGGGCGAGGCGGCGCGCCGCTACGCCGGTTTCTCGGCGCGCGCGGCGCGCGAGCGGATCCGGGCGGCCGGCCTGGTCGCCGTGTGCAGCTGCCGCGCCGCCTACCCGGAGCGGCTGCGCGCACTGGCCGATCCACCCGCCGTGCTGCACGTCGCCGGCCGCCTGCCGGCGCTGGAGTCCGAGCCGTCCGTTGCGATCGTCGGCGCCCGCCGAGGGACGAGCTACGGTCTCGAGGTCGCCCGCGCCCTCGGCCGCGGCGTGACCGCCGCCGGCCTGCCGGTGGTCTCCGGCCTGGCCATGGGCATCGACTCGGCCTCCCACGTGGGAGCCTTCGACGCCGAACCGCCGCCGCTCGTCCCGCCGGGCGTCCACGCGACGCCGACCGGCGTCGACGCCGGTGACGCACCGCCTGCGCCGCCGGCGGCGGAACTCGGAATCGATGGCCGGAAGGCGGGATGGCCGCCGGATCCGGCGTGGCCCGCGGCGCCGGTGGCGGTGCTCGCCGGCGGCGCCGATCTGCCCTATCCGGCGTCGCGCCGGCGGCTGCACGCGCGGATCGCCGCGTGCGGGGCCGTCGTGTCGGAGCTGCCGCCGGGCTTCACCGCGTACCGCTGGTGCTTCGTCGCCCGCAACCGGATCATCGCCGCCCTCGGCGCCGTCTGCGTGGTCGTCGAGGCGGCCGAGCGGTCCGGCTCGCTGACCACGGCCGACTTCGCCGAGCAGATCGGACGGCCGGTCGCGGCGGTGCCGGGGCCGGTGACGAGCCGCTTCTCGGGCGGGACGAATGCGCTGCTCGCGGCCGGAGCGGCGGTCGTCCGCGACCCCCGGGACGTGCTCGACCTGCTGCTCGGTCCGGACGCGCCGGCGCCCGGACCGCCACCACCGCCCGCCGTGCCGATCGAGCCGCGGCTGCGCGGCCTGCTCGACGCGATCGAGCGCGGCCACGGCAGCCTCGCCGAGCTGGTGGGCGGCGCCGACGCCGCGCACCGGGTGCTCGAGGACCTGACCGACCTCGAGTTGCGCGGCCTCGTGCGCCGCGACTTCGGCGGCCGCTACGTCCGGGCGCTGGAGACGGGCCGGTGAGCGCCCGGCTCGTACCCTGGGGGAATGCCGCGCACGCCGCCCACCGTCCTGTCCATCGCCGGCTCGGACTCCGGTGGCGGAGCCGGCATCCAAGCCGACCTGAAGGCCATCGCACGCTGCGGCGTGCACGGCATGACGGCGATCACGGCGCTCACCGCGCAGAACACCGTCGCGGTCACGGACGTGCATCCGGTGCCCGGGGCGTTCATCGTCGCGCAGGTGCGGGCGGTCGCCGATGACCTGGGCGTCGACGCGGTCAAGATCGGCATGCTCGGCACGGCCGAGACGGTGGAGGCGGTGGCGGAGGCGCTCGACCTGCTGGCCCCGGACACGCCGGTGGTGATCGATCCCGTCATGGTCGCCGAGTCCGGCTCCGTGCTGCTCGACGACGCCGCCCGTGCGGCGCTCGCCGCGCTGCTGCTGCCGCGCGCCACGGTCATCACCCCGAACCTGCCGGAAGCCCGCGTCCTGGTAGGGGATGGCGATGGCGGCGACGTGGAGGGGCTCGCCCGCGCGCTGCGCCGGCTCGGGCCGGACGCCGTGGTCGTCACCGGCGGGCACCGCGACACCGCGACCGACGTGTTCTTCGATGGCGACCAGGTCCACCTGCTCGCCGGTGAGCGCCATCCCGACGGGGCCGCGCACGGCTCCGGCTGCACCCATTCGTCGGTGCTGGCGGCGCAGCTCGCGCTCGGCCACACGCCGCTGGAGGCGGCGCGCACGGCCAAGGCGCTCGCGTCGGAAGCGGTCCGCGGCGGCCTGCACGGCCTCGGACGGGGCGCCGGCCCGGTCGACGTCCTGGGCCTGACCGGATCGGGCGCGCCGGGCCGCTTCGAGCCCTCCTCGGCTGGGGTATAGTCGCGCGATGGAGTTCCTGCGCATGCGGCCCGGCTACGGCGAGCAGCTGATCGCGGAGGGCGACCCCGAGGTCGCCGCCGACGAGCAGCGGCTGATCGAGGAGTTCCGCCGCCAGCTGGACCTCGGCATGTGGGCCGCGGTGCCCATCACGCGCTCCGACGGACGCCGCGAGGCCGAGATGGTGCGGGACTTCGAGGACATCCCGCGCGACACCGGCCGGGTCATCTTCTTCCCGCACGCCGCCGGGGGCGCGACGTGACGGTGCGCGCGTGATCATCGCCCTCACCGCCACGGCGATCGTCGTGCTCGCTCTCCTGTGGGAGGTCTCCATGCCGTGGATCGACCGCCGGCTGGAGGCGCGCCGCGCCCGGCGGGAGCGCCGTCGGGTGGGCGACGAGGCCGCCGCCTACGACCCCGGCCGCGAGCGCCGCGCCGAGCAGCGGGCGCGCGAGCTGCTCAAGTCATGCGTGAACCAGGAGGAGTGGGCCATGTACCGCGACCTCGGGTTCCTGCGCGTGTGGGGCGCCCAGTCGGTGCCCGACGGCCCCAGCGACCTGCGCGGGGTCGACTACGCGTACCTGATCTATCCGCACAAGCCGATCGTCGCTTACCTGCCGCAGACGGGGAAGCTGCTCAACGAGTACTGCGTGGCCTTCCCGGACGAGAGCAGGCCCTACGGCTCGCCGCAGCTGCCGGACTCAGATGACGTACTGGCCAAGTGGATGGCGCTCAAGGGTGACGAGCGGCGGGTGATCGACGAGGCCAACCTGCACCTGCCGGGTCGCCAGGTCGACCCGCGCCAGATCCAGCGCGATCTCTGGCGGCTGGGCCGCTGGGAGCGCGAGCGACTCGCCCGCGCCATGCGCGCCGGCGACACCCAGCGCCAGGCCGAGCCCGCGGACGGCTGACCCCACCGACCCGCACGGAGGGCGTCGCCCGCGAGGTCAGAGGCAATAGGATCGCGGTGTGACCAACGGCCTCGATCCCAAGCACCAGTCCCGCACGCTCACCGAGGGGCCGCAGCGCGCGGCCGCGCGCGCTTACCTGCACGGCATCGGCTTCGACGCCGAGGCGCTCTCCAAGCCGATCATCGGAGTCGCCTCCACCTGGACCGAGACGATGCCGTGCAACTTCGGCCTGCGCACGCTCGCCGCCAGGGTGAAGGAGGGGATTCGGGCGGCCGGAGGCACGCCGATGGAGTTCAACACGGTCGCGATCTCCGACGGCATCACGATGGGCACGCGCGGCATGAAGACGTCGCTCGTCTCCCGCGAGGTGATCGCCGACTCGATCGAGCTGGTCGCCCGCGGGCACATGTTCGACGGCATCGTCGCCCTGACCGCGTGCGACAAGACGATCCCCGGCGCGGTCATGGCCCTGGCCCGGCTCAACGTGCCCGGCGTGCTGCTCTACGGCGGCTCGATCCTGCCCGGCCACCACAACGGCCACGACGTCAACATCCTCGACGTCTTCGAGGCGATCGGCGCGCACGCCGCCGGCAAGATCGACGACGCCGAGCTCGAGGCGCTGGAGAAGGCCGCCTCGCCCGGCATCGGGGCGTGCGGCGGCCAGTACACCGCCAACACGATGGCCATGGCCTTCGAGGTGCTGGGCATCTCGCCGATGGGCTCGGCCATGGTCCCCGCCGCCTACGAGGACAAGCAGCGGGTGGCCAGCGAGGCCGGCGCGCTGATCATGGACGTGCTCGCCCGCGGCCAGCGCCCGCGCGACATCATCACGCGCGCGGCGATCGAGAACGCCATCGCCGCCACCGCCACCAGCGGCGGCTCCACCAACGCGGTGCTGCACCTGCTGGCCGTGGCGCGCGAGGCCGGCGTCGAGCTCGACATCGACGACTTCGACCGCATCGCCGAGCAGACGCCCACCACCTGCGACCTCAAGCCCGGCGGGCGCTTCGTGGCCAAGGACCTCTACGAGGCCGGCGGCATCGCCCTGGTGGCCAAGCGGCTGCTCGACGCCGGCCGGCTGCACGGCGACGCCGTCACGATCACCGGCCGGACGATCGGCGACTACGCGCGCGAGGCCACCGAGACGCCGGGCCAGGAGGTCGTGCGCCCTCTCGAGGATCCCGTCAAGCCCACCGGCGGGCTGGCCATCCTGCGCGGGAACCTGGCGCCCGAGGGCGCAGTGATCAAGCTCTCGGGTCACGAGCGCACCCGCCACGAGGGCCCGGCGCGGGTGTTCGAGGACGAGGAGGCCGCCATGGCCGCGGTCACGCGGTCGGAGATCGTGGCGGGCGACGTCGTGGTGATCCGCAACGAGGGCCCGGCCGGCGGCCCGGGGATGCGCGAGATGCTCTCCGTCACGGCGGCGCTGGTGGGGGAGGGGCTGGGAGAGGACGTCGCGCTGCTCACCGACGGGCGCTTCTCGGGCGCCACGCGCGGCTTCATGGTCGGCCACGTCGCGCCCGAGGCGCTGCACGGCGGCCCGATCGCCGCCGTGCGCGACGGCGACCGCATCACCATCGACGTGGCCGAGCGGCGCATGGACATCGCACTCGACGACGCGGAGATCGCGCGCCGGGTCGAGGCCTACGAGCCGCCCCCGCCGGCCTTCGCCGACGGCGTGCTGGCCAAGTACGCGAAGCTCGTCTCCAGCGCGTCGGAGGGCGCGGTCACGCGCTGACGCCGGGCACGTCGCGCTCGGGCGCCGCGGCGCCCTCGAGGAACTCGTCGAGCAGCGCGTTAAAGCGCGAGGGCCGCTCGATCATCGGCGCGTGCCCCGTGTCGTCGAACACCACCGTGCGGGCGTTGGGCCCGATCAGCTGCCCGTAGTCCTCGGCGTCGCGCACCGGCACCACCGCGTCGTTGCGGCCCCACACGATCAGCACCGGCACCTCGATCTCGGGCAGCCGGTCGCGGTAGGAGTAGTTCATCAGCGCGTCCAGGGCGGGCAGGAAGCCGGGCTTGCCGGAGGCCTGGACCAACTCGTGGGCCAACGGAGCCGACAGCTTCTCCGGGTAGCGGACGATCAGCGCCATGGCGGTGCGCCGCAGCCGCGCCCGGCGGACCACCAGGCTCTCGAACGGCTCGGCCAGCGGATAGCCCGCCGCCAGCAGCCGCGCCACCGCCACGGTGGGCCGGCGCGGCTGGCGCTCGATCGAGAGGCCGGCGGCGGACACCAGCACGATGCGCTCGACCCGCGTCGGGAAGGCGAGCGCCAGCTCGGCGCAGACGAATCCGCCCATCGAGTTTCCGATCGCCACCACCGTCCCGATGCCGAGCTCGGCGCACAGCGCTTCGACCACCCGGGCGTAGCCCTGGATGGAGATCGGGTCGGCCGGCATGGTGGAGAAGCCGAAGCCCGGCAGGTCGAGTGCCACACAGCGCCGCGAGCCCATGAAGGCGGGGATGGTCAGCAGCCACGACTGCCAGTTCGCGCTCCAGCCGTGCACGAAGAGCAGCGGCGGGCCGGAGGGCTCACCCGCCGGCTCGCCGGTGTCGAGCACGTTGATGGGCCGCCCGAGCAGCGTCATGAAGCGCTGCTTGGCGCCCCAGTCGACGCCCATCCACGACGCGTCGTCCCCGTCGGCGTAGGTCGCGTCGGGTCCCGGGCGCCACACGGCGCCGGCCGCGTTGCGAGCCAACGCGGTCAGCTGTGCGCGACCTGAGGGCACTGCGGGGCTACCGTATCAACGGGATGACCAAGCGGATCGCGCTCGACATCGACTCCACCCTGCACCCGCACTGGGACCAGTTCTCCGACGCCGTGCGCCGGCGCTTCGGGGTGACGCTGCGCTACGAGGACCAGCTCACGTGGGACGTCAGCCAGCTGCGGCCCGAGCAGGTGCGCGCCAGCGTGGCCGAGACCCATCGCGAAGCCCACGTGATGGCCGCCGCGCCGTACCCTGGCGCCGTCGAGGCGGTGCGCCGCTGGCACGCCGCGGGCCACTTCATCCACGTCACCTCCCACCGCGAGGCGGACTGCTCGCGCTACACGCAGCGCTGGCTGGAGACGATCGGGCTGCCGTTCGACGAGCTCTACTGCTCGCAGGACAAGCTCGCCCGCTGCCGCGCGATCGGGATCGACGTGCTGATCGACGACTCCCCGGTCAACCTGGCCCAGGCGCTGGACGCCGGCATCACCGCCGCGACGCTGCTGCACCCGTGGAACCGCGAGCTGTGCGAGACCGAGGACGTCGTCTGCGGCGAGCACTGGGACGAGCTGGCCGCCAACCTCGAGCCCCTGCTCGCCCGGTGACCTGCCCGCCGCTGCCCGCGCTGGGACCGGCGCCGCCCGGCGCGGACCTGCGCGACCATCTCCCCGCGCTCGAGCCCGACCGCACGGTGAGCGACTGGGGCCGCTCCGAGCGGCTGGAGTCCCTGGTCGACCGCACGCTCTACGGCTTCCTGTACCACTATTGGTTCCGCTGCGAGGTGGAGGGCATCGAGCACGTGCCCGCCGCTGGCGGCGCCCTGCTGGTGGCCAACCACGGCGGCGCCCTGCCGCCCGACGCCTCGATGATCGCCAAGGCGATCCGGGAGGAGCACCCCCGCCCGCGACCGCTGCACTTCACCATCGAGCACTGGTTCAAGACCTATCCGCTGCTGGGCGCGTTCGTCACCAAGCTCGGCGGCGTGCCGGCGCACCCCGCCAACGTCCAGCGCCTGCTCACCGACGAGGGCCAGCTGGTGCTCGTCTTCCCCGAGGGCGCCAAGGGCACCGAGAAGCTCTACAAGGACCGCTACAAGCTGCGCCGGTTCGGCCGCGGGGGCTTCGTCGAAGCGGCCCTGCGCGCCGAGGTGCCGCTCGTGCCCGTCGCGCTCGTGGGGGCGGAGGAGGCGATGCCCACGTTCGCCCAGCTCGGGCTGCTGCGGCGCCTGACCGGGCTGATCTACGTCCCGCTGGCGCCGCTGCCCTACCTGCCGCCCAAGTTCCGGCTGCGCTTCCTGGCGCCGGTGGCCACGGACCGGCTGGGGGCGGCCGCCGCCGACGACAAGGGCCTCGTGCAGGAGGTCGCCGACGAGATCCGCGCCCGCATCCAGGACGCGCTGGTCGACATGCTCGCCCAGCGCCGCTCGGCCTGGGTCTGAAGCCGTGGGCCGGCGCGTCCTCATCACCGGGCTGTCGAGCTTCTGGGGCGGGCGCCTGGCCCAGGCGCTGGAGCGCGACCCGGACGTCGAGGTCATCGTCGGCGTGAGCCCCGAGGACCCGACCTGCGAGCTGGGGCGGACCGAGTACGTCCGCGTGGGCACCCACCACGCGCTGTTGCGCCGGATCGTCGATGCGGCCGCGATCGACACCGTGCTCGACACCCGCCTGGTGGTCGACTCGGCGCAGGCCTCCCGGCGGGCCGCGCACGAGGCCAACGTGATCGGGACGATGAACATCCTGGCCGCCTGCTCAGGGCCGGACTCACCCGTGCGCAAGGTGGTGGTGAAGTCGTCCGCGCACTACTACGGCTGCGAGCCTGACGACCCCGCCTACTTCGACGAGACGATGCGCCGCCCGCATCCGCCGCGCACCCCGATCGAGCGCGACATCGTGGAAGCCGAGCGGGCCGTGCGGGCGTTCGCCGAGCGCTCGCCAAAGGTCAGCGTGTGCGTCCTGCGCTTCGTCGACGGGTTGGGGCCCGACCTCGTCACCAGCCACGCCCGGCTGCTGGGACTGCCGGCCGTGCCGGGCATCCTCGGGTTCGACCCGCGCTACCAGTTCGTGGGGGAGGACGACATCGTCGGCGCGCTCGAGTTCGCCGCGCGCCGCGATCTGCCCGGGACCTTCAACGCCGCGGGCGACGGCGTGCTCGTGCTCTCGGAGATCGCCTCGCTGCTGGGCAAGCCGTTCGCGCCGGTGCTGCCGCCGCTGGGCACCGGCCTGGCCGCCGTGGCGGCCCGCCGGCTGGGGATCGCGCTCCCAGCGGAGATGCTGGCGCAACTGCGCTTCGGCCGCGCGGTCGACAACCGGCGCCTGAAGGCGGCGGGCTACCACTTCCGTACCACCTCGCGCGAGACGGTGCTGGCCTTCGCCGAGCACCTGCGCGTGCGCGGCATCGCGCCGCGCGCGGGGACGGGCTACCAGTACGAGCGCGAGGTGGAGGAGTTCCTGCGCCGCAGCCCGGCCGTGCGGCGCGGTTCCGGGGCCGCATGACAGCACGCTGACCCGCCATTTCGCCTGCAGCACTGTTCGGCGCCCGTGCCGCCTCCTACCATCCTCGCTCCCCATGTCGTCGCGCGCCGCCCTCGCCGGGTTCCTCGTCACCGTCCTGCTGCTCGGCGGCCTGGGACTTGGCGCCTACTTCTACGACCGGTCCAAGGCCGCGACGATCGGCGCGGACGTGCGGGTCGGGAACGTCGACGTGAGCGGGCTGACCCCCGCGCAGGCGAGCGCCAAGCTGCGCCGTGCCGTGCTCGAGCCGCTCAACCAGCCGGTGATCGTCCGCGCGCGCGGCAAGCGCTTCACGCTCACGCCGAAGGCCGCCGCGGTCGGCATCGACGTCGAGGGCTCGGTGCGCGCGGCGCTGGAGCGCTCGCACCGCGGGCACCTCCTCGCGCGCACGTGGCGCAATCTGCGCGGCGAGCCGGTCGGCGCCCGGGTCGACCTGGACATCGCCTACGACGAGCGGGCGATCGGCCGCGTGGTCCGGCGTGTCGCCAAGGCGCTCGACAAGCCGGCGGTGGACGCCAGGGTCGACCTCGACCAGGGCGACGTCACGCCGCAGCCGTCCAGCGCCGGACGGCGCGTGATGGTCCGGCAACTGCGCACCGACCTGCGCGAGCGGCTGCTGGAGACGAGCGCCGACAAGACCGTCCGCGCCCGCACCCGGGCAGTGGAGCCGAAGGTCACCACCGATCAGCTGGCCGAGCGGTATCCGGCGATCCTGATCGTCAAGCGCGGCTCGTTCCAGCTTCAGCTCTACAGGAACCTCAAGCTGCAGAAGACCTACGGGATCGCCGTGGGCCAGGTCGGGCTGGAGACGCCCGCCGGCCTCTACTCGGTCCAGAACAAGGCAGTCGACCCGGCCTGGAGCGTGCCGAACTCCGACTGGGCGGGCGACCTGGCCGGCACGGTGGTGCCCGGCGGCACGCCGCAGAACCCGCTGAAGGCGCGCTGGATGGGGATCTACGACGGTGCCGGCATCCACGGCACCTCCGACGAGGGCTCGATCGGCAGCGCCGCCTCGCACGGCTGCATCCGCATGCGCGTGGCCGACGTGGTCGAGCTCTACGACCAGGTGCCCGTGAACGCGCCGGTCTACATCAGCTGACGCCGGCCCCGATCGCCTCGACCTCGACCTCCTGCCAGCCGGCCTGCAGCAAAGAGGCGTGGTGGCCGGAGTGGCGAAGAGCGAGGGTGCCGATGTACACGCCCCGCTCGCGCTTGCGCATGACCGCGTACCACATGGTGCTCGCGTCGCGCGTGCCCTGGATCGGGAACCAGGGCCGCGCCGGCGCCTCGCGCTCGGTCGCGGCTCCCGCGGCGACGAGCTGGCGCAGGGTGGCGACCTGACCCGTGTCCGTGTCGATGAAGAACGACGCCACGGCCGGCCACGGTAGCGAGACAAGGGGTCAGACCCCTGTATCTTCACCGGGTGGAGCCGCTCGCCAGCCAGGGGGTCTGACCCCTTCGGACCTGACCCTTTCGTGGCGTGACGCGCTCGCACTGCTCGACCGCGACCTGCGCCGCCGCGGCGCCGCCGAGCGCACGCGCGCCGTCTACGGCGCCGACTTCGAGGAGCTGGCGCGCTGGGCCACGGCCTACGCGCTCGAGCCGGCCGCGGTCGACTACCCGTGGCTCCGTCGCTACGCCGCGCACCTCTCCGAGCGCGGGCTCGCGCCGCGCACGCTCACGCGCAAGCTCGCCGCGCTGCGGGCCGGCTTCCGGACGCTGGTCGAGCACGGCGAGCTGACCGCCAACCCGGCCGATCTGCTCGCCTCGCCCAAGCTGCCCGACCGCCTGCCGCGCGCGCTCAAGGCGGCCGACGTCGCCGCCCTGCTCGATCGCATCCCAGCCACCACGCCGCTCGAGCAGCGCGACCGCGCCTTGTTCGAGCTGGCCTACGCCTGCGGCCTGCGCGCCGAGGAGCTGGTCGACCTCGACGTCGGCTCGCTGGACTTCGACGGGGAGCAGGTGCGCGTCGAGGGCAAGGGCGCCAAGACGCGCTTCGTGCCCGTCGGCGAGCACGCCATGCGCGCGCTGCAGCGCTACCTGGAGCGCGCCCGCGGCGTCCTGGCCGCCGGGGGGGACGACCCCGCGCTGTTCCTCTCCAAGTCCGGCCGGCGTCTCTCGACGTCCGACGTGCGCCGCCGTCTGCGCACCTGGGCGCGGCACGCCGCTGCGCAGGGCGCGGTCCATCCGCACGCCCTGCGCCACTCCTTCGCGACGCACCTGCTGGAGGGCGGCGCCGATCTGCGCTCGATCCAGGCGCTGCTCGGCCACAGCTCCCTCTCGACCACCCAGGTCTACACTCGGATAGAGTCCGCCCGCTTACGGGCGGCCTATGAGCGCAGTCACCCGCGAGCGTGAGAGCAAGGGAGTGACGCTGGAAACCAACGTCAAAGCGATCGAGCTGAGGGACCTGTGGCGCCGCTACAAGGCGTCCGGCTCGGATCGCGCCCGCGAGCAGCTCGTCGTCGCCTACTCCCCGCTGGTCAAGTACGTCGCCGGACGCATGTCGTCCGGCCTGCCGGCGCACGTGGAGGAGTCCGACCTCATCTCCTACGGGCTGATCGGGCTGATCAACGCCATCGAGCGCTTCGATCTGGAGCGCGAGATCAAGTTCGAGACGTATGCGATCACGCGGATCAAGGGCGCGATCATCGACGAGCTGCGCGCGCTTGACTGGGTGCCGCGCTCGGTTCGCGCCCGCGCCCGCGAGATCGAGCGCGCTCACGGCAAGCTCGAGCACCGCCTGCACCGGACGCCGACCGACGACGAGATGGCGCGCGAGCTCAGCCTCTCGATCGAGGAGTTCCAGGAGTCGCTGGTCAAGATCTCCAACTCGACCGTGGTGGCGCTCGACGAGCTGTGGTCGGTGTCGGACGCCTCGGGCGACTCGGTCTCGCTGCTCGACACCCTGCACGACCCCGACGCGCCCGACCCGCAGACGCTGCTGGCCCAGTCCGAGCTGAAGGACCGGCTGGCCGACGCGATCTCCGCCCTGCCCGAGCGCGAGAAGCTCGTGATCGCCCTCTACTACTACGAGAACCTGACCCTGCGGGAGATCGGCGAGGTGCTCGGGGTCACCGAGTCGCGCATCTCCCAGCTGCACACCAAGGCCGTCCTGCGGTTGAAGAGCCGCCTGCAGGGCGACAACCTGCGCGACTAG
>Ga0136617_10001538_pt1 | contig 20432 bp, 17 predicted proteins | sample AntDrymUQ3222106_2_FD_129672 | JGI IMG/M metagenome (GOLD analysis project Ga0136617, IMG submission 129672) | Polar desert sand microbial communities from Dry Valleys, Antarctica - metaG UQ322 (21.06) | ecosystem: Environmental > Terrestrial > Soil > Desert | place: Antarctica: Dry Valley...
CGCAACGCCAGTTCCGGCGTCATCGGGTGCTCATTGGCCACGCCCCGGATGCCGTCGGTACCGAAAAGATGACGTTCCATCGTCACAGTATGAACGCCTAGCGTTCGCCCGCGGGCGCTTCGGCGGTCAGGAAAACGACGTCGGGCGGGCTGATCTCCTTGACCTCGACGCCGGCGTGGCCGGACCCGATCTCGACCGTGACCGGAACGCGCCCGCCTACGATTCGCGCCAAATCCGCGTAGGCCCGCAGGTGGACGGCGGCAAGCTCCGGCAGCGAGGCCGCGGGGCCGGTCAGCGTCACGTCGACGCGCGAGGGACGGATTGTCGACGCGCCTCCGCGCACCTCGACGGGCACGCCCTTGATCACACGCGTGTCGTGCCGCTCGCGGATGCGCGCGGTCACCCGGACCCGCGGCGTCACCAGCACGCGCAGCAGAGGGTCGGCGATGCCGATGGTGACCGTCTCCGTGACTGTATCCCGCGCGCCATCCACCGATACCGGCTCCGTGAACGCGCTTTCCACCTCGTCCACGCGGCTGGTCGGCCCCTCGAGACGGACCCCGCCGGGCTGGCTCGTGACCTCCGCGACCTCGAAACCCTCCGCGGGCCGGCCCAGCAGGCGGGGCTGCACGGGCACGACCTTGCGCAGCGTGCGCTCGAGGTGGAAGGTCAGCACGGCGGGGCTGATCTTCACCACCTTGACCCCGAAGGGCATGCGGATGGAGTCCTCGGTCAGGTGGACGATGTGCTCGCCCTCGCCGAAGCCGACGAGGTTGATCTGCGCCGACACCTCGCCCGGCACGATGCGCTGGATCATCCCCGGCGAAGCGCGCAGCCGGACCTCGACGGCGTTCACGGGCTCGCCGGTGAGCTCGAGCTCGCGGGGAAAGTTCTGCAGCTCCACCGGGACGGTCATCCCCATTTCCGATGTCCTCTCGCCGGCGATGAGCAGCCAGAGCAGGAAGGCAAAGGCGAGGCTCATGAGCTTCAAGGGAAGGCTCTCGAACAGCGGCCGCAGGATCATTTGTCGCGGGCGGGCAGCGTCTGCCGCGGCGTGGGGGCCGCAGGCGCACGATCGCTGGACGCGTCCACCTCGAGGGCATCGAGGAGCGCCTGCTTCAGCAGCCGCGCGTCGAGGTCGCGCCGGATGTTCCCTCCCGCCACGACGGAAATGGTCCCGGTCTCCTCGGAGACGACCACGGCGATGGCGTCGGTGTCCTCGGTCACGCCGATGGCCGCGCGGTGGCGGCTGCCCAGCTCGCGAGAGAGCTGCGGGTTGACGGTGAGGGGCAGGAAGCAGGCGGCGGCGGCCACGCGATTGCCCTGGAGGACGACGGCGCCGTCGTGCAGGGGCGTCCCGGGATTGAAGATGCTGATCAGCAGGTCGTAGGTGAGCATCGCGTCGAGCCCGATGCCGGTCTCGATGTAGCTGCGCAACCCCATGTCACGCTCGATGACGATGATGGCGCCGGTGCGCTGGGCGGACAGCGTCGTGGAGGCGAGCACCACCTCGTCGATGACTTCCTCCGTGCGATGCGATCCGAAGACGCCGGGAAGCGGGGCCTTGCCGAGATGGGCCAGCACCTTCCGGATCTCGGCCTGGAAGACGACGATGATGCCGAACACGAGGTACGGAAGGAAGGTGCGCAGCAGCCAATTGACGGTCTCGAGGTGCAGGAGCTGCGAGCTCCAGTAAAGCACCACGAGCATGAACGCGCCCACCGCCATCTGCACGGCGTGGGTGCCGCGTATGAACTGCAGCAGCTGATAGATGAGGAAGGCGACGATGAGGATGTCCAGCGCGTCGAGCCAGGTGACGTCCGCGGTGCGCCAGAACTCCGCCAGGCGGGTCATGACGCGAGCGTCCTGACCCGGAAGTCGCCGAACACGGAGAACGCCGAGGCGCCCGGATCGCGAGGCGCGACGACCGCCGCGTACCCGTCGCGGTACGCAAGGGAGGAGCCCCCGGCGGAGCGAAGCGACGCCGGATCAAGAGCGGCGCCGGATTCACTTCGGCGCCGCGAACGACGCGAGCCGGGATGCATCGGCGTTCGAATGTCGGCGAGTTCCCGGGTCATGACGCTCTAATGGCGTCGCACATCCGCGCCACCTCCACCATCGCCTTGACGTCGTGCACGCGGACCATGTGCGCCCCGGCGAGCACGCAGGCGGCCACCGCTGCCGACGTCCCGTGGAGCCGCTCTCCGACGGGGAGATCGAGCACCTTGCCGATGAAGCTCTTCCGCGACGGTCCCACCAGCACCGGCCGGTCCAGCGCCTCGAGCTCGGGCAGCCGGCGCAGCACCGCGAGGCTGTGGGCCGTGTTCTTGGCGAATCCGACCCCCGGGTCGACGATGATCTGGCCGCGCCCGACGCCGGCCGCCTGCGCGGCATCGATGCGCTGCCGCAGCTCGCCGACGACCTCGCCCATCACGTCCTGGTAGCTCGGCTCGCGGTGCATCGCCGTGAAGTCCCCGCGAAGGTGCATGACCACCGCGGGCACGCCCCGGCGCGCGACCAGCGGCGCCAGGTCGCGGTCGAACGTGAACCCGCTGACGTCGTTCACGACGTCCGCGCCGGCGTCGAGCGCCGCCTCCGCTACCGCGGCCTTGGTGGTGTCGACGGACATCGGACCCGCGCCGCGATCGCGAAGGGCCTGGATCAGGGGGACGATGCGGCGGATCTCCTCTTCGGCCCCGAGGGCCTTGCGGTCGCCGGGACGAGTGGATTCGCCGCCGACGTCCACGATGTCCGCGCCCTGCTCGAAAAGGGCCATCCCCTGCGCGAGGGCCTGGTCAGGATCGAGGAAGCGCCCGCCGTCGGAGAAGGAGTCGGGGGTGACGTTGAGGACGCCCATCACCCAGGTGCGCGCGCCGAGCACGGCTTCGCGGCCCCGCAGCGTCATGCGGTACTCGCGCCGCGCGCCGTCGCCGAAGGTGCTCTGCAAAGGGGGCCTGCAGCGAGTATGACTCCGCTGGAGTTGCAGGCAAAGGCAGAAAAGCTACGCGCCGAACTGGCGGAGGTGGTGATCCACGTGGAGATAGCCCCACCGAAGCCAGGCGGCGTCGGACAAGGGGCCGAAGATCGGATGCGGCTCCCAGTCGAAGCGCGTCGTCGTCGTCGTGAACAGCTCGGTGAGGACGGCAAGCTCGGCGACGTCGGCCGCGAAATCGCCCGGCTTCGTGCCGCCGCCCTCCTGGTCGATCTCGGGCCGCGTGAGGATTCGGCCGCCAGGCCAGCGCAGTGGAACATAGAGCGCGATCCACTTGACGATCGTCCGTTGCAATGGGCCGCTGATAGTTGTCCGCCGAGTCGTCGATGTACTTGCCGATGACGCGGTGAGCGCGGCCCAGGTGCGCCCATGCGGGAGCGAGAGCCGGGTTCATCTCGAGGCAGCGCTGGTACAGGTCGCGCGCCAGCGGCAGCTGCTGGTAGCTGCGGGCGAGCTCGTTCGCGCGCAGGTACATCTCGTAGGCGCGGGCGTCGCGCGGCGCTTCGGGAGTGGGCGACGGCGTCCCGCCCAGCGGGAGCCGCGAGCGCATCCACCACCCGGAGGCGGCGCGGACCCGGTCACCCAGTCGTAGAGGGCGCGCAGTGGACCGCGGGGCGGGTTGTCGATCGGCTTCACCGCCACGGAACGCCGATCATACCCAATCGCGCGAAGTTGCCCTACGCTTGTGGGCTGGCAATGAGCGACCGCGGCCTTTCCCTGCGCCCCGAAGACGACGAGCCTCGCGAGCCCGAGCGGCGCGACGGGCTGGCGCTGGCCTTGTTGCTGTTCCTCCTGCTCGCCTCCATCGCCGGTCTCGCGTACCTGAGCTACCGGCTGAACCAGCGCTCGCGCGCGGCCGCGGCCGAGATCGCCGCCTTGACCGCCCGCACGGAACGGGTCGCGTCCATGGCCGAAGAAGCCCTGGAAAAGGCCGTCGCCGCCGACCAGGCCGCACGGGCGGCCGGCGAAGGACGCAAGGTCGCGGAGATCCGCGCCGAGGACGCGCGTCTCGAAGCGGAAGCGGCGCGGCTGGAAGCGAGCACGGCGCGGCAGGAGGCGACCACGGCCGTCGCCAGCGCGGCGCAGGCGAAAGCGGAAGCGGATGCGGTCCGCAAGCGGGCGGAGGCGGAGCGCGACCGGCTGGAGTCCGCGCTGGGGCAGATCGCCGAGACGCGGCGCACCGCGCTTGGCCTGGTGATGAACCTCGGCGGCGACCACCTGAAGTTCGCTTTCAACCGCGCGGAGCTGGGCGGCCCCGACCGCGAGCTGCTGAGCCGCATCGCCGGCATCCTGATCACGGCCCACGACTACACGATCTCGGTGAACGGCCACACCGACGACGTCGGCAGCGCGGAGTACAACCAGAAGCTGTCCGAGCGGCGCGCGCAGGCGGTGCGCGATTACCTCGTCGAAGCCGGGCTATCGCCGGAGATCCTGTCCGTCACCGGCCACGGCAAGTCGCTGCCGCTCGTCCGCGGGACGTCCGATGCCGCCCGGGCCAAGAACCGACGGGTCGAGCTGGCCATCGCCAACACCCAGATCCGCTACGGACGTTGAGCCGGCCTGCCGGCTTCCCGTCCACCACGACCGCGATGTCCCGGGCGTCGCCCAGCGAATGCGTCAGTAGGGCGAGCGGAGCGTCGAACCGCGCTACTTCTTCTTGATTTCGTCGAGGGCGTCCCGGGCGACACCCGAAAGATCGGCGCCCAGCAGGGGGGCCAGGTCGTGGCTGAGCGGAGCCAACGTTCCAAGAAGCGCGGTGATACGGGCCTTGGTCTCGGGGTCGATCTCCCGGAAGGTCTCGGCGAGCGCGGGGGTCGCCGCGCTCACGACGGCGGCGATCTCCGGCTCGAGGTCCTGACCGCTCCGCCGGCGGTTGTGCTGCCCGTCCCGCAGGGCGGTGGCGAACAAGGAGAAGACCGCGCGGGTGGTTCCTTCCCAGCGCTGGCCCCCCGCGGCGGCAAGCGACGGCTCCGCGGCGCCGAGCACTTCCAGCAGACCGGCGGCGACGTTCTCCTCCTTGGCGTGGAGGATCCAGTCGGCGATGGCGGCGAAGTCCGCGTCCTCGACCGTGCCCGCGGCCACGGCGTCCTTCAGGAGCCGGGGGGCCTCCGCGCGGCGAGCGGCTCGCGCGTCGTCCGCTCCTGCCGCCGTGAGCGCCGTTCCAACCACCACCATCACCGCCACGGCAAGCTCTTTCGTCATGGATCCCCCGGGAATCGAGCCAACAAACCACGGTAGCCTAAACCCGCCCCGCTGGCCAGCCCGAACGTCCGGCGTTCACCATTTCTTCACGACCGGGTGGCATCCTGTGCCATGCCCCGGCCCCGCATCCTCGTCGTGGACGACGACGCCAAGACGGTCGCATCGGTACGCCTGTACCTCGAGCACGCCGGATTCCAGGTCGATACCGCCGGCGACGGACGCGCGGCCCTGGACCGCGCCCGCGCCGATCCCCCGCCCGATCTCGTCGTGCTCGACCGCATGCTGCCGCACCTCGACGGGCTCGCGGTGTGCCGGCTCGTCCGCGGCGAGTCGGGCATCCCCGTCATCCTCCTGACCGCTCGCACGAGCGAAGCCGACCGTCTCGAGGGGCTCGACCTCGGCGCGGACGATTACATCTCGAAGCCGTTCAGCCCCCGGGAGCTCGTGGCCCGCGTGCGCGCCGTCCTCCGGCGCACGCTGCCGGAGGAGCCGGAGATCCTGGCGGTGGGCGCGCTCACCATGGACAGCGGCCGCCGCGAGGTGACGCTGGGCAAGCGCACGGTCGACCTCACGCCGCGTGAGTACGCGATCCTGACCGCCCTCGCCCGCGCCCCGGGTCGCGTCTTCTCCCGCGAGGAGCTGCGCGACCGCGCGTTCGGCAGCGATTCCGACGCCCTCGAGCGTACGGTGGACGCGCACATCGTGAAGCTCCGGCGGAAGCTCGCCGGCGCCGGCGATATCGCCGGTGCGCCGCGGGTAGAGACGGTCTTCGGGGTGGGATACCGCCTGGCGACCAGCGGTCCGGGTGCGTAGCCTCCGCGCGCGGCTCGTCCTCCTCACGCTGCTCGTCGCCGCGATCGCGGTATCGGGCGTCGTCCTCCTCTCACGCGTGGTCCTCCGTCTCGAGTACACGCGGCTGGAAACGCGCGAGCGCGATGACCGGCTGCCGGGCATCGCGGCGCTGCTCGCCTCGCAGGTCCGGACGGGGACGCCGCGGGCCGAAGTCGACCGCCTCCTGGCTTCGCACGCTGCGCCTATCGGCCATCGCCTCGTTCTCATCGGCGGCGACGGGCGACTCCTCGGCGCCTCGACGGCGGAGCTCGCCGGGGCTTCGTTCGACATCGACGGCGACCGCCTCGTCATCGAAACCTCCGGTGGCGGCGGAATCCGCCGGATGGTTCTCGTCGGCGCGCCGCGCGTGCGCGTCGCCAACCCGGGCCAAGAGCCCATCGGAGCGCTCTACGCGCTGCCCGAGGGGCGCGGGAACGGCCAGCCGGAGCCGCGATTCCTGACCACCGTCAACCGCTGGCTGCTGTTGTCGGCGCTGGGGGCGGTGGCGGTCGCGTTCGCGCTGTCGCTCGCCTTGTCCCGCCGGATCCTCGGGCCTGTGGAAGCGATCACGGCGGCGGCGCGCCGCATGGAAGGCGGCGACCTCGCGCAGCGTGTGTCCGCGACGTCCGCGGACGAGATCGGCGACCTGGCCCGCGCCTTCAATGCCATGGCGGACGCCGTCGCGCGGTCCGAGTCGCTGCGGCGCGCGCTGGTGGCCGACGTCGCCCACGAGCTGCGCACGCCGCTCACCAACCTGCGATGCCAGATCGAGGCCGTCCAGGACGGGCTGCAGCCGATGGACGGCGCGGCCCTGCGCTCGCTACACGAAGAAACACTGCTGCTCGCCCGGCTCGTCGGCGACCTGCAGGACCTCGCCCTCGCGGAATCGGGACAGCTTCCGCTGCACCGTGCGCCGGTGCTGGTCGCGGACGCCGTCGACGCCGCGCTCGCCGCCGTTCGCCCCATCGCCGCCGCCCGCGAGATCGCGCTGGAGGCGCACGTTTCGCCATCCCTCATCGCCGACGCGGACCGCGAGCGGCTCGCCCAGGTGCTCCGCAACCTGCTCGCCAACGCGCTCACTCATACGCCGGACAAGGGAACGATCCGCGTCTCCGCACGCTCGTCGCCAGATGGTGTCGCGATCGACGTCGCGGACAGCGGGGACGGTGTCGCGCCGGAGCACCTCCCCCACGTTTTCGATCGCTTCTATCGCGGCGATCCCTCCCGCGCGCGCAGCACGGGCGGCGCGGGGCTCGGCCTCGCGATCGTCAAGCAGCTGGTCGAGGCGCATGGCGGGCGCGTCGGGGTGACGAGCGCCCCCGGCGCGGGGGCCTGCTTCCGTTTGACGCTGCCCGCTTCACGGGATCTTCACGAGCGTCCCGTATCCCTTTCCTGAGGCCCGCACTCGCGGGCGCCGGGAGGTTCGATGAAGCGATTGCTCGCCGTGCTGATGTTGATGACGACCACGTGGGCGGCCCAGGCCCAGGAGAAGCGCCCCGTGCCGGCGCGCAAGACCGACGCCGAGATCGTCGCCGCGCTCGCGGCTCGCCTGAAGGCCCTGGAAGCATCGGGGGAGTTCTCCGGGGCCGTCCTGCTCGCCAGGGGCGACCTGGTGCTGTTCCGCGAAGCGGTGGGCCTCGCCTCGCGAGCGGACGGGACCCGGAACACGCCGGAGACGAAGTTCAACCTCGGCTCGATCAACAAGGCCTTCACCCGCCTCGCCATCGAGCAGCTGGCGGCGGAGGGAAAACTCGCCCTCACCGACACGATCGACAAGTACGTTCCCGAGTACCCGGCCGAGAACGGCCGGCGGATCACCATTGCCCAGCTGCTGGAACACCGCGGGGGCACCGGCGACTTCTTCGGCCCGCAGTACGACGCCTACGATCACTCGCGCCTGCGGGCGCTGCGGGACTGGCTGCCGCTCTTCGCGGCGGCGCCGCTCGAGTTCGAGCCCGGCGCGCGCCAGCGGTACTCCAACGCGGGTTATCTCCTGCTGGGGCTCGTGATCGAGAAGGTCACCGGCCGCCCGTACGAGGATCACGTCCGCGATCGCATCTTCAGCCCGGCGGGGATGACGGACACCGCCGCCTATCCCACCGACGCCGCGGTCGGGAATCGCGCTCGCGGCTACACGCGGGAAGGCGACGCCTGGGTCGACAACGCCGCACACCTGCCGTGGCGCGGGTCGAGCGCGGGCGGCGGGTACTCCACCGTCGACGACCTGCGCCGGTTCGCGGATGCGCTCCGGACCGGAAAGCTCGGCAGCGGCGGTGGCGGGCTCGGGATCATGGGCGGCGCCAAGGGCGTGAACGCCTCCCTCGACATGCAGGGCGAGTACACGGTCGTCGTTCTCGCCAACCTCGATCCGCCGGCGGCCACGCGACTCGCGGGCGAGGTGCGTGAATGGCTGCCCGAATCGGGCGGCGGCGCACCGGGCCGGCGCCGGGTCATCCGCACGAGCGAGAGCGGACCCGGACCTCTGGACGCTCCCCGGGCGTCGGCCGTGCCCGCAGAGGGCGTCGAGATCCCCATGAAGCGCCACGCGCACCTGCCGGCGGTGGAGGTCCTGGTGAACGGGCAGGGACCGTTCCTCTTCGCGATCGACACCGGCGCCTCGGGCACGGCGCGCGTGGACGCCGCCCTCGCCGAGCGGCTCGGCCTGACAAAGGTCGGCGAAGCGCTCGGCGGCGATCCGAGCGGCCGCAACACGCGCTCGATGGTCGTAATCGCGATCGACTCCCTGCAGGTCGGCGCCGCGCGGTTCGAAGGGATCCACGCCACGGTGCGCGACATGCGCGACATGCCGACCGGGCAGAAGGCGGACGGCATCCTGGGATTCGGTCTCTTCCGCGAGGTGCTGCTGACCCTCGACTACCCGGGAAACATCGTGCACATGTCACGTGGCGCGCTGCCTCCGTCGAACGGCCGCGACGTCCTCGCGTTCACTCGTGACGACGGCGTGCCTACCATCACGATCACGGTCGGCGGGCGCGAGATGAGCGCGCACGTCGACGCCGGGTTCATGGGGGGCATCGCGCTCGCGGAAAAGGAGGCGGCCACGCTTCCCCTCGCCGGGCCGCTGACCGTGGTCGGGCGCGGACAAACGCCGAGCAACACCTTCGAGGTCAAGGCCGCTCCCCTCGCCGGCGACGTGCGCATCGGCGACGTCGTGATCGAGCGGCCCACGGTCGACTTCCAGCCCGTCTTTGCCATGGCCAACGTCGGCGCGCGCGTGCTGCGCGACTTCGTGGTCACCTTCGACCAGGCGAACAACCGGATGCAACTGGCGAGGCCGGCGCGGTGAGGGCGCCTTTGTTTTCCCTGGCTAACGCGGGGTGCTCGACCCCGGACCGACGATGGTCCAGCGGCTGAGCGCGAGGGCGAGCGGTCGAGGATCGCCGTTGTGCAGGATGGCGTCGGCGGGGATCGCGGCGTCGCTCGAAGCCAGGGTCAGCGTGCAGGAGCCGGAGTCAAGGTCGCCCAGGGCCAGCCGATAGACGCCCCATTCCGGCGTGACCTCCAGCGATCCCATCCGCCGGCCGTCGAGCAACCATTCGATCCGACGCGGGCCGGGAAAGGATCGCAGCTCGAGGTCGATCGCCGTCTCCGGAGCGCGCGCCGTCGCGACGACGCGCAGCGCCCCCGTCTGCGCCATCCATCGCCACTGCCGATCGCCGTCGCTCTCGCGAGCGTGGAATCCGAGGAGGGCGCCGACGTACACCGGCGAGCCATCGGCTGGAACCTCGAGCGCTCCGGCCGGCGCAGGGCCGGGGACGGGGAGGGTCGCCTCCGCCGAAATGGCCCGCCATCGCCAGGGCGGAAACGGCGCGACCTCGATCATTGCCAGCGCCAGCAGCGCCAGCGCGACGGTGCGGCTGGCGCGGCGCGGCCACAACGACGCCACACCGGCGCCGGCGAGAAGAGCCGTCATCAGGCCAGCCACGACACCGAACCGCGCGTAGGCGCGGAACATCGGGGCGAGCTCGTAGAGCAACGCCGACGGTCGCACGAAGAGCAGCGAGCCGATCTGCCGCTCGGGAGACAAGGAACAAAGCACCGCGAATGCGGCGAGGATCGCGAGCACGGGCGCGATCCGAACGTGCGCAGCTTCGCGATCGCCGCGGAGGAGACGCCACAGGGGCACCCCGGCCAGCGCGATCAGGCCCCATGTCAGCCCGACCTGCTGGTGCTCGATCGCGTTCTCGGCCACGCCGTGGCGTGCCCAGAAGGCTTGGATGCCCGTGCCCCACCACGGATGCTCCGCGGACGGAACGAGGTAGCTCCACCACTTCGCGCTCCAGACGAACAGCTCGGCACGATCGAAGGCGTGCAGTGGCGCGGGTGAGGTCAGACGGGCGACGAGCACGACGCCAATCATCGCCGCTCCCGCAAGCACGGACGCGGTGATGGCCACGCGGCGCAGGCGGCCCGCTTCCGGGCGCGCCGGTCCCGCGAATCCGTAGGCCAGGAGCGCCACGGGACTGAGCGTGGCGGCGATCAGGCCGCCGTAGAAATTCGACAGCGCGACCGCCGCCGCGGCGGCGAGCAACCATCCCGCGCGCGCGAGGCCGGGGCGATCCACGCACCTCCACAAGGCCAGGAAGTACAGGGGGATCCACTGCGTCTGCGCGACGTGGGGATGGCCGCCGGCCTGCACGACGTGGAAGGGCAGGAAGGCGTAGGCGAGGGCGGCGGCCATCGCCCCGGGGTGCGGCATGAAGACGTGACGCGCCAGCAGGTAAGCCGCGGCCGCGGCGAGCGGGAACGTGGCCAGCACGATCACGTTGTACGCGGCCACGGGCCCGACGGCCCGCGCCAGGAGGCGGCCAGGCAGATCGGTCAGTGGCTGCAGGTACGGCGACGGCACGTGCCCGGTCCGGAACTGGTGGATGACCACGAGCGGATCTCGGTTGGGATCGTCGCGGCCGAGGATCTCGCCGCTGCCGAAGACGCGCGCTCCGGGAGCGCGGATCACCGGCGCCGCCATCACGAGCGTGGCCGCGAAGGCGACGGCAAAGGCGAGGGCAACGCCCCTGGGAACGGATGTCATGCGCGGGAGAGGGTACTAGAATGTTTCTTCCATCCATGCCCCCGCATAACCGGCGAGCGAAGACCTTCCTGCTGGCCGCGATCCTGTGGAGCGCCGGTCTCTTCGCATTGCTCCGCGCCCCGGTGGTGGAGCGGGTGCTCGTCCTGCCCCTGACCGCGCTGCAGCAGCGGGCGGCGGAGCATTACGCGGGCTCCCCCACTGCGCCCATCGTGGTGACGCTCGAGTGCAGCGGGACCGACGTCCTCGCGCTGTGCCTGGCCGCGATCCTTGCCTGCCCCGTGGCGTGGCGCGTGCGCATTGCCGGCGCTCTCGGCGCCTTTGCGTTCGTGATGGCAATGAACACCGTGCGAATCGCGACGCTCGGCCTCGCCGCCGCCTCGCCGGCAGTCTTCACCACCCTGCATCTGCAGGTCTGGCCCGCGATCCTGCTGGTAGCAAGTGCGGGCTACGTGCTGGCCTGGATGCGAATCGCCCTCGGAGCCGGTCAGGGGGGCGCCACCGCGCCGGATGGCACATTGCCGGATCTCGCACGCCGGTTCGCGCCGCGCGCGGCCGTGGTGCTGGTGGCCTTTGCACTATGCGGTCCGTGGATTGCCGCGAGCGAAGCGCTGCTCGCCGCGGGAGCGGTTGTCGCCGGCGCCGCCGGAATCATCCTTGGCTCTGCCGGGGTGGCAGCCACCGTGACCGGCAACGTGCTGGCCACGACCCGAGGCGCGTTCGTCGTGACTCCCGAGTGCCTCGCCACCGCCCTCGTGCCTGTCTACATCGCGGCCGTGCTGACCGCTCGCCGCTCCGCACGCTGGCGCGCGGCGGCGCTCGCGGGAGCAGTGCCGCTGTTCGGGGCGCTCGCGGTCGTCCGCCTCCTGCTCCTCGCTCTCCCGCCCGCCATCGCGGATTCTCCGGTAATCCTCGTCCACGGATTCCATCAGCTCGTGCTCGCCATGGCCGCGGTGGCCCTGCTCGCGTACTGGAGGGAACCCTCGGGCCCGAATCGGCGCCCGCGTGCGGCGCGCCGTACGGGACTGGCGATCGGCGCAGCCGTCGCCGCCGCGATCGTCGCCGGCGGCCCGTTGACGGCCTTTGTTCTCGCGGTGGCGCGCTTCGTGGCGGCGCTCGCCTCGCACACGCTCGCCGACCTGACGAACCCGGGCGATGCCCAGGGCGCGCTCGCCGTCCTTCCCGCCTATCAGGCTTGCCTGCTCCTCGCGTTGGCGATCGCGGCGAAGCTGGGGTGGCGGCGCGTCGTTCCCGCGCTCGCCGTCCTGCTCGTGTCCCAGGTCTTCTTCCTCGTCGCCCTGGGCGAGGTGGCCGACCACGCCGGCCTGGTGGCACACGCGCTGCTTCTCCGGGGCTGGGGTGTCGCGGCTCCCGCGCTCCTCACCCTGTCCATGATCCGCTCCGCGCCGCCGGCAACGGGCACGCTCCTGCCCCTGCGGCCGGCCGCCGATGGTCCCCGCTAGCTTCAGCGCCGCGTACCGCCGTTTCTGGCAGGAGGTGGGAGAGAAGTTCCCCGACCTCGGCGGCGCGGCATCCACCGCCTACTACCTCGAGAACGAGAAGCGCCTGCTCTCCGAGAACCTTCCCGACCTGTCGCGCTGCGTGATCCTGAAGACGGACCTGTGGGACGAGGTCAAGAACACGCGCATCCTGCAGTGGGCGCAGGGGCAGGGCGCGACGGCGTTCGGGGTCGACATCTCGGAGCCGACGGTGCGCCAGGCCCGCGCGGCCTTTGCGGACGGCGGCCTGCGGGGCACGGTGGCCGACGTGCGGCGCCTTCCCTTCCGCGACAAAAGCTTCGACGCCGTCTACTCGATGGGGACCATCGAGCACTTCGCGGACCCGGAGGCGGCGCTGCGCGAGATGTTTCGCGTCCTTCGGCCCGGAGGCCGCGCGATCGTCGGCGTCCCGAATCGCTGGGATCCGTTCCTGCGGCCGCTGCTGTCCGCGGCGCTGCAGGCGGTCAACCTGTACGGGTACGGCTACGAGCGGTCATTCTCACGCGCCGCGCTGCGGCGGATGCTCGAGGCGGCGGGGTTCGAGGTGGTCGCGGAGACGGCGATCCTGTTCGTGCCGGGGTGGCTGCGGATGGGCGACCTCGCGCTCCACAGCTACGCCCGGCCCCTCGCCCGCATCACCGCCGCCGCCCTCAAGCCGTTCGTCTGGCTCGACGCGCACGTGCCGGCGGTGCGCCGGCACGGTTATCTGATCGCCTCCGTCGGCGTCCGCCGCCCTCGCTTAGGGCCGCGCGTCAGCGACGGTTGAGGATGTAGGCCCCGGTTCCGAGCAGCACCACGAACAGGCTCAGCGCCACGCCCGGCGGCAGAGCCGGAACCGGCGAAGGGCCGGGGCCGGGAGAGGGAAGAGGAGTCGGGCTGGGCTGGGGGCCGCTGCCGCAGCTGCCGACCCTCGAGACGACGTTCGTATCCAGCGTCACCGCGCCCGTTCGCGCGAAGAGCGCGCCGTTGTTGGTCGCCCCCGTGTTGAGGGTGATGCTCGCCCGGGCGACGATGTTTCCCGAGAACGACGTTGCCGTCCCCAGGGTTGCCGAGCTACCGACCTGCCAGAACGTGCCGCAGGCCTGGCCGCCGTTGATGTACTGAACTCTCGATCCGCTCGCCGTCGTGAGCGTGCTCCCGATCTTGAACACCCATACCGCGCCGGCGTTGCCCTGTCCGTCGAGGGTCAGGGTGCCGGTGAGCTGAGCGGAAGTCGCAAAACAGTACGTGCCCGGGGTCAACGTGAGCCCGCCGAGGTCGATGCCGGTCAGGGTGACGTCGCAGGGCTGGGCCAGGAGCGCGTTCTCGATCGCGACGACCGAGTTCTGCGCCGCGAGAGCGGCGGCATCGGCGGAGTGGATCGTTCCGTTCACGATCCCGGGCGGGAACCCGGTGATGGCCGTGCCGGGGCTCACGCCGAGATCACCGTTCACGACCGTGGGCCCGGTGTTGGTCACTGCGCTCGCGCCCAGCACGGCGAATGAGCCTGCGGCTCCGAGCGGCGGGGCCACCGCCATCGCCGACAGCCGGCCCTCTTCGCCCGAAGCGGGGGCGGGCGCGGTCGGCGTCCGCTGCGCGGTGCGCGACTCGCATCCGGCGCTGGCAAGGGCCACGGCCGCCAGCAGGACGGGAATCGATCGGCGGGATGTCAGCGCCATCTACGGCCTCCACTCTCGGGCTCGGCGGAGCCGGACCCGGGACGAATAGGAATTGTTCAGCGGATCCTATCACCGACGTTTACGGTAAAGGTCCGCCACATTCGAAATGCGTGCGGGCGACGGTCAAGCCAGCGAGGCCATGTCGATGACGAAGCGGTACTTGACGTCGCCCTTCACCATCCGCGCATAGGCCTTCTCGATGCCCTCGATCGGGATGACCTCGACGTCGGCGGTCAGCTTCCGCTCCGCGCAGAAGTCGAGCATCTCCTGCGTCTCGGCGATGCCGCCGATCAGCGAGCCCGCGTAATGGCGGCGCCGCATGATCAGGTTGAACGGGGTCACCGTGGGCGGGTCCGGGGGCGCCCCGACGAGGGTCAGCGTGCCGTCGCGCTTCAGCAGGTTCAGCAGGGTGTCCATGTCGTGCTTTGCCGACACCGTGTCGAGGATGAAGTCGAAGCTGTTCGCGTGGCGGCCCATCTCGTTCGCGTTTCGTGACAGGACGACCTCCGACGCCCCGAGGCGGAGCGCGTCTTGCTTCTTGCCCTCCGACGTCGTGAAGAGCACCACCTCCGCACCCATGGCGTGGGCGATCTTCACGCCCATGTGGCCGAGCCCGCCGAGCCCGACGATGCCGACCTTCTTGCCCTTTCCCGCCTTCCAGTGGCGCAGGGGCGAATAGGTCGTGATCCCGGCGCAGAGAAGCGGCGCCACGCCCGCGAGCTCGAGCCCTTCCGGCACGCGCAGCACGAACGCGTGGTCGACCACGATGCGCTTCGAGTACCCGCCGTAGGTCACCGCGCCCGTGTGCTTGTCCGGGCTGTTGTAGGTCCCGATGAAGCCCGCGTCGCAGAACTGCTCGAGCCCTTCGCGGCAGCTCGGGCATTTCCGGCAGGAATCCACGATGCAGCCGACGGCGGCCAGCCCACCCGCCTTCCATCCCTTCACTTCGGCGCCGACCTCGCTCACGCGGCCGACGATCTCGTGCCCGGGCACGCACGGGTACACCGTGCCCGCCCATTCCCCGCGCACGGTGTGGAAGTCGGAATGGCACACACCGCAGAAAAGGATGTCGATGGCGACGTCGCGCGGTCCCGTGGCGCGGCGCTCGATCGACCAGGGAGCGAGCGGGTCCTTGGCGGACTTCGCGGCGTAGGTGCTTGTCTTCATTGTTCCATCCTAGTCCGCGCGCGGGACAGCGTTGCCGGCAGCGTCGAATCGATGCACCCGTGCGGGATCGAGATGCAGGTGGACGACCGCGCCTTTGCCCGGGGCGGCGCCGCCAGGGACGACGACGATCAGCCGGTGTTGTCCCGCGTCCAGATGCAGATGAGCCTGCGCCCCCAGGAGCTCCACGAGGGCGACCTCCGCCGTCACCGCGTCCGGAGTCCCGGCAGCGACAAGCGTCACGTCTTCCGGCCGGATGCCCCAGGCGCCAACGCCGGCCGCGATGGGTCCGAGCGCCCCCTCGATGAAGTTCATCGGCGGGGTGCCGATGAACCCGGCGACGAATCGATTCGCGGGACGCTGGTAGACCTGGAGGGGCGCGCCGATCTGCTGCACCCGGCCGCCGTCGAGGATGACCAGCCGGTCGGCGAGCGTCATCGCCTCCACCTGGTCATGGGTGACGTACAGCGTCGTTGTCCCCAGGCGGCGTTGCAGGCGCGCGATCTCCCCTCGCATCTGGCCGCGCAGCTGGGCGTCGAGGTTGGAGAGCGGCTCGTCGAAGAGGAAGACCGCCGGCTCGCGGACCATCGCGCGCCCCATGGCTACGCGCTGGCGCTGTCCGCCCGAGAGCTGCTTCGGCTTGCGGTCCATGAGCGCGCCCAGGCCGAGCACGTCTGCCGCCCAGCCGACACGCCGGTCGATCTCCGCCGGCGGGATCTTCCGCAGGCGCAGGCCGAGGGCGATGTTGTCGCGCGCGGTGAGATGGGGATAAAGCGCATAGTCCTGGAACACCATGGCGACGTCGCGATCGCGCGGCGGCAAGGCCGTCACGTCGCGCCCGCCGATGCGGACGACGCCCGCGCTCACGTCCTCGAGGCCGGCGAGCATGCGCAGGGTGGTGGACTTCCCCGACCCCGAGCCGCCGACCAGCACGACGAGCTCGCCGTCCGCGACCTGCAGGTCGAAATCGTGGACGACGGTCGTGGGGCCGAAGTCCTTGCGCACGCCTTCGAAGGAGACGGTCGCCATCAGCCCTTGAGCCCCGTGCCGGTCATGCTCTCGATGAACCAGCGCTGCAGGAACAGGTACGCCACGACCACCGGCACCACGAGCACCATGGCTGCCGCCAGCTGCACGGCGAGCCCGCCCGGCCCGGCCGCCCCGCCCATGCGGAATACGGTCAGCAGCTGGGGCAGCGTCATCAATCCCTCCTCGCGGATGACGAGGAGCGGCCACAGCACCTCGTTCCAGGAGCCCATGAACACGAACAGGCCGACCATCGCCAGCGGCGGCCCGGCCAGGGGCCAGAACACGGTGAAGATGATGCGCAGCTCGCCCATCCCGTCGAGGCGCGCGGCGTCGATGAGCGAGCGCGGCACCTGCAGGAAGAACTGGCGCAGGATCAGGATGCCGGTCACGTTGAAGAGATAGGGGACGATCAGCGCCGCGTAGGTGTCCACCCAGCCCAGCTGCACCATCAGCGCGTAGGTCGGGATCAGGGTCAGCTGGCCGGGCACGAGCAGCGCGGCCAGGCTGGCCCCCAGCAGGAGGCCGCGGCCGGGGAACGACAGCCGCGCCAGCGCGTACGCGGTGATCGAGCCGAAGACCAGGACGGCGGTGGTGTTCACCGTCGCGACCAGCAGGCTGTTGAGGAGAGCGCGGCCCACGCGCGCGCGAGACCACATCACGCGGTAGTTCTCGAAGGTGGGATGGTCGGGGATGAGCGAGAGCGTACCCACCTCCGTCGCGGGCTTGAAAGTCGTGGCCGCCATCCAGAGGAACGGATAGATGAACGTCGCCGCGGCCATGGCGAGCAGCGCGTAGAGGAGCGCGCGCCTCACGATTCCTCCGCCTTGCCGATGAGGCGTCGCTGCACGGCCAGCACGATGAAGATGATGACGGCGAGGGCGAGGCCGATGGTGGCCGCGTAGCCCATCTTCTGGTACGAGAACGCCTGGCGGTACATGTAGAGCACGACGGTCAGGGTCCGGCGCAGCGGTCCGCCGCCGGTCATGACGTAGGGCTCGATGAAGATCTGGAAGGCGTTGATCGTGGATAGCGTGACCACGAGGATGGTCTGCGGCTTCAGCGAGGGCAGCGTGACGTACCGGAAGCGCTGCCACGGCGTGGCCCCCTCGAGGGAGATCGCCTCGTAGCAGCTCCGCGGCACGTACTGCAGGCCGGCGAGATAGATGACGACGTAGAAGCCCACGTTGCGCCAGGTGAACATCGCGGCCAGCGCGGGCAGGGCCACGTCCGGGTGCGTGAGCCACGGGACAGGCGCGATGCCGACGCGATGGAGCATGGTGTTCAGCAGGCCGACGTCCGTCGCGTAGACGGCGCCCCACAGGATGGTGACGACTGCGCCCGAGATCACGACGGGAAGGAAGAACGCGGCGCGCCAGAAGGAGCGAAGCGCGAGCGGGCGGTCCAGCGCGAGGGCCAGCGCGAGGGCGACCACGATCTGCACGGGCAGGTGCATGGCCAGGAAGAACAGCGTGTTGCCGATCGCGCGCCAGAAGCGATCGTCCACCGCGAGCAGCCGCACGTTTTCGACGCCCGCGAAGCGTGGAGGGGTGACGAGGTCCCAGTCCATGAAGACCAGCGCGACCGCGAAGAGCATCGTGTACACGTTGAACACGAGCAGGAAGGCCGCGTAGGGGCCGGCGAGCAGCAGTCCCGAGCGGGCCTCAGCGCGCACGCAGCACCTCGCGCGCTTCTGCCGCCGCCGCGCGCACCGCATCCGCGGGCGGCACGCGGCCGTACATCGCCGATCCTTCCCAGGCCTCGGACAGGATGTCGAAGATCTCCACCACGTCGGGATGGAGGTCGACGTCCCGGCTCTTCTCGACCTGCCTCGCGTAACCGTCGAGCCCGGGCCAGCGCGCCAGCGCGTCGGCCATTCGCGGGTCGGAGGCGATCCCGCGGCGATAGGGGAGCTGCGCCGCCTCCTCGATGAGGATCCGGTCCGCTTCGGGCGAGGTCAGGAAGGCGACGAAGCGCGCGGCCGCTTCGGGGTGGCGCGTCGTCGAGAAAACGGCGATCCCCTTGAGATCGGCAAAGGCGTAGGCATCCTCCGCGCGCGCGCCATCAGGGATGGGGACCGCCACGACGCCGTACTGGAGACCGGGGACCTTCATGCGCTCCAGCTCCCAGAGGAACCAGGGGCCGACGAGCTTCATCGCGACCACGCCGTCGACGAACGGGTCGCGTCCCTCGAAGTTGGCGCGCGGCACCAGCCCTTCCGCAAATGCGCGCCCCATGACGTCGAACGCCGCCACCGCCGCCGCGTTCTCGAACACGACCTCGCCGTCCCGCACCAGGGTGCGCCCCCCGGCGCCGGCGAGGTACAGCGGGTAGAAGTCGAAGAAGCGCTCGAACCACGTCGTCTTGAGCGGCGCCCACAGCCCCCAGCGATCGAGGCGGCCGTCGCCGTCGGTGTCGCGTGCCAGCCGGCGGAGCGCGTCGAGGAGCTCCGAGTGCGTGCGCGGCGGGACGACACCCGCCTCCACGAGGACGCCCGCGTTGTACATCACCATCAGCGGATTGGCCTTCCACGGCAAGGCGTGGATGCCTCCGCCGGGAGAGGTGAGCGACCTCATCATGTCCGGCCGCACGCGCTCGGCCAGGCGGGCCGCGATGGCCGCGCGGTCGTCGAGGCGCACCACGCCGCCCGCACGCACGAGCCGGGCCACGAGCGCGGACGACACGTTGGAACACACGTCCGGCGTCGCGCGGGCGACGATGGCGGCGAGCAGCACTTCTTCCGAAGAGCGTCCCGCAGGCAGCGGCTGCACCCGCACCTGCACGTCGGGATGGATCGCGTTCCAGCGCGCGGTGACCCGCTGCGCCACCGCGAGCTCCGTCGGATTCGCGGGGGGCCAGTACGTGAGGGAGACGGGTCCTTCGGCGACCAGTGTCTCTTCGATGTCGAAGCCGGATGCGGTACGCGCCAGCACCACCCGCGATCCGTCCGCGCCGGAGAATACGCGGCGGGCGGGCGCGTCGATGAGCGAGGTGGGCGCGCCTTCCGGGCGATGACGCGCGTAGACGGCCGCCTCCGGCTCCGCCGCGATCGCACTGAGCGCCAGGAGAGACTCGATGGTGGACTCCGCGCCGGCGTTGCGATTGACGCCGGTGGCGGCGTCGATGCCGTCGAACGCCCGCCCGGTCGATTCATCGTAGATGGCGATCCCCGCCGCGTTCGCGCCCAGGAACCACCCTGCGGCCAGACCGGCCAGGATGGCGTACTTCCGTTCGCCGGTGGCCTCGGCGAGGGCGAGCGCTCCCTCGACGATCGGCGACACTCCGTACGCGATCTGGGGATGGGCGCGCATCGCGCCATCCCGCCCTAGAGCCGCGGGTGTCGCGCCGGCCAGGATGCTTCGGGACCACAGGCCGTCGGCTTCCGTTCGCGCGGCGTCCACGAGGTCGCGCCGGCCCAGCAGCGCGCCCGCTGCCGCGAGGGCGTGGGTGGAGCGTGCGCCCCACGCGTGCCATTCCCCTTCGGAGGGATCGACGCGCGCTCCCCAGGGCGTCGCCTTTGGATCGCCGTGCGCCAGCGGCACGAGCAGCGCCGCGGTGGCGGCGATGAGCGCGGCCCGCTCGGGCTTGGGCTCGGCGCGCTGCCAGGCGACGAGGCCGAGGAGCGCCTCGGCGGTCGCCGTCGACGATCCGCCGACCAGGCGACCGGAGCCGACGTCGCGGGCGAGCCGCGCTACCGCGCGGTCGAGGACCAGGCGAAAGCCCGGGATGGCTGGGTCATCCGACCCCAGCACGCGCACCGACTCCGCGAGCGCCCACAGCGCGCGCGCCGCCCAGTACGAAAAGGCCTTGGCGCTGGTGAGTCCGGTCCTTTTGGGACGGCCCTGCGCGTCGACGAAGTTCACGAACTCGCCGTCCCCCTGCTCCATCGAGACGACGAACGTCAGCAGGCCGACGGCCTCCTCACGAGCCCGGGGATCGCGCGAGCGGTCGTACTCGCGCAGATACACGAGGGCTGCGCGCGCGGCATCGTCCACGCAGGCCAGACC
>Ga0136617_10001539_pt1 | contig 20413 bp, 16 predicted proteins | sample AntDrymUQ3222106_2_FD_129672 | JGI IMG/M metagenome (GOLD analysis project Ga0136617, IMG submission 129672) | Polar desert sand microbial communities from Dry Valleys, Antarctica - metaG UQ322 (21.06) | ecosystem: Environmental > Terrestrial > Soil > Desert | place: Antarctica: Dry Valley...
AGTAGCGGATCGGCACCGCCGCGGCCAACGCCACTGCCGGGTCCGCCCCCGCAACGGCGGCCCAGTTGGCACTTTCGGCTGGGGGCGAGTTGGAGCAGCCCGCCAGCGGCATAAGCGATGCAACTACACCGGCCCAGTGCCTGGTTGCCATACTGGCTCTGATCTCCCCCTCTGCGCGCGGTGGTAACGAGATGCATAGGGTCCCAAGTGAACATAGCATGTGCCGCAGGAGGCTCAGAGAGTGCACGGATTTGCAGTGCCGGATGTGGCCCAGTCTCCGCATGCGATGCCCTCCTGTTGTGGGACCGGGCCGACATGCACCCTCCCTCAGGTGAGCTCAGCCCATGCATGACCGCCCCTCAGGACCCCGCTCTCCAGACCGGGTGTTAGTGGGCCCCTTGGCCCGCGAGACGCCGGTCCCAGCGACCGACCCGGTCCAGCTGGGCGACGGCATCAACCCCGCGCATCTGGTGCGCGCTGTTCGGGAGAACCTGCCGTTGTTTCTGGTGAGTGTTGGACTGGTGGTGTCCCTGACGGCTCTCCTGCTGATCCAGGCTCAGCCCCAGTACAGCGCGCGCTCCGTGATCCGAATGGCCGGTGAGCGGCGCAGCCTCACGAGTGGCGTCGAGAACCCGCCCCAGTCTCTCGACCGTCCAGTGGACCCGCTGCTCTCCGCAGTTCAGGTGCTGACCAGCCGTACGCTGGTGGGTGCCGTGGTGGACTCACTCGGTCTCCGCCTGCGTCCAGCCACACCATTCATCCTCGGCGCGCCCCTTGTCGGCCGCGGTTTCCCGATTGCCGCTCTGCGCGACGTGGCCGTGGCGCCGAACGCGCCGGCCGACACTTTTGCGCTGCGCTTCTCAGACGAGGGGGTGGTAGCAAGTAATCGTGGAGGCGAGGCCTCGGCTGAGTTTGGTCAGCCGCTCCGGCTGGGATCCATCGGCCTGACGATTCTGGAGCACCCGCCGGTTGGCTTTACCATGGCGGTGGTGGAACCCCGGGACGTGACCATCGACGGGGCGCTGCAGCGACTGAAGGTGGTGCCTCGCCCTGGTACGGACGTGATCGACGTCAAGTACACGGACCATGATCCCGCCCGGGCTCAGCGGTTCGCCAACCAACTCGCCCAGCTGTTTCAGTCAGCGAATGGCCATGCGGCGCAGGAGCAGGCTGGACGGCGTCGGGAGTTTCTGGCCGAGCAGCTGCGGGTAACGGATTCGCTGGTGAGCCAGGCCGAAGCACGGCTCAGCACCTTTCGCGGCACTCAGCAGATGGGAAGCTCGAGCGACAATCTCACCGCGGAACAGGCCACGGCCGGGGTGCGGCACGCGCAGCGCGGGGAATTGGTGGCCGACCGCCGGGTACTTGCTGCGCTGCTTGATAGGCTCGAAGAATCGGAGCGCGGAGCTCCTGACGCCGGATTCCAGGTACTGGCGTACTCGCCAGAGGTGGCTTCCGACTCGACTCTGAGTCAGCTGCAGCAGCGACTCATTGACTACCGCACCAGGCTCGATTCCTTGACCACAGGACCGTGGCGGGCGCTTGCTACTCACCCGGATGTGGTGCAACTCACCATGCTGCTGGAGACAACCCAGGATCGGCTTATCCGCGCGGTACAGGCTCGCCTGGCTTCCATTGACGCGCGCATCGCGGTCCTGTCCAGCCAGCAGGCCAGCGGGCAGCGGTCGATTCAGGGCCTTCCAGCCAAGCAAGCGGCTGAAGCCACGCTCGACCGCAAGGTGCAGGTGTTGCGCACCACCGCCGATGCGTTGCGTCAGGAGTACCAGAAGGCTCGCATCTCGGAGGCGCTGGGGGCCGCCGACATCGAAATCCTCGACCTTGCCCCGCTACCCTACCGCAAGAGCGGCGTTCCTGGCTCCGTAGCTCTGGTATTCGGGCTGCTGCTCGGCGTCCTGGCTGGTGGCGTCGCCGCGGTGGTGGCCGACGCGACCAACAGGGCAGTTCGCCGTCCGAAAGAGCTGCACGATCTGATCGGAACCATTGAGCTGGGGATCATACCCCGCATCGACGCGATCCTCCCGACCCCACCTGGCAGTGTGAAGCTGCTCGCTAATGGCGGGGCCAACGGCAATGGTAGCCGGCTGTCATCCGAGGTTCTGTTCTCTCCCTCCGGAGCTCTCTCCCGAGAGGAGGAAGCATTTCGGATGCTCCGCATCAGTCTGGCATTTTCCTGGGGCGACCGCCCGTGCACTCTGGTGGTGACCAGCGCTGGGCCACAGGAGGGCAAGACGTTGATCGCCACGAATCTGGCCGCAACGTTCGCGCGCGGAGGCGCTCGGGTGCTGCTGGTGGACTGTGATATACACCGGCCGCGGCTGCACCGGGTATTCCGCGCCACTCGCGCGCCGGGCCTCATGGATTTGCTGCGCCCCAGTGGCGCGGGCTCGGTGCTCCACAGTCCGATCAGCCAGCGACTGGGAGCCATTCGTAAGACGGGAATCGAGCGGCTTGCACTCCTCCCCTGCGGCTCCGACCCTCAGACCACCCCGGAGCTGCTGGAGCCCGCCACCCTACGCGGTCTGCTCATGGAGCTGCGCACCGAGTTCGACGTAATCCTGCTGGATACACCACCGGTGCTGGTCAGTGCCGACGCGGCAACGCTCGCGGCATCGGCCGACGGGGTAATCTTGGTGGTGAGGGCTGGACAGACCAACCGCGGCGCCGCGGAGCTCGCCGGGCAGCGAGTAACCGCGGCGGGTGGACGCGTGCTGGGCGCGGTGCTCAACGATCCGGACGGAGTACTCGCGCGCTCCGGCCAGAGCTACTACGCTTACGACTACCCGGCCACGGTCGACTGATTGGTTCGGTCTCTGACTATTCGGCCAGCTTCGGCAGGAAGCTTGTGGCCATGACATACTTTGTCGGGTCACTGGGGTCGAACCACATGTTCTCACCCTCGAACACCCGGATCGAATTGGACCAGGGATCGGGCGACCGGCTGATGATCTGATACGGCGACCGGCCGTTCACCTGCAGCGACTGGTCGAGCTCGACCCCCTTGTACGCGTCTTCACCCGACGCCCGTGTTGGCGCAGCCATTCGGCTCGCTTCCGCCCCGCGCCCGAAAAGCATCATGATCAATCCGACGGCGGCGTAGAAACGGTTTGCGGCCTCTCTCGCCAGCTCGACTACAGCCATGCAGACGAACCCTCCGATACCGCCTTCCGAGCTCTGATCGCTGGATGGAGAGGTGCTCGGCCGCAGCCTTCATGGGGATTTCTATCAGGAACCGCACGCGGGGCGGGCACCTGCGGAGGCGCTGCTGGCTGTGCGGCGCCGGGGATCGCGAGGGGGAGCAGGGGCTCATCCCTCGCATTGGGCGCCGTTCGTGCTGGCTCCGAATAGACGGCCGGCAACCACATTGCTGCCCCGCTGCCCTCGCTTATAGCACCGGCCCGCTCTCCTTCCCCAGCATGGCTCGCCGCACCAGCGGGATCGGAGGTCCACCGTAGGATAGAAAGGCGTCGTGGAACTGCTTCCAGGCTTCGCGCCCCCCGCGTTCCTGGGTCCAATCTTCTCTCAGCTTCTGAATCATCAACTTGCCCATGGTGTAGTTCAGGTAGGCCGGGTCATAGGTCCCCCTCGCAGCCTGCTGCCGGGCGTTGCCGGGGTCCTGAAACGCCTGCTCCCGGAACATCTTTTCCGACTCCTCGATGGTCATACCCTTCGTATGGAGTCCAATTGCTGATAGGTAGCGCACGTTGCGTAGCAGCGCATTGGACAGCTGACCGATCTGTACCTCAGGATCGCCTTCCCCCAGACCAGCTTCCAGCATCATCTCTTCGGTGTAGTGGGCCCAGCCCTCGGCAAAGGCGTAGCCCACGAATACCTGCCCAAACTTGGAGTTGGCACGATTCGAGTGCAGGAAGTTGAGAAAGTGGCCCGGCCATACCTCGTGCACGCTGGTGAAAAGCAGGTCGGAAACTCCAGGCACGTATGCCGCCTGCTCGGCGGCCGACCACGCAGTATCCGGGGGGGCGATATAGTAGATCGATGGGATGTTCTTCTCGTAAGGCCCCGGAATGTCGATGTACGCAGAGTTGAAGCGCTGATAGGGAGGGGACTCTCGCACCAGCGCCCGCTCCCTACCCGGTATCGACACGATGTCCTCTGCACGGACGAACGCCTCGAGAGTATCGAGTTGCGCGCGCGCTCCGGCCACGGCGCCGCCGACTGGCTTATTGGCATTCATCCGCTCCACGCAGCGACGGATCGAGGCGCCGGGGGCGTATTCCTGGCAGGCGCTCCTGAGCGCCACCAGGTTGCTCTCCAGATCGGCCCTTCCTTCCGCTTCGATGCTGTCGAGTGGAATCACCACCATCTCGGTCGACCGAAGCATGTCCCGAAAGAGCTCGGGACCGATTGCATAGGCATCGGTACCGCGCTTTTGCTCGGCCGCGAGCCAGGCATCCGTCTCCTTAAGCGCCAACACCGCTGCCGCATTGGCGGAGGCGAAATCCCGGCGTTTCACCGAATCGGTCACCGAGTCGAAGGCACTCGGCACATCCTGCTGCAGGTAGCTCACCAACCCGCCGATGCGACCGCGTCCGATGTCCGCGTACGCCCGCGGCATGGGAGTCTGCAGGTTGCCTCGCATGTGACTCAGAGCTCGGGGCAGCGACCGCGCCCAGCGGGTGTAGGCCCGCATTCGCTCCGGAAGCGGCGCGTAAGCTCGGGCGAGATACACGTTCGGATCGATCTGGTCGGCGTACCAGCTCGGGCTTCGGTGGGGCCAGTCCGCCCGCTCCAACCAGAACAGGTCACGATCCGTTACAGAGATCAGGTAATCCCGTTCCAGGCCACGACCCGCATCCGAGCTGTCGATGGGAAAAGCAGTAGCGCTGTCTCGCAGCTGGTGCAGCCGGCGAGTCCATTTTTGCAGACCGGCATCGCTCCAATCGGGGAACCGGCCGTCGAACTCATGCCGGCCCTGGTAGACCGCAAACAGCGGATTAGCCTCGAAGTAGGTCTCGACAAACCCTGAGACGAACTTGTCCCACTCCCGGGCAGCCATGCCCCCCTGCTGGGACTGACAGCCCGCAACGAGCAGTACGGCGACGACGAGACCCGACGAACTGAATCTGTGAACCATTCCTGCCTCCGGTAGGGTACCGGCGCTGTTGCGCCAGTTAGATTCTCCTCGTTTGTTTCGGACCATGCAAGGCACCCTCCCGTCAGCTACCGCCGTCGAGCTTCACGCGGCTTTACTTCAGGCGGCAATTACGGCGGGACTTGCCGTGCTGTGCGCTTTTCTCTTCTATCGATACCGCAAGCCCTACTTCGGCTGGTGGGCGGCCGCGTGGAGTTTGTATTTCCTACGAGTCGTCGCCATCACCAGTTTCCTGCATTCGTCAGACTGGATTTGGCTATACTGGCATCAGGTTGTCACCGGGTGGACGGCGCTCGCCCTACTCTATGCGGCGCTGGTCTTCTCCCGTCAGATCCGGTGGCACTGGTGGTATCTCGGCGTAGTGCTGTTTCCGCCGGTCTGGTCCTATATCGCCATTTATCGGCTGGATCACTTCCTCTGGGCGGCGGGTCCAGCGGTGCTTTTCCTGAGCCTGGCTACCCTCTGGACCGGGTGGGTTTTCCTGCAGTACCGCCGCAAAGTTCCATCCAGTGGGGCTACGCTCCTATCGGTCGCGTTCGGCCTCTGGGGTGCGCACCACCTGGATTACCCTTTCCTTCGGGCCCGCGGCGCGTGGGCACCATGGGGCTACTATCTCGATATCTTGCTCGCGCTCGCCGTAGGAGCCGGCATCCTGCTCCTGGTTCTCGATGATCTCCGCCGGGGGCTGGCAGCGCTGTCTTCACTCTCCGGCGACTTGCAGCGGGCCGGCAGGCAGAAGGATGTGCTCGATGTCCTACTGGCCCGTCCCCTCACCCTGCCGGCAGTTCGGGGCAGCGCACTCTACCTGCTGGATTCAAACGGTGGCCGGTTCGTCCGCGGGGCGGGCGTATGCGCCAGATGGCCTGACAGCCAGATACCAGCATCAGGAGCCGCAGTGCTGGAGCGGGTGATCAACAGCGGCCGCCCACAGTTGGGCGGAAAGTGGACTGATGTGGAGCCGGGTGGATCCGCCTATGCTTACGCCGCAGTCCTGCCAATCCTGGGCGAACAGGGTGTAATCGCCGCTCTGGTTCTGGTAGGCCACGCGCGCGATCCTTTCACGGCCCTGGATGACAGCTTTCTGCTTGCCCTCGGCCACCAGGTGGGAGCGGCGCTGGAGAATGCTGACCTCTATAGCCGTCTCCAGGCTCGAACCGTTGAGCTTGCAAGGCTCTCTGCCCGGATGATCGAGCAGCACGAGGAGGAGCGCCGGCGGCTGTCCCGGGAGCTGCACGACGAAACGGCGCAGGTATTCTCCGCGGTTAAAATGGAGCTCGGCGTTCTGCGCGACACGGCTCAGCCGCTTCAGGCAGCTCGGCTCGACCAGGTCCTCGCGCTCATAGACACCGGCATCGGCAGCATCCGCAGCGTCACCAACGATCTCAGGCCGTCTCTGCTCGACGACCTCGGGCTGGTTCCCGCCCTGCGTTCCCTGGTGGCCGACTTCAGCGAACGCAGCGGCATCCGTACCGGGCTTGCGGTGCCATCGTCGCTCCCCGCTCTGTCCCTGGAGGCCGAGCTCGCGCTCTTCCGTGCCCTCCAGGAGGCGCTCTCCAACGTGCTGCGGCATGCCAACGCCCGCACCGTTGATGTCGGCATCTCGATCGACGCAGCGGGAGTGCTTCTTCAGGTTAGCGACGATGGGAGAGGACTACCGGGCGACGTGGCACCAGAGACGTTCGAGCTTCAGGGCCGCATGGGCTTGGCGGGTATGCGTGAGCGGATTACCGCACTGGGCGGCACCGTCCGTCTGCGGGCCAGAGACGGTGCGGGAGCGCTCCTCGAGGTGCTCGTTCCGGCGCCCGACCCCCGTCACCCATGACCCGGCCTATAAGAGTGCTCGTGGCCGACGACCACATGATCGTCCGGACCGGTATCCGCCATATACTGGAGAGCGAGCCCGGCTTTGAGGTGGTAGGCGAGGCGGCAAGCGGGCCCGATGCGGTGTCGCTGGCTGCCCAGCTCCAGCCCGATGTGGTGGTACTCGATATCTCCATGCCCGGAGAGTCGGGGTTTCAGGTGGCAGCCCGTCTCCGCAGCGGCCTGCCCGAGCCGCGTATTCTCATCCTCAGCATGCATGACAACGCTGAATACGTCCTGGAAAGCGTTCGCGCTGGAGCCCACGGGTACCTGTTGAAAGACACCGCTGCAACCGAGCTGCGGAACGCCATCCGCACGGTCTGCCGGGGTGAGTCGTACTTCAGCCCCCCAATCGCCACCCGTCTCAGGGAGGCACTCAGGGGAGAGCACGAAACCCACGCCGGTACCCTCGCGCAGCTCACCGGCCGGGAGCGCGAAGTTCTACTCGGCGTCGCGCGCGGGAAAACGAACAAGGAGATCGCCGGGGAGCTCGGCATCAGCCACCGTACGGTTGAGACCCACCGCGAGAGCCTGATGCGAAAGCTGCAGATCCGAACGGTGGCAGAGTTGACCCGGTTCGCGCTGGGTGCCGGAATCATCGAGGGGTAAGATGAAGGCTCTGATTATCATTAAACCATGACCGACGTCAAAGCCGTCCCGCCGAACCGCGCGGCTACCCCAGGATTCCCCGGCGCCGGGATCAAAACCGGCATCGTCATGATGAATCTTGGCGGGCCAGCCACGCTGGAAGAGGTGGAGCCCTTTCTTCTAGAGCTGTTCGCTGACCGCGAGATAATTCAGCTGCCGTTCCAGCGCTGGCTGGGGCCGTTTATCGCCCGCCGCCGAACCCCCAAGGTCCGGGGTCTCTACGCGGCTATCGGTGGTGGCTCCCCCATCCTGCGGTACACCGAGGCGCAGGGGAGAGGCATGGTTGCCCGGCTCGATCGGATTTCGCCGGAGACGGCCCCGCACAAATTCTACGTCGCTTTCCGCTACACTCGCCCGGGGAGCAACGATGCCTTGCTGGCGATGCGCGCCGATGGCGTCAAGCGCGCGGTGGCATTTACCCAGTACCCGCAGTTTTCCTGTAGTACCACGGGATCGAGCCTCAACGAGCTTTGGCGAGCCGCTAGCCGCACCGGACTGTGTGACGAGTTCGAGTGGAGCGTCATCGACCGCTGGCCGGTGCACCCAGGCTTCATAGATGCCATGACGGAGACGGTTCGCGATGGGCTCAGCCAGTTCGATTTAATCGATCGTGACCGGACCCTGATCCTGTTCAGCGCCCACTCTCTGCCGCTCGATGTGATTGACCGGGGGGACAGTTACCCACAGGAAGTGGGCGCCAGCGTACAGCGGGTGATCGAACAGCTGGGCACACAAAATCCGTACCTGCTGGCCTATCAGTCGGACGTAGGGCCAGTGAGATGGCTTGGCCCCAGCACCGAGCAGGTACTTCGTCGGCTGGGAGCTCGGGGTCAGAAGCACGTGCTTGTGGTGCCCATCGCCTTCACCAGTGATCACATCGAAACGTTGTCAGAGCTCGATCGAGAGTACGGGGAGGTAGCGCATCAAGCAGGCATCACTCAGTACAAACGCGCGCCGGCGCTGAACGACAGGCCGCTGTTTCTGGACGGCCTGGCACACATTGTCAGGGACCATCTCACGTCAGGTGAAACGCACAGCACGCAGTATCGGACACGCTGCGCCGGATGTACCAATCCACAATGCCGAAACATCCTGAATCCGGCGAGCAGCAGCAGTAAAATCGCCCGCAGATAACAGGGATGCGCTGTGCGGTCTGCTGCTCCTAATCCTTCTATTCAGCTCTAAGATTCCGACTCACGGGGTAAAGCACTCTGCGGACGAGTCTGTCCGCCATCTGACGTACGACCTCCCGATCGGTATCGGTGAGCGACCCCAGCCGGGCCAGCGCCCATGCTGACTCCTGCTCCGCCATCTCCACGCCGAGCCGGTGCAGCTCAGCCAGTTTCGGGGCGACAACCTTCCCTCGCAGGCTCAGCCCCAGACGTTCCAGTTCCTCGTCCAGTATCCGCTCGGCCTCCTCCAGCGCCGCCGATGCTGCGCTCGCTGCAGGGCAGCAGAGCCGCTGCAGGTCGTCGAGATCGAAGAGATGGACTCCGGGAGTGTTTCTGGCCTCCGGATCCACGTTTCGAGGGACGGAGAGATCCACCACATAGAGCTCGCGGCCAGGCCGGCCCTCTACAGCCCGGGCGAGCTGTGCCGCCGAGACAACCGGGCGGGCACCGCCAGTGGCCACGAGCATAAGGTCTGCACTGATCAGCAGATCATCCAACTCTTCCCACCGTGCGACGGCAGCACCCCATGCCTCAGCCAAAACCTTTGCTCGTACGGGACGGCGATTCAGAAGTACGACTCTGGACGCGCCGTGCTCGTGCAGCGCGCGCAGGACGCCCTCGGCAGCCTCACCGGCTCCGAGCACCAGTGTCTGGCGAGAGCCGATCTGCCCCCATCGAGCATCCATCAGGTCGACTGCCGCAGAGCTCACCGACGCGGGATGACGGCCCAGCAGGGTTCCGGACCGCACTCGGCGACCCGCCGCCAAGGCCGCCGAGAAAATTAAATCCATATCGCGCGTGGTGGTCCCCGCTGCCCGGGCCGCGTCGTAGGCTCGTCGAACCTGGCCGAGGATTTCGGTTTCGCCAAGGATCTGGGAGTCGAGACCGGCCGTTACCACAAAGAGATGACGTACGGCCTCCAAGCTGTCGTATCTCTGAAGCTGCGCAGCTGAGACGCTGCCCCACCCTTCGGCGAAGTTGCGGAACCATGGTTCCAGGTCTGCCTCACCGGCCCAATACAGCTCGAACCGATTGCATGTGGAGAGAAGGAGAGAGGATTGGCCGGCCTCGCGCTGTTCCTGAAGCAGGGTCCCCGATTCTGTAGAAGCCACCGCGAAGCGCTCACGCGCTTCCAACGCGGCCATATGATGGCTGATCCCAATAACATGGAACGGTAGGTGTGGGGGCACGCCCGAACGGTACGAGGCAGGGCCTGCTCCTACAATCCGCGTCTACCCGGACTCCTTCTCCGTAACAATACGGAGAGTGACACCCCCGGGAGGAGCCCGGGTGTCAGACCCGTTCAAAGCACTTAACGTGGGGTTCTGCCGGCAGCTCTTTCACCTTCGGGATCGCGAACCGAAATAGTATCACCGTTACAGCCCTGCGATTTGCACCCGGATCTCACGGGGCTTGCGCGTTCGGCCTTGGGAATGGCTACAAACAGCACTCCGTTCTCATACCTGGCTTCGATCTTCTCTGGATCGATGGTGTTCGGTAGAACGAACGTCCGCTCGAAGACCCCGTAAGTGCGCTCGAAGCGGTGGACCCGCTCGCTGTTGTCTTCGCTGTCATGCTTTTTTCACCGCGGATCGTGAGGATGTTGTTCTCCAGCGATAGCCGGACATCGTCCGAGTTCACACCCGGCAGCTCCATAGTGATCCGGAGAGAGTTTGTATCCTCCGAGACGTCTGTCGGGGCAAACCTAGTCGAGGTGATCGCGTTTCCCTGTTCCGCGAATGCGGGTGCAGCAAAGGCCTCATCGAGGATACGGTTAAGTCGGTGGAGCCCGAAGAGGCTTGCCGGGTCGCGGTAGCGAGCGATTGCCATATTTCCTCCTGTAGCAGCACTCCCATGGGGTGAGATTGTGGTTAGAGACAGCGCCATTGTTGCGCGCGACCCTACCCTAGCAGTGGACGTGCCAGTTCAAACCCGGTTTTTATTTGTCAATTTGGCACAACGAGTCCGCCACGTGGCATACTGGGCGTGAGTAGAGGCAGAGGGGCCCTAAAGCTTGTTCGCTGCGCCTCTCATGGTTTCCTGATACAGATCGATCAGCGATCGCACCCGGGCCACGTGCTCTGGTACTTCGGAGGGATCAGGCCCAGTCGTGGTTCCGGTTCCACCACCGATGTCTTCCATGACTGAATCGCTGAGGGCCTTGAATCGTCCCGAATCGGCGTGGCCTACCCGATACAGATCGGCCTGCATGGAGGTAACCAGGTCCCCCGCCAGATTTTTGTACGCGGTCATGTTCTCGCGATTCGCTTCGGACCCGCTGGCCATCAGCTCCAGCTGGTTCTTCATAGCCGGGATAAGTCGAGGGGCCTCAAGCTCTGCCCCACTGTTGGTACCATCCAGACCATCTTCCCGAGCCCGATTCTCAGAATCCGCTGTGTAGGGGGAGGATGACGCATTTCCACGAGCGCCGGTTTCCGGAGCCTCGCGGCAGCCAGAAATTAAGAGGATGAGTGCAAAAAGGTGAGAAGGTCTCATTGGCGCTCTCGAGCTGTGAAGGGTGGTAACACAACAATCAATAGCTCCGGCTGGCGGCGGTCGGTGTCCCCGCGCACAGCCAGTTTCTATGCCAAAGGGTTGGCTCCCTTACCTGCCAAATAGCTTCCCTAGAACGCCGGTACTGGTCGAAGACTCAATTGCATGCGCCAGCTCGGCCATTGACCCGTACCGCTCTGCGGGGTTGACCGACAATGCCCGGGAAATAACGGCCTCCAGCTTGGAGGGCAGATCGGGCCGCACTGCGCGCAGCGGCAACGGTGCGCCCCGGAGCCTGGCGATCATGGTCTCCTGAGCACTCTTCCCGGTAAACGGGAGCTGTCCTGTGAACAGCTCGAAGGCTAGGATCGCAAGGGCGTAGACATCGCTCCGGCCATCCAGTGGCTTTCCCCGGATCTGCTCCGGGCTCATGAACTCCGGGGTACCAAGTACGATGCCCGTGGCGGTCAGTTTTACCACGTCAGGACCAGCCCGGCGCTCCTTGGCCAGGCCGAAGTCCATCACCACGGCTCGGAATCCGGTTGGTTCTTCGGGGTCCGGCACTAACATCACGTTTTCGGGTTTGAGATCCCGGTGAATGATCTGGAGCTCGTGGGCATGGCCCAGCCCGTTGCACACCTGCACCAGGAGGGGAATCCCCTCGGCCACTGAAAAGGGGCCCCGGCGCGCCTCGTGCTCGCTCAGAGGCTCGCCCTCTAGGTACGGCATCACCAGGTAAATGAGTCGGTCGGACGTCTCCCCGAGACGCAGTATGGGACACACGTTCGGGTGATTGAGTCGAGTGGCGATGGTGGCTTCACGTCGCAGCCGCTCGACCGAGGCAGGGTCCCGAGAGAGTCGCGGAATCAGGATTTTGACTGCCACCTGCTTCCCGCTGCCAATCTCCTGCGCCTGATAGACGTACGACATCCCCCCTTCACCCAGCTTGCGGTCGATCTGATAGCGCTGGTCGAGCACCTGGCCGGTGAGGCTTGCCAGAGCGGCTGTCAGGCGGTCGGGCGGACTGGCGGCAAAGCCTTCCGGAGCATCGTCCGACCGCCCGGCCGGCCGACTATCTCCCTCCGGAGCCGTTTCCACCAGCAGCGAGCCGTCTTTCACACAAAATCGCGCGGGAGCCTCGTACGTGGTTTGACATCGCGGGCAACGACGGTTGCTCAATCGCGGAACCTGTTCCGCCCATCGCTCTTGGCGCGGTAAAGGTGGGTATCCGCCAGCCGGAGCAGCGAGTCCGCATCGCTCACCCGCTCGTCCGGATAGGATCCGATTCCAATGCTGATCGTGACTCGCACCGGGCGGCCCTGCTCGCCGAAGTCATGGGCAGACACTCGCCGCAGAATACGCTCGGCGAAGTTGCGAGATTCCGCATTGGTAGTTTCCGGCAGGAGCACCACAAACTCCTCACCACCATAACGGGCTACGATATCCACTGAGCGCTGCTCCCGCTTGAGCAGATTGGCCAGCTGCTTGAGCACCCGATCGCCCACCAGATGGCCATGGGTATCGTTGATCTGCTTGAAGTTGTCGATGTCGACCATCATGCAAGTGAGCATGGTGGCGTAGCGGGCGGCCCGATCCATCTCGTGCTCCAGCTTTTCCATGAGGGCCCGCCGGTTGAAGCAGTTGGTCAGCGGGTCGGTTTCAGCCAGATGCCGCATCTGTTCCTGGCCGAGTACGGCATTCTCGAGATCGTAGGCCCGCTCCAGCGCCGCCACGGCCGCGATTATCACTTCCTCGGCGAACTGGACATCGTGCTCGTTGAGTGGAGCGTCTTCGGTAGTGGTGCGGAGGAAAAATACGCCGGCCGGCTGTTGGCGCAGCGAAAACCGGAGGGCCACGGCAGACCGGGTCTGTACCGGCCGCCCCTCTGCTTCCCATTCCTCCCGGACACCGCGATAAAGCGGATCGGTCTGGACATCCCGGACCAGTACCGTTTCACCCGTGGTCAGTGCGCGCTTGATCTCAGGATAGCGTTTGAGGTCCACCTGGAGGTTGTGAAGCATGGGGTTTTCGAAGGCCGCCACCACGTTGCCCATTCCGTCCTCGGGATTGGCCATGATGATCGAGCAGCGCGCGATGCTTAGGCCCTGGGCCACCCTTCTTACCAGGATGCTGTAGATCTCCTCCGGCTTTAGCGATGCGGTAACCTCCTGCATGATGTCCATCATCTCGGAGCGGGATCTGGCTTCTGCGCGTGCCTGGTTCAGTTCCCGCCCCACCCGAAGGTGGGCCTTGACGCGGGCCAGAAGCTCCCGGACGCGAAATGGCTTGGGAATGAAGTCAGCGGCACCGAGACCCAGCGACCGAACCGTGGCCTCTTCGGGAGGCATCGATGAGATCATGAGGACCGGCAGATCCTTGAAGCGTGGATCTGCCTTGACCCGCTGCAGCAGTTGCAGACCATCGACTTTGGGCATCATGATATCGAGGAGAAGCAAGTCGAACTGTTCGGCGGTCAGGTGCTCGAATAGATGCTCGCCGCCAGGAGCGGTGAATACATCATACCCGTTCTCCTTGAGAATCCAGGACAGGGTCCGGGAGAGGGCTTGATCATCGTCCGCCACCAGGATCTTGGGAGCGACAGTCATCGATTGTTGCCCTAGGCTTGTCGAAGAGCCCGCCCTGAGCTCGTCGAAGTAGTCACCAGGTGATTGAACAGCTCGGGCTCGACATTACCCCCGCTTACTACCACGACCGTAGAGCCGCTGGGCTGTACGTGCCCGGCAAGGAGAGCGGCCGTGGTGACGGCTCCAGAGGGCTCGGTCACGAGCTTCAGCTCCTGGTATAGGAAACGCACCGCCGTGGCGATCTCATCCTCGGAGACCTGGACCGCCTCACGGACCACGCCGGACAGAACGGCGAAGGGCAACTCTCCGATGGACAGCGCAAGGAGTCCGTCGGCCAGGCTACGAGCAAGCTCCATTTTGACCGGCGCGCCCGCGTCAAGGGCACGTGCCAGCCGCGGAGCACTGGCTGGCTCGACCCCGATCACCCGGACGGAAGGCTTCACCGCCGCCACCGCGGCCGCAATTCCCGCGATGAGACCCCCACCGCCCACCGGCACCAGTATGGTCTCAACCGCTGGACGGGCCTCGAGGATCTCCAAGCCGCAGGTGCCCTGACCCGCGATGACATCCAAACTTTCAAAGGGGGGGACCATGACAAGGCCGCGTTCCTCGGCCAAAGCCTTGGCGCGCTGGTAGCGCTCGGCGGAGCTGTTGCCGGCGAAAATCACCTCTCCCCCCTGCCGCCGGACTCCGTCCACCTTTATGGCAGGGGCCCGTTCCGGCATGACGACCACGGCCTTCGTGCCAAGCAACCGCGCCGCGAGCGCAACCGCCTGTCCATGGTTGCCGCTGGAGTAAGTAATTACCCCCCTACCCCGCTCCTCCTCGGGAATCCTGGATACGGCCGTGTAAGCCCCTCGGATCTTGAAGGCGCCGATAGGCTGGAGGTGCTCGCACTTGGCGGCTACCGGAACCTGAAGCCGGTTTGCAAGCATCGGGATGTCGAGCAGGGGCGTCTGGACCGCGATACCCTGGAGTCCTCGCGCCGCGCTGCGCATCGCCTCGATCGGCACTGTGACACGTGTGGCCGGCAAGATCCTGGGCGTGGGTTCAACGCAACGCTCTCGAGTGGAGGTCATGGCCCAATCATAACCTACTCCAGCGCGGCCGTTGGAGAGGCCTCATTGCTGCCCGCCACCTCCTCCGCACCTCCCTCATCCTCCTTTACCACCCGGGCAACGTCCACCACCGCATCGCCGGAATCGAGATTCATCACCTTCACGCCTTGCGTGTTGCGGCCGATTACCCTGATCCCATCGACCGGCAGCCGAATGATCACACCGTGCCGCGTGATCATCATGAGCTCGTCGTCTGGGATGACCTCCTTGAGCGCCACAATCGATCCGGTCTTGTCGGTCTTCTTGAGAGTGATAATGCCCTTGCCCCCCCGCTTCTGGACTCGATAGTCCGAGAGCTCCGACCGTTTGCCGAAGCCCTTTTCACTCACCACCAGGAGGCTCGCGTCGCGGCGGACCACCACCATTCCGATGACTTCGTCGCCCTTCTCCAGCTCGATGCCTTTCACCCCGGTGGTGGCCCGCCCCATGTCGCGGACATCACTGTGGTGGAAGCGAATGCTCATGCCGTCTTTCGTTGCCAGGATGATGTCGCTGTTCTGGTCGCACACCTGGACGTCGATAAGCTCGTCATCCTTCTCTACGTTGATGCCGCAGATCCCGTTCGCCCGGACGTTCCCATAGGCCGAGAGAACCGTCTTTTTCACGGTGCCCTGGCGGGTGGCGAAAATGAGACTCTGATCTTCGGTGAACTCGCGCACCGGTACCAGCGAGGCGATTTGCTCGTCCGGCCGGATGGCGATGCAGTTGACCACCGGTTTGCCGCGGGCGGCACGGCCGGCCTGGGGGATCTCATGCACCTTCAACCAGTAGACCTGACCCCGGTTGCTGAAGAACATCAGGTAATCATGGGTGCTCGCTATGAAGAGATGCTCGACCCAGTCGTCGGCCTTGAGGTCGGCACCATTCAATCCCCGACCCCCGCGGCGCTGCCGTTTATATGTGGTGATGGGAATCCGCTTGATGTAACCGCCGTGGGAGACGGTGATGACCATGTCTTCTTCGGCGATCAAATCCTCGACCGTGAACTCCCCCTGGTCCGCCACTATCTCGGTACGGCGGTCGTCACCGAAAGTGCCTCCCACCTCTTCCATTTCCTCTTTTAATATGGCCATGCGCTTCGGCTTGGATGCCAGGATGCTCTTCAGATCCTTGATGGTGGCCCGCACCTCCTTCAGCTCGGCATCGAGCTTCTCGATCTCCAGCCCGGTGAGCTTGGCCAGGCGCATGTTGAGGATGGCGTCGCTCTGCTTCTCGCTGAAGCCGAACCGTTTACGAAGCTTGGCATCGGCCTCAGGGGTGTCCTCGGACTTGCGGATGATCTTGATGACTTCGTCGATGTTATCGACTGCGATCTTCAGCCCGTCGAGGATATGCTCCCGCGCCTGGGCGGCATCGAGATCGAACTGGGTACGCCGGACAATGACCTTGTGGCGGTGGTCGATGAAGTGCTGCAGCAGCTCCTTCAAGTTCATGATCTTCGGCGCGCCGTTGGTCAGCGCCAGCATGATCACGCCGAAGGTGGTCTGCATCTGAGTATGTTTATAGAGCTGGTTCAGCACCACGTTGGGAATGGTGTCGCGCTTCAATTCGATGACGATCCGCATTCCTTCCTTGTCGGACTCGTCATTGATATTCACGATCCCTTCGATCTTTTTCTCGCTGGCAAGCTCCGCGATCGCCTTGACCAGGTTTTCCTTGTTGACCTGATAGGGAATCTCGGTGACGACGATCTGTGAGCGATTGCTGGTCTCCTTCTCCTCGATCTGTGCCCGGGCACGCATGACGACGCGGCCGCGGCCGGTCTCGTAGGCTTCCTTGATGCCTTCCCGGCCGTAGATGTAGGCTCCGGTAGGAAAATCGGGGCCTTTGATGGCTTTCCGGAGCTCACCGATAGTGGCGTCGGGGTTATCGACCAGGAGCTGCACCGCCTTCACCACCTCCCGCAGGTTGTGGGGCGGGATGTTGGTGGCCATGCCGACAGCGATGCCGCTCGACCCGTTCACCAGGAGGTTGGGAATCTTCGCCGGCAGAACTGTCGGCTCCCGGAGCCGGTCATCAAAGTTGGACTGGAAGTCGACGGTATTGCGGTCGATGTCCTCCAGCATCGTCATGGCGATGCGGGTGAGCCTGGCCTCGGTATAGCGATAGGCGGCTGCGGGGTCACCGTCCACCGAGCCGAAGTTGCCCTGCCCGTCTACCAGTGGATACCGGAGGGAGAACTGCTGTACCATGCGAACCAGCGCGTCGTACACCGAGCCATCGCCGTGGGGATGGTACTTCCCGAGCACGTCGCCCACCACGGTTGCGGATTTCTTATAACCCCGGCCCGGCACCAGACCCAGCTCGTTCATGGCGTACAGGATTCGGCGGTGAACCGGCTTCAGCCCGTCCCGTACGTCGGGCAGCGCCCGCGAGACGATGACGCTCATCGAATAATTGATGAACGACTGCTGCATCTCCTCTTCGATGAGCCGGGGCAGAATACGTTCGCGCGAGTTGGGTGCGGTCATGGAGTTCCTGAGCTGGGGCAAACGGCCGGAAGCGGCCTAGCATTGAAATATAGCAGACAGCGGCAGGTACCAGCAACCCTCGGCCGCAGGCGGAAGCGTCGTATTGACAAGCAGTTAGTAGATAATCTGCCGCCTGGAGCCGAACCCGGTTCAAAGGTCCTGCTCAGTGGCCGATACTTCCAGGAAACACCTATTTCACCCGCCAGCGTTCCTATCAGGAGCCCTGTGACATGCCCAGACGCGCGATGCTGTTCATCCTGGCCTTTTGGGCCGCTCCATCAGCGCTGATAGCGCAGAGCAAGGCCGCAAGCGGCTTCGACAGCTTCCTTTTGTTGGTCTCGCCTCGCGACACCGTATCCATCAAGAAGAGCTTGCGGGCCGCCGGCGAATCGGGCACACTGGCGGAGAATCGCCGGCAGCAGGCGGAAACCATGCGCCTGGGTGCCAGGGCCCGTATCGAGGCGAAGAAGGGGGAGATAATCCGGATCAAGGAGCGGGTGGCTGTCGCGAAGAAAGAGAACCGCGAGGCCGACCGAGCCGGCCTCGAAGCCGAGCGGAAGGCAGCGGAGCGCGAAATAGACCTGCTAGAGGTTCGCGAAGAGCTGCGGCAAGCGGAGACTGATCTCGAGACCAAACGTGCTGAGCTGGCAGGCGTTACTCACAAAGCCTTGCAGCTGGAGCTTCAGTTGGCAACAAGGCGAGCCGGGCGATCACGCGCTCCGGTCGGGGGAGCCGGAGGAGCCAGCCTGGACCGGGTCATCGGCGAGCTTGAGAAACAAACATCCGAAGCGCAACGAGTGCAGGCCGCGTCCATCGAGGACGTGGCGGGTCGGGAGATACGGGTCATCGACCGGCGGCTGGACCTGCTGGATGCGCAGCAGAGAGTCTTGAGTGGCAAGTAGAGATCAATAGCACCGTCCCCGCCCCCCAGCCCACCACTGGTGCAGCCTTCGGTTGCACCACCTTCCCAATAAGCAGCCCATCGCGATCCAGCACTCTGAAGATCGTGACTGGCTTCCGGCTCTCCATCTCGACCATTCTCCACCTCAGTTCTAGTTCGGATCCCAGGCGCTTCATCGTAGAGTACTGTTGAGATGCCTCGATCAGGCGCAGGGTTGCTTCCCAGGCTCCCAACCGAAGCAACCCTTCGTCCGCAGGCCGTGTCAGAGGTGCAGTTCGAAGCCATCATCCCACCATCCGGAGCCGGGTGCACGAACGAGAGCTGATCGGCCGAGTGTTGGCGGGTGACCCGAGCGCCGAGCGCGCCATGTATGATGCGCACGTGGATCGGGTCTTTCGGCTGGTCTTCCGGATGTCGGGAGATCTCGACCGGGCCCAGGACTACACCCAGGAGACGTTCATAAGAGCCTTCGAGAGGCTGCGCGAGTTCAGAGGTGAAGCGGCGCTTTCGACCTGGCTGGGGTCAATTGCCATCTCGATCACTCTCAACGGTTTGCGGAAGGTCCGACGAGCCATGGATCGGGAGGTGACTTTGGATGACAGCATGCTCGCAGGCCCGCCTGATCGCGTGGCTGAGCCGGACTTAAAGGAAAGATTGTCCCGGGCCATCGATGACCTACCCGACGGATACCGAGCTGTTTTCGTGATGCATGATGTGGAGGGGTACACCCATCAGGAGATCGCGGCGTCGCTCGGAGTGCACCCTGGCACCTCCAAGGCTCAACTATTTCGGGCCCGTGCCCGGCTGCGAGAGGCACTTGCTGATTTCGCCAAGGAATGAACGATATGCTGGATGACCGCCTGGACGATCAGCTCCACGACGCCGCTCGCGGCTACAACCCGCCCCCGGAAACACCCCGCGAGGAGATGTGGGCGGTTATAAGGGCGAAGAGAGCTGGCGGACAGCCGGAGAGGCGGGCAGATGGACGGATCAATGAGCTTAGGCTGTCGCCCGTCCCCCCGTCCGCCCGTCCATCGGTGCGCTTCCTCCGGTGGCCCGTAGGCATCGCCGCCCTGTTGGCCATCGGGATTGGGCTCGGTCGCCTCTCCGCACCGCGGCCGGAAGCCGCTTCTCCGCCGGCTGTTGCTGCGGTAATCCCACCCCGCGTGAGCGAAGTGGCCTATCAAGTCGCTACCACAGAGCATCTGGGGCAGTCCGAAGCTTTTCTTACACTGTTCCGGGCCTCTGTATCTCGTAGCGGAAACGAGCAGCTCGCCTCTGTCACCGCACGCCAGCTGCTGGCTACCAACCGCCTTCTCCTCGATTCACCGGCGGCCAGCGACGGCCGAACCCGGCTGCTGCTTCAGGATCTGGAGCTGGTACTGGCTCAGATTGCCCAACTTTCGACCCGCCCGACCTCTCCCGATCTGGATCTCATCACCAACGGGCTGGAAGACAGCGGCGTGATGTCCCGCCTGAGGACGGCGGTGCCGTCCGGCGCGAACCCAACGCAAGGAGTTCTCTGATGTACGGCATGCTGAACGGCCTGGCGCTGGCAGTAGCGGTAGCCATTGGCGATCAATGGCTCATGCCGATGCTCTCGGGCATGGGACGAACAACCGACAAAGTTTGGTCGAGCAAGGACCGATCCGGCTGGCCCTTGACGTGGCTCCGCGATGAGCCGGCCGATTCGATCTACCGCCTCGCCCGTGAAACCCTGAACCGGCGCGACTATCGGGGGGCTGCTGAGCTCTTTGCCCAGATCCCGCTTCGATTTCCCCGCTCGAGCTATGCTGGGGACGCGTTGTATTGGCAGGCCTTTTCTCTCTATCGCGCGGGCGGAGAGCGCGACCTGCGTCAGGCGCTCACCGCCTTACGGCAGCAGAGGACCCTCTTCCCCAAGGCCGCCACCAAGGGCGACGCGGCCACGCTGGAACGTCGGATCCAGGGAGAGTTGGCGCGGCTGGGAGATAGCGAGGCAGCGGCACAGGTAGCCGAAGCTGCGAGCAATGCCGGTGATGAGCCCCCCACTCC